>Ga0307978_1001187_pt1 | contig 19962 bp, 19 predicted proteins | sample OrgLakmetage1056_FD_203151 | JGI IMG/M metagenome (GOLD analysis project Ga0307978, IMG submission 203151) | Saline water microbial communities from Organic Lake, Antarctica - #1056 | ecosystem: Environmental > Aquatic > Non-marine Saline and Alkaline > Saline | place: Antarctica: Organic Lake...
ATGCTTTACAAGCATCATCATCTGGCAGTTCTTTCACAAAACTCAGTATATTTTGACCTTTAAATACTTCCATAACCCGTGTTATTAATGATAACAAGATACGGAAACTATATGATTAACTCAATAAATTTTTATTCCAGAATATCATTGATTTTTGAGGAAATAATTACAAAAAAGCCATTTTATTTAAAATAAAATGGCTTGGTCTATTCATAAAATTGTAGTTAGTTTTCCTTAGACACTATTATTTTTCTTAATAATACTAAACCATTCATATAATAACGCTAATAGAAAAAATGATATTCCTATTAAACCATATGGGACATCATTAAACATATCGTTAAAGGTATTTTTTTTCACTATAAAGTAAACGTAAAAAAAGAACGCCCAAGAAAAACCTAAAAATATGATCAATAATTTTATGTGTTTTAATCTTTTATTTTTCATATTGCTTATCTTGATAAACATGGATCGCAAGTCTGTAACCATACAACTGCTGTATAAAGATAACCAACGACAGCCATAACAGCGCCTACACCTGTTGCAATAAGCGCAGTTAAACCTGCAACTTCAGCCGCAAGCGTTGCAGTCGCAACACCACACTGCGTCCATTCCCACCAATTACAATCACCTTCAATGGCGTTTTGATTAATATTTGTATTAAGAATAAATGTTGACGTATCAAGGAATAAATTAACTTTTTCTTGTTCAAACACAGATAATTCCAAACTAGAAGATTCATTTTCAAATGCATTCACTGCATATTGAAAATCTTGGGATGAATTTAAATTAGTTTCAATGTTAGCGTAAGCATTAATCAGCTGAGATGAAAATCTTCCATCATTCTCTAGTTCGCTAATAACATTTTGAAAATTTGAAAATTTATTATTCTGAAAATTTTCAGCTCCAGTTTGAGAATAATTATAGGTACTGATCCACGCATCATATATACTCTGTCTTTCATTTAAATCCGAAACTCCCTGAAGATTCACTTGTAAATTTGTGAAATTACTTTCAATAGTATTAGTATTTTTCATAATAGTATTAGTCTCTTCAATATTCAATGCTTCATACTGCTGACAAGAATAAAACATCATTGTCATAGCAAAGAAAAATGCAATGAACTGGATACCTGACTTCTGATTAATAATTTTCATAGTTAATAATTTTAATGATAATTTATGCCTACTCATATTGCTTTTCGACTTTTGCATACTAAAGATTGATTTGCAAATCCCTTCAAATGAAAAAAAAAAAAACATCACAACAAAAGACTTAAGACAGATTTAAAAGTTCTTTAAAATATTTTTAACTACATGTAAAACAAATGTTTAAGTTATATAAAGACAATTAATCATTCTAATTAAACAAATTATTGAAAATGGTATTTAATCTTGATGAGAAAATATTACTAATAAGCTAATAAAAACATTATACTTGATAATATAATTAAATCGTATCTTTGCAGGCGCTAAGAGAATGAATCTCAAGGCATCGTCAGAGAGTCTGACATACATAATATTCATTATAAAATAATTTTGGCATGTATTTAGCACCAGAAAAAAAAGCGGAAATCTTCGCAAAATACGGTAAAGACGTAAAGGATACAGGTAACACTGATTCACAAATCGCGTTGTTTACTTACCGTATCAACTATTTAACAGGACACTTAAAAAACAACCGTCACGACTACAACACAGAGCGTAGCCTTGTGAAGTTGGTAGGAAAGCGTCGTTCCCTTCTTGATTACAAGATGAAGAAAGACGTCGTTGCTTATCGTGAGTTGATTAAAGAATTAGGTATTAGAAAGTAATGAATTGGGGACTTCGTGTCCCCTTTTTTTATTTTTGGTGTAACGACTTACACCATATATGATAGTTAGGAGAGCTTATCTCTATTCCGCTTTCGCGAAAGCAGAATTAAAACAAATCATCGCGACATAACAAAAGCTGGTTTCTCATAAAGTAACAGTTCTTATTCATTGAATCGCCCATCGAAAGCCTCAGGGCTCAAATAAAAATTGAATTTTCAAAGTTCGATTTCAGGTTCAAGTTCAAGTTCTAAACACCTTCTCTACCACACACAACTTGAGATGAACGTTTAACTATATTTATGAAACCACAAGTTTTTAAACAAGTGATCAAAATGGCCAATGGGCCTGATATCACTATCGAAACTGGAGCGCTTGCAAAACAAGCACATGGATCTGTTGTGATCACATGTGGAAAAGCAATGCTTCTAGGAACTGTAGTGTCCGGCTACAAATCAACTGGACTTGATTTTCTTCCACTTACGGTAGATTACCGTGAGAAATTTGCCGCGGCTGGTAAATACCCAGGCGGATTCTTCAAACGTGAAGCACGTCCTAATGATGGGGAAGTACTTACTATGCGTCTTGTAGACCGTGTATTGCGTCCCTTATTCCCTAAAGATTACCATGCAGAAGTACAGGTAATGATTCAATTGATGTCTCATGATCCAGAAGTAATGCCAGACGCTATGGCTGGTCTTGCTGCAAGTGCCTGTCTTCAATTATCTGACATTCCATTTGAATGTGCGATCTCTGAAGTACGTGTAGCGCGTGTGGATGGCGAATTTGTTGTCAACCCAAGTTATGCTCAGCTTGCTGAAGCTGACCTTGAGATGATGATAGGTGCTAGTGCCGACTCTGTAATGATGGTAGAAGGTGAGATGAGCGAAGTGTCTGAAGAAGATATGATCGCGGCTATAAAAGCTGCTCACGAAGCTATTAAAGATCAGTGTGCTGCTCAAATTGCTCTTGCTGAAGAAGTAGGAAAGAAAGAAGTACGTGAATACGATCGTGAGGATGAAGATGCTGACATCGAAGCTAAAATTGCTGAATTTACTTATGATAAAGTATATGAGGTGGCAAAAAAAGGAAGCGGTAAGAAAGAACGCAGTGCAGCTTTTGGAGAGATCAAAGAAGCTTTATTTGCCACTTTTGATGAAGAAACGATTGCCAGTCATGGAAAAATGATCGGTAAGTATTTCAACAAGACTCATAAAAAGGCAGTACGAGATGTACTACTTAATGAAGGAATACGTCTAGATGGTCGTAAGACTACAGACATACGTGATATATGGTGTGAGGTAGATTACCTTCCATCTACTCACGGTAGTGCTATTTTCTCTCGTGGAGAAACTCAAGCACTTGCAACAGTAACTCTAGGAACTTCTAGAGATGCAAACGTAATAGACATGGCCTCTCAAGAAGGAGAAGAGCGTTTCTACTTGCACTATAACTTCCCACCGTTCTGTACAGGAGAAGCGCGCCCATTGCGTGGTACTTCTCGTCGTGAGATAGGTCATGGGAATTTGGCTCAACGTGCACTTAAAAGAATGCTTCCAGAAGACCTTCCTTACACCGTAAGAATTGTGTCTGAAGTATTAGAATCCAACGGTTCTTCTTCTATGGCAACGGTTTGTGCTGGTACTATGGCAATGATGGATGCAGGTCTACCTATGAAAAAGCCAGTTTCTGGTATCGCCATGGGATTGATCACAGATGGTGATAAATATGCCGTTCTTTCTGATATTCTTGGTGATGAAGATCACTTAGGAGATATGGACTTTAAAGTAACGGGTACAGCAGATGGTATCACTGCTTGTCAAATGGATATTAAAGTAAAAGGTCTTTCTTATGAAATCCTTACTAATGCTTTAATGCAGGCTAGAGATGGTCGTATGCACATACTAGGAAAACTGACAGACACTATCGCTGTCCCTAATACAGATGTGAAGTCTCACGCTCCTAAGATGGAATCTATGGAAATTGAAGGAAAATTCATTGGAGCTGTTATAGGACCTGGCGGAAAAGTGATTCAGGAAATGCAAAAAGAAACAGAGACTGTTATCAACATCAAAGAAGATGGCGATATGGGTATCATTGAAATTGCAGGTACAGACCGTGCTAAAATTGAAGCAGCTTTAGAGCGTATCAGAAATATCATTTTTGAGCCAGAAGTAGGCTCTGTATATGAGGTGAAAGTGGTGAAGATGTTAGACTTTGGTGCTGTTGTAGAATTGAAGCCTGGTAAAGAAACCTTACTTCACGTAAGTGAGTTTGATTACAAGCGTATTGAAGATCCATCTACGGTTCTTAAAGTAGGAGATGTTCTTGATGTGAAATACATGGGTATAGATCCACGTACTAAAAAGCAAAAAGTATCTCGTAAAGAATGTATGCCTAAGCCAGAAGGTTATGTAGAGCGTCCAGCACGTCCACGTGAAGACCGTCCAAGACGTGATAATGATCGTCGTGCTCCACGTCGTGATGACCGCAAGAGAGATGACAGACCAAGTCGTGATTCTAATGAAAGTAAATCTGAAGAATAAATAAACAACTGTCACTCTGAGTTCGTTTTAGAGTCTGATGTTTGAATTCTATTAATTAAAACACCTCTTGAAAATTCAAGAGGTGTTTTTTTGATTATTATTTAAGAATGCAAAAGTAATAAAGTAGGATACCAATAATACAAGGTTGAAAATCATTTTTTTTTAATCTTAAATCTCTACTTCTAGAAATTTATCAGTACCCAACAAACCATCAACTGGATAATATTTTAGAACTTCACGGTCTAAAAACAGTTTATCAAAAGGCAACAAATGATCGTTTAAATACAATTCACAAGAAAAAGAACCGTCTACTTTATTTAAAATGTAACAAACTAATTCAGAACAATAGAACTTATCATTATGTAATTCAATTTTTTTATCGAATAAAATCTTTTCCTTTTGCATTCTGTCTAATAAAAACAAGGTTTGATCATGGTCTATACCCTTAACTTCATAAATTGAATAATCCTTAACTTTATGAACGGTCGGATTCAAAAATTGACTTAAAGATTCAACTTTAAAATCACTATTTTGCTTGCTAGGCAAAACGTGATATACCATCAAAACGTCTTTTACTTTCATTAAAAACCCTACATGAGTATAATCGCTATTATTAACATTATAATCAGAAGAAATCATACCAAATTTAGAGTCCGTAACTAAATAAATTAAGTACACTTTTTTTGCCGAAATTAAACGATCATCAATATTTTCACCGATACAGTTAACTAATGAAAACGACAGTAAAATGCTTACCGTATAGAAATTTAAAAACTTAATTAAAGAATTTGAAATCAAAATAAATGCTTACTTGGTTTTCTATTCGATTAGAATTATCATATCGGTTATCCAATAAGTCTGACGAATAAATAAATCCAACGGCAAAACCAATCTTATCATTAATAGTAGTTTGATAACCTAATCCTACCATGTAGGCAAGATGATATCCTAAATCTTCTTTAAAATCAGTTTCTGGAAAAGTTGTAAAATCTTCATTTAATTTCAACCTGTTAAGTATTCCTAATTCCGTAACAAATGCATTTGTTCTATTCTCATTATAAGTATAACGTTTGTAGCCAATGGGTAATTCAAGAAAGGTATTTTGTGCATTGATGAATAAACCATTTGAATCCACAAAATCAAAATGAAAATTGTTAACGCCTAATCCTAAATTTAATGCTCCTTGATCACTTATTTTAAATTCTTTCAATAAATGAGCACTATAATTTACAGCTACAGATTTGAATTGATTTTCAACTTCGTAAGTAGAGATTCCAGATCTGAGTGAGACATTAAACAAACTTGAGTTATTCATTTCTTGAGCATTCACACATACAGAAAAAAAAATAGTGAAAATGATAATAATTTAATTGAATAGTTCATTTGATAAAAGTAATTTATTTTGTTAAAGAGCCAATGACAACTCCAATAATCCATCCTGCTACGCCACATAGAGGACCGCATGCTACAATCCCAACTAAATTTCCTACCGAAGATCCATTCCAAAAACCATCATTGAAAAATGAGTCATCATTAATACTGTTTTGGAAATTCTTCATATTATTATTAAGATTACTTAACATTTCCTGCTCATTTAAAGGCAATTGTAAATACTGCTGCTGTAGCTCCAAACCATTTATAAAAGTTTCATTCGACATAATATCTCCTAGATAAGTTTTAGCACTGCTACTTACAACAATATTATTCTGAATATAAACATCATAACCAACATTCTGAGCTGCTAATCTTTCTCCAATTATAGTGTTAACTTCTTGTAAAGAAATTTCTAATTCAGATATACCAGCAACACCTAACAAATAGTCAAGACTTTGTTGATCAATAAATTGTTGACTAGACCCTGAAGATTTTAAAACAAAACTATTTCTTATTTTATTAACTAATTCTTTATTATTTGACAATTCATTTTGAATGGCATTCATACTTTTAAAAAGATTTACATCCTCTAAAGTTTGATCAGCAACTTGCTCAGTTGGTTCTTCATTTGCAGTACAACTTTGAATTGTAGTTGATAAAAAACATAGAAGAAGTAAACAAATCGGTAATGATTTAAAAATTATTTTCATTGTAATAAAATTAAATTTACGCTTACTCTTTACGATTTACGGCTTATCTCGTTAGTAAAATTATAGTTTGATTTGCAAACCCTTTATAATTAAAAACTAAAACCATTTGTAGGCAAATTCTCAAGATTAAATTAATAGAGTTTTAACAATTATTTAACTCATTGAGAATATTTTGTTTAAGAATGGAACATTCTCGATATTCTCAAGGTTACGCAAATTTTTTACCTATATATAAAATCATTAATGCAAGAGTATCTCGTAAAGAATGTTTGTTTTAACGAAAAGATGGGATAGCACATCAACCTTTCCGATCAAAATTCGTTGCCGCTCGCTTTGCCTACCTTTCCTATCCCAGAAATTTGTCTTAACAAATGATCAGGGACTGCGGAAGGGCGCTTTTTAGTATGAAGAGTATGATCAAAATTCAAGATATAGAAGCTCCTCGCCTAAGAATAGGCGAGGTGGGATTTCGCAGAAATCTCGGAGTGGTTGAACAGTAAGTATCTTTGTGGAGTCCTCTAGTTTTGGTCTCATTTCCAGCACCGCTTCAACCTTTCCCACCAAAACTCGTTACCGCTCGCTTTGCCCACCTTTCCCATCCCAAAAACTTGTCTTAACAAATGATCAAGGACTGAGGAAGGGTGCTTTTTAGTATGAAGAGTATGATCAAAATTCAAGATATAGAAGCTCCTCGCCTAAGAAGCCTGCATCTGACGCGCTTTTTTGCAATAGAAATAAAAGATATAAGGAAAGAAGCCTTTTAAAATTCAAGATATAGAAGCTCCTCGCCTAAGAATAGGCGAGGTGGGATTTCGCAGAAATCTCGGAGTGGTTGAACAGTAAGTGTTTTTGTGGAGTCCTCTAGTTTTGGTCTCATTTCCAGCACCGTTTCAAACTTTCCCACCAAAACTCGTTACCGCTCGCTTTGCCCACCTTTCCCATCCCAAAAACTTGTCTTAACAAATGATCAAGGACTGAGGAAGGGTGCTTTTAATTTGCAAATTGAATACTTAAAGAAGTAGCCTTCGTTTTTGCAAAGCAATTAAGTAGCATTTCCCTTCCGCCCTGAGCTACTTAAGTATAAACTTCACGAAAAAAAAACAAAAAACGAAATCAAAAACCTAACTTTGCAAAACCTTTAAAACAAAGACATGTCTAAACTGATCGCTCCATCCGTACTCGCAGCAGACTTTGCTAACCTACAACGTGATGTAGAAATGATCAATCGTTCTGATGCAGACTGGTTCCATATCGATATTATGGATGGTGTTTTTGTTCCTAACATCTCTTTTGGGATGCCTGTGTTGCGCGATATTGTAAAGCATGCGACTAAAACAATCGATTGTCATTTGATGATCGTAGATCCAGACCGTTATGTAGAAACTTTTGCACAACTAGGTTGTGATATCTTAACGGTACACTATGAAGCTTGTACTCACTTGCACAGAACGCTACAATTGATCAAATCTCACGGTATGAAAGCTGGTGTGGCGTTGAATCCGCATACTTCAGTGGAGTTATTAAAAGATGTGATTCAGGATCTGGACATGGTGTGTTTAATGAGTGTGAATCCTGGTTTTGGCGGGCAAAGTTTTATAGAGAATACCTATGATAAAGTAGGCAGGCTTAAAGACATGATTCAAGCCAAAGGTTGTGATACGCTTATAGAAATAGACGGTGGCGTAACCGATAAAAATGCCAAACAACTTGTAGGTGCTGGGGCAGATGTTTTGGTAGCTGGCAGCTATGTGTTTAAATCTGCAGATCAAGAAGCGACTATTAAAAGCTTGAGAGCGCTGGCAAATAGTTAGTTAATGGTTAAAATTTAGCTTTTCTGAGAAATGATCAAGCTATTCATGTGTTTTATATGAGTTCTTTTCAACGTTGCAGCAATTGCATAACTCGATAAGAACACGAGATTTTCTTCTCCACCCAAAGTTTCTTTTTCAAACTATTTTATGGAATTTTAACCGTTTGATATGTAAAATAGGTCCCACAGATTTAATGATTAATTAATCTATGTTACTAGTCCCTAAACTGTTTATTAGCAGTACTTTTGCAGGCTAAAAAAAACAGACTACATGGAAAATAATGCTCTTATAAACTTTTTTTCTGCCTTTAATTTTAAAGAAGCTTTTACAGCAGGAATGATTCTTTTTGCGGTCATCGACATCATAGGTAGTATTCCTATTATTGTTGATTTAAGACGTAAAGTAGGTCATGTTCAAAGTGAAAAAGCTTCTATAGTTGCTGGTATTTTAATGATCGTTTTTATGTTTGTAGGAGAAAGTATGTTAGGTCTTATAGGGATCGACGTCAATTCTTTTGCTGTCGCTGGTGCGTTTATTATTTTCTTTATTGCTTTAGAAATGATTTTAGGAATTCAACTTTACAAAGATGATGCTCCAGAAACGGCTGCTATCATACCCATTGCTTTTCCATTAATTGCAGGAGCAGGAACGCTTACATCCGTACTTTCTTTAAGATCTGAATACTCAGCTATTAATATCATTATCGCAATTATTGTAAACATAGGTTTTGTTTACATCGTATTAAAAAACTCTGGACGCTTAGAGAAATTGTTTGGGAAACAAGGAATTAATGTGATTCGGAAAATATTTGGAGTCATCTTGCTCGCGATTGCGGTAAAATTGTTTACTTCCAACATTAAAGAATTATTTTAAAAAGGAGAAAGGGGACTGACTGCGTCAGGTTTGTGTTGAGTTAATCAAAATACTAGACACTCATCAGTAAAAGAAAAAAGACGTTCTTATTGTTCTTTAAAAATACGTGACATTAAAAAATTCTCTTCTATTTTTAAGTTTTTAAAAACAAGATTTCTTTAACTTGATAAGAGGTATAAATTCTATAACTTGCACCGGTATTTATTACCAATTATTTTTAAATGAAGCTTACTATTATGAAATACGTATTTTACTTGATTGGGATTTTAGCAGTTGCTAGCATTGTTTTCAATGTATTTAAACTGGACTTTAATCATATTCTTCAAGGAGACAGTCAGATAGCTGCCATAAGCATTATTGCTGCGTTATGTGTGGCGGCATTAATGGGAATAATGATTATCTCTAATAAAATTGCTCAGAAATACGAAGATAATTAATAGGCTAACCTTTGGTGTATGGCAGGTTGTTAGCAACTGTTCTTTTTTTTTAATGGCTGTGCACATTCAAATACATAGTTCCATTTGAAAATCGAGCAATTATCCATTCCCTTCCTTTCTGGGATACATACATGGAGTCTTTTTTTAGCTCTGAATCCCACCAAGAGTTTACTTCATCCGTGAATGTTGACTTAGTATCTAACCAAATAGTATCGTCTGAATAGGTTGAAGTATCTCCATGTAGACTCATTTTAAAATGAGAAATGTATACTTCAAATTGGGCTCTCGAAATATTGACTTTTAAGTAGTATGTATAATCCATTTCGGAATAACTGAATTCTTTAATATCAGATGCGTCATTAGGCAGTTCAGTTCTAAATGACCCTTCATTTAATGCACAGGAATTTAACATCAAAAGTGATATCAGTAAATACCATGTGTTTCTCATTTCATATTGTTGCAAACAAAGTGATGACACCTATTACATTAGAGACACCTAGTGGTTTATGAAATTTGTTTTGGAATTTATCAATTCCTGCTCAATTCGAGCAATTTCTTAATCATAATGTCCTCTTTATTTAACAACTCCACTTTGAGTTGTGTGGTAAATAACTGTTCTGCCATAGCAGACTTTATAATCAGTGCAATTTCATTCCTATAACCAGGTAATTTCATACTGGTATTGTAGAGTTGAGCATACTGTATAAATTTTTCCATCAATTGTTCTGAGATTTTATAATCGGTTATAAAATCATCTTGAGACATGGCTCTCATGGCACGCCCGTCTTCTTGAAGGTATTTGTTTACAAACTGGTCTGCAAAACCTGTTCTACCAAAGTAGTCTAAGGTTTGCAATACATAACCGTCTGGGCTGGCCACAAAAACGTCTGGAATAATACCTCCACCTCCATAAACAACTTTACCACCAGGCGTGACTTTTTTTAGAGAATCGTTCACTTCAATATTGGCCGCATTTTCTAACTCCCCATTGTTATAACGATCTATATATTCTTTAAAATAATCCTCATTACCGTTGTCGTAAGGCCTTTGGATACTTCTACCGGTAGGCGTATAATACCTCGCAATAGTAAGTCGTACGGCACTTCCGTCTCCTAACTTGATCTCTTGTTGTACCAATCCTTTACCAAAACTCCTACGACCTATAATGGTACCCCTATCGTTATCTTGTAAGGCTCCAGCAACTACCTCACTAGCACTGGCACTATTTTCATTGATCAATATAAACACCTTGCTATTTTCATAGGAACCGCTATCGGTAGCGTAGCTGTCCTTGCGTTCGTTATTTCTATCTTTTTGAAAGAGAATAAGTTTGTCCTCTTCTAGAAACTCGTCTGCTATTTCTACCGCGGCACTTAAAACACCCCCTGGATTATCTCTTAAGTCCAGTGCGATTTGTGTCGCACCAGCTCTTTTTAAATTTTTAATCGCTTTTTTAAATTCTGCCTCTGTGGTTTCTGCAAAGCGATTGATTTTTATATAGCCTAGTGTGCTGCTCAACATATAACTGGCATCTACGCTTTTTATAGCCACATTACCCCTTGTTACCGGAATATTGATGATGTCTTGATCACCAGGTCTTAAAACACCCAACATAACTTTAGATCCTTTTTCTCCTTTGAGTGCATTGGTAGAAACGGCATTTAATCCAAAAAGCGGCTTTCCATCAGCATAGAGGATTTTATCACCACCTTTAATACCCGCCTTATCGCTAGGTCCATTTTCAATGGCTCGCAACACAGAAATAGAATCTTGATTCACAAAAAAACGAATTCCTATACCCACAAAATCACCTCGCATGCTGTTCTCCACATCTTCTGTCTGGTCACTAGGAATATAAACCGAATGCGGGTCAAGGTTTTGCATGATCTCATTTACGGTCACATCTACGATACTATCGGTATTGATTTTGTCTACGTAGCGTTGATCTATAAGGTCAATTAATCTGTTGAGCTTGCGTTTTTTTACACTACTAGAAGAGGCAATGTAGTCATTACCTATACTATTTTGATTAAGAACGCTGCCTAACCATATCCCTATAGCAAAGAAGATCCCTAAAAATAATGGGTAGTATAGATAACTTTTTTTCATTAATTAACTTGTTCTATTTGTTCGATAATAACTCCTGCTTTCTCTAGAAATTGCAGACCGCTATTATCTTTATAAGCTTTCATGTAAACTACACGATTTATACCACTTTGATGTATCAATTTACTACAATCTTTACAGGGCGACATGGTGATGTATAAAGTCGCATCTCGACAGCTTTGTGTAGAGGCTGCTACCTTTAAAATAGCATTGGCCTCTGCATGGAGAACATACCATTTTGTATAGCCTTCTTCATCTTCACAGAAGTTTTCAAAGCCGCTAGGTGTTCCATTGTACCCATCGCTTATAATCATGCGATCTCTTACGATAAGCGCTCCTACTCGACGTCTCTTGCAATGGGAGAGTTTGCCCCACTCCATTGCCATTCTTAAATAAGCGACATCGTATCTGTGTTGTTTTTCCTTTTTCAATTCTATATTTGGGTCAAAGAAGCCTACCTCTTGCAGTAGTTGCTTTTCTTCTGTTAAATTAATGTGAGCGAGTTGCTCTTAGTAATTCTACTTTCCTAAGACATTACTCTTAGCATCTCCTTAGATGTGAATGCCTTGTAGTCATGTTATTGTTTCGCTTTCGCGAAAGCGAGACCTAAAAAATCCACCTGACAATCAATAAAGGAATAACCATTCCTAAAACTATGGAAGATATGATTTGTACCCATTCCTTTTTATTAAAGCGAAAGAGTCCCGTAAAGATAAAGTTAAATATGATCACCACCAGAATAACTAGTAATTGACCCAACTCAATTCCCAATGCAAATTCTAAAAGCATCAGCAACTTACTTTCTGCTCCTGCAGCGAGCATTTTAAAACCATTTGCAAATCCAAAACCATGAACAATTCCAAAAAACAAAGCGATGATCATGGTGATCCAATTGTGGTTATCCCTATGGCGATTTCCAGCTGTAAAAATATTGTATAAGGCAGCTACTACTATGGTCACTACGATCAAAAATTCTATATACGAACTATTAAAAGTAACCTTGCCGTAGATCACTAACAATAGAGATAAAATATGCCCTACCGTAAAAGCGAGACTTAAACCTATTAGTTTTTTCCAACTGTTAAAAAGAAAAGGAACAGCTATAAGAATAAAAAAAAGCACATGATCATATGCGCCAACATTAAAGTTCATAACGTGGTAGAAACCTTCTGTCATGTATAAGATAAAATCGTCCATTTGTAAAGAATGCATTTAGGGCATGATCAAAAATAAGCTTTAGACCCAAAGGATAAAAGCCTATTGTGTAGGAGTTTGTTTAAAGAGCTCAAAACAAGACCTTAAAATACGATCATAAAGCAATATTATATCGACGAACTGTAATTATTATAGCTTAAAGTCCACTTTAGAGTACTATAAGGAGTCTTAGACTAAAAAAGATTTTATTTTTGCACCTATTATTTATATAGATCCCTATCAAAAATATTTACACCCTTTGCCTTGTTTTAGTGAGTTTCACCCTGAACGCACAAAAGTTTACAACACCAAAATCTCAACAGAGAAGTCCGACAGCGCTTCTTATGGACTCTTTGTTGGATAAGTCTTATGACCTATTTACTCAAGGAGCCTATAAAGAATCTTTTGAGCTCAACATAAAGACGTTAAAAATCGCTCTGGAAGAAGAAGATCTGCTATACACCAGCAAAGCTTACGGCTATTTGGGCTATGATTATTTAAATCAAGGAGATACTATAGCAGCTATTGAAAATTTTAAAAAAGCGCATCGATTTGCCTTAAAGTTAAAAGATCCAACTATTCTAGCAAATACCTATGGAGACCTTGCTAGTATTTATTCTTTAGACTCTAGTAAAACGGAGATCAGTACAGCGTATACCCTTAAAGCTATTGAAACTTATAAGGCTACAAATGACACTATAGGCCTTCAATACATCTATCACAATTATGCTGATGCTCTTAAAGAAAAAGAGCAATGGAGTGAGCTCAAGCCTATTCTAGACCTTCTGAATGGGGATATGTTTAAAAATCATATGAATAATATCTATAGGGCTAGCATAGATAATATGATGGCAGAATATTATTACCATACCGGGAGCTGTATAAAGGCAGATAGTTTACTATTAAATGTTATCTCTTTAGGTGAAAAAAGCGGGCTCAAAGGAGAGTTAGAAATTGCCTACGATTACTATTCTCGCAGTCTTGCCATTCAAGAAAAACACAATGAAGCCTTTCAATACAGATTGAAATTCGAGAAGGTTCATGAGGCTAATTTAAAAGAAAAAAATGCTGTTGAAAACAATAGAATAGCCGCTACTTTTCAAATAGATCAATATAAAAAAGACCTCGCAAAATCGGAAGCAGAAAGTCAGTTGCAAGAAGAGAAAATGCAAGAGAAAACATTTTTTAACTATGGACTTATCGCGCTTTCTTTAATTGCTATTTTAGGGCTTTTCTTCACTTTCAATCTTTCTAAAAAACGCAAACAACTCAATAGAGCACTGAAAGAAAAAAACAAGCTGTATCTAGATGAAAAGACCAAAACAGAAAAGCTGGCTCGTGCAAAAAGTGATTTCTTTAGTACGGTAAGCCATGAATTACGCACGCCTTTGTATGGGGTTATCGGACTGAGTACCATTTTATTAGAAAACAACAAAGAGGAGGCCATCCAAGAAGACTTAAAATCACTCCAGTTTTCGGCCGATTATTTACTTGCTTTGATCAATGATGTCTTACAAATCAATAAAATTGATTCTAATCAAATAGACAACGAGCAGGTTGATTTTAATCTGCGGGACTTAATAGAGCGCATAGTCAACACATTTGAATACATGCGTAGACAAAACAGAAATGTCATCCATGTGCATTTGGCAAACGACACCCCTTTTCTACTCCACGGCAATGCTACCAGGCTATCTCAGATACTGATGAACTTAATAGGTAATGCCAATAAGTTTACAGAGAACGGCATCATAGATATTAGCTTAATAACTAAGAAAATTGAAGATGATCAAATCAGCCTTACATTTGCCATTAAGGATAATGGTGAAGGCATCGCTCAAAATAAAAAAGAATACATCTTTGAAGAGTTCAAACAAGGGGCCTCTCACAGCTACAACTATCAAGGTACAGGACTGGGCTTGCCTATCGTAAAACGATTGTTAAACATATCTGGATCTGATATTCATTTAGAAACAGAAATAGGTCAAGGTTCGATCTTTAGTTTTGACCTGGATTATCAAATTGTCCAAAAAGAAAATCCGCTCGATACGACTAATTTTCAACCAGTACCCCTAAACACTGCTGTGCTAAAAGGAAAAAATATCCTTATCGTAGAAGATAACCAGATCAATCAAATGGTAACTAAAAAGATTCTCGAAAAGGATGGTGCCTTTTGCACTATTGCAGAGAATGGCCAGGAAGCGGTGGATGCGGTAAAAACAAGCGTATACGATCTTATTCTTATGGATGTGAACATGCCTGTTATGAATGGACTAGAAGCTACGAAGCTCATCAAAAGAGATCATCATGTACCCATAATAGCACTTACAGCGGTAGAAATTGCAGAAATGCGACAGAATATTCTAGATGCAGGTATGGATGATATCATCATAAAACCTTATGATGTTAGCATTTTTAAACGGGTGATCATCAAAAATATACAGAATCAGAAATCAAAGTACTCTGCTTGATCATCTGGTTAACGCCACTGATCTCCTTTAAGTCCAGTAGCCGCAATAATGACGTCCATTCTTGAGATCTGACCTATTAACTTCCCGTCTTTAGTAACAGGAAACCTTCTATGACCGCTTTTAAGGAATCTAGCAGCAGCATCAAATATATCTGCTTCTTGATCTATTGTGGCAGGCTGTGGAGACATGTAGTCGCTCACCTTCCTATTGCCTAATGGCATGTTGTGGTAACGACTTTCTCCTATGACATGCATCAAATCTGTATCGCTTATAATACCGACTAAGTTATTATTTGCATCCACTACAGGTCCACCAGTAATTCTTTGCTTGAGCAAGGTTTCCATGACTTCTGTAATTCCTTGGTCTGGAGAAAACGTGATCAACTTGCGAGTCATGTAATCCTTTACTTGAAATAATTGTGGAACATGACCAGTTGCGACTTCTCTTCTTCCCATAAAGTTCTTGATTCCCATAACTTATTGATTTTAAAAACGCTATTAAGATAGTAAAATTCTCGCTATGTTTCACAGCAGGCTTATTTCTACTAAATATCTTCCACAGAATTTGTTACTTTCATAATTAATAAGCTGTATATCAATACTTTAAAATATGTGTTTAAGACGTCTCTCTAATTTCGTACAAATAATATATCTTTACCATCAACCTATTTTTATGAAATCTTTATATACCATTTGTTACATTAGTAAAGCAGCACCGGAGCTTAAAGAGCAAGATATAGAGGAGTTGTTCAGCTACACCTCCAAGGCTAATAATAAGAACGGAGTAAGCGGTATTCTTTTGCATTCCTTAGATAATTTTTTTCAAGTTCTAGAAGGAAATGAAAAGCACCTGCTGCAATTGTTTGAAAGCATCAAAGTAGACCCGAGACATGGAGAGATGTACGAAGTATATAACAAACGTACTACTCATCCAGTCTTTGAGAATTATAGATCAACCTTTGATATTGTAAAAAATTCTGAAGACTTAAAAACGCTTATCGCTTACCTCAACGTAGACAAATCTAATAGCACCAATAATAAATTAAAAAGACTTCTCCAACCTTTTGATATGTTAGGTGAGTTTTAGATAGCAATTGCCTTAGCATCAAAATGGCAAACAAATACAAACATAAGTTCTTAAATGTTCCTTATCTAAATATTTTGAGCTGTGCAGCATTGGGTCTCTATGGGCTGGTTTAGATGTTGACTTCTGGTTTTAAGTCCCTATCCTTTTCCAATACCTATTTTTAAAAGGCAGATGACCTGGGTAACTGCTGTACTTTATTACATATTTCATAAATTCGCTCCTTAATGAGCGACGCTTTGCTTGCAACTCAACAACACAGGCTATGAATTTGTCCTATTGGGAAATAAAGTCTTGGCTTACCGACGTAGATTTTACTGTCGTAGGCAGCGGTATCGTTGGTCTTAATTGTGCCTTGCAACTACGAGAACGCTTCCCAAAAGCCCATATATTAATCTTGGAAAAAGGTGTTTTACCTCAAGGCGCCAGTACTAAAAATGCAGGCTTTGCGTGTTTTGGAAGTTTAAGCGAACTTATAGATGATTTACAACATCATCGCCCAGAAGAGGTATTGCAACTGGTAAGACAACGCATATCTGGATTACAATTACTGCGCACCACTTTGGGCGATAAGGCCATAGATTATCAAGAATTAGGCGGCTATGAGCTCTTTTTAGAGTCTGATGAAGAACTCTATGCCACTTGCGATCATCAAAGAGATGAAGTCAACAAGTTGTTACATCCTATTTTTAACGCTCCTGTATTTTCATTAAAAGAGAACAGCTTTCACTTTAACAAGATCAAAGAGCATTACAGCTTTAATCCTTTTGAAGGTCAAATTGACACGGGTAAAATGATGACTGCCTTATTACAACTGGTATTAAAAAAGAACATCAAGATTTTAAACAATATCAAAGTAGAAGATATCTCACAAAATGGAGCTCAGGTGCACATCAAAACCGATCATTTTGAATTTTTAAGTTCAAAAGTCTTTATAGCGACTAATGGCTTTGCCTCGCGACTTTTAAATGAAACCGTTAAACCGGCTAGAGCACAAGTGCTTATTACTAAACCTATAAAAGACTTATACATCAAAGGAACTTTCCACCTGGATAAAGGCTACTATTATTTTAGAAATATAGACCACCGAATTTTATTAGGCGGCGGTAGGAATCTTGATTTTAAAGGAGAAGAAACTACTGAATTCGATCAAACGGCACTGATCCAAAACAAGCTAGAAGAACTTTTAAAAACCAGTATTTTACCGCACACTCCTTTTGAAATAGACCATCGCTGGTCGGGTATTATGGGAATAGGAGCTACTAAAAAGCCTATTGTAAAACAGCTTAGTAAGGATGTGTTTTGCGGCGTGCGATTAGGAGGTATGGGTATTGCTATAGGCAGTTTAATAGGTAAAGAGTTAGCCGATCTTTTGGATTGATAAAAAGAGCTCCATAATTTCTTTACTAAAAATATGGCCTCGTTTTAAAACAAAAAAAGAAGGCTATTGCTGACGTTCCCTTCTTAAATTGTTTTCGTAGTGCTGTCTCATTGCAAATGCTCCGTTCATACGAACGCGATGCAATCGCGCGCGACGTGGGGAATAACGACTTTTAATGCCTTTTAATAGGTACAAAAAGAAAAGGATGAACTCTATGTCCATCCTTTTACTCGTCAATTAGTATTTCAAATCATTGTCTTACAATGCTTTGTTAATCATTTTATTTCCATCAACTATTTTGACCCATTACCCATACTGATACCAGTTAAAAACGAGCGTTTAAAACAGGAAATACAACATTAGCATATTCAATATTACTTCCACTAGAAATTAATAAATTACCTCTGAATAACGATTTAATAATTTAATTGAAATCTTAAAATGAAACAGGGTGTTTTGACCCCTATAAAACAAGAGTATTCTTTTAAATTTCGTTAGTTAAATTATGCGGTTAATTTATTCATTAAAATTAAGTGTTTGTCAGCGTTCCATTTTTCCATTGGTGTTATTCTTCCTAATAGTCCGTGAAGCCTTTCGCTGTCGTAAAATAGAACATATTCTTTAAGGATTTTTTCTATTTCTCCAAAGGTTCTATATTCAAATCTCTGAAAAACTTCTTTCTTTAAAATTCCGTGATAAGCCTCTATGTGAGCATTTTCTTCTGGTGTTGCTATATGTGTAAATTCTTGGGCCACGCCTATAATTCCTAGATATTCTCTTACGTTCTTGGCAATAAATTGACTTCCATTATCACTTCTAATCACTACATTAGTAGGGTATTGATAGTTCATAAATAAGTCAGACAACAATGTTATCACTTGAGCTTGTTTAATTGAAAAAGCAAAAAGGTCTATTAATATTCTTCGCGTATGAACATCTATTACAGATAGTAAATAAGCATTTTTACCAGCACTAGGAATCCAAACCATCTTTATGTCCATTTCTAAACAATCAAAGGGTTTTGTGGTTTTTACTTTTCTGAATTTAACAAACTTGCGCCCAGAACCGCTCCTGTCAATACGGTTTTCTAACTTCAATAGGTTCGCTTCTTTCATTATTCTGTACAGCTTTTTATGGTTAATTACATAACCATCTCGAGTCAAATAAGAGGTCAGTAATCTGTAGCCACAATCTATAAAAGGATGACTTAGTATGGTCTTTACAGACTCCATAACAGAATCCTGAGTAACTAATCCATTCTTATAATGATACGTAAACTCACTTGGCTTATTTCCTTTTCTCCCAAAGCTTGGTCTGCGATAATAACTGCTGTCAACCATTCCTACCATATTGATTATGCTAGTTTTACTGATTTTATATGTGTTAAAAAAAGTATCTACTAAATCTTTCTTGGATCGGACGTCCCAAACTTTTTTTTTTAAAAGTTCTCGCTGGACTTCTAGCTCAATCTCTTTGTTACTTAAAAGCTTACGAAGTATTCTATTTTCCTCTTCTGATTGCCTTAACTCTTTGCTGCGCGTGTTATAGGTCACTTTTAAGCCTGCTTCACCTTGGGTATCATATTTCTTCTTCCAACTATAAAAAGTTCCCGTACTAACCTCGTATTTACGACAGGCTTCAACGATTCCTAATTCTTCAGATGTGGATAGAATTTTTAACTTTTCTTCTAAACTCCATTTCTTGTATTTCATATCTCAAAGGTATCAATTGAAATTTAAAATATCGCTCCGAACTTATTGGGGGCTAAACTAACGACTAAAGGACTGCATAATTATATTCATGATTCCTTTTTTCTGTTCTATTCCCATTACATTTATTGTGAACTTTGCCATATTTATTTATTCTTTAAATTAGTCCATACTTCAATCTGTACTTTATCTCCCAAATGAAGGTCATCATATTTCTTTTTAACTCCTTCAAATTCCCCAGAGATTAATTTGCAAAGAGTCGAAGTCAAAATTGTATTAATCGATATAACAGTCATGGTTTCCTCCAATGTTGATTTCTTGTTTTTGTATATGTAATTATATTGCCTATCACTTATATGCTCTCCATGCGCGTGATTTGAATACAAGTTCCACATATCATTAATACGATTGGCATCAATTCCGCTTTTTGTTAATATATCTTTAGTAGACTCTAATT
>Ga0307978_1001190_pt1 | contig 19937 bp, 15 predicted proteins | sample OrgLakmetage1056_FD_203151 | JGI IMG/M metagenome (GOLD analysis project Ga0307978, IMG submission 203151) | Saline water microbial communities from Organic Lake, Antarctica - #1056 | ecosystem: Environmental > Aquatic > Non-marine Saline and Alkaline > Saline | place: Antarctica: Organic Lake...
ATGCTTGAGCGCTACCGCCGTAAGTCTTTGCTAATACCGACGTGATTGCCGCTGTAAGAGTTGTTTTACCGTGGTCAACGTGGCCGATAGTACCAACGTTTACGTGTGGTTTATTACGTTCAAACTTCTGCTTTGCCATTTTCTTTATTTCCTAAGTTTGGTATTCATTACAATATTGCAACGAACGAACTTCTATAGTTAAAATTAAAATTGTTTACGTACGGGAATCGATTATTGCCTTAGCGACATTATTCGGTGCTTCCGCATACTTATAAAATTCCATTGAGTATGACGCCCTACCCTGCGTTGCTGAGCGCACAGCGGTGGCATATCCAAACATTTCTGAAAGTGGTACCTTAGCGCGCACAATCTTAATGCCAGCTACACCGTCTTCCATACCTTCAATTATCCCACGACGGCGGTTTAGGTCTCCGACCACATCACCCATCCAATCTTCGGGAGTGGTTACTTCAACCTGCATAGTCGGTTCAAGTAACACTGGGTTGGCACTAGCCATCCCATTCTTGAAACCCATCGAAGCAGCGACTTTAAACGCCATTTCAGAAGAGTCAACATCGTGGTGAGAACCATCGAATAAGGTTACTTTGATGTCTAGTACAGGATAACCCGCTAGTACACCATTTTGCATCTGTTCCTCGATGCCTTTATCAACCGCTGGTATAAATTCTTTTGGCACAGTGCCACCAACGATCCCATTTACAAATTCGTATCCAGCACCTTCTTTATTTGGTTCTACTTTTAACCAAACGTGACCATATTGGCCTTTACCGCCGGATTGACGAATAAATTTACCTTCGACTTCAACAGCCTTGCGAATAGTTTCACGATAAGCAACTTGTGGATTACCCACGTTACATTCGACATTAAACTCACGCTTCATACGGTCAACAATGATATCTAGGTGCAATTCACCCATGCCAGATATTATAGTTTGACCTGACTCTTCGTCGGTCTTCACTTTAAATGACGGATCCTCAGCAGTTAATTTGCTTAGCGCTATCCCCATTCTTTCTTGATCACCTGTAGATTTTGGTTCTACTGCAATAGAAATAACCGGTTCTGGAAAATCCATTCTTTCAAGTGTAATAATATTGTTTGGATCACACAACGTTTCACCTGTTGTCACATCCTTCAATCCGATCACGGCCGCAATATCGCCAGCCCGAACTTCTTTTAATTCTGCTCTATCGTTCGCGTGCATCTGCACAATGCGACCAATACGCTCTTTTTTGCCCTTAATTGGGTTATAAACAGAATCGCCTGTTTTAATAACGCCAGAATAGCAACGGAAGAAAGTTAACGTTCCCACGAATGGGTCGGTTGCTATTTTAAATGCTAAGGCCGCAAATGGAGCACTGTCACTTGCTTCTCTTGACGACTCAGTTTCGTCCTTGTCATAAAGTACCCCTCTGATTGCAGGTACTTCTGTTGGCGCTGGTAAATATTCAACAACAGCGTCAAGCACAGCTTGTACTCCCTTGTTTTTGAATGCTGACCCGCAACAGGCTAAAACAATTTCATTGCAGAGGGTTCGAATACGCAAACCCTCTTTAATTTCAGCTTCGGACAGCTCTTCACCATTTAAATACTTGTCCATTAATTCGTCGTTTGCTTCTGCCGCCGCTTCAACCATTTCGGTTCTATACTTTTCAGCTTTCGCCAGATACTCGGCTGGAATTGCTTCATAAGAGAAGGTCGCGCCTTTGTCGGCTTCGCTCCAATTAATCGACTTCATTTTAATAAGGTCAATTACGCCTGCAAATTTTTCTTCTGCGCCAATATTCAATTGGATTGGTACACAGTTTGCGCCTAAACGTTTGCGAATTTGATCCACAATACGTTCAAAATCTGCGCCCGTTCGGTCCATCTTATTAATAAAAACCAAACGCGGTACATGGTATTTGTCGGCTTGACGCCAGACTGTTTCTGATTGCGGCTCAACCCCTGAGGAACCACAAAAAACAACAACCGCACCATCTAGTACACGCAATGAACGTTCAACTTCAATTGTAAAATCGACGTGTCCTGGTGTATCTATAATATTGATGCGGTGTTGATCGAACTGCTGCTGCATACCTGCCCAAAAGCAAGTCGTTGCCGCAGAAGTTATTGTAATGCCACGTTCCTGTTCTTGTTCCATCCAATCCATAGTGGCAGCGCCATCATGAACTTCACCGATTTTATGTGAAATGCCGGTGTAGAACAAAATACGCTCAGTTGTTGTGGTTTTACCCGCATCAACATGTGCAACAATACCAATGTTGCGATAGCGTTCGATAGGTGTACTACGTGGCATACTTCTCTCTTTTTCCGTAAAGTTCGAGTGATTAACTCAAGACTACCAACGGTAGTGAGCAAACGCTTTGTTTGCTTCTGCCATGCGGTGGACGTCTTCACGTTTCTTAACCGCACTACCTTTGTTGTCTTGTGCATCAAGCAACTCAGCTGCTAAACGTTGTGCCATGGATTTCTCACCACGCTTACGTGCCGCATCAACCATCCAACGCATACCAAGAGCGTTACGACGAACTGGACGAACTTCTACTGGTACTTGGTACGTAGAACCACCAACACGGCGAGATTTCACCTCAACTGTAGGGCGGATGTTCTCTAGTGCATCTTCAAACACTTCTAGGTGTGGTTTAGACGTTTTTTGAGCAACAATTTCAAGGGCACCGTAAACAATTTTTTCAGCGGTGGACTTCTTGCCGTCGAGCATTACGACATTCATGAACTTAGCAAGCAACTGCGATCCGAACTTAGGATCTGGTAGGATTTTACGTTGACCTACGACTCTTCTTCTTGGCATCTTAATTCTCCGTGGAATTCAGGTATAACCCAAAACTCTAATTTAATAGTTTGGCCTTACTAACGGAGAACCGTTAAGACTTAGGCCGTTTCGCGCCGTACTTAGAACGGGCTTGTCTACGATCGTTTACACCAGAGCAATCCAATGTTCCGCGGACTGTATGGTAACGAACACCTGGTAAATCTTTCACACGACCACCGCGGATAAGTACCACGCTGTGCTCTTGTAGGTTGTGGCCTTCACCACCGATGTATGAAGAAACTTCAAAACCGTTTGTTAAGCGAACACGACATACTTTACGTAATGCAGAATTCGGCTTCTTTGGCGTAGTTGTATATACACGAGTACACACACCACGACGTTGTGGGCAGGCTTGTAAAGCAGCTACGTTCGATTTCTCGACCGGCTTTTTACGTGGCTTGCGCACTAACTGGTTAACTGTTGCCATTAACTAGCTCCTGGTTAAAATTAAATGCTCAAATCATTATATCGCTCAAGCGAATAGTAATTAAGTTCTATTGCAGGCATATCTACTAAACGAATAATCGCTAAGCTAAATACCGTCTGCTGCTCGTTAGCCCAGTAAAATCAACGATTAATGCTGTATTTTAAAAACAAAAAACCGCGACTTTATTTTACCAAAACATGTGATTGGCAAAATTGGGTCGCGGAATGTTATAGATCAAAAGCTGTAATGTCAAGCGGGGAGCATGTTTTCACATTCTCCCCGCTTCAATTTATAGACATTTTACTATGCTTAATTTACTAAGCCTTATCATCCCCTGCATTTAGCAGTTCAGACATTGCTTTTTCAGCTTCATCAGCGGCCATTGAAGGCTCATCTGGCGCGAACTGAGCAGCTTTTCTAGCAGCACGTTTTTGGTGATACGAGAAACCAGTACCAGCTGGGATCAAGCGACCAACAATAACGTTCTCTTTCAAGCCACGTAAATCATCTTCTTTACCTTGCACTGCAGCTTCCGTTAACACTCGAGTTGTTTCTTGGAATGAAGCAGCTGAGATAAATGATTCAGTAGAAAGTGACGCTTTAGTAATACCTAAGAGCTGAGTTTCATAGCCTGCTGGGAACTTACCTTGCTTTTCGATTTCACGGTTAGCGATCTTAACTTGAGAAACCTCAACTTGTTCGCCTTCTAAGAAACGTGTATCGCCAGGAGTTGTAATCATACACTTACGTAACATTTGGCGGATAACAACTTCAATGTGCTTATCGTTAATTTTTACACCTTGCAAACGATAGACTTCTTGTACTTCATTTACGATGTAATTAGAAACAGCACTGATTCCTCTCAAACGCAAAATATCATGTGGAGATTCAGGTCCATCAGCAATGACTTCACCTTTCTCTACAGACTCACCTTCATAAACATTCAGGTTGCGCCATTTAGGGATCATCTCTTCGTAATGATCCGCATCTTTTCGAGTAATCGTTAAACGTTTCTTACCTTTGGTTTCTTTACCGTATCCGATAACACCAGAAACTTCAGCTAGAATTGCAGGCTCTTTAGGCTTACGTGCTTCAAACAAATCAGCAACACGTGGAAGGCCACCCGTAATATCTCGCGTTTTTGAACTCTCTTGCGGTATACGTGCTAACACGTCACCTTCTTTTGCTAACTTACCATCAGTAGTTTCAATGGTAGTAAAGCTTGGTAAGCGAATTTCTTGAAGACCGAACTCTACGTTATCAAGGATAAGCTTAGGCTCTTTCGCATTTGCTTTAGAAAGATCTTTAACAACGATACGAGTCAAACCCGTCAATTCGTCTTGTTGCATTTCTGTATTTGAATCGTCGATATCAGCAAAGCTGATCTTAGAATCACGCTCAGTCACAATTGGGTGACTATGTGGGTCCCAGTTAGCAACGATGTCGCCAGAACTAACAGATGCATTATCATCGACATTCAACACCGCACCATATGGCACTCTGTAACGTTCCTTCTCGCGACCTTGGTCGTCGATAACCGTTAATTCAGTTGAACGTGAGATAATAACCACTTTCTTATCAGAGTTACGTACGAATTTCGCGTTAGAGAATTTCAATGTACCCGTTGTTTTAACTTGTACGTTGTTTTCTGCCGTTGCACGAGATGCTGCACCACCGATGTGGAATGTACGCATTGTTAACTGTGTACCAGGTTCACCGATAGACTGTGCAGCAATAACGCCGACAGATTCGCCAGAACCAACCATGTGACCACGCGCTAGGTCACGACCGTAACAATTGGCACAAACACCAAAATCATTGTCACAAGTGATAACTGAGCGAACCATAATTTGGTCAACTGAATTAATTTCTAGTAAATCAACAAGCGCTTCGTCGAGTAACACATTACGCTCAACGAGCACTTCATCAGTACCAGGTTTAACCACATCTTCAGCAACAACACGACCTAGAACACGTTCGCGTAGTGCTTCAACAACATCACCACCTTCGATTAATGGTGTCATTTTAACACCTTCGAATGTGCCACAATCATCGTTATTAATAACCAAATCTTGTGCAACGTCTACCAGACGACGAGTTAAGTAGCCTGAGTTAGCTGTTTTCAGTGCCGTATCGGCCAAACCTTTACGAGCACCGTGAGTGGAGATAAAGTACTGCAGTACGTTAAGACCTTCACGGAAGTTAGCTGTAATTGGTGTTTCGATAATTGAACCGTCTGGCTTTGCCATCAAACCACGCATACCCGCTAACTGACGAATTTGTGCAGCACTACCACGAGCACCCGAGTCAGCCATCATGTATACAGAGTTAAATGATGTTTGCTCTTCGTCTTCGCCATTTTTGTTTTTAACAGTTTCAGTTTTTAAGTTGTCCATCATAGCTTTTGCTACGTTTTCATTGGCAGTTGACCAAATATCGATAACTTTGTTGTAACGCTCACCGGCGGTGACAAGACCTGATTGGAACTGCTCTTGGATTTCAACAACTTCCGCTTCCGCAGCGTCGATGATTTCTTTCTTCGCATCTGGAATCACCATGTCATCAATACCAACCGATGCACCCGCGATCATAGCGTAGTGAAAACCGGTGTACATGATTTGGTCAGCTGCAATTACAGTGTCCTTCAAACCTAACGTACGGTAACAAGTGTTCAACAATTGTGAGATTTGCTTTTTACCCATCGCTTGATTGATTATTTCAAAAGGTAATCCTACTGGCAACGTCAAAGAGAAAATAGCGCGACCAACCGTTGTATCGGTTAATGTTACTTTTTCAGATTTAGTGCCGTCTTCTGCAACAACAATTTCCGTGATACGCACTTTAACGCGAGCGTGAAGCTCAGCGCAGTCTGTGCGATACGCTTTTTCAGCTTCAAACGGACTGGTAAATACCATGCCTTCACCTAAACCATTAACACGGTCACGTGTCAGATAGTAAAGGCCCAATACAACGTCCTGTGAAGGAACAATAATTGGCTCACCGTTTGCCGGTGAAAGAATGTTGTTAGTCGACATCATTAATGCGCGCGACTCTAACTGAGCCTCGATTGTTAATGGCACGTGAACCGCCATTTGGTCACCATCGAAGTCAGCGTTGTACGCAGCACATACTAATGGGTGCAATTGGATTGCTTTACCTTCAATCAAGATAGGTTCAAACGCTTGGATACCTAGTCTGTGAAGTGTTGGTGCACGGTTAAGTAACACTGGATGTTCGCGAATTACTTCGTCAAGAACGTCCCATACTTCCGGCGCTTCACGTTCAACTAATTTCTTAGCTGCTTTGATAGTTGTCGCTAAACCACGGGCTTCTAGCTTGCCATAGATAAACGGCTTAAACAGCTCAAGAGCCATTTTCTTAGGAAGACCACATTGGTGTAAACGCAATGTTGGACCAACGGTAATGACAGAACGACCAGAATAGTCAACACGCTTACCAAGCAGGTTTTGACGGAAGCGACCCTGCTTACCTTTTATCATGTCAGCAAGTGATTTCAATGGACGCTTGTTAGAACCAGTGATAGCACGACCACGACGACCATTATCAAGAAGTGCATCAACCGCTTCTTGTAACATACGTTTTTCGTTACGTACAATGATGTCAGGCGCAGCAAGGTCTAGTAGACGCTTCAAACGGTTGTTACGGTTAATTACACGACGATATAAATCGTTCAAATCTGAAGTCGCGAAACGGCCGCCATCTAGTGGTACCAATGGACGCAATTCAGGTGGTAACACCGGCAGTACTGTCAGGATCATCCACTCTGGCTTATTACCAGACTGTTGGAATGATTCTAACAGTTTCAAACGCTTTGTAATTTTCTTACGTTTGGTTTCAGAATTAATTGAGGGTAATTCTTCACGCATGGCGGCAACATCGGCTGCTACATCAAGTTGCTTAAGCAATTCAAAAACAGCTTCTGCACCCATTTTCGCTTCAAATTCATCGCCATGCTCCTCCAAGGAATCTAAATATTCCTCTTCAGTTAGTAGCTGTCTTGCTTCAAGCTCTGTATAACCCGCTTCAGTTACAACATATGATTCGAAGTAAAGTACACGTTCGATATCACGTAATGTCATGTCCAACATTAAACCGATTCTTGACGGTAATGATTTAAGGAACCAAATGTGTGCGACTGGACTTGCCAGTTCAATATGGCCCATACGCTCACGACGCACTTTGGTTAGGGTAACCTCAACACCACATTTTTCACAAATAACGCCACGGTGCTTCAGACGCTTGTATTTACCACACAAGCATTCGTAATCTTTTACTGGACCAAATATACGGGCACAGAAAAGACCACCACGTTCTGGCTTGAACGTACGATAGTTTATCGTTTCAGGCTTTTTAACTTCACCAAAAGACCATGACCTAATCATGTCCGGTGAAGCAAGACCAATTTTGATATTGTCAAATTCTTCGGTCTTATTTTGTTGCTTAATAAACTTTAGTAAGTCTTTCACATATCTCTCCCAACGGAGTCATTGTCACGACCCTGGATCCACCTAAGTGAAAACAGGGCCTACCTGTTTAAGCTCAATCGATGCGCTTACCGTTTTTGTTCTTCAAGCTCAATATTAATACCCAGTGAACGGATTTCTTTCAACAATACGTTGAACGACTCCGGCATGCCAGGCTCCATTCTATGGTCACCGTCAACGATGTTTTTATACATCTTAGTACGGCCATTAACATCATCAGACTTAACAGTTAGCATCTCTTGTAAGGTATACGCAGCACCATAAGCTTCTAGTGCCCACACTTCCATCTCACCGAAGCGTTGACCACCAAATTGTGCTTTACCACCAAGTGGCTGTTGCGTAACCAAACTGTAAGAACCAGTAGAACGTGCATGCATTTTGTCATCAACCAAGTGGTTAAGTTTCAACATGTACATATAACCCACAGTAACAGGGCGCTCAAAAGCTCTACCTGTGCGGCCATCAAACAACGAAATTTGACCACTTTCAGGAATGTCTGCTAATTTCAGCATTTCTTTGATTTCTAACTCACGTGCGCCGTCGAATACCGGAGTAGCAACTGGAACACCTTTGCGCAGATTTTCAGCTAAACGCTTAATCTCATGGTCAGAGAAAGTATCAAGATCGACTACCTGATGACATTCACCAAGGTTGTATATCTCTTTTAAGAAGCTACGTAACTTAGTAATTTCTTCTTGCTCTTTGATCATACGATCAATCTTTACACCTAAGCCATGAGCAGCCATACCTAAGTGAGTTTCAAGGATCTGACCAATGTTCATACGTGACGGAACACCCAATGGGTTTAATACGATGTCTATCGCAGTGCCGTTTGCATCGTATGGCATATCTTCAACAGGTTGAATTGCTGAAATAACACCTTTGTTACCGTGACGACCAGCCATTTTATCACCGGGCTGAATATGACGTTTAACAGCAAGATAAACCTTAACGATTTTTAACACACCTGGTGCTAAGTCATCGCCTTGAGTAATCTTACGGCGTTTGTTTTCGAACTTCTTATCGAAGTCGTTTTTAACTTCTTCATGTTGCTGTGCACTTTGATCAAGCTCAGATTGCGCATCTTCGTCTTTCAACGTGATATCGAACCATTTCTCACGTGGCAGGCTATCTAATTTAGATTGGTCAATACCGAACTTAAGTAATAAGTTCTGCGTACGAGCAAAGATACCGTCAGCTAGAATACCGAATTCATCACCTAAGTCTTTCTTCACTTGACGCAACTGCATATCTTCAATTTCTAGCGCACGCTTGTCTTTCTCAACGCCGTCGCGTGTAAACACCTGAACATCGATAACTGTTCCGCGAACGCTGTTAGGCACACGAAGTGAAGTATCTTTAACGTCAGACGCTTTTTCACCAAAGATTGCTCGTAATAGTTTCTCTTCTGGCGTAAGTTGAGTTTCACCTTTAGGTGTTACTTTACCTACTAGAATGTCGCCACCCTTCACTTCAGCACCAATATAAACGACGCCTGATTCATCAAGCTTGCCTAACGCAGACTCGCCTACGTTTGGAATATCAGAACTGATTTCTTCCGGACCTAACTTGGTATCGCGAGCGATACAGCTAAGTTCTTGAATGTGAATAGTTGTAAAACGATCTTCTTCAGCTACACGCTCAGAAATAAGGATTGAATCCTCAAAGTTATAACCATTCCAAGGCATGAATGCGATGCGCATGTTTTGACCAAGCGCTAATTCACCTAAATCAGTTGACGGACCGTCGGCCAGCACGTCACCAGTCACAATGGGGTCACCCGCATTGCATGTTGGTCTTTGGTTAATACATGTATTTTGGTTAGAACGTGTGTATTTAGTTAAGTTGTAGATGTCGATACCAGCTTCACCGGCTGCCATTTCTCCTTCATTTACTTTAACTACGATACGGCTTGCGTCAACATAGTCGACTGTTCCGCCACGTTTGGCCACAACAGTTACACCCGAATCTACCGCTACCGTCTTCTCCATACCCGTTCCGACCAATGGCTTATCAGCCCTTAGCGTTGGTACAGCCTGACGTTGCATGTTCGAGCCCATCAACGCACGGTTAGCATCATCGTGTTCTAGGAACGGAATGATGCTTGCTGCGACTGATACGATTTGTTGTGGTGACACATCCATATAGGTAATGTCATCTTTTTGCATTAATGTGGTTTCACCACGGTGACGACAAGGTATCAAGTCTTCAACTAATGCATTTTTATCATTGAGTAACACGTTTGCTTGTGCAATCGCAAATTGACCTTCTTCAATCGCTGACAAGTAATCAATATCGTCGGTAACGATACCATCTACAATGCGCCGATATGGGGTTTCTAAGAAACCAAAGTCATTGGTTCTCGCAAAGCTTGCAAGGGAGTTGATTAAGCCAATATTTGGACCCTCTGGTGTCTCAATTGGGCATACACGGCCATAGTGAGTCGGATGCACGTCACGTACTTCAAAACCTGCTCTTTCACGCGTAAGACCACCCGGACCTAAAGCTGAAATACGACGCTTATGCGTCACTTCTGATAGCGGATTGTTCTGATCCATGAACTGAGATAATTGGCTTGAGCCAAAGAACTCTTTTACAGCAGCCGAAATAGGCTTAGCATTGATTAAGTCTTGAGGCATGATGGCATCTAGGTCACCAAGGCTTAAACGCTCTTTAACAGCGCGTTCTACACGCACCAAACCAACACGGAATTGGTTTTCTGCCATTTCACCAACAGAACGGATACGACGGTTACCTAAGTGATCGATATCATCAACTTCATCTTTGCCGTCACGAATAGTGATAAGTTGCTTCATTACTGAGACAATATCGTCTTTCGCTAGCGTGCCTGAACCAGTGAGTTCTTCACGACCTAAACGACGGTTGAACTTCATTCTACCTACAGCAGAAAGATCATATCTGTCCTCGGAAAAGAATAAGTTGTCAAATAATGTTTCTGCGGCGTCTTTAGTTGGTGGTTCACCAGGACGCATCATGCGGTAGATCTCTACAAGCGCCTCTAATTTATTGGTGCTTGAATCGATTTTAATAGTGTCTGAAATATAAGAACCATGGTCAAGCTCGTTGATATACAAGGTCTCAAATTCAACAACACCTAGTTCACGCAACTCAAGCAGGTTTTCTAACGTTACTTCATCATTTGCGTTTACTACCACTTCGCCAGTTTCTTCGTTAACGAAAGTCTTAGCATAAATTTTGCCAAGTAAGTACTCAGCTGGAACTTCCAACTCAGTGACTTTTGCTTTCTCTAACGCTCGAGTATGACGAGCAGATACCCTTCGACCAGCTTCCACAATTACTTCACCTTTGCCATCCATGATGTCAAATTGTGCAGTTTCACCGCGTAAGCGATCAGGAACAACGTCCATCAACAATTTATCACCCGTAATACGAACATTGGTTTTATCGAAGAATAAATCAAGGATTTCTTCTGTGCTCATTTCTAAGGCACGAAGGATTATTGTCGCTGGTAATTTTCTACGACGGTCAATACGAACGAATAAATTATCTTTCGGATCGAACTCGAAATCCAACCATGAACCACGGTATGGAATAACGCGCGCATTATAAAGTACTTTACCAGACGAGTGGGTTTTGCCCTTGTCATGATCAAAAAATACGCCAGGTGAACGATGTAACTGAGAAACGATTACTCGCTCAGTACCATTGATCACAAAAGTACCGTTTTGAGTCATCAATGGGATTTCGCCCATGTATACTTCTTGTTCTTTAATGTCTTTAACAGTGCCTGGAGCAGCTTCTTTATCAAACAAGACAAGACGCAGCTTGACTCTTAAAGGAGCTGAATAAGTTACACCTCGAATTTGACATTCTTTTACGTCAAATACAGGCTCGCCTAAGCGATATCCTACATACTGTAACTCGCTGTTACCGCTGTAACTTTTAATTGGAAACACAGAGCGGAATGCCGCTTCTAAGCCGTATTGACCATCAGGATCTTGGTCAATGAACTTCTTAAATGAGTCCAGTTGGATTGAAAGGAGGTATGGAATTTCCAATACCTGCGGGCGTTTGCCAAAATCCTTACGGATACGTTTCTTTTCACTATTAGAGTAAACCATGGGTTCCTCAGCCGACTGATTTTAGACCCAACCTGCTACACGTACTGTCTTATGTGTAGCAAACTTCCAGTACCCTTTTAGTAGGGCATTAACGCAAGCATACATTAATAAAGATTATAAAGCTTATCAATAAAAACAAATACTTAGCGGTTAATTGCCAACGCATTTTTAGATAGCAAACAAAGGGTGAAATATTGCATATCATACAGCGCAAAAAGGCAGGTGATTAAAAATCACCTGCCTGAGCCTGTTAAGGCCAGTAATTAAAAGTACTAATTACTTGATTTCTACTTCAGCACCAGCATCTGTTAGTGCTTTTTGCAATTCTTCAGCGTCGCTCTTAGAAACGCCTTCTTTAATCGCTTTTGGTGCAGATTCAACTACATCTTTAGCTTCTTTCAAGCCAAGACCAGTTGCGCTACGCACTGCTTTGATAACAGAAACTTTGTTAGGACCGAATGAAGTAAGAATTACGTCAAATTCAGTTTGCTCTTCAACAACTTCAGCTGCTGCAGCTGGACCAGCTACTGCTACTGCTGCTGCTGCAGACACATTGAATTTTTCTTCTGCTGCTTCGATCAGTTCTACCAATTCCATTACTGGCATTTCTGCGATTGCACTTAATATATCATCTTTGGATAGAGCCATTTCTCTAAACTCCTGGGTTTTTGAATGTTAAAAATTATAATGCCAAAAAAGAAAATTACTTTTCTTCTTTGATCGCCGCCAATACACGCACAAACTTACTAGGAACTTCGTTAATCGTACGAACGAATTTCTCAATAGGCGCTTTGAAGGTTGCAAGTAATCTTGCAAGTGCTTCGTCGCGGGTCGGTAGTGAAGCTACTGCATCCAATTTCTCTGGACCTAGCAGACCGCTACCAATTGACAATGCCGTTACCTGTAACTTAGGGTTAGTTTTAGAGAAGTCTTTAAACAAGCGCGCTGCGCCGCCCGGAGCTTCGATAGAAAAACCATAAATTAAAGGACCACTTAAGGCACTGTCGATGTCCGCAAATTTACTGCCTGCCAATCCACGTTTAGCCAGAGTATTACGTATTACCTTGAGGTATACGCCCTGCTCACGAGCTTTAATGCGGAGAACAGTCAGTTCACGAACTTCGATCCCACGGTATTCAGCGACGGCAACGGATAGAGCGCGAGAAGCAACTTCATTTATTTCAGCTACGATCTCTTTTTTTGCTGCTAAGCCTAATGCCACTGAGTTCACCTTCTTAAAATCTGAATTAAGTTTGAGTCTTTCGACCATTACCTTCATCAGTGTTTACAGATTGATACTCGATATGCAGGATGAAAATATCTGAAACATATCTCGTACCGCTCTACGGTGTTCATTCCCAGAGAGTCTGAGTTGAAACCACCGTCTGCGCAGGTAGTATTAAGCTATGACATTCGCTTCTTTCGAAGTGTGTGAAAGTTCTCTTACCTCTTTCACTGCCGAGCGCCTGCGGTCTTGGACGGGAGTTGACTTACGCTTTCAGCATAAACAACTCCAACCCACAACCTTAAAGAGACAAGCTAATTAAACTTTCTCAATCAATGAACTCTGGTTTACAACAACACCAGCACCCATTGTTGTGCTTAAACTAACTTTTTGTATATACGTTCCTTTAGCAGAAGAAGGCTTTGCTTTCTTCAATGCTTCTAGCAATGACTCAAGGTTTTCTTGAATATGGTTTGCTTCAAAAGCAATTTTACCAATGCTAGCGTGAATAATACCGTTTTTATCGTTACGATATCTAACCTGACCCGCTTTGGCATTTTTAACTGCAGTAGCAACGTCTGGAGTAACCGTACCCGTTTTAGGGTTAGGCATGAGACCGCGTGGACCAAGAATTTGACCTAGAGTACCAACCACACGCATTGCGTCTGGGCTAGCAACAACTACGTCGAAATTCATTTCGCCTTTTTTAACTAACTCAGCAAGGTCTTCTATACCAACGATGTCGGCACCAGCAGCTTTTGCAGCTTCAACATTTGCACCTTGAGTGAATACAGCGACACGAACATCTTTACCCGTTCCGTTTGGTAGTACAGTTGCACCACGAACGTTTTGGTCGGATTTACGGGCATCGATACCCAAGTTAATTGCAACGTCAACACTCTCTGAGAACTTAACCGTTGCAAGTTCTTTAAGGAGCGCCACCGCTTCATTAATTTCATATTCTTTACTTGCGTCAACTTTCTCAGAAATGTTGCGCATTCTTTTAGATAATTTAGCCATTCTATTAACCCTCTACTACCAAGCCCATGCTGCGAGCAGAACCCGCGATGGTGTTTACGGCAGCTTCTAAACCAGATGCTGTCAAATCAGGTTCTTTTATTTTTGCAATCTCTTCAAGCTGAGCGAGAGTAACTTTACCCACTTTCTCAGTGTTAGGACGGCCAGAACCACTCTTAATGCCTGCAGCTTTCTTAAGTAAGAAGGATGCTGGCGGAGTTTTTGTTACGAATGTAAAAGAACGATCTTCGTATACAGTGATTTCTACTGGTACTGGAGCGCCTTTCTCAAGTTCCTGTGTTTTCGCATTAAATGCTTTACAGAATTCCATGATATTCACACCATGTTGACCTAGTGCAGGACCAACCGGTGGGCTTGGGTTAGCAGCACCTGCCGCAACCTGTAGCTTAATTAAGCCAGTGACTTTCTTTGCCATTATATTTACTCTCTATTAGTGGGTATAACGCCTCAAAGATACAGAGAATATCTTCTCAAACGGCTTCCCGATGCATAAAAAAGGGCGCAAAGTATAGGCTTTTGATGATTTAAATACAAGCCTTAATTCGAGTATATTGTAAATACCTTGAATAAAAAAAGGTCACCTAAAAAGTGACCTCTCAAGTATTCGTTTAAAACAGTAATTAGCCTTTTGGCATAATTACAGTGTCAATCACGTGAATAACACCATTAGATGTCTTAATATCTGTCGTTACTACGTTAGCGTTGTCAACTTTGACACCACCGTCGCTCACCATTACAGTAATATTTGAACCTTCTAATGTCGTAGCAGAAGTCAACTTTACTACGTCGGCTGCCATTACTGCGCCAGCTACCACATGGTACGTTAAAATTTGTACTAGTTTGTCTTTATTTTCTGGCAGCAATAATGACTCAACCGTCCCTGCAGGCAATTTCGCGAATGCGTCGTTAGTTGGAGCAAACACAGTCAATGGGCCATCAGCTTTCAATGCATCAACTAAACCTGCCGCTTTGACAGCAGCTACCAATGTAGAGAAATCGCTGTTACTAGCGGCTGTATCTACAATATCCATTTTACTTCCATGGCCGTCAGCCATTACGTTTGCTGAGAAAACCACAGCCAGTAGCACTGCTGAAACCAATTTCATCGTGTTATTAATTACGCTTTTCATAATTCATCCTTAGTGGAACGTTGTAGTTGAGTTGAGCACGACGATTCGTACTTCTGCACATTGATACAAAGGAAAGTCGTAATTGGTTGCTTTATTACAATTATTTAATAAAGCGACAACCGTTAGGTAATGCTTGGAACGCTGAATTAATGACTAACAAAAAAATCCAGTGCTTAAGCTGGATTTTTTGATATTGAATTTCAGTAAAACAGTTAGCCTTTTTCTACTTGTCCAAATTCTAATTCGACCGGTGTTGAACGCCCAAATATCAATACAGATACCTTCAAGCGACTTTTTTCGTAGTCTACTTCCTCTACTGTGCCATTGAAGTCCGCAAATGGACCATCAGTAACACGAACAACTTCGCCCGGCTCGAACAATGTTTTTGGTCTAGGCTTATCCACGCCTTCTTGTAGACGATTTAGTATAGCATCAGCCTCTTTCTGAGTGATTGGCATTGGACGGTCAGATGTACCGCCGATAAAACCAAGAACACGAGGAATACTTTTAACCAAGTGCCAAGAATCTTCGTTCATCTCCATTTCAACTAATACGTAGCCGGGAAAGAACTTACGTTCAGATTTACGCTTTTGACCGGCTCGCATTTCTACTACTTCTTCGGTAGGTACTAAAATTTCACCAAAGTAATCTTCCATACCGTGCATTTTGATATATTCGACCAGTGTCTTTTGAACACGACCTTCATATTGTGAGAATGCTTGCACTACATACCATTTCTTGTCAGACATGCTTACACTCCGATGTTGGTAATTAAGCCAATTACATAAACTAAAACCATGTCGATCAGATATAGCATCAGACCAACAACTGCAGTAGCCAAAAGAATAATAAGTGTCATTCTATTTGCTTCACTGCGGCTAGGCCAAATAACTTTACGAACTTCAGTACGCGCATCTTTTGCAAACACTAGGAAGTTACTACCTTTGTGCGTTGTTGCCGCAATACCTAAAGAAATAACTACGATACTAACAGCAGCAAGTGCCCTGTATAAAACCGATATTTCTTCATATGCACTATATGCGTAAACCAAACCACCTAAAAGGGCGATCACTATAATCCATTTTGCGAGGTCTAACGGATTAGACGCGTTTTCTGCCTTATCACTCATCAGTGGTTACCCTAAACTAGCTGCGCCTAAAATTAGCCAGCTATTAATTAAATTGTTACGTCGGATCTACGCCACTATAAAAAGTGGCAGGGGTGGAGGGACTCGAACCCCCAGCCATCGGTTTTGGAGACCGCTGTTCTACCAATTGGAACTACACCCCTAAATCCGTGCGATACATTTGTCAGCTACAATTCCCTTGTGATGTTGTGTTCTTAAAAGGAAGTCATCAGCGTCATAAGGGAGGGAGCAGTATTATACTCATGCAAACAAGTTATACAAGTACCTTGCACCGCTTAGTTGCACTATTTCTAGCAAATTAATGCTTTGTAAAGCTAACACCCTATTCTTAATGTGTGGGTGGTGCTCAAAATATCACCTATCCATCAAGAACGAATTTACCTTCACCAACGTCTGCGCCACTTGGTATTTCGAGCGAAGTTAGCGCATTCCAACACAATATGGTGCGAAAAGGTATAGCGTGTTTATTTTAAGGTATGTTTTACAGTTACCTCTAATTAACACCAATAAAACCGCCTGTTTGATGTGCCCATAACTTGGCATAAATTCCATTTTTTTGAAGTAATTCTTGATGGTTGCCTGACTCTACGACTTTGCCTTTGTCAAGCACTAACAAACGGTCCATTTGTGCAATAGTGGATAGTCGGTGGGCAATAGCTAATACTGTCTTGCGTTGCATAACTTGGTCCAAGCATTGCTGAATAGCCGCTTCAACTTCTGAATCTAATGCCGACGTTGCTTCATCTAAAATCAGAATAGGCGCATCTTTTAACATAACTCTGGCAATCGCAATACGTTGCCTTTGACCACCAGATAGCTTAACCCCGCGCTCTCCAACATGAGCATCATAACCTGTGCGGCCTTTTGCATCGCTCAATAACAAAATAAAGTCATGCGCCTCGGCTTGTTTCGCTGCTTTTATCATATCCTCATCAGTGGCATCCGTGCGACCATAAATAATATTGTCGCGCACACTGCGGTGCATCAATGAGGTGTCTTGCGTCACCATGCTAATATGCCTACGCAAGCTCTCTTGCTTAACGCCGGTGATGTCTTGCCCGTCGATAACGATTTTTCCAGATTGAATATCGTAAAAGCGTAATAGCAAGTTTACTAAGGTTGACTTACCTGCACCTGAGCGCCCTACCAGCCCAACTTTTTCACCTTCTCGAATGCTAATATTTAAGTTTTCCAATACTTCTATTTCAGTGTTGTTTTTGGCTACATACGCAAAATTAACGTCTTTAAATTCAATCCCACCACCCTTGATTTTTAGCACTGGCGCATTGATTTTGTCTTCAATAGTTGCGGGCATTGCCAGCGTATTGATCCCATCTTGAACGGTACCAATATTTTCAAATAACGCCGAAATTTCCCACATTATCCACTGCGACATACCGTTTAGACGTAAGCTTAAGCTCACCGCTATGGCAATATCACCAGGCGATACGACGTCATTCACCCATAAGTAGATTGCGAGTGCCGATATTGAAAAAACCAACAACGAGTTACTCGCCCAAACGCATGCCTGTAATACAGTAACCAAGCGCATTTGCGGGTAGACGGTCTGCAGAAATCCATCCATTCCTTCACGCGCATAGTCTTCTTCACGCTTGTTATGCGAAAACAATTTAACAGTCATAATATTAGTGTAACTATCAATAATTCGGCCCGTCATAATAGAGCGAGCGTCTGCTTGTTTTTGAGAAATTGCTTTTAGTCTAGGTAGAAGCGCTTGAAGAATAATCACATACACCATTAGCCAAACGATTAATGGCACACTTAAACGCCAGTCGGTAGAAAAAACCAGTACAATAATACTGATAAAGTACACGCAAATATAAACCGCAAGATTCATGATTTTCATCACTGTTTCGCGCACAGATAGCGCAGTTTGCATCACTTTTGTCGCGACGCGCCCTGCAAACTCGTCTTGATAAAATGATAAGCTTTGCCCTAAAAGATACCTATGCGCTTGCCAACGGATGCGCATCGGAAAATTACCCAATAAAGATTGATGCGTTAGCGCCGACTGGAGAATTACCAGCACCGGTAAAAAAACCATTACAACCAATCCCATCCAGATCAAGCTATTCATTTCTTCTGCAACAAACGTGGCTTTGTCACGAGTTGCAAACCAATCAACAAGTTGCCCCATATAACCAAACAACGACACTTCTAAAATGGCAACCACGGCGCTAATAATTGATACAGTAATAAGCACTTTCCACATACCCGAGGAGTAATAGCGACAGAATGCAAAGAAGTCTTTAGGTGGTTGTCCGGGGGCATCTTCTGGGAACGCTTTGGTTAGATTTTCAAAAAATGAAAACATGCTCTCTCTTTATTTAATTTAATTGGATGTAAAATAGATAGTAGGGTAGCGACAAACTATGATTTTTTAGTTTAATTTATTCGGTGCTCAAGCTATTGATGCTGAATTTTGAATCAGATATGTATAGCTGTTCAGGTACTGCATAATTGCGCGCAAGCATTATATCAATTTCTAGCTATTATTACATCAAACACGAAGAGGGTTGCTGAACCAGTCCAGCAATCTTTTCCGAGTTTTACAACTCTTGCCGAGTGCTACAAATGAAAAAAATCAACTAAACAGTAAGCAGCTGTCGCCTTTACTGAAATAACTAAAGGAACTCCGCAAAAAGCGTCAAAATCCAGTAGATAACAATACCGAATTGAATTAAAAAGAATACAAATCGAGCTTGAATCGCCATATTAGTTGTTGATACTAGATGTACGATTGATTGGCCCAATCTTGCCGCTAATAATATATAAGCAAGTCCATTGGTGATGGCTGTCGAATCGCTTGCAATAGCTAATAGGAGGATGCCGCCAATAAAGCTAAAACATTCAACACAATTTGCCTGTGCACGAGTCAATCTGTTACCAAAGTCGGGCACGTCTGAACCGTCGGCCTGAAATCTAAGCCCTTTAAATTTACCACTCTGTGTTAAATAAGTGCGGTATAAAGCCAATGCTAATAGCAATACTAGTGTCCAACTTATATAACCTAACAACACAATAATTGATGCATTCATATTTCTTCCTTTTTAATTAACTTAACATCCTGACAAACCAATATAATAACCGTATCTTATGTGAATGCATGCAAATAGCCACCGCAAACATAACAGAGCAAGAATACATATCGCTCCTCTGCGTCATCTAATAGACGTTTTAATGTTACAAGTTATTTCAATTTCGTGTTTATAGTTGATTCTTTCTGCTTTGGCTATAATGTAATGAAATACTAACAAACAGAACCATAGGACATGAAAATGAAGCAGCTCAAAAAGGCACTATTAGGCCTTAGCGCAGCTATTGCAGTTGGCGCCTGTACACCAGCGCAACAATCAACAGAAACAGTGCCAATTATAGTCATTCAACCTTAATTATCTATAATAAGATTGTTTAGGTTATGTGCTCGCTGCATACGAATAATGTGCCATAGTCATTTGATGATTTCCGCTTTTGTTTCGATGCAGCGAGT
>Ga0307978_1001191_pt1 | contig 19919 bp, 25 predicted proteins | sample OrgLakmetage1056_FD_203151 | JGI IMG/M metagenome (GOLD analysis project Ga0307978, IMG submission 203151) | Saline water microbial communities from Organic Lake, Antarctica - #1056 | ecosystem: Environmental > Aquatic > Non-marine Saline and Alkaline > Saline | place: Antarctica: Organic Lake...
AGAAGATCATCGAGTGAGATCAGCAGTGTTTTACGCAGGGCCACGGCGACGGCCTCTTGCGCGGGCGTCAATGTTGTCTGCAACCGATGCGGTGTATGGCTACGGTCCTCGACGTTGTCGCGCTTGCGCCACTTATAGACAGTCTGCGCCGTCACCCCGAAACGTTCCGCAAGAACCGTTCCCGCGTCATCGCTGCTCTGAATGGCCGCACGGACCTTTGGCGTCGTCGTCGCTTGCTTGTGAAGATGGATCAGCATTGTCGTCCCCCGTCCCGAAAATCCCTCAGAACAGATCTTGCCATGAACAACGCAGATCGCCGAGGGGAAATGTGATCATCCGGGATGGAACAACTATGCCTGTGCCCTGCTGACCAAGTTTTTATGGCAAGACAGGAAAATCCGGGCGCAAAAAGTCAGGGCGTGCGATCGCCTTCTTTAACAGTTCTGCGCGAAATGAATCGTCCTGTCCTGATTCTGATTGAGGCCTGCTCGCCTCATGCGGGAAATTCGCATCCGACGGAAACGGGATCAAGAGGGGCGCAGCAGGAATCTGTGGGTAACGCGGCGGCAGGAATGATCGTCGGTGTGGAACGTAAGGTAAACTTGACCTTTACGCCATGAACCGACGCCAAACCCCAGAGCTGCTATTCACGCAAGCCGCAGAGAATGACTGGTCAGAGCTCAATTTACCTGATGCTACGCTTCACACGAGCGTCCAGTTTTCGAAAGTTGGCCAAAAGTACTGGTAGCAAGGGCAATCGCTTCATTAACTATTTCTTTGCATACGCCCACACTGTTATTGCATATTTGTCTTGGTTTTCGAGGTCGAACACTTCATCGTTCATGGCCTGTTCTGAACTCACCATCATACCGTTAAGTAAATACTCAACCGACTTAGGATTGCCCCACGAATGCAGCTGGACTTCCTTAAAATCTTCAAGAAGAACGCCTAATCCATCCTTGGTGAACCTCCAGTAATCCAGCGGACACTTATGTTCAGCAATCATAAATGGAGAACTGGAAATGAGATAACCTCCAGGCTTCAATATCCGATGAATGTTGCTCACTGCTTTCCAAGGCTTTCGCACGTGTTCCAGAACTTCATCAAGAATAACAACGTCGTAGTAGTTGTCATCAAACGCGCTCAAATCTTCAACGTCAACTGCCGGGTAGTTGTCAGCAATTTTGTAATCCGAACCCTTAAAAACAAGCTCCAAGAAACCATTACTCCCACCAAATTCAATAATCTTTGTATCTTTGGACAATATTTGAGCAAAGTGCTTTTCTACAAAATCAATGTGAGACCGATACATCGCATAGCGCGTATATTGCTCAGATTTTAAAGCGGCGGATAGCTCTCTAAATCGGGATTCCATGTCTCTCTCTATTTCTATAAACTGAAGGGCATACGCGAATGTCGTCAATTCTGAAAAGCTCGATACTACTGATTGACTTGAAAGGGTTGGTCAGACAAAGTACAGTTACGTTCGGCAAGCGAGATTGCCAAAGAGCAAGCCGAGGTCGATCAAGCTGTATGTGAAAGCTGGCGATAACCGCGTCAAAATGAAGTTTCTTTTTCAATTCAGTGAGCGCCTCAGAATCTAGTTTTCTACCGTCCACATGCGAATGTGAATCCACCCTTCCTCGCTCTCTTAGCAAATCCCCTCTCTCTGAATGAAATAATTTCAGGGAATCTGGCTGACGCAAGTCCAAGACCTTACTCACAGGAATGTTGACGTTAACCTTAATAACACCAACTGTATCGTACTCAAATTCCTGATTTTCTTATTCCACGCTTCAGAAATTGCCCAATCCCTTGCTGACGACTCTGGGTCACGAAGGCCATCGATGAAGAAATAACATCCCATACCAAGCCAATCGTCGGAATGATCCCTGACAACAAATCCAGAGCGCAAAATGGACTCAATATTTTCAGCGGATGTGCCATGATAACCATCGATGTTGAAAGTATTTGTCATCTCTTACAGACCAACTCTGCCATCTCGCTTGGTGTTGAGCACTCAATTACACTAGAGCATGTAAATGCTTCATTTTCGGACCAGCGAACGCCAAGAAACGTAACTTTTACGTCCCTTGCCGCTGCAGCGTCTACTTCATGGTCTCCAACGTAAATTGTCCGGTCTGGTGAACAAGATGCTTGCAATAGCGCAAGCTTCAAACCTTCGCTGTTTGGCTTCAATTCGCACACATCGTCATAGGCGGTGTCAGCAAAGCGTGTTGGTTCGCTCTTTGTTCTTACGTGCCAGTGAGGTATGCTGAGGCTTCAGAGGCCCGAGGAGACCCGCCATGCCCAGCTTCGACCCGACCGAATTCGGCCGCCTGCTTGCCCGCCTGAGCCCGCAGGAGCTGCGGCAGGCCGAGGGCCTCGTTGCTGATGCGCGCAAGCGTGCCGAGGCCGTCCTTGAGATCGACGCGCGGGCCGATGCTGGCGGCCCGGCGGCGTCCTGCCCCCGCTGTGGGGGTGACGCGCGCACCCGGTGGGGTCGGACCAGAACAGGCACACAGCGATGGAACTGCTCGGGGTGCGGCGGAACGTGGTCGGGCCGCAGCGGCACGCCGCTGGCCCGGGTTCACCGCCCCGACCTCGTTGTCGCGCTGGCGCGTGACATGATTGAGGCGCCGCAGCCGATGTCCTGCCGCCGCGGGGCCGAGGTGCTGGGTGCGTCGCGTCACAGCATTTGGCGCTGGCGAATGGCGATCATCGGCGCTCTGAAGCCGGAGCCCGACGCTACCCTTGCTGGCATCGTCGAAGCCGACGAAGCCCACCAACGCGAGAGCCGAAAGGGGTCGAGGGAGTGGGTCAGGCACCGGCGTGACCCTGTGAACCACCCGGTGCCGCCCCGCCTGAGGTGGCGAGCCTATCGGCGTAGGGGCAGTTCGGCGGTAGCGCCTCCGGGGGGCTGGCGGGCCTGGGAGAAGAAGCTCCTCGCGGCAACCGATCGCGCTGGTCACCGAGCCTTCGAGGCCATTGCCGACGCGGGCCAGGCGGCGATCTCCGGTGTCCTGTTGCCCGTGATGGCGCCGGACGCGGTGCTCTGCACGGACGGGTTCGTCACCTACGAGCGGATCGCGAAAGACGCGCGCATCCCGCACTTCGCGCTCAACGCAGGGCGGCGGACGGAACGCACCCCGCGCAGCCACCACATCAACACCGTGAACGCCCTGATCAGCCGTTTCCGCGCCTTCATGCAACGCTTCAGCGGACCCGCGTCAAAGAACCTCGCAGCCTACGGCCGATGGCATGCCGCCCGAAGCAACGCGGACCGCTCCTACCTCCATGCGCTCAGGCTGCTGCTCGCTTCAGGCCCTCGCGCCAACACGGTTTGCTGACACCGCCTCGTCATAAGTTATGAAGGGATAGAAATTTATAGTTGGGAAAAACTTCTCAGTGAGCCTGGTCGCATACCATCTTGGCGAATTTGTAACGATCCCCAGCGCCACTTCTTCCGCGAGGAAATCAAGCGCCTCGATGATACCAGCGTAAGGCACAAGGTCGCTATCTTGGAGAAATTTCTCTAGTTCGTATTTATTGTTTGAGTGTCTTATTTCAGTCAGACTGTCGGAAGATATCAGTGTGTTGTCCAAATTAAATAGAAGTAAGTCCGTGGCTAATTCGACCATCGTATTTGCCTCCGCCTACGATCATGTCATGGATAGTGTGTCGAAAATTGTCCAAATTAATCCGTATCTTCTTTGATGTGGCCAAATGGCGCAGACTGTTGTAGCCTGCGCCATAAGACTGCTTTTGTGGTACTGATACTTACTTCTGGCTGTTCGCGTTATCGCGCCCATCATGGTAGTCACTGAGGCGTTCATTGACATCTTTGATGCCGTCTGAGGTCCATGTGAAGGCTTCTTCCGTATGGCTGACAGGACGATTGTACTCACCGTTGGATGCGTCTGTCTGGCCCTTGTTATGATCTTTCTGGCTCATTTTACTCTCCGTTTTCGCAAGTGGGCTACTTCGACCTAAGTGAAGCAGGTCTTCAAATAGCTCCTGTTTCAGTTCATCACCGCAAGCCGTGACATCTCCATCATACACGGCGCATGATCACAAAGCATCGAAGCCAGTTCTGGACGTTCATGCATACAAGCGATTTACAAGTTGATTTTATTGTCCAGCTGTAAATAGTGATATTTAGCAGCTCAGAGAGAGGATACCATGAACTCACGTTTTTCTGCTGCGATACGCGCAGGACTTTCTTTCAAAGGCGTCTCTCAAGCTACTTTAGCTGATGAACTTGATGTATCATACAACACACTGACATCATGGGTTACTGACAAGAGTCTTCCTAAAGAAAAGTCTTTACCTTTGGTCCAATCGTACTTCGGATGGTCTGATACAAAGTTGCTAATGTTGCTTGAAGACTGGCATCTTAATGTCCGCAGTGGGAGGACCTGTCGCGTTGAAGGAGCAGAATTTGTTAATTGGAAATATGCTGGGGACTATACCCTCTTTCTGAAAGACCTGATTGCCCTTGACCAGGCGACTATAGACGGTGCCGTTGGGGAGCATGAAGGAACGCCTGATCAATGGGCACCAATATTCCAAAACAACCCTGATACCTGGAAGTTACTTGTTAGGGGGGATGAGATTGTCGGTTATTGGCAATTCCATTGCCTCAAAAAAGAGGCATATGACCTCGTTGCCAGAGGTCAGATCACCGATGCAGAGATCTCTATAGACATGATAGCTTACCCAGAATTGGAAGGTAAATATTTTGCGCATCTTCCAGTCATAACTACCCTCAAAGAAATACGCGGTATCAAAACAATCAAGCTTATCACCGATTCACTATGCGCAAGCATAAGACAGTTTGCTTCGGATAACGTTTTTTTCGAGTCGTTTGCAGCAGTTGCTTTCACGGAGCCAGGTCAGCATTTATGTGAGGGGTTAGGCTTGAGGTACAAAATGGATCATCCAAGAGGGCACGCAGGTAAGATTTCGAGGATTTACGAGATCAACGGTATTGATGTGCCTGCATCATATTTTGGTAGGGACCCACTGATCAGGAAAAAGTATCTTGAAGCCTTCCATTAACATGAAATGCGTTACACTTCAGGAAAAATGACTTAAAATCTGCCATTCCTTCTTTGCATTTGGAGTAGTTATACTTGGACTTTGTGACCGCGGCAAAAACAACCGTTTGAGGCTCGTCTTACAAATCGGACATCTGCGCAACTGTAGCGAAAGCTTACTTTGCCCGCATCCTATCGGTTTGCGACTCGCGCGGCGAAGATCGGCTGTGGCAAATTTGCGTCTAGGGCCATGTAGCCATCGGGGACACACTTCCGAAGCTGGTTTCCGCCACGCCGATCCGAGGCGCGATTGATGATCGCGCAATTCATGTCAACGCCACGTCAACCCGTATGCGCCTGTTTGGCGCGGTTTGGGACGTTGAAAGCCGCTCAATGACGGACTGCGTCAGAATGGAAAATGCGTGAAAACAAAGGCTTGTCGCCTAAGTGGTTGGTTTCTATAAGTTATTGGAATCGCTAAGGTTTCGGCTCATAACCTGAAGGTCGTAGGTTCAAATCCTACCCCCGCAACCAAAAAACTACGTTTAATCAAATGCTTAGAACCCGACTTAATCAGTCGGGTTTTTGCTTGTACAGTTCTAGTCAACACCTGGTCAACGTTTGGCGAGTCCCCCCTGAAAAGTGGGGGCTTTTGCGTCTTGGAGGCGGCAATCACCGGCGTAAAGGACCGCGCGGGCGTGCATCCAACCGATCATTCAGTGTCGCGTAGCCCTTAATTGTGAGATGAGAAATTCAACGAAATCAACGGCTGTGCTTTGCCCTTAAATGGGGAGTGGACAAAACATGGGGGTCATGCAGCGCGTTTGCTGTTTACGACTGTCAGGCGACCGTCGAGGACAGCGGCCCGCGTGACGGCAACTCGGTGAGCCCCTTTTGGCGACCACCTCATCCTTCTGCGCTTTCCCATGCGGGCATTGGCAATGTCATCGACAGAACCTTCGGCACGGGATGACGAGATCGGCAGCTGTCGCGTAGCCCTTAAATGTGAGATAAGAAACTCAACGAAATCAACAATCATGCTTTGCCCTTAAATATGAGATTTTGCCTTTAAATCCGATATTTTTTCCCCTAAACCTGAGACAACGTTCACAGGCTTGCGCATTCCGGAACATCCGGCCACTGATTCCGATCACATCCGGCTATGCAAGGGTCGCCCTGTTGTGTGCCTTTGAGAAGGAGCACCGTCTGCTTGCTGCCGTTGATCGTATTGCGCAACGACGCGCGAAAAGCACAAACCCAATGGCAGCCGAATCTCGCAATTAAGGGCAAAAAATGACGTCGAACGCGCCGCGTCTCAGATTTAAGGGCAACGCGACACTGGCGCTCCCGTCTGACGATCAGTCCAGGGACACGCGCAGCGCCCCGAACTTCTTGCCCCCCAGGTCATGCAGTGCCGCAGCTCTAGCTGCCCCGAGCCTCGCAACCACCTGCGCAAAATGCTTGCGTTTTTCGCTAGCACGTCTTATCTAATCCCGATGAACAGCAAGCACCGCAAAACCCTTGCCGCCGTCTTCACCGATCCGGTGTCTGGCACTATCGAATGGGCGGCTGTCGAAAGCCTGCTGCTGGCGGCTGGGGCGCGGCTGATCGAAGGGCGCGGATCACGGGTGCGGTTCGAGAAGGATGGCGAGGTAGCGACGTTCCACCGCCCGCACTCTGCCAAGGAAGCGAAGCGATACCAGGTGCGCGATGCCCGCGACTTTTTGGAACGGATCGGGGTAAGACCATGAGCAACACCATGACCTACAAGGGCTATGCTGCCCGGATTGACTATGACGACGAAGACGCGATTTTCACGGGCCGGATTGCCGGTATCCGTGACGGGGTCGGTTTTCATTCCGATACCGTGGAAGGGCTGCGCGAAGCGTTTCATGAGGCTGTCGAAGATTACATCGAGACTTGCGCCAAGATCGGCAAGGAACCGCAGAAAGCCTATTCGGGTCAGGTCATGTTCCGGGTCAGCCCTGATGTTCACCGCAAGGCTGCTTTGGCCGCCGAGCTGTCGGGCAAGAGCCTGAACCAATGGGCGGAAGAAGTGCTCGACCGCGCCGCAGGGTAAGCCGCCGCAACTTCACATCGTTTCTATTTTAACCCCTTGCAAAACAAGGGTAAGAAAGCGGCTCGGGGTGTAAAATTAACGTTCCTATTTCTTGCCATCTTCACACCTATCAAAAACCCCCTTTTTCTGAATCCGGCCGAAGCGGGCGATGAAGGACAGTTTTACCGCGTGTTCGAAGGTGTCGTGCTCGTCGCAGAGGCGTTCATAGGTGCGCCGGTGCATGCCCTTGGGCCATTTTTGGTGACTAGTTTGAAGTCATTCTTCAGGTCTCTCTGGATCACGGATATCCAAGATAGCGTCGATGATTTCGAGCCGCTGAGTTTCCCATTCATCTGTCCCGCGTTCCTGCTCATGTTCTAGAAACGCGACTGCATCAACGCTTCCAACTAGGATATCATCAAGAATACCGACCCAGCCCGTGCTAAATGCGCGGGCTTTGTCATAGAGAAACTTGCCTTAATATCCGTCGAGGATCGGCTGGCTTGAGGCTTTTATGGATGACGCGCTATCATTAATAGGCGTCTGGTTTACAACGCGGGCCCAGATTGCGAGACACTGGTGCGCGGCGGTCGGTCTTCCCGAATGGCAGCCGCGCCCTTCTTCACATGGAGTTAACACATGACACGCGATTTGGTCGGATACGGTGGCAAATGGCCTGATGTCGTCTGGCCAAACGGTGCGCGTCTGGCCGTTTCCGTGGTTGTGAATGTCGAAGAAGGTGCCGAGCAGCAGGTGATCGACGGTGACAAAGCAAGCGAGCGAATGGGCGAGGTCATCTCGGTCGTGCCCGAAGGGCGGCCCGATCCGGGACAGGCCCAGATCTTTGCATATGGGACGCGGGCTGGAGCCTGGCGAATGGCCGATGCGCTGCGCAGGCGCGACATTCGGGCGACGTTGTTCGCCTGCGGGCGCGCCGCAGAGCGTGCGGCACCTGTTTTACGGATGCTTGCAAACGACGGGCATGAGGTGGCCTGCCACGGCTGGTTGTGGCGGCCTCATGCCGATTATGAAACTCGCGAAGCAGAAGCGGTTGACCTTGACCGCGCTGCCGATGCTATCGTCACCACGGTGGGACGCCGGCCCGTCGGTTTTTTTTGTCGTGGCGCCGAAAGCCCTTGGACCCGCGACTTGCTGACCGAACGCGGGTATCTTTACACTTCCAACGGTTTCGATGACGACCTGCCTTACCGCGATGGCCCCCTTCTTGTCGTGCCCTACGCGCTCGACAGCAACGACATGAAGTTCTTCCATCCCAATGGTTTTGTGCGGGCGCGTGACATGGCTGAATATGTCTCAGACGCGCTGGACGTGCTTGAGGCCGAGGCTGCACGAGGGCAGACACGGTTGTTGAACATTGGCTTTCACCTGCGGATCGTTGGGCGCCCGGGGCGGTTCAGGGCGTTCGACGAAGTGCTTGCGGATCTGGCAGCACGACGAGACCGGATCTGGATCGCCACCCGCGAAGACATTGCGCGCGCCTGGATCGCAGCGACATGACGCTGGCACTGGTCAATCCGAACACCGATTCAGATGTGACTGAGACCATGTGTAGGATTGCCGAAAGTGAGGGCCTTGGTCAAGTTACTGGCCTGACCGCGAGGTTCGGTTCCCGGTTGATCATCGACGAGCGGTCGCTCGCCGAGGCAGCACAAGCAGTTCTGGCGTTGGCGCCTGACTTGGTAGGGTATCGAGGCGTCATCGTGGCGGCTTTTGGCGATCCGGGGCTTACTGCATTGCGCCAAAGGCTGTCCGTTCCGGTAACCGGTATTGCGGAAGCCGCGATGCTGGCCGCAAACAGGGATGGGCGGCGCTTTGCTGTGGCCACGACCACGCCCGATTTGCGAGCGTCGATCGGTGCTGTCGCTGTCCGCGGGGGTCATGCGAATTTTGCAGGAGTATGGATCACCCCGGGCAATCCTGTATCGCTGACGCGTGATCTCAAGGGCCTTGCTACCGCGCTCTTGGCAGCCTGCGAGGCCGCCATAAGTGAGGGCGGTGCCGAAGCGGTTATAATTGGCGGTGGGCCACTCGCGCAGGTGGCTCAAGAGCTGCAGGGCCAATTGTCCGTCCCACTGATCGAGCCGATCCCAGAGGCAGTCAGACTGGCCCATCACCGTACCGAGGAGGCGCAATGAAGGTAAAATTGATCACCGCGGACCATGTCCTGACCGGGCTTGCCAGTGACGGAACCGCCGAAATTATTACAGATGGTGCGCTACTGGTGGACGGCGATACGATTATCCAAATCGGAAATGCCGAGGTCATGCGGCGGGAAAACCCCGGCGCAGTTGAGATCGGAGGGGCGGGCCGTGTCGCCATTCCCGGTCTGATCAATGCACATCATCATGTCGGGATGACGCCGTTCCAGATGGGCGCGCGGGATCAACCGCTGGAACTGTGGTTCGCGGAACGCCTTGCCATGCGGGACGTAGATCCGCGGCTTGACACGCTGTATTCCGCATTCGAGATGATCGCCTCTGGTGTGACCACGGTGCAGCATCTGCAAAGCCGAGCACCCGGTGATCAAGATGCGGTTCTGGCCCGTGCAGGTGCAATCATCAATGCCTATCGTGACCTCGGTATGCGCGTCAGCTATTCCTTCGCGCTTCGCGATCAAAACCGCATGATATATGCGGCGGACGAGGAATTCATCGCGATGTTGCCGCCCGAGGCCCGCGCCCCGATGTCAGCATATCTCGGGAGCTTCGCGCTGCCCCTCGGCGATCAGATCGGTGTATTCCATGCACTGCGTAGCGCTTGGGCCGGTTGTTCGCTTGTCGCGGTCCAGATTGCTCCGGCCAACCTACACTGGCTTTCGGACGCCGCGCTGGAACAGGCGGCACGATTGTCGGAAGATACCGGTGCGACGATGCACATGCATTTGCTCGAAACCCCATATCAGATGGAGTACGCGAGACGACGCACTGGGGGGTCCGCTGTTGCCTATCTCGACCGTCTGGGTCTGCTTGGTCCGCGAATGACGCTCGGTCACGGTACGTGGATGACACCCGATGACATCACACTTTTGAGCGAGCGGGGGGCATGTCTTTGTCACAACTGTTCGTCCAACCTGCGCCTCAAGAGTGGAACACTGGATCTGAATGCTGTGCTTGGCACAAACATACCTTGCGCACTGGGCATCGACGAAGCGGGCATTAACGATGATCGGGACATGCTCCAAGAGATGCGTATGGCACTGACACTGCATCGGCCAGCGGGTCATGGTTCACCTGCACCGTGTTCCGGACAAATCCTGCGCATGGCGACCGAACACGGGGCTGCAACGACACCATTCGGCAATCGTATAGGTCGGTTGGCTCCGGGATGCCTTGCAGATGTTGTCCTCTTGGATTGGTCTGCCGTGACCCGGCCTTGGCAGGATCCGGCAATCTCGCTGGTGGATGTATTGGTCAGGCGCGCGCGCGCGGGTGCAGTCGAAACCACGATCGTCGGCGGTGAAGTGATTTATCATCAGGGTCAGTTCGTCCGGGTGGACCGCGACGAAGTTCATGCTGCATTGACTAAGGCCCTCGATCGCCCCGACACGCCGGCAGAAGCCGCGCGCCGCAGTCTGGCTCGGACCGCACTCACTACTGTTCAAAGCTATTATGCTGATTGGGAGTATGAACAACTGGGTCAACCAGAATAGCTTGGCCGGAAGCTTGAAGCGGAAACTCAATAATTCTTGTCCATCGAAACCGCGTTGTCGGTTGATCATATCGATGTAGTTTACGGCCTTCAGTCCGTTGGCCTGAAAACATCTCTGGCGCCGTCTTCAATCTTGGCTTTCGGACGGAGCTCTTCCCGAACAATCACGTGCGTTAATCAGCGAGTTAATCGTTGCTTGCTGTTTATCCTCAGTAAGCGTTCTCTGCCTCCCACCTTCCATGCTGCATCGTGATCGGTTCATTGGATCGGTATGATTGTTGGGATGGAGCTTCTCCATGGAGTCTACATTGGAGGTTCTCTCGGTTGGCGGTGGCAGCCGTCGGAACCGGAAGTGGCCGAATGAGGTAAAGGCACGGATCGTGGCGGAGACGCTGATGCCGGGCGTGACCGTGAACGCCGTTGCGCGGCGGCACGGGGTGCCGGCGAACCACGTTTCGGCCTGGCGAACGCTGGCGCGGAAAGGGCGGCTGGTGCTGCCAGCGCCGGAGGATCCGGTGGAATTTGCATCGTTGGTGATTGGCCAGGTTGGTGATGGACCGCGCGCCGATGTTGGTGGCGTGGCCCGACCGGAGATTGTCGCAGGCGCGGTAGTGATCCGTCTGGAAGCCGGGGCCTCGGCGGAGCTGATTGCGTCGGTCGTGGGTGCCTTGGCGGCGGGATCATGATCTTTCCGTCGAACCGGGTGCGGATCATGGTGGCGACGAAACCCGTCGACTTCCGCAAGGGTCATGATGGCTTGGCTGCGCTGGTGTCGTCGGTGCTGCGCAAGGATCCGTTCACGGGCACGGTCTTTGTGTTCCGCTCGCGCCGGGCTGACAGGCTGAAACTGCTTTACTGGGACGGCACGGGTTTGGTGATGGCTTACAAGCGGTTGGAGGATGCGCGCTTCACCTGGCCGGCCATCAAGGACGGGATCATGGCGCTCAACCATGCCCAGTTCGAGGCGCTGTTTGCCGGGCTCGACTGGCGCAAGGTCAGGGCGCTGGAAACACGCGCCCCTACTGCGGCAGAATGAATCAGCCGCTTGATTTTGCATGTTTTTGCCGGAGATGCTTGATAAAATCAGGGCATGTCCGCAGCCTCCTTCCTTGATCTTTCCGCCATTCCCGACGCGCAGCGCGCGGCGGTTCAGGCGTTGCTGGAAGAGGTGGCGGCCCTCAAGGATATCACCAGACGCCAGGAGCATCTGATCGCCGAGCTGAACCATGCGCTGCATGGCAAGCGGTCGGAAAAGCTGTCTGAGGATGAGCGGCAGCTGGCATTCGATGACCTGTCCATCGCACTGGCCGAGGTCGAGGCGGAAAAGGAAAAGCGGGCCGCCAAAGCGGGCGACGGGACGACCAAGCCTGCGCCCAAGCGCACTATCGGCAACCTGCCAGCTGCGCTGCCGCGTATCGAAGAGGTCATCGAACCCGCCAGCCTGACCTGTCCCTGCGGCTGCGGCGTCATGCACAAGATCGGCGAAGACCGCAGCGAGCGGCTGGACATCGTGCCTGCCCAGTTGCGCGTGATCGTCACCGTGCGCTCAAAATATGCTTGCCGATCCTGCACCGACGGCGTCACTCAGGCACCGGCGCCCAGCCACCTGATCATGGGTGGCCTGCCGACCGAGGCGACGCTCGCCCATGCGCTGGTCAGCAAATATGCCGATCACCTGCCGTTATACCGTCAAAGCCAGATCCTGGCACGGGCGGGCCTTGATCTGCACCGCGCGGTGCTGGCCGACTGGGTCGGCAAGGCCGCGTTCCATCTGAAACCGGTGGTGGACCGGCTGGCCGAGCATCTCAAACGGTCCGGCAAGCTGTTCATGGACGAAACCACGGCCCCGGTGCTGGACCCGGGGCGTGGGACCACAAAGACCGGGTATCTCTGGGCGCTCGCCCGCGATGACCGACCGTGGGGCGGCGAGGATCCGCTCGGCGTGGTCTACTTCTACGCCCCCGGCCGCGCTGGCGAGAATGCCGAGACCTTCCTGACCGGCTTCGATGGCATCCTGCAGATCGATGGCTATCAGGGCTACAATCGGTTGGCGAAACCCTCGCGCAAGGGTGGCGCGCCCGTTCGCGTCGCACATTGCTGGGCGCACGCCCGGCGCAAACTGAAAGAGGTCTTCGACCGCGATGGCTCCGACATCGCCGCCGAAGGGCTGCGCCGCATCGCCGAACTCTACGCCGTCGAGGCCGACATCCGCGGTATCTCGCCCGGCCAGCGCCTCTCCGTCCGTCAGGCCCGAACCGCGCCGCTGGTGGCGGCCTTCGGCGACTGGCTGCAGGCACAACGCCGCAAGATCTCCGCCAAATCCCGGCTGGGCGAAAAGCTGACCTACATCCATAACCACTGGGCCGGGCTGCAGACCTTCCTGACCGACGGCCGCGTCGAGATTGACAGCAACAGGGTCGAAAACCTGATCCGCCCCATCGCCCTCAATCGCAAGAATGCACTCTTCGCCGGTCACGACGAAGGCAGTATCGCCTGGGGCCGTATCGCCTCGCTGATCGAGACCTGCAAGATCAACGGCACCGAGCCCTTCGCCTATCTCAAGGCTACCCTGACGGCGATCGCCAACGGCCATCCGCAAAGCGACATCGACAATCTGCTGCCTTGGAACTACAAGCCGTCAAGCTAAGCCGCCAGTGGTGTCCAGCTAACGCTTACATCCTTTCCCTTGTGTCCTGCGCGAAGTTGTTGCCGAGATGTTTATACCAGCCATTTCCTGAGGCTGGCTATACGGAGCGCCGGATCGCAACAATGATGAGACACTCGTTCTGACCGCGAATTAAGCAACTTCGCCATTCTTGCCCATTTTAAGGTCAAACCAGTTGATCGCGGCCAATAATTGATCCCCTGCCGTTGCTAAGCCCAGTCAGCTTCTCATACTCGAGGTTAAGGCAAGCGGGAAGTATTTCTTTGAAACAGATGTCAATTCAGGCGGAAAAGACTAATCCGACGGCGGCACAGCCAATCGTTCTCGACAACGTGAGCCACGCCTACGGGGCGAATTTCGCCGTGAAGGATGTCACCTTAGAGATCAAGGAAGGTGAGCTCATTGCACTTCTTGGGCCCTCCGGATGCGGAAAGTCTACCCTTCTACGCATTATCGCTGGCTTTTTGATGCAGTCGCAGGGTCAGGTCATTGTGGGGGGGCGCATACTCGACAGGGTGCCGCCCAATTTGCGCGAAATTGGCATCGTCTTCCAGAATTATGCGCTATTCCCGCACATGACGGTCGCCGAGAACGTCGCATACGGGCTTGCTGCGCAAAGAGCGCCGCGCGCGCTCCAACAGGAACGGGTAGCTGAGATGCTTAACGTCGTCCAGATGGCGCATCTGGGCAACCGCAAGCCCCGCGAGCTGTCCGGCGGTCAGCAACAGCGCGTCGCACTTGCGCGGGCGCTCGCAGTTCGGCCGAGGGTGCTTCTTCTCGACGAGCCATTTGCCGCCCTCGATAAGAACTTGCGGCTCGATATGCAGATCGAGATCAAACGGCTACAGCGCCAATTCGCACTGACCTCGATATTGGTGACGCATGATCAGGACGAAGCAATGTCGATCGCTGATCGTATTGCGGTGATGAACCAGGGCCGGGTCGAGCAACTCGGTGCGCCGATGGACGTCTATGATCGGCCGCAATCGCTTTTCGTCAACAGCTTCATCGGTTCGTCGAACCTATTGCGTGGTGTTGTTATTGCGCGTGACAAGCAGTCGTACCGGGTACAACTCGAAGCCGGAGCGACCTGGACAGCCTATTCAGAAAAAGACGTTTCCGTCGGTAGCAAGGTAATTGTCTCTGTCCGGTCAGAACAACTGGTGCTCGAAACAGAGCCCGGAGAAGATCGGTTGCCTGTGGAGGTTGCCCTTACCCTGCCGATAGCAGGCTCAGTCGTCCACAATCTTCGCGCTGCCGACGGAACCGAGATCAAGGTGTCCGGTAACAGAACCGTCGGAAGCGCTCACCCCAGCGGCACCCGATTGCATTGCGGCCACAGCGAAATGGGTCGCCCCATCCTCTTCCTCGATGAAACCAACCAAAAAGGGTAATAACATGCTTTTTACGCGGCGCAACGTTCTGATTTCGGGGTCCGCCTTGGGCCTTTCCACCGTCCTCCCGCGCACAGCGCGTGCCGCAGGGTCAATGACCGCGGCGATCTATCCGGGCACTTGGGATGAGGCTTTCCGTGCAGAGGTAGCACCCCGACTTCTCGACAGCCACGGCATCGACCTCGCGTTTGATCCGCTCTTCGCGGTTGACCAACTCGCGAAAGCGCGCGCCGCACGTGGTGGCATCCCTCCCTTCGACGCCTTCGTGCTCGACCCCGGCCCTGCGGCACAAGGTGAAGAGATGGAGATGTTCGAGCCGATCGACGCGTCTCGCCTCGAAAACGCGGATCAGCTTCCCGAAGGGATGATCACCGAATATGGCGTGACAGTGAACGCACAGATTGTCGGCATCGTTTACAACCCGACACGCTTTCCCGAACCGCCAACCCGCTGGGAGCAGCTCTTGGAAGAGCCCTACGTCAGCCGCCTTGGCCTCACCGGCTTCCAGACAACTTTCGGAACTGTTTCGCTCATCGAGATCGCGAAGGCTTTCGGCGGCTCTATCACAGACGTGGAGCCTGTCTTCCAGAAACTGATGGAAGTCCTGCCAAGCATCGCTGCTGTTGCTGCCCCGGCAGCGCTGCCCAGTCTGTTTCAGCAGGGCGAGATTGACCTGATGTACACCAACACTCAGAATGTCGCCACGCTGCGGGGACGGGGCGTCGACATCGCTTTCCAAGAGCCAGAGACAGGTGCGATAACTTTCCGCACCACCCTCCATATCGCGAAAGGTGCCGAGAATGTAGAAGAGGCATACCGCTACATTGACACGGCTATCAGCGCGGAGGTGCAGGAGAGCCTTATGCAGGAACCCTACAACCTCCTGCCTGTGAACACGGGCGTTGCGTTGCAGGAAGGCCTCACGATCTCCTCGCTCGACGAACTCTCCGGCATGGTCACTCACGACTGGTCGGTCATCAATCCGCAACGCGCGGAGTGGATCGAGCGCTTCAACCGCGAAATGGCGATGTGACAATGGCCGTCGCCGCTGCCGAAATGACGCTCGATCCTGTGGCTTCCACCAAACGGGAGGGACTCGACTGGCGGCTTATAGCGCCACTCGGCCTTGCTTACCTCATCTTCTTCGTGTCGCCGCTCATCCTGCTCGTTTGGATCAGCATGCATAACGACATCGATATGACGCAGGTCGGACTCGAACAATGGGCGCGCTTCGCTGGCGATGACTTCTACCGCGGCGTGCTTATCGGCACGCTGCGGCTTGGCGTACTGACTGTGCTCGCGACAACGGTCCTCGCTTACCCACTTGCGCTTGTCTTCATGGCGGCAACGCCGCGTCTACAGCGGTTCATTCTCTTCATCATTTTGTTGCCGCTGCTGACGTCGGTTGTTGTGCGGACCTTTGCATGGATTGTAATCCTCGCGCGCGAAGGCGTCATCAACCAGACCCTTCTTTCGCTGGGTTTCATCACCACCCCAGTTTCGCTTCTGCAGACTGAGTTCGGACTTGTTCTTGCTCTGACCCAGATTGAGATGCCATTGATGTTGCTGCCACTTCTTACCGTTCTTCGCGGCCTCAATCCGTCGCTGATTGAAGCGTCGCGATCCTTGGGTGCCTCGCGTTGGCGGACTTTCTTTCGGGTGATCGCGCCATTGAGCGCACCTGGCTGGATCGCGGGGGCGACGCTCGTATTCGCCTCGTCGACAACTGCCTTCGTCTCGCACTCAGTGATTGGTGGTGCCCGCCTCGTCTACTTACCGGCGCTTATCTGGCAGCAGGCAATGGTTCTCTACAACTGGCCGTTTGCGGCTGTGGCCGCCGTAGCCCTGCTTCTGACTGTCACTGCGGGCATTCTCGTACTCGGAGCGCTCGCCCGCGCTCTCAAAACGCGGTAACTGACATGCGCACTACTCCTTTGGATCTACTTTATGTCTTGGTCGTCGGACTTCTCGCGACACTGGCCCTTCTAATCCTTCTCGGGCCGGTTCTGGTGGTGCTCATTACCTCCTTTACGAGTTCTGCGGCGCTCCGCTTTCCTCCGCCGGGCCTCAGCTTACAATGGTATGCCGAACTCTTCGATCCCGTTCGCTCGGGACACATCCACACGGCGGCTCTCAATAGCCTGAAGGTTGCTGGCGTTGCTACAGTTGTGGGCGCCGTACTGGCCGTTCTGGCAGCCCTCGGCCTCGCCCGCAGCAAGCAGGCCTCGGCGCGAGCGCTGGAGGCAGGTTTCATGGCGCCGCTCATTCTCCCGATGCTTGCATATGGGTTGGCTGCTCTCATCTTCTCGACGATGGTAGGCTTGCGCCCCAGCCTCACCCTTCTGGTCATCGGGCATCTCGTCGTCATAACGCCGTTCATCTTTCGCACCTCGCTCGCGAGCCTCACTCAACTCGAGCCTGCACTTCTCGAGTGCTCGGCGAGTCTGGGCGCCTCTCGGATTTACGGTTTTCGACGTATTACGCTGCCCATCATCATGCCCGGCATACTCGCAGGCGCGTTCCTTGCTTTCATTGCCTCGCTCGACAACGTTCCGGTTTCGCTCTTCTTGTCGAGCGCTCGGACGGACATGCTCCCCGTCCGGATGTGGGGAATGATCGAATCGACGCTTGACGTCCGCGTCGCGGCCATCTCGGGCATCTTAATTCTGGTTGTGGTTATCCTCATGGTTATGATGGAGCGGCTTGTCGGATTTACCCGTCGAATGGGAGCGTGATGATGCGAAGAGTAGTTCTTGAGCCGCTTACACCCAAAGCGTTCGCACCCTTTGGGGAGGTCCTCACCCGCCCCGTGCAAGGGCGGACATACTTCGACCGAGCCTTATCAAATGCTCGCCCCCTTGCAGCACCAAGCGTCAGTATCGCTGTCATTGAAGATGTGGCACGTCTGCCATTCACTGCGAGCCAGATGGAACGGCATCAGTTTTCATCTCAAACCTTCATCCCTCTCGATGCTTCGCGGTGGATCGTGGCTGTCGCCCCCCATGCTGAAGAGGGTGGCCCTGACACCCAACATTTGAGGGCCTTCCTCGCTGAGGCGGACCAGGGCATCACCTATAGTGCCGATGTCTGGCACCACCCGCTGACCGTGCTTGAACAGCCTGCCACATTCGCAGTTCTGATGTGGCGCGATGGCACAAGTGCCGACGAGGACTTTGTGACACTTGCCGAACCGATACGTTTTGAGACCCAGAATATCGAGGAAAAAACATGAAAAGCATGCGCGACCTGATCGGCTATGGTGCCAATCCACCGGATCCTCGTTGGCCTGGCGGCGCACGCATCGCTATCAATTTCGTCATGAACTATGAGGAAGGCTCCGAGCCTTCGATCGAAGATGGCGAGGATCATACTGAGACCGGCCTGACAGAGATAGGCGGCATCTCCACCGGAGTGACGGGGCGTGATCTGGCTGGCGAAGGCATGTTTGCCTATGGAAGCCGTGTCGGCTTTTGGCGACTGATGCGACTTTTTCAGGAGCGTGGCCTTCCCATGACAGTCTTTGGTTGCGCACTTGCAATCGAGCGCAATGCACCGGCTGCAGAAGCCATCCGAAGCTCTCAGTTTGACGTTTGCTGTCACGGATGGCGCTGGATCAAGCACTACGATTTGTCCGAGTCCGAAGAGCGAGAGCATATTCGCAAGGCCATTGCATCGCTTGAAAAATCGACTGGGCAGCGCCCTCTTGGCTGGTATTGCCGCTATGGCCCGAGCGTGAATACCCGTCGCCTCATCGTCGAGGAGGGCGGATTCCTCTACGATTCAGACGCTTATGATGATGAATTGCCCTATTGGGTCGCCGAAGGTGGGCGCTCCCATCTCGTGGTTCCCTATTCGTTGGTACACAACGACACGAAGTACGCAAATGGAACGTTTGGAACGTCCGATGACTGGTTCAATTTCCACCGAGACGCCTTTGATATGCTTTACCGAGAGGGTGCGTCGCAGCCAAAGATGATGTCTGTGGGTCTGCATATGCGGCTGATCGGCCATCCTGCACGCGCAGCGGGTCTTGAGCGATTCCTTGATTACGTGTCGCGGCATCAAGGTGTTTGGATTACGCGGCGGATTGATATCGCTAAGCATTGGATGGAGGAGCATCCACCAATCCCAATGGCTCACGAGGTCATTAGCAGCTCGCTGAAATAGGCCTAGCTGGCCCGAAGCTTCATATTTGGGGTAGATTCCGGCTGAGTGCAGAATGACACTCTAAGGTATTTTTAGTACGCGACTTCCGTATTCACGTAGATTTCCGTTTGGATCGACGTACCGATAGAGCGTGACAGGCCGCACACCCAACTCCTTACATAGTTCTGAAACCGACGTATCGCGACTGGCCATGGCGGCCTGCGCCATACGTACCTGTGCTTTTGTCAGAGCAAATTTCCTTCCACCTTTCCGGCCACGGGCGCGGGCGGCTTGGAGCCCGGCCATTGTGCGTTCGCGGATCAACTCGCTTTCAAATTCGGCCAGAGCCGCAAAGATGCCAAATGAAAGTCGACCTGCCGCAGTTGTTGTGTCGATCTGCGCACCTTGTCCGGTGAGCACTTTGAGGCTATATCGGTTCCGGCGATATGCACCGCGTATGCTGCGTGCTCTTGATATCCAAGCAGCCGCTGTGGCGCTGCCCTTGAAGCAGGCGGCACAGATCATTGCTGATGATGGGAATAGCAAATCCCAATCCACAAGCTTTCTACGGCGTGGTTCCAAATGGCACCGCCACCTGAACGCTCAGGCGGCCGATGATTACCGGCTTTGGGAGGTGGCCGTCCTGTCTCATCTCCGCGAAGCGTTTCGATCGGGTGATATCTGGCTGGCGCATTCACGGCGCTATGCCGACCTGAAACAGGCTCTGGTGCCGATTGAGGCCGCACGGGCAACGCCAAGATTGACGGTCCCATTCGATCCGGAAAGCTGGCTTGCGGATCGTAAAGTGAGGCTGACTGATGGGTGCGCGTTCCGGGATCATCCGATCACCGGTTCCGATAACATCCGATCAGTGATTCCGATTTGATCCGATCACCTGTTCCGGGGCATCCGATCAGTTGGGTGTTCCGGCCGGGATGCGCGTCGTT
>Ga0307978_1001194_pt1 | contig 19913 bp, 16 predicted proteins | sample OrgLakmetage1056_FD_203151 | JGI IMG/M metagenome (GOLD analysis project Ga0307978, IMG submission 203151) | Saline water microbial communities from Organic Lake, Antarctica - #1056 | ecosystem: Environmental > Aquatic > Non-marine Saline and Alkaline > Saline | place: Antarctica: Organic Lake...
TGTCGACGGCGAGTATCCGATCACCCTGCCGGCTCCGACCAATGGCGAAATCATCGTCACCAACGCTGCGGTCGCCGCTGCGGTCGGATCGGCCTTCGGTCGCGCCGATGTCCAGTTCTCGCTGGCCGACGCGACTCTGACCAACGTCGTGATCCGCCGTCTTCTCGTCGGCGCCAACGGCACGCTGACGGACTTCGGTAACGAAAACGAAGACATCCTCGGCGCCAGCAGCCCGGCTCCGGTTACCCCGGTCGGCGTCATCGGTGGCGGCGACAACTAGGTCTACGCTCCACTGGAATACGGAAGGGGACGGCTTTGCCGTCCCCTTCTTTTTTTGTCCTGTGATGATCGAAGCCACGACGACTGGCTGTATCGGATTGCCGGGCCGCGCAGCCTGGGCGTAGCGCCGCGCCGCGGCCGACCGTGAAGAGCCTCCGGCGGGTGTTCGCCAGGCGTCATCGCGTTCAGCAGTGAGTGAGGGCGGGCCTCGTTCTAGTCGCGGCGCCAGCCGGTCGGAACGGCGCCGGCATGCGGCAGGCAGTGGAAGGGGGCCTCGTGAAGCAAACCCGTCTCTGAGCCTGCCCTAGATGCTCTCAACAAAGCCCTTCTGCATCGCCTTGCCCGGCGTGGTGCAGCGCCAGCCCACACCGGAACGGTCCGCCCATGACAGGATGGCGTTCGAGGTGAGCTCGCTCCCATTGTCGCTGACGATCGGCCTCGGCCTGGCGTCGAGCCCAAGGCGGTCACCACTTTTTCCCAGAAGGTCTTTCAGCGCCGTCTCTCAGTCAATCTATCCCCCGGATCGATTGGTGACTCTTCGGAACGGTCCAATATCGCATCGGCGAGCATGCGCTTCAGCCTGTTGTTCTCGTCCCCGGGCGGCCCTGGTGTTGCTTGTCCTCAGACACGCCCATCCCGGCGAACCTGGCCTACCATTGGTAAAAGGTGGCCGTGCTGACGCTGTGACGACGACAGACCTCCGTCGTCGGCGCTCCCGTTCCGCCTTTAATTGATCTCGCAGATCAATTGTCACGGCCTCACCCTGTTCGCGCAGGATCGCCCTGATCTATTTTTCGGTAAATCGTGACCGCTTCATCGTTCGTCCCCTCTTTGCGCCAAACTCCACCCTTCAGTGGAGGGCTCTCAGGGGATCACGTCATCGCCAAACGGGAATTTTCCACTTCTCCGTGGCCGGGCAGCGGGAAGCAGGTCAATGCCGGGTCATCTCAAAACCGCGCCAGGAGCAAAAGTAAATCCATGCCAACTGATAACGAGATTGTGGGCTCACTTCTGAGACTGTGACTCTGACCGCCAATGAATCTTCATTGGTCGGAATCATAACCGAACTTTTCGATCCATGGGCGCACTTGATCCATGTGCATTTCGAGGGCGAAACGATAATTCTTCCAACGATACCGCGAGGTCTGGTAGATCGGCTGGCGCACTTGGTCAAAGCTTGCCGTACGAATTCGGTCCCGTTTTAAGGCGGCGCCCTGGTGATCGAGAACCGCGTCGCGCCATTCAACCTCCAAAAAGGCCAGGATCCGGCGCATTTCACCTTCCGTGTCCGCGACCAGATCTTCATACCGGACCACATGCACATCAAGACCTGTGGCTTCAACCGAAGCGTCGAAGGCTTTCATCGTCGTCTCGTAGTAGGTGGCGGCTTTCTCGATGGACAAAAGGTTGGCGGTCGCTTCTCCGAGAGCAAAGTCCTGCATGAACCCACTAAGAATGACGTCCAGTGGGTGACGGGCTATGAAAATGATCTTTGTATCTGGCAGCATTCGGGAAATAGCGCCGACAAGCGACGTGTTTCCAGGGTGCCGATCTATCAGGTAGTCATCTGCGCTCAGGCTGCGATCAAGAATGTGCTCTACTGCCTCTTTGTACTCCGTCCGAAACCGACCCACCTCGGCTTGATCAATCGCCGCGAGCGAAGGCCAGCCGCCCACTCTGCCGATCAGCGCCGAAAAAGCCAAGTTCATTGCGGGCTCTTCTTCAAGAAGCTCGAACGCACCGTGGGCGCGCAGGATCGTGTCAAGCAGGGTTGTGCCTGAGCGGGGCAGACCCGCTATCACCGCGTGTCTCGGCATCGTCCCGGGTGCGTCAATTTCTGCCCAAGTGTCCACCCAGTCGCGCTTGAAGGTTTCGGCGATCGCCTTGGAGCTGGCCAGAGGCTTGTTCGCACCGAACCGTTTCTCGACGGCGAATTCATGCGCCCGGCTCGCATTGCCGCGGGCGAACGCGGCATGGGCCGACTCGAACCTTCCAAGCTTGTCCTGCGCCTTGCCGTATGAAAACTGAACCAAAGCATCCAAATTCAACGGGACGGTGGCGCCCTGAATGCGATCGAATGCAGCCACTGCGCGATCGAAGCGCTTCTCGGATGTGGCGACGATGCCGTCCAGGCCGAGAGCAATTGGGTGCTCGCCGAAGCGGCTGAGGGCCAGGTCAACGGCTTCCCGCGCCTTCGCCGGCGTTTGCCCCTGAAGCAATGTGGTGACGACGGGTATGAACGTACCCGGTTTCGCGTCAGGCAGGCTGATCGCTTTGGCGAAGAGCGCGCGCGCCTCGTCAGCCATACCAAGCAAATCTTTCGCCACACCGTGGGACAAGGCGTATTCAGCATTATCGCCATAGCGCTCGGTATACTCATCGAGCAATCGATCAGCGTCCTGCCAGCGGTTCTTTCCGCTTCGTATAAGAAAGCCTGAATACTGGCGAATGAACGTTGCATCATGCACGCCCTTCGCCAGCGCATCGTCGTAGAGGTCGGCAGCGAACGCCGGCTCACCCATTGCGTCGTATACATAGGCCAGCGCGGCACGGCTCTTTGCGGACTTGGGGGCGATGGAGTGCGCTCTATGCGCCGCCGCCTCCGAGAGCATATGCTCGTTGCGGGCATTGTGGTGAAGGTGCAACCAGATCCAGGAATCTCGGTTTTGGAGGTCCGACAAAATCATTGAGAGGATCGTCGAACCAAACTTGGCATCGGAAATAGAGCCTGTCTCTGATCTCTTTTGTAGGGCCTCAATATCGACCGGAATCGAGGCTAGTTGCCGTCCTGCCTCTCTCTTGGCCAGATCAATATTGTTACGCAGATTAAAGACGAACTGGCCCATCGGCCCGGTGACGTCGACGGGAGAGAGAATGCTCTCAGCCTGCTGCAGGGCGTTCACGCCTGCGAGTGCGGTCGCCAGCATGACCCGGAAGAGTACATTGCTCTTGTCAGTTTCAAAGGCTGTCAGCGCATAGCCGAGGGCGGCGCGGTGCTGGTCATTCTGCAACAGAATGGCCGCCATGTTGTAGTGTGCTTCAGGGTGCTGCGGCTCGACACAGCACAGCGCGCGATAATGGGTGAAAGCCTCGGCAGTCTTCCCGGCCGCGGCGAATTGCTGAGCGCGCGCCATCACCGAAGACGTGTCCGCTTCACGAACGATTTTCAAGATCGACATTGACTTACCCTTCATGCGCCTGCCTAGAAGGGCGTTGAATAGCAGAAAAGCCTCAGCCGACAAACGCACTCGAAGTGTTCGTGCAGTCCGGCCCGGTCATGTTCCGCGCAATCCGCTGGCCGCGTGCAATGCCAGCTTTCATCGGAGCCGTGATTCTTTATAGTCAGGCCGCGTACATGCGAGCGGTTCGAAGGGAGGGGGACAGCATTGATGGACCGCCAGACAATCGGTCAGATCCTGCTTGGCGACGGCGCCATAACCGAGCGCGACCTAGAGGGGGCGCTGCGCTACCAGGCCGAGATCGGCGCGCTGATCGGCCAGGCCCTGCTGCGCATGGGCGCGCTCTCCGAAGACGTGCTGCTGTCCGCCCTGTCACGCCAGCTCGGCCTCGCCGTCCTGACGCGCGCCGACCTGCCCGATGATCCCGCCCATTACGCCGACGCCGCCGACCGGCTCGGCCTGTCACACGCCTGGCTCCTGCACCACGACGCCGCGCTGTGGTTTGCGCGCCCCAAGGGCGACGCGCCCGGTGAAGCGCAGGGCGAAGCCGACAGTGACACGGTCGGCGAGGCGGTCGCCCCTCCCGGCGAAGACGACCCGGTTGAGCTGGTGGTGTTTCCGCGCTCGCCCAATGACCCGTCGCTGCACGACACGCTGGCCCGTCTGGACTTGCCGCCCGCCTGCACCGGCGTGCGCACCGTGCTGGGCGGCAACAGCCTTCTGGACAGCGCGCTCGCCTCGCTGCGCTCGGCCGGCCGCGCCGAGTCGCGCGATCACGGCGACGACGCCCAGCGCCTGCGCGAGATGGCCGAAGAAGCGCCGGTCATCGATTTTGTGAACACCATGTTCGAGGACGCCCTGCGCCGGCGCGCCTCGGACATCCATATCGAACCCTTCGAGAATCACTTCCAGATCCGCTTTCGGGTCGACGGCGTGCTCAGCCTGACCCAGTCGCTGCCGCGCCAGCGCTTCGACGCCGTGGCCAGCCGCATCAAGCTTTTGTCCGGCATGGACATCGCCGAACGGCGCCTGCCCCAGGACGGCCGGCAGTCGGTGCGCTTCGCCGGCCAGGACATTGATCTGCGCGTCTCCTCGCTGCCCGGCGCCTGGGGCGAGAGCCTGGTGCTGCGCCTGTTGCGCAAGCAGCAGGAGCTGCCCAGCCTCTCCGGCCTCGGCCTCGACGGCCACGCCATGGAGACGTTCAAGCGGCTGATCGCCGAGCCCAACGGCGTGATCCTGGTGACCGGGCCCACCGGCTCGGGCAAATCCACCACGCTCTATCGGGGCCTGGAGCTGATCAATGACGGCGAGCGCAAGATCATCACCATCGAGGACCCGGTCGAATACGACATGGACGGCGTCACCCAGGTCCAGGCGCGCGCCGATATCGGCTATACCTTCGCGCGCGGTCTGCGCGCCATTCTGCGCCAGGATCCCGACGTCATCATGATCGGCGAGATCCGCGACGGCGAGACCGCCTCCATCGCCGCCCAGGCGGCGCTCACCGGCCACCTGGTCTTCTCCACCCTGCACACCAATTCGGCGCTCGCCGCGATTGAGCGCCTCATCGATCTCGGCGTCGAGCGCTTTCTGTGCTCCGCGGCGCTGCGCGGCCTGATGGGCCAGCGCCTGGTGCGCAAGCTGTGTGATCGCTGCGCGGTCCCCGCCACCGCCGAGGAGGCCGCTTTGGCCGACCAGCTTCTGGGCGAGGCGCGCCGCGACGGCGCACCGCTGCCGGCGGCCGCCGCCACGCCGCGCTGGCGCAGCGCCGTGGGCTGCCCGGCTTGCGGCAATCAGGGCTATTCTGGACGTGTCGCCCTGTTCGAGGCCGCGCGCCTGACCCATCCGCTGCGCAGTGCGATCAACGCCGGCGCAGACACCGCCGAGCTGCTCGCCGCGGCCCGCCAGGACGGCTTTCTCACCATGTATGAAGACGGTTTGCTGAAAGCCGCCCGGGGCGCCACCTCCATCTCCGAAGTGGTGCGGGTGGTGGGCTCCGGCGCCGAACGCTCCGCGGCGGTGAGCGCATGACCGGCGCCCGTCCGTCCGCCGCTCCGTCAGCCGCGCCGGTTCTGGTGCTCGGCATGCACCGCTCCGGCACGTCCTGCCTGGCCGGGTGCCTGGAGGAGGCGGGTCTCTGGCTCGGCGAGGTCAACCGCGCCGCCAGCTTCAACGCCAAGGGCAATCGCGAAAGCCGCGAGGTGATGGAGCTCAATGACGACGTTCTGGCCGGCGTTGCAGGGGCCTGGGATAATCCGCCCGCACAGGAGCCCGGCTGGAGCGCGGCGCACCGGGCCCGCCTCGACGCGCTGGTCGACGCGTATCCGTCCGACCGCGTCTGGGGCCTGAAGGATCCGCGTGTCCTGCTCACCCTGTCAGCATGGCGCGAGCGGCTCGCCCCGCGCCTGGTCGGCACGTTCCGCCATCCGCTGGAAGTCGCCGCCTCGTTGCGCCGCCGCGCCGCCGCCTGGAGGAGCGAGATGACGCAGGAGCATGCGCTGAACCTGTGGCGCAGCTATAACGGCCGAATGCTCGACCTTCATGCCCGCGAGCCGTTTGCGCTCATCCGCTATGACCAGCCGCCCGAACTGTACCGCGCCCGGGTGCGCCAGATTGCGCGCGATCTGGGCCTTCCGGCGCCCGATGCGATCGCTTTTCTCGACGCCGAGCTGCGCAATGAGACGGTCGACGCGCCCGTGCCGGCCGATTGCGCGGACATCTGGGCCCGGCTTGTGGGGATGGACAAGCAGGCGCGGCGGGAGGACTGATGAATTACGAAGCTGACGACAGGATCCGTCGCAAGGTGGCAGAGGGCCGGCATCGCCAGGTGATCGGCGGGATGTGGGAGCAAATGGGCCGGCTGCAGCTGGACTTCCTCGTGGCGGAGGGATTGCAGCCGGACCACCGTCTGATCGATATCGGTTGCGGTTCGCTCCGCGCCGGCGTGCCGCTCACCGGCTATCTTCAGCCCGGCCGCTATTTCGGCGTCGACAGCCATCAGTCTCTGCTCGACGCCGGCTGGACGCGCGAGATCAAGGGCGCCGGCCTGGCCGACAAGCTGCCGCGGGCCAATCTTGCGGCGACCGCCGAGTTCGACCTGTCCGGCTTCGGCGTCCAGTTTGATTACGGGATCGCCCAGTCGGTCTTTACGCACCTTCCGGCCGGGCGCCTCACCGACTGTCTAAGCGCCTGCGCGCCCTGGTTCCGGCCGGGCGGACGCCTCTATGTCACGTATTTCGAACGCCCCGCGACAGCTGCGCCAAACGATCCCCTGCCGCATCAGCCCGGCGGCGTCGTCACCCATCCCGATCGCGATCCCTTCGACGTCACCCAGGCGGCCCTGCTGGCGAAAATTCCCGAAGGCTGGCGGCTGGAGATCGTCGGACCGTGGGATCATCCGCGCGACCAGCGCATGGCGCGCCTGGTCCGCCTCTAGGGGAGCGCGATGACGACCTATGTCTACAAGGGACTCAACGCCGAGGGCGTCAGCGTCGAAGGCCGACTGACGGCCGCCGACGAGGTCGACGCGCTGCGTCAGCTCCAGACCCAGTCGATATCGCCCTACCGTCTCGCCGCGTCCGGGCCGGACGATCGCAAATACGCCCGCAAGCGCGCGCGGCCCCAGGACCGCCATCGCTTCATGCGCCAACTCGCCGTCCTGCTGCGGGCGGGCACGCCGCTGCTGGAGGCGTTCGAGACCGTCGCCGCCGACGAACCCTGCCGTGATCTCGCGCATCAGGCCGTCCGGGTCCGCCAGGACCTGCGTTCGGGCGCCCAGCTTTCGCGCGCCATGACCACCCATCTCGAGCACATGCCGGCCTATGCGCCGCGGCTGATCGAGCTTGGCGAGGCCACCGGGCAGATGTCCCGGGCGCTGATCGATATCGCGGCGCAGATGGAACACGACCTCAAATCGGGCGCCGAGGTGCGCAATGCGCTCGCCTATCCCAGCTTTCTGGCCGTCGCCGGCCTGGTCGCCGTCGCCTTCATGTTCCTGTTTGTGGTGCCGCGCTTCGCCACCCTGCTGGGCGATGATCGCAGCTCCCTGCCCGGCTTTTCGCGCTGGGTGATCGAGACCGGGGTGTATCTGCGCGCCAACCTTCTGCAGACCGGCCTGGCGCTTGGGGCCGCCGGGGTCGCCGGGGTGTTTCTCAGCCGCAATCCGCGCGTTCGCGCGGGCGTTCGCGAGACGCTGTACACGCTGCCGGTGGTGGGCGGTTTTCTGCGCACCACAGAAGTGGCCCGCTGGGCGCGCGCCTGCGCCACCGCCCTGTCCGGGGGCGCGCCGCTGCTGGACGCGCTGGTGCTGGCGGAGTCCGCGGTGGTCTCCACCCGCCGGCGTCAGGGCCTGGCCGAGGCGCGCCGCGCCATCCGCGCCGGCGAGGCGATCGACATCGCGCTGAAGACCCACACCGATTTCGACGCCATGACGATCAACCTCGTGCGCACCGGGCGAGCCTCGGCCGCGATGGACGAAATGCTCACCTTCATCGCCGAGATCTATGAGGATGAAGCGCGCAATCGGGCCAAGCAGCTCACCTCGCTGGCCGAACCCATGGCGATCCTGTTCATCGCGGGGATTGTCGGCGTCATCGTGGTGAGCCTCGTCATGGCGATGACCAGCCTCTACGACGTCGCGCTGTAGCGCCCGGTCCCCGCTCGCCACAACGGCCCCTGACAGGGGAGTCAGAGGCCGAGCCGTCTCTGTAGCCCGCCATAGGCGTATTAATGACCGTCACCCGCCTTCAGTCCACTGTCAGTATTCTTTGAACCTGTTTTATGCCCCGGTAAAACACAAGGCGTCTCGATCCCGTCCGCGGCGGCGCCCTGTGACGTATCGTTGGCCGTGACGCCGCTCAATGATATAAGCTCATTTCACAATTCTGGTACTGTTGAGAGTTCCACAATGGCGTTTTCCAAAATGCGCTGGGTTCAAAAGCTGCCCGGAAAGCTGTTTCGAGCCCGGCCAGGTTACTCGTTGATGGAAATCCTGGTCGCGGTGGCGATCATAGCTGTCCTTGCAACACTGGTAGGCCCGCGCTTGTTCGGCCAGCTTGACCGATCGCGCGTCACTGCAGCACAGACCCAGATTCGAATGATCGAATCGGCGCTGGATACGATGAGACTCGACATTGGCCGGTACCCGAGCGAGCAGGAAGGCCTGACGCTGCTGCAGGCGCCAACCGAACCGGTCTCCGGCCTATGGACCGGTCCTTACATGGATGGCGGAATTCCGGCCGACCCTTGGGGCAATCCCTATCGCTACCGGCCAGCGGGCACACCGGCTGAGCGCGGCCAGGTCGTTTCGCTGGGCGCGGACAACGCGGAAGGCGGCGAGGGTCTGGACGCCGATATCGGGCTTTAGCGCCGTGCCCGGCGCCCGAATGAGGCCCGGATATTCTCTGCTCGAGGTGCTGGTCGTTCTGGCCATACTTGGCGTCACCGCAGCCATCGCTACTCCGAACATCGCTCGCATGGTCGAGCGCCGGGCGGCGGACTCTGTCGTGCAGACCGTCTCGGCGGCAATGATCGACCTTCGCGTCCGCGCGCATGTTTGGGCGGAGCCGATCGGGAGCGAAGCGATCGCGGATCATATTCGATCAGATCTACCCGCCGGCTGGAATGTCGAAGTGCCGGAAGGTTTCGCTTTTAACTCTCTGGGATACTGCTCGGGCGGCGAAATCGTGCTGGTTCAGCCGAATGGAGCCCGGCGCCCGCGCCAATTCTCCGAAGCGGGATGTTATCCGACTTCCGGCACGCCGGCTAGAAATCCAACGGGTTTCGCGTTTGAAGCCAGGCGACACGCCGGATAACCAGATTCTGCTGCGACCCGCCGCGCGTCAGCTGCGCTTCGATATCGTAGAGATAGATGCTGTAAAGCCCGGGCCCGAGATAGCCGTCCGCATCGGCTTCCATGGAGACCAGCTGACTATCCCAGTCGAGGGTCCAGGCGCCGATTTCCAGGCGGCCGGTCGGCTGAGCGACAGGATCGACAACCTGCAAGAAGGCCAGGGCGCTTGCTTCGACATCGAGTCGTTCGGCCGTGGTCTGCAACCGAGCGGTCGATTGTGAAAGTGAGCGCTGAAGCTCGAACAGCGGAATCATTGTGATCGCGATGATCGCAATTGCGACCAACGCCTCCATAACCGAGAAACCCGGGCGTATCCGTGTGGCCATTACGACAATTCCTGCACTATTGCGACAAGCGCGAAACCGCTGACGAGCCCCGGCGCGAAGGGCAAGCGGGTTGTGGGCTTCGCCTTCCTGAGCACGCCATATGCGCCAGTCAACGCTACGGCGATCAGTAGCGCGTACCCGACACCCCCAATTCCCGTCCAGAACCCCGCCGCACCGCCAAGCAGCAGATCGCCGTTCCCGAGACCTGAGAGACCACTTCTCAGTCGTACGATTGCGAGCGCGAGCAGCAAGACTCCCACAGATAGGGCGCCCCCAGCGGCGCTCTGGAGCAGCGACAAGTCTGAGTGTGCCCAGGAGGCATAGAGCGCGCCCGCCACCAGGATCACCAGGCTGGCCATATCAGATACGGTCCCTGCCGTGAAATCAGTGCGGGCGGCGTTGGCGGCGGCCATGAGGGCGGAGCCTGCGCAGGCTGCGCCAATCCAATCGCCGCCGAATACACCGATCACAAGATAGGCGCCCGCCCCGGCGATCCACTCTACGACGAAAAGTGTCGCGCTGGTCTTTGTCGCCACCTCGTGGCGCCGGGCGAGCCGCTCTGTCACACCGAGGCTCGCCGCCACCGCAGCCACCGCCGCACCGCCCAAGATGCCCGCCGCGATGTCGATCATGCCCTAGCCACCATCACTCCCGGGCGGTTGTCTCGCGTCGGGCGGCCCTGATCTGCATGGGCTCACGCGGTGGCGTTAGCGTCGCGCTGCGCCCGCTCTGATTGGTGAAGTTGCGGTTCATCGCTCCAACCAGAGCATCGACCACCAGTTGCCGGTCATCACGAGTATCGAGGATATAGGGCGTCACCAGGACGACGAGCATCGTCCGGGTCGAACTCAAGGTCTCGCTGCGGAAAGGGCTTCCGATTATCGGCAGGTCCTTAAGGAGAGGAATGCCGGTATTGCCACGGGTGTAGCGGTTTTCAATCAACCCGCCCAGTACAGCCGTCTGGCCATCCTGGAGCGAGAGCTGCGAGCTGAGGGAGCGATTGGATATCAGGGGGCTGGCTATGGCCTGGTTCTCGTTGTTCTCGGCCGAACTGACTTCCTGATTGATGGTGAGATCGATTCGGTTGCCGCTAAAGACCCGCGGCTCAACGCTCAGCAGGATGCCGGTGGATCGATACTGCACGGTCTGGAGGACATCGGACGACCCGCCGGTCTGGGAATTCGCCGCACGTTGCGATGTGATGATCGGGACGTCGGTACCCACTTGAACCGAGGCTTCTGAGCCGGAGCGCGTAACGATCCTCGGGGTGGAAAGCACGTTGATCTGGTTGTTGCCGGCGCTTGCGCGAGCGTCGAAGGTGACCTCTCCGGCTCTCACCACACCGGCGAATCCGTCTTGCGAGCGTAGGTCGGCCGAAAAGCGTGGCGCGATGTCCGAGGCGAAAATCATTTCCAGGCCATAACTGGAATCGTCTGTGAGGGTGACCTCGGCTATCGTCACCTCGATCAGGACCTCCGGAACTGGCGTATCCAGCTGCTGCAGCAGAGTGCTGACTTGTTCGTACTCCGCCTGAGTGCCATAAAAAATGATACGATTGCCCTGCTCGTCGACCGTAAAATCACCAAAGCTTGTCGCGGCGGTCGAGCCGCTTGCGCCGCCAGACTCTGACCCGCTTCCTCCCCCATCGGATGACGGGGGTTCCGAGGTCTGGGATCCGCCGCCACCGACTCCACCGCGTGCTCCACCACTAATAACCGAGCTTACGATTTCAGCGAGAACAGCAGCCTCTGCATTCTGCACTTGGAAGACATGGGGCACACGCGCTTCACCCCTGAACGCCTCGGCGTCAAGATTCTGGGCTATGGACAAGGCGTAGCTCGCTTGCGCACGGTTGGACGCGAAGATCATCAGCTGGTTCGTAAATTCAAGCGGCAGAAGGGTGATCGTTCGCGGCGTCGTGGCTCCAACGCCGACCATGAACCCTTCCAACGTCAGAATGTCGTTTAGTGCAGCCGCTAGATCTCCAGCACTCCAGTTCGCCGGCGAGTAAGTAATAACCTGGGTGCCTGCGTAGCGAAGCTCGTCCATCTCGTCGATGATCGCGACCGCCGCGCTGACGTCGTTCGCCAAACCGCTCAAGACGAGCGAGTTGGTTCTCCGGTTGTTGCGGATGGTCAGCACGGAACGATCTGGAAAGGCTTGCTCGAGGATCGATTGCATGTCGGCAGCATCGATCGCGCTCAGTTCAATAAATTGCACCACTGGCCGCAGGCCAGAGGGAACTTCAGCCCGTGCGCGGGCTGTAATGAATCGCGGCATCCTTGCGCGCAGCTCGTCGAGCTCGATGACACGAAACAACCCCCCCTGATAACTGACGCCGAGGCCGTAATCCTTCAGCGCCTCTTCAACGAGCGCAAGGAATGTATCGGGGGTCATGTCCCTGACGCTGCGAAGCGAGATCAGCTCCTCGCGGTCTGCGACTTCCGGTCCAAGCGTGAACGGCTGCTCAAGAATTTCGCCGAAGACTGTATTGAGAAAAACCGGCAGCGGCTGGGGCGGAAGTGTTGCGTTGATCGGCTCAGTTGAAAGGTCGGGTTGTTCATAGCCGTCAACCCGACCCGTTGCAGAGCGGGGCGCAATGGACGGGATGTTGCGGGTGCCAACTTCCGGAGACGGCTGGCGCGGCCTCTCGGTGTCCGGCTGCTCTATGTCCAAGGTATCCTGGCTATCTGACCGCGCCACCGGCAGATCGAGTTGGAGCCAGCGTCCATCCGATGCCGACTGGTTCGCGCACCCCGCCGTGATCAGGCACCCGGCGCTTGCAAACAATATGGCGCGCTTAATTCTCATCGGTAACTTCCCCCGTGCGGAAGGCGTCGAGCCTGCGTGTTTCCGCGTCCCGCCTTAAGACAATATGACTGGGAGCAATAGAGGCGATCAACCAGCCGTCAGACAATTGATCACCTTCCTCGAAAATCTGCGTGTCTCTGTTATCGTCATATACATAGATCCGCCATTTCAAGTCTCGCCGCACGAAAGCGGACAGGTTCGGGGTATAAAGTGCTCGCGCCAGACCTTCAGCGCTGTCGGTCGATCCGGATGTCGTTTCAGCCCTTAAGGTGGCGCTAGGAAACAGGCCCGCCTCGGCGACCCGGGTTACATACGCGTCGATGTCCTCGGCCTCGACCGAAGTCCGTTGCGACCAGGCTCGACTGGAGGGTGCAATGTTGTTTGAATCGCCGGAGCCGCCAGAAAACCAACCCCAAAACAGCGCCGTCGCCGTGAGTGCGAGCGCCGCCGCGAGACGGACCGTAGAGGTCATGTTCCGGTCTCTTCCTGCTCGGTATCTGAAGGAGCGCCGACCAGCGCTGGGGCCTCAAGACGGATGGAGACACTGCCGCTAAGACGGCTCCACTCGAAAGACGTTGGAATGAGATAGCCCTCGCTGCGCACGATCTCCTGAAAAAAGGCGAGAAACTGGCCTTGGGGGTCCCGCGCGGTGAGCGATACTTCAAACACGACCGCACGTTCACCCAACGGCGAGGGGGCCGCCTGAACCGTGACTCTCATGTTTTGAAAGTCCGCACGCCGGCCCGCAGCCTCAACGTCGCCCTGAAGTTGGGCCGCTACAATTCCTGCGGTCGAGCCGGCCCAGAATCGCTCTCGGGTCTGCGTCACCGCCTCTTCGGCGAGCTGGGACCGCTCCACCCAACCATCATCGGCCATCAGTGCGGTTTGAAGGGTGCGATCCCTTCGCAGCTCCTGGACGTCCTGTCTAAGCTCTGCGACATGGACCGAGAGCTCGCTGAGCCCCAGTGCTGCGAGAATAACCGTGAGGGCGACCATGCCAGCTATGGTGCGCGGTGTGGTTTCCTCGCGCACGCGTGCAATAAGACGGTGGGACAAGGAGGCGGTCATTGACTGGTCTCGGTTGAGGCGAGAATGCGCCACTGTCCAGGGCGGCGCCCTGGTTCCACAAGAACGCCGCTGACTTCCGGCAGGGCTTCAAGGGCTTCCACCAGCGGTGCGGGAGCAAATTCATCCGGCGCGGCGATCACAATAGAAAGTTCGCCTCGCCTTAGAGCAAATTCGTCAAGCCCTGTCGCAAATTCAGAGGCGGTTTCGGCGAACTCCGCCAAGAGCTCGGTCGGGTGCACCCGATCAATCTGATTTGCGTAGGCGTTCAGCTCGGCTACCGCCTGCTGAGTGCGCCCGCGCGCGGCGCCCAGTTCGGACGTAGCGGCCTCCAGCTGGGTGACCTGCGAGGACAGAGTTGACTTCTGCAGTTGCAAATGTGCGAACTGGCCCGAGAGATAAAGCGTGGGGGCGGCGAGCGCCAGGAGCGTGATCGCGACTGTATCGCGCCACCCTATATTGCGGAGCGCCAAAAGCCGTAGCGCCATTGGCTGTCTGGCGGGCGCGGAGTTCCAGGCCACCGTCTCGGCGGCGGCTCGGGGGGTGGTGGTGTGGGCCCTCGCGCCGCGCAGAAAGCCATACCAAGCCGCTTCGTCTGGTTGATGAGGCCACCAGCGCGACGCAGTCATCACGCCGTCATCCCAGACTTGGCCTTCATAGCCGTCCAGGCAGGAGACCAGGCGAGGTCCTGAACCCGGAGGTTGAAGGACGGTCTCGGGAATTGCGCGACCTTTAAAATCTGGCGCGAGATCGAAGACGGAGCGGGACCAGCTCCAGACGCCGATCGTGTCTTCATGCCAATCGAGGTGAAATTCCGGCTCGCGAATCGGCGTGCGCGCCCTGGCGGCCAGCATGGCCGCCTGAATCGCTTTCCAGCCCGGCCGCCCCGGCGGAGCCGGCATGAGTTCGTAGTGGCAAAGGCCGCGGCTGATCACGTATTGTTCGCCCAGCAGCAATCGCTGCAGCGAAGACCCGCCGCACTCAATTCTGCCGTCCGCCCGAACGCGAGTTCGTGGCGGGTTCGGGAATATCCTCAACACGCTCGACATCCTCAACCGCCGTAAAATCCTGCGCTTCCGTTCCACCAATAACGTATTTGCTGAGTATGAAGAAGGGCGCGATGATGCTCCCGGTGTTCAGCTCGACAACGGTCCGTCGGATCGGCGCCCCCGCCAGTGGATGCGTCATCAGGATCAACGTGGGACCAGGATAACCCGGTCCGCTCAAAGGGTCGGATTCTTCGTCGAATTCAGGCCGGCCGATGCTGGTGAAGTCGACGACCTCGAGCCGTTGCATTGCACGATAGGCTGCGCGCGCGTCCGCGTCGTCAGCGAGCATCATCTGAAGCAATGGAAGGGACGGCAGCCTTGGATTAAGGGCGTCAGAGTAGCGCGCCCTGCCGACTAGCAGCAGCTGGCCGAGATCGTCGCAGACTTCTGTTTCGGACCAACCCATGACGGAACATAATTCGAGGACATCCCGGATCGGCCGGTTGGCTGGCGGGGCGCTCCCCGGGTAGTCGCGAGCCTCAGCGCCGCCCAGCCTCCTTAAATCATCTGTATCCTGATAGTCCGCCAGCGTCGCGGCGAGCCGTTCCGCCTGGGACCGGGGCAGGCCGAACAATGATAGATTTCGAACCTGCACCGCCTCGTTGGCCGTCGCGAGATTTAGAAACGACTGGTCGTCGAACAGCCGCACGATGACTGGCGGCTCGCCGAATGATCTCGGCGATCCGTCCGCCCGCACAAGTTCGATCTCGTCCGATGCTGCGCCGCCCAGGCCGAAGGCGTTTCCCGCGCCTCCGACCTCTATGCCCTGAGGCCCCATGGGTTCGGTCAACATCAGATAGAGCATAGTCTGCTCAGCGGAGATGAGGCCCGCTTCCATCCGGCTCCGGTCAGCGAGCTGGCCGATGGATTGCGATGCGCGCTGCACCTGCCCGGCCGCGGTCGCCGAAACGATGGCGATGACGGCGATCGCCACGAGCGCGAACGGGAGTATGTATCCGTCTCGCGTCATTCCGGCCCGAAATCCCCCAGCAAGTCCTGTTCTCGTTGAGGCGGCGGCGCCGTAATCGGAAATCGAACGATCATCGCGATAGGGTCTCCCGATCCAGGCCGGATCTCTATTTTCACCGCAAGCGGCAATGAGACATAATACCCGCCATCGGCCGCGGTGTCGCCCGGCCAGGCGCTGAGCCATCGCCGCCGCGGGCCGACGGGCGAGCCCCTCGCACGGGACGTGAATGCGAAATCGATCGGCCTCTCTTCTTCGACAAAATACTGAAAGCCGCCCGATGCATCGGGCCAGCGTCCCACGACGATGTCTCCGTGTCCGTCCGAATAAACCAGCCGGAGCGATTGGCTGGACGGATCGGAGTCGAATGCAAGCGTGTAGGTCTGCGGCTCCCCAAGTCTGCCGCTCAACGGCGTGGAGGTCGTCGATGAAAAGCGGTCCGCCTGACCGCGGAACTGACCCGCGTCGTCGACATAGTCCGCTCTGGACGCTTCGATCATCGATCTCAATCCCGCGAGGTCGATTGACCCACCGGTGGCCTCGCGAGCGGCGCGGCTGACGCGGATCCCGTTGCTGCTCGCCACCCGGATCGCCTCGATGCTGACGGCGGCGACCACACCGGCGATGACAAGCATCACCAGCATTTCGATGAGGGTAAGCCCTGCGTCGCTGGCCAGACGTGGCGATTCTTCGCGATCAGACGGCATCAGGCGGCGTTTCCTCGTTCGTGCCTCATAATAGCGCAACTGGCGCATCGGCGCGAAATCTTGAATCCATCAAGAGCTCATTTCGGCATATCATCCAGTGCTTTCTTCACGCTCTTTTGCATCGCACGCAGAACCGGCGCCCGCCCTGAACCGGTCGCCTGACCAAAAAGGAATGGGTTCACGTCGGGCGCCTTCCAGTCGTGACCGCGAAGCTGTTGGTACTGGTCGACATAAACGTCCCAAACCGAGCGCCCGCTCTCGTCCAGTGTCTGACGGATCGGGCTGGACGTCGTGACGCCGCCATGGTGCTGGTGGAACGTGCCTTCGCCCAGCAGCATGATGTACTGGGTGGCGGAATCTTCGACGCAGCGGCGGAAAAAATCGAGATTGACCAGGCCGCCGCCCGGAATGTCGAACCGCGTATCGTAGCCGCCGAGACGATCATAACAGCTTGCTGAAAGGATCGGGGCGTTGCTCTCCGAGATGCGGCCGAACCAACCGGCCTCCGCCGAGCGGCCGAAACAGGAGATGTCGAAAAGCCGGTAGCCATCGTCTCGCCAGTGAACGCTTTCGAGCAGGTCGTCTTCGACCTGTTGATTGTAGCCTCGTTGGATGGCGAATTGCTGAGGTTCATGGCCAAGATGTAATCCGACCGTCGCGACGAAGCTCCGGTCGGCGAGCTTTGACGCTGCAAGGCCGTTCGAGATTAGCCCCGGACTGGCCATGCGGGCGCCGTCAATCACCGGGCAAAGATATTTTCCGCGGGCGATCCCCGCCCCGTAGTTGAGCGCATAAGCTGGAGACGAAATGATTTTATCCGGCACGCAATAGCGGACATTGGTTGGCCAACCGGCCACCACGTCCGGCGGCACGGGAGAGCTCGATCCATTCTCCACCACTATGATCTCCACGTCCTCGGGAGCGATCCCGCGCTGGAACGGCGGCAGAAAAGAAAACACGGTACGCGGAACTTCGCGCGCCATGTTGTATGCGATGATAATGATGCTGATCTCTGGACGACGATTCATCGACCATCTCCTGTCTTACCCGGCGTGGTTGATTCAAGCCCCTGGCCCGGGCCGAAAGTGAGTGGGGTCTTCAGGTCCTTCTTTCTTTGTTGCAGGGGGGCGGTCAAGGCCCGGTAAGCGCAGCCTGTCGACCGCAGCCGGCGCGCTTCTCGGCGAGGAGGGCTTCGAGAGGTTTAAGCCGCGCCGGGTCCGTCACCGCGCGCAGACGGCGCGAGCACAGCAATGTGCGGCCGCGTTCCGCGTCCAGAGGGGATGGGCAAGCGTAGGGGCGCCTAACCAGCGAGCTCGTGAGGAGCGCGGCTCACTCGAGGATATCGAGAAATCGACGACCAATCCGCCGTATACCGATCAATTGAAACGGCGCAGGGATTCAGGCCGCTGCGCACCGTGTGAAACATCCTGAGCTATCTGTCGGCCGTGTGATCATGCAGATTCTGATCGAGCATTTGGCGGTGATCACTCGACATTTCTTACGCCTGCCGATCGCCCCTCTGCGCGGCCTGTAGACAAGTAGTGCTCCAGGGGCTCAAGCCCAGATCGCCGCACAGCAGGATAGGCTTCAAGATATTTGCTCGGCGAAAAGTGCGGGCTCGGCTCGTTTCCTTTAGCCGCGCCGAAAAGTACATAATGAGTCAACGGCTCGAGCCGGGAGCTTGCAGCATCCGGGTATGTTTCAAGATACCAGCGAGGGTCGAAAAACGGATTAGGCTTGGCGCCCATAGCAGCGCCTATCTGAAGATAATGGTCGAGCGCGCCCTTCAGCGGGACACCCATCTCGCCGGCGTAAGCGCGTGCATCGAAGAGAGGGTGGGGCGAACACCCGGAAGGGTCCGCCAGATACGTTTCGAGTGTGGTGCTTCGGCGTGGATCGATCACCTTCTCGCTCTGTTTGAGATACCAGCTTCGCGAAAACAGCGGATGCGGATCCCGGCCTTCGGCGTCGCCGTGAAGCAAGTAATGATCGATTACTTCATACCCGTTCTCAACAACATCGAGATTGCAGCTCGCATACCATTGCGCATCAAAAAGCGGTGATAAGGATAGCGCCTTTCGCCGACGCTCCAGTTTTTCAGCGCCAGGCCTGCGCGTCACGCCGGAAATCAAGCGCCGCCATAAAGGAACGAAACCGATTCCTCCTGACGCGTTTGCTCTGACGTCGTGGACGTTGTAATTTTCATAATGCTTGCGGATAAGCTGGAAAATCTGTCCTTCAAGCCACATAGCCCTGGATTGCAGGGAAGCCCTGTCCGTCTTCAAATCATGACTGCGCTCTTTGACAAGACTCAATTCACGCTGGGCGATATCGTACTGGGCCGCCATTGTTAGATGGTCACGCTCTTCCTGAGCCAGATTCGCTCGAAGCTTCGTGATTTCACCGTCAAGCAATGCCGTACTGGCTTCCGCCGCGGACAGAGCTGTGCGCATTTTATTATGCTCGTCGTTCAGGCGTTCGATCATTGTGTCGCGATCACTCATCGCGACCTGAGCGTCTTTGAGCATTGCGTCGCGGTCATTCATCGCGACCCGAGCGTCGTTGAGCTGGCTTGTGGCCTTGCTTAAATCTGAACGTAATTTGACACGCTCCGTCTCATCAGCCTCGAACTCACGCAATGTGCTCAGCGCGTCAGCGGATAAGGCAGGGGCTTTTTTTGCTTGCGCCGACTGGAGGTGGCTCCAGAGCCCATTTTGGGCGGGCGTCAAGAGCGACATTTCTTCTGCGTCGCCGAGCCGCTCGCGACGAAGTGCGGGCATGATGCCGCTCACAGCTGCGTCGACGTCGAGGTTTTCTGATCCGGCCGCCTCGATCGCGAGCGCTATGTCTCCGAGCGTCTTGCCCGGCTGCTCTAAAAGGTCATCGTAGCTGACAACGATATGCTTCAGCCCCGAGCCATGGCGCAACGCCGCGACATTGTACGCCTCCCAAAGCGCCAGGCCGACGCGGATTGGAAACCCGTTGCGTCTTCGCAAAGATCTCGCGACCTCGACAGGGTGACGATAGACAATGATTGCGAATGGAGTTTTCAGCGCGCTTCTAAACAGCGGCATGAGAAGGCAAAGCCGTGGTTCTTTCAGAGCCCAGGAACCGCCTTTGGAGTCGAGGTTTTTGATCAGCTGTTCAATGCGGGGGCGTTGATTTTGCGCTGTGATGTGGTCCACGTTTTCAGGGTCGAAGGCGCTTACCTTCCACCAGTCGGCGCCAGACCCATGAAGCAGTGCCTCGCAGATGTTTCGAGCATCGCGGCGTTCGAAAAACCCTTCTGGATTCTCCCAGTTTCGGCCAGTCAGCTCCTCCTCGTCGCCGATGAACACGCCCATGCGCGCCAGAGCTCCCGTCAAAGCAGACGTACCGGAGCGATGCATTCCGAGCACGATAATCTGGGAATGGGCGGATGGAGTGAGGACGTGTTTCGGCGAAGGCCGTTTTCGTTTGCCGGGGTTGCTTTCAGATTCCGGCTCAGCGGATTTCTTGCCTTGAGACCGCTTGGCCTCTGATTTTTCCGGCTTCGTTGATTTGCTTACAGATGTGTTGGGCGCGACGCGGGTTCTGTGCGTTTCATCCGAACCGGGTGCGCCATGATCGCCCTCGTCGCCGCTGTCTTGAGGTCGACCTGGAGTATCGCGTGAATTCGTCGTCATGGCACCGTGACCCC
>Ga0307978_1001195_pt1 | contig 19910 bp, 13 predicted proteins | sample OrgLakmetage1056_FD_203151 | JGI IMG/M metagenome (GOLD analysis project Ga0307978, IMG submission 203151) | Saline water microbial communities from Organic Lake, Antarctica - #1056 | ecosystem: Environmental > Aquatic > Non-marine Saline and Alkaline > Saline | place: Antarctica: Organic Lake...
CTTTGCGTGGCAAGTCCCAATGTCGCTGCCTGGCTTTCTCGCGCAGTTGGCAGCAAGGAAGGTGCTCATAACGGAGACGCTATCTCTAGCAAGAGCAGCAGCACCTCAAGTTCCTCTAATATTCATCACATGAACCGGGCGCATCACGTCAACTTGAGCGCGAAAGTAGCCACACATGTGCTTGGTCTCAACAGCGACCAACGCGCACTACTCAACGCTACGCAGCCACTGTCAAGCACCCCGGAGGATAACAGTGGCGGAAGCTTGAGCAGCAACGGAACAAGTGACGCAGCTCTAGTAGTTTTGACTGGTTCTCCAGGTAGTGGTCGCACGCAGGCTCTCCTCGGGAAGTGCCTCACTCATGCTTTGAGCCAAGACCACCAAAGCACTATGGCTAGCACCTCTACTGCACTCATGGTGGGGCCTTCACACGAAGCACTCGTTGCCGCCGCGGCTACTCTTGACCGCTGCTTGATGCATGGGCCAGACGGCAACAGTGGCAGTGGCAGCAGCAGTGGTGGTGGCTCCTCCAGCAATGGTGGCGACGAGTCCGTGTGTTTGGTGCTGTCTCATGACGACGATGCCCAAGTAGTGGCGCAGCTGGCAGACCTCACGGCCAGCCTCGCGCTGGCATCACCAATCGCCACCACTACCGTAGACGGAGGCGAAAGTGATATGACTGGCGACCAGGAGGAGGAAACAGTCCGCATGAAACCATCAATGATATCTCCGGCTATGGCTCGCTTTGCTCGTGCGTCAACGAACTTGAGCGATGCTTCCACCGCTCTTGCTGCTGCCCGCGCCAGGGAACATTCGAGCAGCAATAGCGTTGTGTCTTCCCGAGCTCTCAAACCAAAAGACGTAAACGCTACTACCACCACCACCACCACCCAAGACAGCCTCAGCAATAGCGACGGTGCTTCTAGTGGTGCGGGGCTGCTGTTGCTGAGTCGCCTCGAAGAAGCGCACGCTGCCGCTGGGACCGCTGCACGGCAAGCCGCCAAGTCTGTTGTGGCGGAGCGGCGCCGGCAACTTTACGGGGCAGCTGCGGCAGCTGGACAGCAGCAGCCAACCCGCGCTTCTTCAAATAGGTTAAGGAGCAATCGTACTGCCGGAGGCAGCGCAGAAGCTTTACGTCGTGCGCAGCAGCAAGAGGAAGCAGTTCAGTTAGGGGCAGCCCTTGATGCGTTGCGTGATTTTGGAAAACGTCACGGCAACGTGGCTCTTACTCCGACGGCCATAGCTGCTGCTTTTGCACGTTCACCGCATGCGTCGGCTACTTCAGTCGCAGCCTTTGAAGCTGAAGCAGCTGCAAGGTTAGGATCAGGAGGCAGCAACGGCCAAGCCCCTCAGCCAGCCGCGGCTGCAGTCCGTGCGGCGGTGTCAGCACTCGAGGCCATGAAGCGTCTGCCAGGCTGGCGACTGCTCATTGGCCTGTTTCCAGTGGTGCTGGCTACTCCGCGCGCTCTGACTCGCTGGCTGCCCATGCCATCAAACGACCAGAACATCAATCACCATTATCATCGTAATCACGTGTCTAGTCCATCAACCTTGCCGAGCTTTGGGCTGGTGGTGGTAGACGATGCTTCGGGTCTTGCCTGGGGCAGTGTCACTGCAGCTCTGGCTCGAGTCAGCGTTAGCTCCACCGACGACAGTAAAAGTGGTACTCTTGTGCTTGCTGGTGGATTTGACGACTTTGCTCTAGGCCATCGTGATCGTGCTGCCTTGGCCTTCGAGTCAAATCGCGGAGGAGCATTGGAAACAGCTGCTTCCTTCGTAGACGGCGCACCTGACAATGCTGCTGCAATTCTTGCTCAAAGGAGTGCGTTTGGGGTCGCCTTTGAGGCATCGAATCATTCAAGATCAGTGGTGCATCTGCCAGGGAGCTTCCGGGCTGCAGCACCACCTACTAGTTGCACGCTTCGCGAACAAGGCAACAAAAAGTCTCGAGGAGCTACCCATGATTCTGCTCCTCGTGCTGGCAACACCAATGCAGTTTCAAGCCAAGACTTCCAGGCGCCTTCCCTGCCGGAGTTCCTGGAACAGCTTGGCCTTGAGCAGTTTGAAGCGTCTTGCTTGGCCAATGGAATATCGGAGATTGCAGACCTTGTGAGAGACTTCATATGATTGATGCTTTGTTGCACGCCTACTGACACTATTTATGTAGTATTGGCTTTTTCTTCGTCGTAATCTATTTACTGTACATGTGTATTTCATCTCTTCCTTGTTTTCTTGTACCACTCTTGTCATTGTGGTGTGTGTGTGTGTGTGTATTGTCAGGATGAGCTCGACGATGCTGATTTGATGGCTGAGATTGGTTTGAATAAGATTCAGTGCCGAAAGGTGCGCGCTATGCTCAAAGCGTCTGCCGATGAGACTTCAAAGAAAAGTCGCAATCGCACAAAATCAGGGAAAACGACTACATCTTCAAGTGCTTCCATTGGTGGCCCATTCAGCTCCTCATCAACCCTTGAAGAAGTTGATAGTGCGAATAAACTCTTGCCATTGCCCAATGTCTGGGCTCGTTCGTTGGCCGCTCGTTCTTCCGATGATCCGCTGTTGCCCGAATCCATGCATCCTTCGGGTCGCGAAAAGGCGAAGAAGAAAGGCGCGACAAGGGCAATAGAATCAAGGTCAACCACTGAAACGGCGACTGAGAACGACGAGAACGAAGACCCTCTAGCAATAACAACGGCGTCAGACAAGGTGGCTGTTCACATCAACTCCTCCTTTGAGTCGGCCAGGTCTGTGCTGCCACCGCCACCGCGCGTGCGCGTCACGTCTCGCAGCGGTTGGAGTGAACAGCGCCTCGGCCAGCGCATTGACGCACCTCTCGATTGTGTCTTGGCTGTGGCCCGCGCTATCGCTCTTGCAGAAGCTTCCGGCAACGGCAGCAGCGGGCGTAGCAGTGGTGGTAAGGCCGCGACTCACCGGCGTGAGAAGGATTCATCTCGAGTAAAAGGAGGCGCATCACCGCTGGCTGGGTCTCTGCTCGAGGACCGCGCAGGAGCTTTTGGCGCTGTGCAGCACGCAGTCCGCAAGTTGCGCACTTGTTGGGTGAACGCGGGCGAAGCCGCAGCGCTCGGGCTGGAGCTGAGGCGCCTGCAGAAAGTCTTGCCGAGCACTGCTTCGCTGGCGTGCTGTGCCACCTCAGCTGCGCAAGCCATCTTGCTGGAAGCCACGCTGCAACTCTTGGCGGCGAACGATGCAGGCAGTGGAAGCTCCTCTTCCTCCTCGCAACCAGTACTGGCAGCCGTGCCCATTCGAGTAATACCAAGGGACATGGCTGCGCTGGGTGTGAGCCCTGACGTGCTTTTGGTCTCGTTCACGCACACGGCGCCGAGTCAAAGCAGCGGTGGCCAGAGTCGTCGGGGAGGTGGTGGTGGTCGCACCGGTGGGAGCAGCCGCGCTGCTGTGGCGAGAAGCGTAGAAGCAGTGAGTGGCCATTTTACATGTTCAAGTACTGTTGCGATATATGTGCACATTCGTTTATTGAATGGCCAGACATGAAGATTCCACCCTTTTTAACCTCTGCTGCATACATTTTGTCTTCTGCACAGGTTCGCCATTTGGTGAAATGGGGCGCCAACCATCAGGTGCATGTGTTCGCATCTCCGGGCACCGCCAAAACCTCTCTTCACCAATGGGCCTGCGATGGCAACAAGAAGAAACACCTCAGCACAATCTCTTCTACTTCTACGGGACCCTCCTTCACGCAGCTTGGTCGCTTGCTTCTCACTTCTGGCAACTCCACTGCCAAGAATATAGGTGGTATTAGCAGCAGCGGAAGCAGCACATCGATTGTGCGTGGCTCTGCCTTGGGTGATTCTACAATTTCATTGGCTCAAGCGCCTCTGAAAGATTGGGTGAACACTCTTGTGGCGAACCTGAAGAGCTTCGGAGACCGCAGCAAAGATCAACCTGCTGACTTGCTGTCAACATCTTCATCGTCGCTGGACGCTCGACTTTGGCAGGGGACTTGGCGTGGGCGCAGCGTCCGCGGCATTGCCAACTACGACGCCATCGTTCTGTGCCATGACCAAGCTTGTCTAAGCACAAAGGAGCAAAGTACAGAAGCTCGCTGGGCGAACGAAATTTTGTTGGAGTTGCCACGCGCGCTTCGAGCTCGAGGCTGGTCCAAAGTGGTACATGTGTTTGAAGCCGACTTGCAAGCGCTCGATGAGAAAGGCAGCAAAGAGAAGTAAGCTGCTTAGGCATCTTCTTATCTTCAAGGACGTTAATTCTCAAATGTCATATCTTGACGATCAATTCCTTGTTTTTCAATGTGAATTTTATTGATGTTTTTAGGACGTCGTCGAATTTTTCTTCCATCATTTTGAACTTTTTTTTTGGCGACAGGCCAATGTCAGCCATGTCGGGTGGCGTGCACGTGGATGCAGTCGTCGTTTCTGCGCTGGCTCGGGACTTGTGCAGCTGGGTGCAAGTTTTGGGCAATCTTTTGGTTCCGCCCATGGACAATGATCACGGTGCATTTGTCGCTGCTGCTTCCAATGCAGGACCATCTGTCGTCGAGGAGAAGCGCTCTGGGATGCTGCCACGCACAGACGTCAATGTTAGCACCAAGAACAAAGGTGCCACGGTTCAGCGCATTGCGGTGCAGTGGCCTGCAGGTGTAACCTCTGGCCGAGTGCCTCGATCAGTGCTGGAATCTTTAGAAGTGGCCGTGCGTTGCAGTGACAAGGACACTAGTAGCGGTGTAGCTCCAGCGCTTGGCAAGGGCAAAGGTGGCAGCCGTGCCAGTGACGAAAAGACTCCGTACGTGCGAACGGGGCCTTTAAGTGTTAAGCAACGCGATCGTCTTGCTGCTACGCAATTGGCGCGCACGGCTGCATGGGTTGAAGCTCGTTGCTTGGCACCGGGCCGCTCGTACACGGTGAAACTTGAAGAAGTCAAACGTATACTTTTTCTAGTTGCCGTTTCAATCTACGCATGCTACTGTTTAAAACGATTTTTGTCATTACCTCTTAATTTCAATTCTTGCGCAATCTTTTGACGTGCATGCATTTCGCTCAAATTGCGCGATACCAGGTTGAAGTGCGCGTGCGAACTACCACTGGCGGCTTCGTGTCTCTCCAGGAGTTCGCTTTCACCACACCTGCCATGCGCCCATCTCCACCAAAAGTGCTGCACGCTGCTGTAGTTTTAGCGCCCAACACGGATAGCAACAACATCCACAACAGTCGCCGTAGTCGTAAGGCAAAATATGACGAACAAGAATGTGACGGATCTGTCACGGGTCTATGCGTAGTGAAAGCGTGTGTTGCAGGGCCGTTGAATGACTTGGTTGCCACACTGCACGCGTCAGCGAAACGGTGGAAGGCTCCACCAGGAAACTCGGCCTCCTATGAAGAGGATGGCTTGTGTGATGGATTTGAGAGCGCACTTGATGACGCAGAAACATTATGCGACGAAGTGGTGTCGGAAGCGTCAGCAGAAGTGCAGCACAACGGCGAATCAGTGGACTTGCTGCTCCATAACTTGCCTCCTGGCCATGCTTACCTTATTGAGGTAAGTTCTCTCACTGAACGCTCATACAAATCACAATCCCTTCAAAATTATTTCCGTCTATACTGCATAACTTTGATACTGCAGCGTGTTCTTTGATAACCCAGTCTTGTCGATCAATGAATTTATGACGACCTCTTCAGGTGAAAGCCGAGAATAGCGTGGGCTTTTGTGACTCAGTGGCTTCTGCTCGAGTCGACGTACCTGCGCCCCCTGCGCCGCCATCTCCACCGACATCACCGCTTTCCACTGCTTCGCCGTTGCGTGACTCCCCAGTTGCTGACCACAACGATGATGGCGATGGCTTGGTTGATTCACTGCTTGCGTCGTCCTCGGTCGATGATCTGGTTGCTACGTCCCCCGGTTTGGAAGGCAGTCCACTGCCTTTGCAACTTGTCTCAGATGACGATGATGGTGACAACGACGGCGATGAAGATGCCAACAACACTCAACTCGATTGCAGTGATGACGACAATAGTGCTTTTGGCGATGATGGCAACGATGGCAACGACAGCCTAGGAAATGCCGATGACGAGGCTTTAGGCGATGGAAGCGGCGAAGGAATGTTTGGAGACCTGCTTGGAGGCCTTGAGCCTGAAGAGGGGTCATCTTTGGAAGACCGTCACAACGGCAGTAGTGACGAAGAGAATGGCGGAGAGGACGATGATGAAGCTGCGCGACCTACTCTGTTGCTTCTACCTGGTGCTCAAATGCAGGAACTCGATGGAGATGAAACTTCTAGTGATGTCAATACCAATGATGACGACAACAGCAATCACCAAAAGAATCTCGCTACCTTGTGCGTGATTAGTCCATATTCATTGGCGGGTCGTGACGCCGGCTCTGGCTCATGTAAATGCATATCGTCGGCATTGGATGTTGATTGCCGTGCGTGGGACCCAGCATGTGCTGCACACAGTTGGGTGCGCGTTGTGAGCGCCAAGGAAAGCTTCGCTAACGCTGGTGCAGAAACTGCTACCTACACAACTACAGAATCCGCAGCCGCTGCTGCTGCTGCTGTAGACTATGGGAGTGAAGGCAGTGGCGCAGACACAAATTCTTGCCAGGAGACAGCACCGCAATCATTCTCCCTGTTTGATCTTCTGAGCCCGCCGACAGCACACGTGGCATCGACCGTTGCTGCTGCATCTGCTGCCGACGGCAGTTCTGTGAATGAGGCTGGCGTAATTATTGCCGCGGAGGCCGCCATTGCACCTCCATTTTACCAAATTCGAGTGCGCAACGTAAGCCGAATTCAAGTGCAGCCGAAAGTGGTAACATCAACGAGTGACTCGACACCGAGACTTCGAAAGGATGTAGGGCCTTGGCGGCTGATTGCTTTGCCTCGAAATGCGTTAGCGACTAGCGTGCTGCAATGCATATCGACGCAAGCGCGTTCTGCTGCGCAAGCAGCGGCAATGCCATTTTTACGTGCAGACAAAGATGGCGTTCGGTTCGATGCGCGGCTGCCGTCACCTGCTGACTTTTTGGCAGTACGCAAGGTTCGCCTGCGCCCCAAGCGCGCCGCTGCCTGGGTGACCTGGGAACTCCTGCACGGCAGCAGCAGCAGCAGCAGCAGCAGTAGTAGTAATGGTGGCGGTGCCACAGCTGTCGAACTGCAGCTGGAAGAAGAGCTCTCAGCCATGATCAATGGTGCGACTGTTTCTTCGGGGCACACAACATCGTCAGGAGTTCGGCCATCGGATGAAGTGGAGCTGCAAATTCGCGCATTTGTGTGCCTCTCTGGCCCTCCCACCAACCATGGCAGCGATGCATGGACATTAGAAGTGCCGCTGGTGCTGGCTACTTCACACCATCGCGAAACTCAACGTATCTTCATTCCAGCGATGCGCGAATTTGATGAAGATCGCGAGGAAGTCAAGAAGGGCGGCTCGGATCACCGCCCCCCTGTGGTCGTTTCACTCCAGCTGCCACCTTCGGAGAACCAACCTACTGGGCTACGCTTTGCCATTGCTGGCGCCCTTGCTGCTGCTCAGAAAGCATGGGGCGAAAGCAGTAATAGTGCTACTAATGATGACACAGCAACGCCCAGCGAAGCGAAGCTCTTCTGTGAAGTGTCTGGACGGCTCCTTCGAGGCCGCCGTGAAAACAGCAAGAGCAGCGGTAGTAGTGGTAAAGGCAGCAGCAGGAATAGCTCAGGAGTAGCTGGCCCTTGGTGCGTGCTGGGAGCGCATGCGTTGCGCTTACCTCCTCAGGCCATTGCGCCGCCTCCTCAGAATGTGGCAGATGCAATCCAAGCCTCGGAGGCAGCTACCACACCTGGCGCCACGGGAGTAGCATCATCGCCAACTGCTACAACAATGAGTGGTGCCAGTGTGTCGTCACCATTTGCAACAGCTGCTGCCAAATGGTTGATTAATCGATGTGCAGGCCGCGTGGCAGGCAGCCAAGAACACGTCACGTCCAGCGGCAGTGCTCGTAACAGTTCGCCTTCCATCATTGACGAACACCGGCACACTGCCATAGGGGAGCTGCTACCTGGCGCTCTGCAGAGGTACCCGAGCACTTGTGGCGAATTGCAGCGCTTGCTGATGGGTTGCGCTGGGGCTATGGTCGAAGCGGAAGCCCATGCTGCTGCGCATGCATTAAGCTTGTTGTCAAAGCCACCTTCAATGGAGGATGATCATGCGGGCCACAGTGACATGATAGACGGCGCCGGGTTCACGAATGAAGATAGCCAGACAGCATTGGAAAGGGTGCACAATGCGCCATCACCAATGGTGCTAGGCCCTGCACTCGAGACCGGCCTTAGGCGCCGCGGACTTTTGCTTCAACCGTGTTCTGCCCCCAGCGATTCCAATGATGATTCATGCAGTCTCTTGGATGCATCAACTGAGAGGGCAGCCATGGAGGCGGGCCCTCTAGGGAAAGGTGCAGCTCCAGACAACGCTTCGGCTGAGGCTCTGGCGGCTCTAGTAGCAGCCTTGGCTGCAATCGCGGAGGAGCCGTTGTCAAAAAAGAATACGTCTCTCAGCGAACTTGCCACTCTTGCGCAACGACTGCAGATGCCTATTGCCTACACGTTATATGCAGCCAATCGAGATGCGCACGGTGAATTCGCGGCAAACGCAGCTGCAGCGCTGGCATTGCCTGCGCTTGCTGAACAGGGCACCGCCAAAGCAGATGAAGTAGGCCAGATCAAAGGTGGAAGTAGCAATGGCTTTGGGAAGCACAAAGCAGCTAATATTCGTGGAAGCCGTAGAGGTGGTGCTCCTCATTTTGGTGAACTCCCTGCGTCGGTGTCTGCGGGGCTCACACAATGGGGGAAAGGATGGCTGCGGCAACTGCAGCCGTGTGCTACCGTTGACCTTGGTGCTGAGTCAAATGAGGTCGAACGCGAAGATGACAGTGAAAATTCATCTCAGGAAAGTGCGTGGTTGCTTACCGAGCTTCTTGGAGGAGCCTTGTGCGAAGGGTCGGGAAAATCTTGCATGACTCTAAGCATGAGCACCGGGAAAAGCAGCGGCAGCAGTAGTAAGTGGGCTAACAATAACATCGATCAAGTTGCCGAAGAAGATGACAACGAAGCCCAAATGGACGATGAGGCGAACGACGAGCTGAACGGATCAATGAGCGATATGGACAAAGAAAACTCTCAACCGTCACGGATGTCCTCTGAGACACCAGTGAAAAACAAGAAGACCACGAAAAGTGACGTCACAGCTTCAAGCACTGGAAGCGTTGACTCCTCCTCTGTCGATAATGGCGAAGGATCGCTCATATTTGCACTTGCTGAAAGCGTTTACGACCACTCAACTGGACCGCTTCTGTCCTCGACGGGCGGGGGTGGTGTCTTTTACCTCGGACTTGGAGAGGTACGCTGTGCGTCTTCCATGTCATCTCTTGACGATCCAGGCGATTGCGACTTAGTTTCAGTGTGCACGTTTGAATGCTGCCTATGCGCATTTGCCCTCTTATACACTTCGTTGTCTTAATTCCCTGCCGTACTCTGCACATTATGCTCGCCTCCAGGTGTCCCTCGAGTTGGTGAATGGTCAGTCGAATACGAATCAGCCAGGAGACGTTGACACTACTCCACTTATCTTCGTGCCGGTATACCGTGTAGGCAATTAAATTCTTTCGAATACTTTGATAACCAGTTCGATTTCTTACGTTTAAATTAATGAATCAATTTCTTCCCTTGGCTTTATGCAATTCTGGTTCTTTGCTTCCACCTCTTCTTTTCCCTATTTGTGCAGGTTCGAGCCAAGCCTTCACAAAATCACTCTGCTACCAGCTCTGGTGTGCGCAACTTTTGCCTAATGCCTGAACCCGGTGCCTCTCCATTCTTCAACCCGCTGCTTGCTGACGTAGCTTGCCCTGGCCTCGACAACCTTGATGGCAGCGAAGAATCCAACGTGTGGGCTCCTTTACCGCTTCGCGAGTGGGCTTCACACCTGCTGGCTCCTCTCTTCAGGAAACGTGCTCGCAATGCAGCCGCTCGCAATGCGCGTGCGACCAAGCGTACGAACAACCGCCATCCATCGAATACGACGATTAGTGCTAAGGCGACGGCAAGAGCAGCAGCACCTTCGGGGTTGCGGTTGTCGGGGGTCGCTGCCCTCATGCAGTCGGGCCTGGTGCGGGCATCGGCAGTGCTGTTCACGTCCCCACCTTCGGCATGGCCACTGGCGCCAAGACTCAGCGTGCTCATGTACCACTCAACTTGGCTTCACTCTTCGCCTGCGTATGCTCTGGTAACGGGCTGCTCTAGCAGTCTAAGTACCGTCATTGCTCGTACAGCACAGGAAGGCAATGAAGATTTGCAGACACCACAGAGCTGTGAAGGTTCATCAAGGACTACCTCTGCCAGTGCTCCTCATCGTCGCAGTGCTAGCCTAGCTGCGTGGCAAAAGAATCACCCTGTACAAATCGGCCCATGTGACGCGTCCCAGCGGCGAGCGGTTGCCCTGGCGCTACAGGGTGAAAGTTTCGTACTGCGCGGGCCTCCAGGCTGTGGCAAAACCAACACGCTTGCCGCCATGGTGCGATGATTAGAAAAGGACCATTCCCTTACTGGCATTTGCTCTATTCTGTTTTGATTGACTTTCTGGTGTCTTTGCATTGATGTGTCCGCTCATTCAGTCGATTGCACAACATTAGTTTGTTTCAATTTTGTTTAAACTCCTCACTCCCTGCGTTGTTCACTTTTATCAGGCGGGGGCTCTAGCAGCTGCCGGCAAGCGAGTATTAGTCGTAGCCAAAATGCCCATTGCATTGTCATGTTTCGAAGACAAAGTGCGCCGGATGACCACCGTAACTCAATCAACGGGAGACGGCACCCCCGCGCTTGCCTGCCTCACCACCGCTGGTTTCTTGCGGCGAGGGGGGAACACGTTCCGATCGTCCGCGGACCCGGCGCAGTGTGTGACCTCAGAGCCTCGCCTGGCGGTGTGGCGGCGACGGCGAGCAATGGAATGCTTTTGGGTGGACAGGCAACCTTCTTCTCCTACTGCAGAATGTAGCACTTGTTCTTTGCCAGAAGATGCAGCACGCGAGAGCTGCGCGGATGCAAATGATGTAGACGATGATGCAAAGGCGGATGTACCTGTGGGTGATCTCGATTCGCCTCATAAGATTATGGCTCGCACAGAGGAGGTTGTCAGCGCTACTTTGATACTCCCACAGACGCCGCAGGTTGAACCTTCCGCCTCCTCTGTCAGCCCGGCAACCAAGAAGCAAGGACGCCACGAGAGTGACAGTGCTCCTTCTTCGTCACCACCATCCGAGTGCCGAGTGCGGAGCATGCTGCGAAGTGGCGACTGGAAATTGCTCGAGCCTCAGCCAGAGGTTTGCCTCAACGCTGTGGTGCAGCCTCACGCGAAGCTCAGCCCGGGAGCTGCCGCTGCTCACAAATGGCTCCCCTGTGCTTACCTCGTTCGCACGGGTTCTGCTTCTGCTGCTGCGTCAGAATCTGCTGTAGATGCCCTTGGCGCAAGTACTCCTGCTAAAAGCCGTGCCTTTGCTGCTGTTACTGACGGCACTGAGTCCTCCACTGGAAATGTGCCTTTAGCGCGCAAAGCGACCTTCGTGTGTGGCGTGTGCGGCGCGGACAACGCTACAGAAGCCCCTTTCCTGAAACACTTGGAGAGGCACTGCGACGGCCGCTTGTGGGAGACCGGGGTGTACGATGCCCGTGTGCTTCGGTCGCGCCGTCCCGGTAATGACCACACAATTGCACCTACGGCAGATAATTGTGCTCAAAGCGAAGATGCTGCTTCTTCTGAGGTCGTTCCCGACGCTGGAATAGAAGGAGGCAGCACTGCAGAAGAGGCGGCTTCTGCAGGCATTCCTTCAGTCAACGACGAAGAGAGCTCGCCTCACTTGTCAGCGTGGCTTGGAGCGCAAGCTGCGGAACGAGAATATGCTGCTGAAACCAAAGCTGCTTTGCTGGACGAGCAGATGCAAGCGCTGGAGTCCCGCATTCGCCACGCGTGGGCTCTGCTTCGTGCGCCAGCAGTAGTAAGCAAACCCCAGTCCTCAAGTCATAGCTCTTGTGTAGTGTCGCGGAAACAGTCCCTGCTTGCGGTGGTGGCGTCGGCAGTGCACGGGGCACATGGGTGGGAAAAGCACGAAGAGAAGTCTCGCAGGCAGGTTGATGGACTACCTCTCCCAGAGCAACATCACCAAGAAGACGGCGGGCAGCCTGAAGATCACAGCCAGCATTCTGCTGAGAATCAATCAGCAAGCCGTTTCTTTTCAGACATGTGTGCACCACTCGCTGACTGCCCGCACTGTTTTGCTCGTCACGGCCCCACGATTTCAGAAACCTTGCGCCTTCTCACGGCTGAGCCCTCGGGTTCGTCCTCTTTCGATGGCAGTATGAACACTGGCCTTGCTTCCGGGCCGAGTCATGCGACTGCCGCTACACTCCTGCTGCGTCTCCAACGGGATTTGCGCCTGACTTCGGGTACTGCTGCTGCTACCTCTGGCACGGAATTCAGTGATGGAGAATATCCTGCGAGCGCTGCTGATGCATCGGAGGGTACTGATATAGCCCCTGCTAGTTGTGGGTGCGCAGACAAGTTAGTAGCGGCGCTTGTGTCGATTTTGCCTCGTGAAGACAATGAGAGCAGTAGCAGCTGTGAGGACGGCAACAACAGTGATGGCTTCAGCCAACGGCAATTGTTGATAGCGCGTTGCCAACAAGCACTTCTTGCGTTAGAGGTAAATAAATTGAATTATTTTTAAATTGCCATTCGTAAACTAGATTTTTTTCTTACTGCTTTTCTTGCATCCCATTTGTACAAAATCTGTGTACAGCCCTCAAATATAAGTTTTCTCACTAGGTTCGCTGGTTACTTGGAGAGGCTGCACACAGTAACAGTGATTGCTCTGCTGACAGCAGTGGTGTCGATACTGAGATGCCTCTGCCTCAGGGAAGGCTTGAGGTTACGGCAGCTCTTCGGAGTTGGATGTCTGAGGTGAGCGATTTACTTTATGGTTGCTTATGTGGAAAGGCCTTTGCATACTCTGGTATTGGCAACGTTCATGGCAAAGCCACTCAAGCATTCTCACCTTTTGCATGCCAGGTGCGAGACCTAGAAGTGGAGCGGCAGGCGGTCTCCATTGAGCTCTTGCGCGCCAAAAACGACTGCCGCCTGTACAGCTACCTCGCGAACCCTCAAGGAGGCAGCGCTTCTAAGAGCACTTCCACCTACAGCCGAACTTCCATGCCACCTCAAAATGGAGGCGAAGCTGCTGTCGCAGCGCTGGAGGCTGCGATGAACCCTGCTTTGTTGATGCCTCGACAAGCGGCCCTTACTGCAGCCGCTGCTGCCATTAAACCTACAGGCAAGAAGAGTGCCGGTAGCGGCGGTGGTGGCTGCACCAGTTCAGGCAGTACGGCGGGCTCAGCAAAGTTAGCAGCTCAACAGGGGCTGTGGCGATTATTGGAGACTGAAGCTGAGGCTCGTAATATGGCTACACATGCGACCAAAACTGCTGTTGCCCGATCAGCAGCCACCAATTCAACGGCCGAAGCGGCGGCCACAAGCTTAGGGTTACTTCAACGGCTCTTTCCTGTCATGTGCATGACGCCCGAAGAAGCAGCGCACCATTTGCCGGCCATGCTGTCTTCTTCTTCTCGTTCCCAGTCTTCGCAGACGAACGATGCTGCTACCGCTGTTGAAAGCCCGCCTAATACTGCAACGCCAGGAGTAGACTGCCCCTTTGACGTGGTCCTTTTCGATGAAGCGTCTCAGCTCCCCACTCTTGAAGCACTCCCCTGCGTTGGCCGCGCGCTGCAGTGTGTGGTAGTAGGCGACGACAAGCAACTGCCGCCAAGAGACCCTTCCGTGACCGGCCTCTTAGAAGACGCTCTTCGAGGTGCAGATAACAGCAACAAAGGCAACAATAGTTCTGTGAATCACTCGGGTGATGACAGCATTCAAGGGGATACTGCAGCATGGAGTGATTCTGATGACCGTGAAGAGAGAGACGTTAGCCGAAGCGTCACCGTCAGTGGTCGTGGCGTGCGGCGCCGGCTGCCCCTTGTGCCGTTAACCGTGCATTACCGGAGCGGCCATCAGTCGCTTCTCGCGGTTTCCAACGAGCTTTTCTACGGTGGCACATTGACGAGTTTCCCGAGCGCACACGATCTGAAACCTCCACGAATTCGACCTGCCCTCTTGAAGATTGCAGACAAGCCTACGGGTGTGAGCTCTCCAAGTGACATCAATGCTGATGTTGGTGTCAGTCAAATATCCCTTGATATTGCACAGTCATCAATGATGCCAGATGAGCTTCAACGCCCTCCAGCATTGAGGGATGAAAGTGCTCTCCCGACGGTGGAAGCGCATGGCCTAGTGCGAGTGGTGGTGCACACAGGGCGCATGGAGTCGAACGCGGGGCGAAAAGATCGAGTAGAAAACGCCATTGCAGAGGTGCGGGCCATTATTAGACGCCACGCATACCTTGCCTTTACCTCTCTGTACGACTACATGCATTCTCGACTTCGGCGTTGTTTTGACCTGCTTCTGTTGTACGCAATTGTCACTCTAACAGTTTTGCTCCTTGGCATTTTGTATTGTTTGTGAATTCAGGCGGTGGAGCGCTACTGCCCTCGTAACTTGCACAGCATGCAGAGCCTCGACCGTGGTGTCTCCTCTAATGAAGCTGGCTATGGCGGTGCCGATGATGCATGGGGAAGCAACAGCAATCATTCTCAGATTCGAGTACCCGTGCAGTATTCATCGTCGCCACAGGTAAAGGAACTGCAGTCGTAGTCGATGCCATGCTATCTGTTTCATCTGGCATTCCCAGCGCGTTTCTCATATTGATAAATTTGCATGAAATGTAACAGGGTTACATTAATGTGGCACAAGCAGAAGCAGTCTTTCGTGACGTGGTGTCTTACATGTGCCGCATCAACGGAATGAATGGCAGTGGCAATGAAAGAAGATCGATGTCGAAGTTGTCTTTGGGTGTGATCACGTTGAATCGGCCGCAGCGAGCTTTGCTTTATGCCTTTGTGCTGGCAGCAAGGCACCGCTTGGGCCTAATCCCTCTCAGCCAGGCCAACAGCAAAACAGCTACTGCTTCCGCCAGTCAGAGCAATGCATCTAGTGCATCAGCCACGCCCCGTGCTCCAGCACCTGCGAATGGAGGAGGTGGTGGCAGCGGCGGTGGAAGTTCGTCGTCTTCGCTCAACGGATTTGTGCGGCATCCAATACTCCAACAACCCGGCGACGAAGTGCTGTTCATTCAATCAATCGACCAGATCCAGGGCGAAGAACGCGACGTGATCTTGTTCTCCACTTTGTTGGCTCCCAAGACCGCCACCAAGGAAACGGTGGTGGAAGCTTCCAAGGGAAGCAACGGCAGCGACGACAGCGATGCAGGCGAAGATGACGAAGACGACGAGGATTTGTTAGATAAACTTGAAGAGTCTGGCGAAACCAGCGAGGAAGAAGAAGAAGAAGCTAGCGACGAAGACGATTTCGACGATGACTCTTCAAGAAGTAGCAACGAGAAAGGAAGCAAGACGAGTTCAGGGCTAGGCAGTGTGTCTGGACGGCGAACAGCCATTCCAGCATCAGCTGCGAAAGCCAAAAAGAGCAAGAAAAAGAACCTGATTAACCAGCGGCCTAGATCCCGGTCCCGTTCTCGGTCCCCGCAGCAGTCTTCGGGTGGCACTCGGTCTTTGGGGCTGAGTTATTCTACCTTGGCACACGCCCACGGCGAACGACTGCTGAACGTTGGCCTCACACGAGCGGTAAAGATGGAGGGTTAAGGACGAGCCTACTTGATCCATTAAACTATTCAATCTTCTTGTTTTGATAATTACTTCTTAAAATCTTTAGTTTGCCTCGATTCTCTGTGCTCATCATGCCCCCTCATTGCATGGCAATACTACAAAAGGTACGTCGCATGTCGGTGTACTTTCATCCCCGCATGCCGGCACCGCCCGAGCATGACCCCAAGCCGGGCAAGCGCGCCTTTGGGTGGCTCGTACGGTATTTGCAGTACCGCCCACCCCTGTGCCCCTGCGCCACCTGTGCTGCGCGCTTCAAGCGCCTCGTGCCTTGGACCGAGCCTCCTTCTTCTAGGGGGCAGGATGGTGAGCGTGATAGCCGCGGTAACGGCCACGGCTTGAGTGATGGTCTGCCAGACCAAGAAGAGTTAGGAATTGGTAGCAGCGACAACAGCAACGGCCTCACAAGCGCACGCCTGGCCGTGAGTGCATGGGCGAAAGATCGAGTCACGACTGCACTAGAGCAGAAAACTCTGATGGCTCCAGGAACAAGCCGCACGCATCTTGATGTCAAGGAAAGACCTAATGTGGCAGCGGCAAGGACTACCGTGGGTGTTGGAGAAGGCAAATTTCAAGTGGACTGCGCTGTCTCTGCTTGTGCTTCAGCCAGACATCTTATGCATGCCCCTGCCTCTTCATCGGTCTCGGTGCAAATTGCGTTGTGTTTGGCGGAGGGAGCAGCGGCGCAATCATCAGAGCCTTGTTTTGGCGAGGAAGGGGGAGACGGTCAAAGTGAAGATCAAAGTGGGTCAATATGGGACGTGCGAGAGCAATGTGGAGTGGTGCCTGCGGTGCTAGCTGATCCCAAGCTCGGGTGGGACGGCTGTGCTACTGTTGGAGTCTCAGATGCCCTCACACCTTTCCTGCTACTCGCACACCAACAACAACAGCATCACGGAGCCAATGCACTTCTTCAGGGTCAGCTTGTCAACGAAAGCGAAAGCATATCGGTTGAAATTTCAGTAGTCAATAAGCAACTACTAGAGCGAAGCCCTTTGTCCGTAGTGGAAGCACTAGCCCAGCTCGCAAAAGGAGCTCGCACTGCCGCTGAGAGAGTGTTGACTGCATCTCTTTTACTTGACCCTGGAGATGCTTTGCCCACGTCTACTGAAGCATCGCTACCTCAAAGCACTGACACAACAGCAGTTGTTTTGGGCAGCTTAGCATGGCTGAACGAATCGTGTGATGCTTTTGAACGATCCTCCAGTCGATTAGATGACCACGCTGCTTTAGCAGCCCTTGCCTCAGTGGCGTCGCAAAACAGCAGTAATTCAGATGCTGATGATGACAACGTCTTTGATGACCATGGCACAGTCAATACCAAGGCGAGCGCCCCCAAAACCACTGGCAAAAAGTATGGCAACAAAGCAAAAGGCAATACATACTCGGAGGCAGGCGACTCAGAAAGTGCTAGTGAGGATGCTGCAGCGGCTGTGGCAGCGTTAGATGGCCGTGACGTATCAACACTCAAGGTATTGAATCGATTAGTATTGCAATATCACGAGTAATGTGCACAATAAGCAGAAGTGATAATTCAGTCCACCCTCATGAATTTCTCTTGCTCATCATATGGTTACTGTTCTCTTCGTGGATCTATGTATGTGCGTCCTTAACACCTCTGTTGATGGCAGGTAACCGAGTTGAAGGCTATCTTGAAAGCTGCAAAGTTACCGGTGGGTGGGCGTAAACAAGAGCTCATTGACCGTTTGAACGATCTGTTGGCTTCTCACGCTGAAGCCGCTGGTGCGGAAAGTGGTGAGACTGTTTGTGCCACCGAGCTTGAAGGCGAAGCCTCAGGCGATTGCACTTTCTCAAATGATGCGACCAGCGATGGTACAGCCGACGTTAATTGTGCAATTGATGCGATCAATGGTATGAACGACGACACCGATGGTGCCGCTGCTGTAGTGAGTGATTTTACGGCTGTAAATGAGTCTATCGATGATGCACCACCTCCCGATGATGCTGACGTAAGCACAGAATCACATGCGCATTCAGAGTCTCACTTGGAAGATACCTTGAATGAAAGTTTGCCGATCGAGGAGGTTGATCAAAGCAACAGCAATACACACAGTAGTCCTGAGACTCCTAGCCCGCAAATTGAGCCCCGAAAAAACGCGGAGCGACCAGACCACTTACGGTGCGGACAATCGAAATTTTCAATCGATTTACAGTGGAAACAAATGAAACTCTTGGTTTCTGTAGTCAATTCTATTTCATGTTTACTGACAATTTGATTACATTCTGCTCGTTTCGTTCATGGGATTCTCGTTGTCATCAGGTACGTGCAGTCCTACGCAGAAGAGCCTCTGAGTGGCGAGTCTAATGTGAGCGCGTTCACTGAGCCGAGCACAAACGACGATGATACCGAAGGTGGTGGTGGTCGTGCAGATAACAGTGAAGGCTCAGCAACCGCTAGTGTGCCTGCATCTATGAACGAGAGCAGCGGGGGCGGAACTGCAGCTTCAGCGTCGAAGTCGACTGAAGGACTGGCTCAGGCGCCACTACGAGCCACAACCTTGAGCTCGGAGATTCGTGTCAAAAACGAGGAAGAGGAGGATGAGGAAGAAGGTGAGGAGGAGGAATATGAGGGTGACAGTAACGAAGAGGAAGTCGATGAAGATGAAACCGTTGAAGACACAGCAGCTCGGGTGTGGGAACGCGTCCGTGCATTCGCGAAAGAAGGCAAAGGCTTGCGAGCGATTGAGCTCTTTCAGCAGTTTGACAAGGACAAAAGCGGCGGCATTGACCCGTTTGAATTTGCCGCGGCCCTGGCCCGAGTTGGCGTGACACGTGGATCGTTAAAATCGTCCAATCGAACTGAGAAGTCGATAAACAAGGTGCAGCCGGTGAGTGCGTCGGTGGCAGCTGCTGTGCTGAAGCTGGCCGACGCCGACCACAGTGGCACTTTGGACTTCAAAGAGCTCAAACACGCCTTGCAGCGGCCCAAAACTTCAGCTCGTTCCTCGCAAGCCACATCAAAAGTAGACTCAAAACCTTCTTCAAGGGGTGTGGCAAAAACCCCAAGTGCTGGCAGTGGAAAACGAACGAATGTAGTATCCATAGATAAACGTGGGGAGCGCTCCCGGGCAGCCGCTGAAGAGTCGTCCGCAGGCGACGTTTATGAACAAGGTGAAGGAAGAGTAACTTCACGTGCTGAAGACAACAACTACGAAGAGGACGGAGACTCAATTCTGAGCCCAATACAGGCCAAAAGACAAAGAAGCTCTGAGACAAGGGAAATCAAAACAGCCCGAATAACGCCGGCCCGTTTAGTGAAATCCAAAAGCGCTAAAGATACTGGAGGACGCGTAGCTTCCTCGTTGGTGCGTGGTGGTGATGCAGATAGGTCGGAGGACGAAGACGAAGACTCAAGCAGCAGCATAGATGATTTCATCGCGGATGACGACGAGGACGAAGAATTCGAGGAGAGCGATGATGTAGTTGACAGTGACGACAGTGACCAGCAGGATGAAGGGCACTCCGACGACAGCCAAGACGAAAAAAGTGAAAAAGTTAGCTCACCGAACGAAGGTGCTGGCAAGAAGACCAATAGAGAAAGCCACGTTGATATGAAGGGCCCATCCACCAAGTCCAGAGCCCGCACTTCATCCAAAAGTACCGAGGCAGCTCGTGTAGCAGCAAGCAAGGAGTTGCGCGATCGTACAGACGCTGCGGAAGCACAGCAATTTGCAAAACAATTGCCTGGGCTGGCAAAGCTTCTGGCGCGGCAGGCAGACGGCCCTCACGATAGCGACGACGAAGATGAAGACGTTGACGACGACGAGGTGGATGATGAAGACGATGACGATGAAGAAGACGCGGAGTCTGAGAACAGCACTTTGGCTGGAGAAGAAAGTGTTACTGAAAAAGGCAACCGCGAGATTGAAGAAGCTGAAGGAAGTGAAAAGAAGGAGAAATGGGCACCAGGCAAGAGCGCACTGCCTAGATCTCTCGTTGATGCAGCTGCAGAAGATGACAGCAGTGACGACGATTCGCTTCCAACTTCGTTCACAAATCATGGCGATCATAGCGTTTCGCGCGAGCTCTTCGACACTGACGAAGAAGACGAGGATACTCGATCCTAGGCTGCTCGGTGAGTGTCCTT
>Ga0307978_1001197_pt1 | contig 19908 bp, 15 predicted proteins | sample OrgLakmetage1056_FD_203151 | JGI IMG/M metagenome (GOLD analysis project Ga0307978, IMG submission 203151) | Saline water microbial communities from Organic Lake, Antarctica - #1056 | ecosystem: Environmental > Aquatic > Non-marine Saline and Alkaline > Saline | place: Antarctica: Organic Lake...
AATAGTAAGAAAAATAACTGAAAAGACTAGAAATAGAACTTAAAAAGAATGTTTTAGACAAAACACCAAAAATAATCAGCATAAAAAAGAGATTATAGCGAAATCGTTGGATTATGCAACGGTCTTATTTTACTCTTAGAGTTTAAATATATGGACACGGTGTTTTTAGTATACCTTTCTATCTTATCAATAAATTTACGCTGCACGCTTTCGCTGCGATTAATTCTAAAAAACTTTTTAGGATCTAAAAAAAGTTCTATGTCTTTAAAAACGGTTTGAGGCATTATATGTCGCTTGTTCTTTTTATCAAACGCAAAAATGATTCCGTTGTCTGCTTGAAAACAAACGATATCTTCCACTTTTAGAAAGTAGATTTCCTTGTGTGTTTTTATGGCGAACTGCTCTTTGTAGTCTTGATTGTCTTTTAGTAAATGATGTATGGTGCCCATTAATTCATTATAGTTTATTGATGGACTCCCTTTTAATCGGATAAATTTATCCCAAGCGTTCGAAAATCGTTCAAACGAATAGGGTTTTAGAAGATAGTCTATGCCATTAGCTTCAAATGCCTTCATTAAAAACTCATTGTAGGCCGTGGCAAAAATGATTGGGCAATTTATTGATAAGCCTTTATAAACTTCAAAAACGTTCCCATCTCTTAATTCTATGTCAGAAAAAATAAGATCGATCTCATGCGTTTGTGTTAAAACAGACTTTGCCTCTGCGACGGTTTCTAATTCAGCCACAATTTCATAGGAGCTACAAGCCTGCTTAAGATATCTTTTAAGTTTTTTTCTGGCAGGAGCTTCATCTTCTATGATCAATATTTTATACATCTGTATTCTTATTTATAAATGGCAACGTCACTTTAAAATGAGTGTCATTGTCTTCAATGACGATATTTTCATTGCCTAATAAAGCGAATTGAGTAGACAGATTTTTAAGTGCTCTGCCGCCAGTTGCTTTTTTATGCTGCTTTGTTATCTTATTATTAGTGACCTGAATATTTTCACTAATGAAAATACGAATATGCACAGGGTTTTCTATTAATCCTAAATTATGTTCTATAGCATTTTCTACTAACACTTGTAAACAAAAGGGAGGAACTAATGCCTCTGACTCTATATTTTCTGGATTGATTTCTAAGGAATAATAACCTGAATATTTTTCTTCCATTAACTTAAAATAACTTTTTGTAAACTGAATCTCTTCCTTTAAGGATACTAGTTTTTTTTCTGAAGTGATTAAAGAATAACGGTATAGCTCTGAAAAATGATGTAGAAAATGACTTGCTTTATCTTTATCTTCTTCAATAAGTTGATCTAGTGTATTGAGATTATTAAACAGAAAGTGCGGATTTAACTGTGCCTTGAGTTGCTGAATTTTACTCGATGCCAGTGCTTTCTCATATGCATTCTTTTCAATTCTATAAGTATAGTTTTCTTTTGAATATAAGTAGGCTAGATATAGGCTACCGAATAAAATGAATTCAATACCACCGCCGATATTGTCGGAGATTAAGGTTTGAAGGTTAAAATTTCTGGACACAGTATCAAATGCCGTTGAGATTATAAACCCTATGATATTTGAAGCACATATGTATGCTATTAAGGCGATGCCAAAGTACTTTAAATAGTCTTTAAGGCTGTTTACTTTTTGCACACCCTTCTTACGCATATAGTTTATGGTAACTTTTATGAAAATAAAAATAATAAAAGCATCTAAAAATTGTGCAATTGGCCCGTCTGGTAAAAAAACCACATCGAATTTTTGGCCTACGCTAATCCTGTTTTTTACAACAATCACATAGCTTACAAGAAAAACAAATAGAATAAAGTATGTATTAATCTGTAAGTAGTTGAAAAGCTTTTTCATTGGAATGAAAATTAAGAAACTTCCTTGAAACAGAGATGTTATGTTTCAAGGAAGTTTTAGATTCTTATAAAATTATTCTGGCCATGAGTTGGTGACCTTACCTTGGTCATCAAACACTTCTAGTTTTACGTTATTGTCTTTATCAACATAAAACATAGCTTTTGGTTTTCCGTTATCTCCAAATAGAAATAACCCATTATTTTGACTACTCGTTTTTCCTAGCAGTATCCTTGGCGTCCCCCCTATAAGTCCTTGATTTGAATATTCTCTGTATTTTTGTCTTCTTAATTTTTTGTCTTTAATACTTTCTATCTCTGCCATTATTTTATTATGTTCTTCCCGAGTTACGTTTGCAGTACGGTCGCTAAACCTTAAAGAACTCGATACCGTTCTTTCGTCCCCTCTTGCTTTATCAGTTGTTATGAGTTGCATCACCTGGTCGCCATCATATCGATCGTATGTTAACGACAGTCCAGAACTATGCCCATTTTCATTTTTGGCACCGTCATATATGAGCCCACCAGCTTCAAGACCATCTTCATTAAAATACAACATTCCTGATCGTTTTTTTCTGTTTTTATTTATAGCTTTATCATTGATTTTAGTTTCTCCATTTGGAAACTGTTCTACATTGGTAATTATCATTTTAACAGTACCGTCAGCTTCTACAATATTGATGCGTTCCACATCAATAGTTCCGAATTTTTGATTTTCATTCGTTTTAAAAGCAAACAATACTATTACTGCCATAATAGCTACTGTGCTGACTGCAAATGTTCTTAGCAATACTAATTCTCGATTTAATTTTTTCATGATCTCTATTTTTAATTATTTTATTATTTGAGACAATGGTAAAACTATAATCACAACTCGACAAGAACTATATAGAGAGTGCAGGAAAATATGAGTTGAAGTAAGGAATAAATAGGTTGAGTGGTTTTCTGAAAAATCTATTTAAATCATCAAGTGTAAAGTTTCACCACATGGTTAATGAAATTTCGAGGAACTGAATTTTAAATACGGGCATGAGAGTAATTGTTATGTGTTTGCTTAAAGTTAGTCACCTGGTTAAGCAATTTAATATTTGCAAACTGAATAGAAAATCCAAGTGTCTCTCAACTTCGGGATTTTTAGGTAGAGTAGAACTTACGATTAATTTTGCACGTGTCGTACACCTTAATTTAGTGTCCAATTGATGTGTAAACACTCTATTTTTCTATTACTGTGTTACTATTCCAATCAATTTCTAAAATGTGATATGATCTACTTACGCTATGTTTTTCTGCTGGAAACTGAACTATCCAAATCAGTTTGTCATGTTTTACGTATAGGTCGAAATCTTTAGAATCCAATACATTTCTTTTCGCTCATTGACACTGTTTTTAATCCATGATCACACTTTGCTCCCATTAGTCATAAAAAAATGTTCCCTCTCCCCTTCTGTTTTACCCTTATCTTCAGAAATAATTCGAAATAATTTTAAGTTATTTATCCTTCTTATTATAAATTACCTTGTATATTTATCATGTAAATTTTGGGAGTAGCTATTGAGTTAGTTTGAGAAAAATCCTTAGAACCTGATTTGGTTAATACCAACGTAGGAAAAAAATTACTTAGATTTAGTTGTACAGACACTACTTCCCAAAGGTTTACAGTACTATTTTATAAATATGATTACTATAGAAGTAAACCAAGACATCCATCATTTTTCAGAAACTCTAACAGTAGCTGCCCTTATTCGTTTTATAGACATAAACACGAATGGCATTGCCATTGCTATAAATAGCAATGTTGTAAAGAAAACAGATTGGTCTTTTAGAATACTTCAAAATAGTGATGAAGTGCTAATTATAAGATCCACACAAGGAGGCTAAATAATTAGACACTTAAAGTAGTAAACTATTTAATTGATCTAAGATAAAATGAAAAAGAAAGACACTGCACCAAGTAAAAATGGGATTACAAGACAAGCCTTCCCAAATTCAAAAAAAGTATATGTCCCCGGAAAAATTTATCCACAGATCAGCGTGGCCATGCGTGAAATCTTATTGAGTGACACCAAAGACTCCAGGACAAAAAAGAAAACACCCAATCAGCCAATCACTGTTTATGATACTTCAGGACCTTATAGCGATCCCAATAAAAAAATAGACGTGCACATGGGTATCGAAAGAATTCGCGAACAATGGATTTTAGATAGAAATGATGTGGAGCAATTAGAGGGTTTTACTTCCGAATATTGCAACCAGCGGTTGAACGACAAGAGTTTGGACCACATGCGTTTCTCCCTATTAAAAAAACCATTACGCGCCAAAAAAGGGCATAATGTAACCCAGTTACATTATGCCAAAAAAGGAATTATCACACCGGAAATGGAATATATCTCTATTCGCGAAAACCAACGAATAGATGAAATGACGGAGATCCGAAAGCAACATAAGGGAGAACATTTTGGTGCTTCCATTCCAGATCGAATGACACCGGAATTTGTACGTTCAGAAGTCGCCAGAGGACGTGCTGTAATTCCGTCAAACATCAACCATCCAGAAGCGGAACCTATGATTTTAGGTAGGAATTTCTTGGTAAAAATAAACGCCAATATCGGTAACTCTGCAGTGACTTCCTCTATTGAAGAAGAAGTAGAAAAAGCAGTTTGGGCCTGCCGTTGGGGAGCAGATAACTTAATGGACTTATCTACAGGGGAAAATATTCATGAAACCAGAGAGTGGATTGTACGTAACTCACCAGTTCCCGTTGGCACCGTGCCTATTTATCAAGCTTTAGAAAAAGTAAACGGAGTCGCAGAAGACTTAACCTGGGAAGTTTTTAGAGATACGCTGATAGAACAAGCGGAACAAGGTGTTGATTATTTTACGATTCATGCAGGGGTTTTATTGAGGTATGTACCGATGACTGCCAAGCGTGTTACCGGTATTGTTTCTCGCGGAGGCTCCATCATGGCCAAGTGGTGTTTGGCACATCACAAAGAGAGTTTCTTATATACCCATTACGAAGATATTTGTGAAATTCTAAAGACCTACGATGTTTCCCTTTCCCTAGGAGATGGTTTACGCCCAGGATCTATTGCAGATGCGAATGATGAAGCACAATTTTCAGAGTTGGAAACTTTAGGAGAACTAACAAAAATAGCCAGAAAGCACGAAGTTCAGTGTTTTATCGAAGGTCCTGGTCACGTGCCAATGCACATGATTAAAGAGAACATGGAAAAGCAAATAGAGCTTTGTGACGAAGCTCCTTTTTATACATTAGGCCCCTTAACAACAGATATTGCTCCTGGATATGATCATATTACTTCAGGAATTGGAGCTGCGATGATCGGTTGGTTTGGTTGCGCAATGTTATGTTATGTGACACCAAAAGAGCACTTAGGCTTACCGAACAAGGAAGATGTTCGAGTAGGAGTCATCACTTATAAAATAGCGGCACATGCTGCCGATTTAGCAAAAGGACATCCTGGTGCCCAGCATAGAGACAATGCGTTGAGTCTGGCGCGTTTTGAATTCCGCTGGGAAGACCAGTTTAATTTGGGACTAGATCCAGAGCGTGCCTTAGAATACCACGATGAAACTTTACCCGCAGATGGCGCAAAAGTGGCCCATTTCTGCTCTATGTGTGGCCCTAAGTTCTGTTCTATGAAAATCTCTCAAGAAGTGCGTGACTTTGCCGCAGAAAACGACATTGTAGACAATGAAGTCATCGCCAAAGGCATGGAAGCCAAATCGAAAGAGTTTAAAGAAAAAGGATCTGAAGTGTATCTATAAGATTTTTAGGAAGTTCCCACGCTTTGAAAAAAAAGCGTGGTCGGGCTTTCCTTTTTATCTTTTGCTGGAAAAGCAAAAGGATGCCAATACAATCCCTAACTCAAAGCAAACCATATCCTGTCTGTTTTAGTCGGATAAAATTAAATAAGAATGCTTGTATTACTAGCGCCCGAAAAAGATACCGTTGGTGAAATTGAGATACTCACACATCTATTTCAAGAAGGCTTGTCTCATTATCACTTAAGAAAACCAGCAAAAAACCGAGAAGAACACTGTGCATATTTAGATAAAATAGCTCCAAAATACCACAATAGAATCATGTTGCACCATTGTCATGAGTTATTGGAAGAGTACAATTTAAAAGGTCTCCATTTTACAGCACAAAAAAGACGCAATTTGCTCACAACAGGACATCAATCTTTTCTAAATATCCAAAAGAAGGGCAAAACAATGAGCAGTTCCTTTCATGAAATTAAAGAAGTATTGAACTGTACTATTGATTTTGATTATCATTTTTTAAGTCCTGTTTTCTCTTCTATCTCTAAACAAGGATATCTAGGCCGTTATTTTAATGCACATCAAATAGGCAAGCGAATGATTGGAATGGGGGGAATTCATGCTGGTAATCTTGAAGAAATCATACAACTTGGCTTTAATGGTATTGGTGTTTTAGGAGGAGTATGGAATGCTGAAAATCAAATTGAACGTTTTAATACTATAAAACAGGAATATGAAAAATGTGTTCAGAAGTATACATCGCTATCCACAAGTAGAGATAAGATTGCTGATTAAACATATAAAAATTTGAAATCAGCAGCCTATATATTAACAATGGCGGATTTAGATCCATCAAGTGGCGCGGAAATTACCTTAAATACAGAAACATGTGAAACACATCATCTGTATGGTTTATCAGCATACACTACGTCGACCGTACAGAATGATGCTCGTTTTAAAGAATATATCTGGAGGGAGAAGAATAGCCTTTTAAACCAAATAGAAATACCCTTTGACTGTTTTTCAATTGCTGTTGTTAAAATAGGAATTGCACAATCTAGGGAAGTCTTATTAGCCGTGTTAGAGACCGTTAAAAGGAGAAATTCAACTGCAAAAGTAGTCTTAGACTCAATTTTAAAATTAAGTGCTGACTTTGTTTTTGCTTCAGGGCAAGACTTATCGCATTTAAAAAGCAGTGCCATGCTGTGATTTTATAAAGCCTAATTATAAAGAAATAAAAGGATTATTTCTGAAGAAAACAAGTGGAGAGGCTATTGAGTTTATCTCACAGAGAATAAACATCTATTTAAAAGAAGGCCACAACGTCGCTAAAAAAGCAAGAATGCTTACCCATCATCTTAAAGCAATATCAATTATCAATGATTATTACAAAATAGCAAAAAAGGTCAAAGCAGACGGTCTTTATTTAGGAGAAAGACTGTTGTCATTTGGCCGTTCGGGTGTATTGAGGACCTGCATTTATAATTAGAGGAACCTCAAATACTTTGGAAGATTGTAAAAGTTTACTGGCTAAAAAAGTGGACTATACCGGCTAGGGAGTCTATCAACTTACCAAGACAAAAAGCCATTGAGTTTTGTTTTAGGAATTACAAGATATAAGAATTGACTTAAAGCATTAACTGCTAAAATTCCAATAATAGCCATCCTAAGTGTTGGTTTAGACGCTGTTGATGAAATTTTAAAAACAGGTATTTATAGAAGTGTGACTTCTAGAGAAATCGCTAAAGATTTTAAAAGTATTTCAATTTTTGATATAATGACAAATGGTTTAAACAATGAGGAGCAAACAAATAAAGCATCAAATACAACATTTTAAAAGAAAAAAATGAACAACAAATTAAAAATAGCAGACAAAGAGTTTACCTCTCGCCTATTTGTGGGTACCGGAAAATTTAGTTCTTCTGCACAAATGCAAGAGGCTGTCCTTGCTTCTGGAAGCGAATTGGTCACTATGGCCCTAAAAAGAATAGACATACACAACGAAGAAGATGATATACTAACACATTTAAAGCACCCGCACATCCACTTATTACCCAACACGTCTGGAGTTAGAACGGCAAAAGAAGCGGTGTTTGGAGCGACTTTAGCTCGGGAAGCTTTGGGCACAAATTGGGTAAAATTAGAAATTCACCCAGACCCTAGATATCTGTTGCCAGATCCGATAGAAACCTTAAAAGCAGCAGCCGAGCTTGTTAAATTAGGATTTGTGGTAATGCCATACATCCATGCAGATCCAGTTTTATGCAAGCGCTTAGAAGATGTAGGAACGCAATGCGTAATGCCCTTAGGAGCGCCGATAGGAAGTAATAAAGGGTTGAGAACCTTAGAGTTTTTAGAGATTATTATCGAGCAATCGAATGTTCCTGTGATCATAGATGCTGGTATTGGTTCACCTTCGCATGCAGCATACGCCCTGGAAATAGGAGCAGATGCTGTGTTGGTAAATACGGCAATCGCAGTTTCTCAAAACCCAGTAGCCATGGCGAAGGCTTTTAAAATGGCAGTGGAAGCTGGCAGAATGGGCTACGAAGCAAAACTAGCTCCCATAAAAAATCAAGCAGAAGCAAGCAGTCCATTAACCTCTTTTTTATATTAAAATATGCATACTTTTAAAGCACTTTTTGACACGCACAATTGGGACAGCACCCTAAAGAGTATTTTCAATAAAACAACAGCTGAGGTGAAACAGGCGTTGGTAAAAGAGAAACTCAACCTAGAAGATTTTAAGGCATTGATATCTCCGGCAGCAAAGCCTTTTTTGGAGCAAATGGCGCAAAAAAGTAACCGACTTACCAAAAAAAGATTTGGGAATACCATTCAGATGTATGCCCCTATGTATTTGAGTAACGAATGTCAGAACATTTGCACTTATTGTGGATTTAGTATGACGAACAAAATACCTAGGCGCACACTTACAGATCCAGAAATTTTAAAAGAGGTCGCTTTTTTAAAAGAGAAAGGCTATGATCATATTCTATTGGTAACGGGAGAAGCGAATCAAAAAGTTGGGGTTGCGTATCTTAAGAATGCTATTGAATTGATACGTTCTCAATTTTCAAACATCACAATTGAAGTACAACCTTTAAACCAAGAAGAATATGAGTTGTTGATAGAAAATGGATTGTACGCTGTGCTGGTCTATCAAGAGACCTACCATCGACATGAATATAAGAAACACCATCCGAAGGGAAAAAAATCCAATTTTGATTATCGATTAGAGACTCCAGACCGATTGGGGAAAGCGGGCATCCACAAAATTGGTTTGGGTGCTTTATTTGGTTTGGAAGATTGGCGTGCCGATAGTTTTTTTACGGCATTGCATTTAAGATACCTTCAAAAAACATATTGGAAAACGAAGTATTCTATTTCTTTTCCAAGATTGAGGCCTCATTCTGGAGGATTAGAACCAAAAGTAGAGATGACAGATACAGATTTGGTGCAATTAATTTGTGCCTTTCGCTTGTTCGATGAAGATATCGAACTTTCTATGTCCACACGTGAGAGCGAAGTTTTTAGAAATCATATTGTGCATTTAGGCACTACCTCTATTAGTGCGGAGTCAAAAACTAGTCCTGGAGGATATACCTTAGAGAACGAATCTTTAGAGCAGTTTGAAATTTCCGACGAACGCAGCACAGAAGAAGTTGTGGAAATGTTGAAAAATCAGGGCTTGGAAGTCGTTTGGAAAGACTGGTCACAATTTGAACCGATACAGTGATCATCACACTTACCAAGGAAGAAAATAAACACTACGATCGACATCTTATTTTAGAAGAAATAGGAAAGTCGGGGCAATTAAAATTAAAGCAAGCTAAAGTGTTGGTTATTGGAGCTGGTGGATTGGGATGCCCAGTTCTGCAATACTTGGCTGCAGCGGGTGTGGGAACACTTGGAATTATCGATGACGATGTCGTCACGCAAAGTAACTTACAGCGTCAAATTCTATATACAATTGATGACATTGGTTGCTCGAAAGCCAAAATAGCGGCGAAACGCCTGTCAAGATTAAATCCATTCATCGCATTTAACGTGTACAATGAGAAGTTGACACGAGAAAATGCGCTCTCATTATTTCGATGTTATGACATTATTGTGGATGGAAGTGATAATTTTTCAACGCGCTATTTGACGAATGATGCCGCTGTGCTTGCTAAAAAGCCACTCGTATATGGAGCTATTTTTAAATTTGAAGGCCAACTAAGTGTGTTCAATTATCAAGATAGCGCTACTTACCGTTGCTTGTATCCGTCGCCTCCAAAGCCAGAAGACGCGCCCAATTGTTCGCAAATAGGTGTTTTAGGCGTTTTACCAGGAATTATAGGGAGTCTACAAGCCAATGAAACGATCAAGATAATTTGTGGAATAGGAACCGTATTAACCAATAAATTACTGATTTACAATGTTTTAACAATGCATCAAATAGTTTTGAATTTCGAAAAGGATTTCAGAAATAATGTGGTGGATATAGAGCAGGACTATGATTTTTTCTGTGGCGTGGCCATAAAAAAGGACGTTTCTTTTGAAGAACTTTCAATCCATAAAGAAAAATATAATTTATTAGATGTTCGTGAAGACTGGGAAAGAGATGAGTTTAATATTGGAGGGCAACATATTCCTATTGCAGAGTTACTCTTAAGAGTGCATGAAGTTTATACCGATAAGGTAGTAGTTGTGTATTGTAAGACTGGAGTTCGCAGTGCACGAGCTATTGATATCTTAATTCAAAACAACTTTCCAACCACGCTACTAAATTTAAAAGGAGGTTGTTTTCAATAGCGATTTTACAAAAATTTAAAAAGAGCAATCGCACCAAACAGTATTAGATTTTAAAAAATAGTACAACATTTTGGTGTAACAGTGGCAATTAAACTAGAAATAATGAGATATCAAGCTACAATGATGAAAAATAAACCCTTAGAATTTGTATAGATTGCTTAGAAATAAGTATTTTTGCACGAAATTTAAGTAATTCGCATGCATCAAATTAGAAATATTGCTATTATAGCCCATGTCGACCATGGAAAAACAACCCTAGTAGATAAAATTATAGATCAAGCAAAAATCTTGGACGAACGTAAAGAACGTACCGATTTATTGTTAGATAATAATGATTTAGAACGCGAAAGAGGAATTACGATTCTTTCTAAGAACGTTTCTGTAATGTATAAAGGAACAAAAATCAATGTTATTGATACTCCTGGTCACGCCGATTTTGGTGGTGAAGTTGAGCGTGTATTGAAAATGGCTGATGGTGTTTTATTATTAGTTGATGCATTTGAAGGGCCCATGCCACAAACTCGTTTTGTATTAGGTAAAGCCTTAGACTTAGGTTTAACTCCCATTGTTGTTGTAAATAAAGTAGACAAAGACAACTGTACTCCGGACATCGTTCATGAGAAAGTTTTTGATTTAATGTTTGCATTAGATGCAACGGAAGAACAATTAGATTTTGCAACCATTTACGGTTCTGCAAAGAATAATTGGATGAGTACAGATTGGAGAAATGAAACAGATAACATCATTCCTTTGTTAGATGCTGTTTTAGAATCTATTCCAGCAACTAAATACAACGAAGGAACACCACAAATGCAAATTACTTCTTTAGATTTTTCTTCTTTTACAGGTAGAATTGCTATTGGACGTGTATTTCGTGGAGATTTAGAAGCGGGTAAAGACTACACGTTATGTAAAGCTGATGGTGTTACTAAAAAAGTAAGAATTAAAGAATTACACGTATTCGAAGGTTTGGGTAAAATACAAGTGGAAAAAGTACCCTGTGGTGACATTTGTGCAATTACGGGTCTTGATGGATTTGAAATTGGGGATACCATTGCAGATCTAGAAAACCCAGAAGCATTGCCAAGAACAGAAATAGACCAACCAACAATGAGTATGTTGTTTACCATTAACAACTCTCCTTTCTTCGGTAAAGAAGGAAAATTTGTGACTTCACGTCATATTCGTGATCGTCTGTTTAAAGAATTAGAAAAAAACTTAGCATTAAAAGTTGAAACCACCGATAGTGAAGATAAATTTAACGTCTTTGGACGTGGAGTTTTACACTTGTCTGTTTTAATTGAGACAATGCGTAGAGAAGGATACGAATTACAAGTGGGAAGACCACAAGTAATTATTAAGATGATCGACGGTAAGAAACACGAGCCAATGGAAACATTGTCTATTGATGTTCCTGAAGAGATGGCTTCTAGAGCTATTAATTTAGTATCCCTTAGAAAAGGAGACATGTTAATCATGGAACCTAAAGGAGATTTACAACACTTAGAATTTTCAATTCCTTCTAGAGGTTTGATCGGTTTAAGAAATAGAATTTTAACAGCAACCGCTGGTTCAGCAATCATTAACCATAGGTTTAGTGAATACGCTCTTTATAAAGGAGACTTTACTGAGGAAGTAAAGGGAGCTATCATTTCTTCTGCAGCTGGTAAAGCAACAGGATACGCGTTAAACCGTTTGCAAGATAGAGGTCGTTTCTTTATTGATGTGAATCAAGAAATTTATATCGGTCAAGTCATCGGTGAAAACAGTAAGTCTGATGAGATGGCTGTAAATTTAATCAAAGGAAAGCAACTGACAAACATGCGTAAATCTGGCACAGATGAAGCTATGAAAATTGCGCCGAAAGTAGATTTCTCTTTGGAGGAAAATATGGAATATATCAAAACTGATGAGTACTTAGAAGTAACTCCAAAAAGTTTAAGAATGCGTAAAATTGTCTTTAAAGGATAATTTTTAAAAGTATAAATAGTAAAAAAGCTCAAGATTTATTTCTTGAGCTTTTTTAGTTATTGGAATTTAGAGTATTCAGCTTGACAATATGTTTTAAATTCTAAAGCTGCTGGAAGTATATAATTACTCAGTCATTTTACTTGTTCGATCTTCTGTTGTATCGTCTCTAACGAAAGCATGGTTTTTTAATTCCAGTTCAGAAATAAAATAGCACAAACTTTATAATTCTTATACCAAATTATATTTATAATGCCGCATGAATAAATTGAATTATTTTTTGATTGATTGATTCAAATCAAAAATAACTAGCATAGCCTTAGCTACGGTAATTATTTTTGATGAAAAGCAGGCGAAAAAGAAATGATTTATTGCGTCATTATAGGTCTAATTTGGTATTACTCATCTACTCTATTTTAAATGCTCTATGACGGGTTTTCAAGAAATTAAATTTAATCGGTAAATTTGACAGAACTATAATTAAAGAAAGTTTTACTTCTAGACTAAGAGTTCCCCCAAAGCATGCTCGACAACCTACTAATTCTTTTAAGACATGCCACTCCCCTACTTTCTAGGAATTAAATTTTCTGCGTTTAAAAATATATTGAATTTATTGGGATATTTTTAGTAAAACTATTAAAACCACATGAGCCCATTCTCTAGTTGGTGCTGAATACACAAATGGATATCTCATAGTTAAATAGAAACTATATAAAGTTATAAAATATTTTTCATCATATTTTTCTCAAACGCGTTTTCTCTTTTAGCTAATTCATCATTCATACAATATAGCATCAAGGCCATTCAATTCTAATAATTCCAAAACTTCATTTTACTTTGCTTTGACTATTTTCTTAAGGAGTAATAGAACAATTTTCGGTTTATCAGATTTATTTTAGCCCAAAATTCAAAAAGCTGCTATGGTTTTTTAAGTTATCATGAATTTTAAAAATTATGATGGGGACTGATAATAGCAGAAATTAATTTTGATATGTGACGGGTGCCTAGTTAAGCAAATAGCTATTTATTGGTGAAATCAATATTTTCTTTATTATTAGAAACTTCTAAACAATTTATTTTCAGGATATCACAATCAGTTTTTAAGCTTTGTTAAATTATAGATGTTATAGGCTTTAAGACTTTTATCAAAATTGATAAATCTGACATAGTCCTTTTGAATAATATAAAAATGCTTTTTTAGATCCATTATGTATTTCATTCGATCATCGTAAACATCATTGTCAATATCATAATATTCATAAGTAACTGCAGTATCAGTCATGTCTAATGATTGGTTTAAGTTTAATTCAAAATAGTTCCCGGTATTTTTTGCATCTGCAAATGCTTGAAATACCATTTGAGTGTATGCCATATTAACTGAAAATGAACCAGAACTCAGATCATGATTTAAACCATATGCATCATTATTCCACCAAAAATTACTTGTTGTTTTATTGTCATACGAGTTCTTATCTAAGTGACCTATCCTTATGACATAGTCATTACTCGTCGTTTTATTCACAGATATAGTAAGAGCTGGCAAATACATTGAACCAATGGCCTGTGGTGTGAAATCTTTGTAGAATTTTTTTGGAACAAATGATTTTGTAATGTCTTCTCCTCTCATAACCACTTTGTGGTGCGGGCCAAAATGAGATTTGGTATAGCGAAAAGTTTTTAACTTCTCCAAAGAATTTAATTTATAAATGTCAAAAAAAGAATCCTCTTTGTACATTTTAAAGGTGAAAAGCAGGGAATCTTTAATAAAAGAATTTAGCCTTTTTAATTTACCTTTATCTCTAACTGTAATAATTTGGTTTACAATATCACCTGAAGAGTTAATGGTCAAAATATGTGTTGTCCCCTTTTTTTCATCATCATTTGTAAAAACTAATTTTTCCCCATTATAAAATCCTTTGTACTCTAAAATAGGACCGTTATTAAGAAATTATTTATCATTTACAAATTCAGCTCTATTTTCTAAAGAAGAAAAGAAAGATTCTTCAATTTTGTTTTTTGGCGTAATGAATCTGATTTTAGTATCTGATGCCTTTTTGATAAAAGCAAAAGGATAAGACATATTCATTTTTTTGCCTATAATAAAAGTGATATTCTCATGAGATAAAATTTGCTTAGCTCCAAAAGAAATGTTGGAATAAGAAGTAGTCCGATTTATATAGTTTACATCTTGAACGACTATCTTTTTATCTTTAGTCTCCCTTACCAGTGTTAATGTGCTATCATTCACATGAAAGGTTAAGTAATTGGGTTTGTCTGCTTCATCATTTAGTTCTAGAGCATTTATTACCTTATCCTTATCCAAAAAATAGGCTTTTGAGTTGTATGTATTATCGATTTTATTGATGATAATGTGGAACGAGATGGAATCATTTACGGAACCGGAAAGGTTCGTTAAGTTTTTACCTTCGATTGGGATAGATTTAATTACATTTTGAGACCATATAATTGGGTTAATGCCTAGACATGCCATAATAAAAAGTAAGGAAAGAGTCTGTTTTTTAGTTTTCATTTCATTGCCTTTTGAATAGTTTCCAATAATTCGATCTGTGTGTCGTATTAAATTATGACTGCTATTTTATAAATACTTTAGATCTCAATTTCTCGATTTTTTCCTAAACTCCATTTCTTGTATTTCATATCTCAAAGGTATTAATTGTAATTTAAAATAGCACTCCGAACTTATCGGGGGCTAGACTAAGCAGACTTCAAGGCTTGTCATTTCATGATGGTTAAAAGCTCTTGAAATTAAAGAAGAAGTGAGATGACATCAAAACTAAATTACAGTTTTAAAACTATAGTTATACATTCGCATCAACGTATGTATAGGATAGATATCGATTTTTTTAATTTCTTGAAATTAAATTTTCTTTTATCAAGTCTATTTAGTGTTCCTTTTTTGATTTACTTGAAAAGAAATAGGTTACCACTCCCGATAATACAAAGAGCAATCCGATGGCACTTTCTTTTGGTCTTTCAACCAACATATAACCCAATATCCATAGACTGAAAAGGATAAAAGCTATTTGAAGAAAAGGTTTGAAAGGGCTTTTATAAGCGCCTTTTCTTCCTTTGAGCCAAAATATAGAAGCCACGGTTAAAGTTCCCATTAACTGCAACACAAAACTTGCATATAAGAGAACTTGTTCAAAAGTACCTGTAAGTGTTAATAGAATACTAATTGCTGCTTGTAACCACAAAGCTCTTACTGGTATTCCATTCTTATTCTTAACTGCTATTTTTTTCCAGGGAGAATGATCCTTAGCCATGGCAAAAGTAATTCTCGACCCAATCCACAGGTAGCCGCTAATAGTCGCTATTAGTTGTACCGCTATGAAATAACTAATCCAACGACTTCCTTCGGAACCTAATACGTTTTTGAAAGCAACAAAGGCTACCTCCACTTTTCCCGACATTTGTTCTACAGAGGCATGTTTTAAAAACACGATTTGCAAAAGAATATAAAAGACAGTCACCAATACGGTACCTATAAGTAATGCTTTTGGCAGGTTTTTTCTGGGGTCGTTTATTTCGTCAACAATATATGCAGCAGAGTTCCATCCAGTATAGGCATAAGTAACATATAACAACGAAACTGCAAAGCCAGGGAGGAAGATTTCTTCTTTCCAAGAACTACTAAGGTTTATTGCTGTGACTTCTTGAGCAGGCACTAGGCTAAAACCAAGTAGTATTAAAAGGAGAACAAACCCAATTTTAATCCCTGTAGAAATATTTTGAAATTTCCCACTTTGTCCTATGCTTATGGAATGAATTGCGGTCAATACAAGAATAACAAAAATCCCAAACCACTCGTTAAATAGTGATGGATTGATTGGATTTAAGTAGCTCTTCATTGCCATTACAGAAATGGCTATTGGAGCTGTAAATCCGACCGTCAAAGAGACCCAAGCATATACATAACCTACTATTGGGTGTATTAACTTTGAAAGAAACACATAATCTCCTCCAGAATCATCAAAATTGGTTCCTAACTCAGCATAGGTAAATGCACCGATTAGGGCAAATAATCCACCTAATGCCCAGATTAAAACGATGCTAAAAGTATTTTGAATATCGGTTAATTGATACCCAAGACTCGTAAATACGCCTGTGCCAATCATATTGGAAACCACCAAAGCTGCTGCCGTCTTCCAGCCTATTTTATGTTTTACTCTCATTAATTTAAAAAACTATTGTAGACAAAAGATATAGAGGCTTACTATTTGGCTATTTCCATTGATTGTTATTTGTGATTATCTATAACTTGTAATTCAATCTAGCAAAGTAAAACGCTCCTGTTGTTCCCATTTGAACTGGGGCATATTTAAATACACCAAAGTAACTATTCTCTGCTGTTTGCCTATCTGGAAAAACATCAAACAAGTTATTTGCTCCCGCTGTTAAAGCTAGTTTATCAGTAAGATTATAAGAAACACTTAAGTCTGTAGTTAATTTTGAAGAATGCACTTGAGGCCCACCAAATGGATCTTCGTTACGAGTAACTTTTCCCCAATAGGTGTTTCTCAACATTATCATTAGTTTATTTGTTGAATAATCTACAGTAAAAATACCCTTGTCCTGAGGATTATTTGTTTCTATAATACTTCTTTCCTTATCACCAAAATAGACATCCTCTTGACCAATAAAAACGGAAGGTATGTTATTGATACCTTCATCAACCTCATTTTCATTATGATTATACAAAAGTGAAAAACTCAATTTATTGCTTCCTAATGGTACACGATAATTTATTACTAAATCGACTCCAGTAGTAGAGGTGTTAATGGCATTTGTAAAAAAACGTGCAGATGATACTCCAAATGGCGCAAAAATGGCTTGTAATTCATCTACTGGACCACCAAATGGGTCATTTCCTAGATCTCCTGTGTAGATAATTCTATCGTCAATATCAATCTTATAGGCATCTAATGTTACTTGAAAATTCTCAGAAATTTTTGCTGTTAACCCTACACTGAAATTGATAGATGTTTCTTCTTTTAATTCAGGGATACCCAAATCGGTGGCTACGCTGCTATTATTTCTAAATGTACCCGAATTTATCAAATTCCCATCCACGATATTAGAAATAATATTATTGAAATACTGTTGATGTAAAGAAGGTGCTCTATATCCAGTTCCAAATGCTGCTCTTAAAGCGAAATTATCTGTAATCTTATATCTAGCGGCTAGTTTCCCATTAATTGTACTTCCAAAGTCGCTGTAGTTTTCAAATCTTCCTGCTAAAGTCAATAGAAACTTCTCTGAGAAGTTTAATTCAACATCAGCGTATAAACCTACAGATGTTCTACTTTCATCAACTTCATTTGCTGGAGCGAATCCTGGAAATGAATTCGCTCCATCTCCGATATATGACCCTTCCTCACCCGCATTTATCTTATAATTTTCAGATCTAAGTTCAGCCCCAAAAGCCATACCCAGACCGCTCATTATGTTTTCATCAAATTTAGAAAAGTCCAAATTCAATGTGTTTTGCAAGAATGCATGTCCACCAGCATCAAATGATGTGGGACTGTTTACACCAAAGGCATCATTTACAGTATTGGAAACGGTGTAACCAAATGAGTTATTCCCAATAGTATTGCTTAAATCAAAATTCCATTCTCCAAATTTAGTTTTAAAGCCCGTTATTAACGAAAGGTCAGTTACATCAGATTCTAGGGTGGGTTGAAACCCATTCGGAAAAATTTCAAGAACATGCCCTTCAGAAGGTAATCTTCTAAAACCAAAACCATCACCAGATCTAAAATTAGCACCACCTGCAGCATAAAATATACCCTTTTCACCAGTTGGTATTTCTAAATTCACGAATAACTGTGTGTTGGTAATTGCAGCATCTCCAATCTGGAAATTAAAATCATCCCTGGTTAAACCAGCAGCAGCGATTAATTCGTCATCTCTCTCTCGGGCTCCATCATTAGAGAAATCGTAAGCAAAGAAATTCCCTAAATCAGATTGGTCATAAATCACTAAACCATGGTTTTGTGTTCTAGTTGTCTTCCCTCTATCATTGAATTCTGCTGTAAGGTTTATAAAACCACCTTTATTTCCAATTTCAGTTCCATAATTTACGTTTAAGTTAAAAGTTTCACCATCCCCTGCAGAGGTAACTCCATAAGTAGCACCGACCTCCAAACCTATGTTTCTCTTTAAAATAATGTTTATGACCCCAGCTATAGCATCAGAACCATATTGAGCTGCCGCACCATCACGAAGAACTTCGATCCTGTCAATCGCTGAAGAGGGTATAGAGGATAAATCCGTACCAACAGATCCATTACCAACAGTTCCTTGGTTGTTTAATAATGATGTTGTGTGTCTTCTTTTACCATTGACAAGCACCAATACTTGATCAGGGCCTAAACCTCTTAAAGAGGCAGGATCAACATGCTCTGATCCATCAGAGGAAGATTGTCTATTTGAATTAAATGAAGGAATAATATTTGCTAATAAATCGTTTACAGTCGTTTGAGCACTCGTCAATTTTATTTTAGAAATATTAACAATATCGACCGCTACTGGTGTTTCTAATTTGGTTTGTCTAGGGTTTCTAGTGCTAACAAAAACAATTTCTAAAAGTGATTCTGAAGTTTCCATCATCGTTATTGACATATTTTTTGCCCCTACAATTTTTTGCATCTCAAACCCAAGCATAGAAAATAATAAAATAGAATTTTCTTTAGTTGTAGAAATAAAGAAATTACCATCAAAATCTGTGATCGCACCTGTTGTAGTGCCTTCAACGATAATATTAACACCTACTAGTGGTCTGTTGCTGGAATCAACAATTTTCCCATTGAAAGTGTCTTGAGCGGAAACACAAAGTGTTGCACCCATAAATAAAAATAAAAAAAGGTATTTCAAAATGAGTAGTCTTAAGTTCGTATTCTTTTTTAACATTAGTTATTAATAATAATATTGAATCCATACTCATGTGGAGTTATAAGAATAGTGAAGGTAGGTGATATTCAGGCGATTGAAACCTTCGCATTTGGGACGGCCAGCATTCCTTAAGTATATAACATATCTAGTCATTGAAATCAGTTTACAAATCTTGCAAAACAATCTCTTATACCAATTCAATAGCTTTGTTTATATATAAAATTTAACACACTCAAAACTACATGTTTTTGATTTAATACACGCTTTTTTTTAGCTTATAGATATCGATTTATTGTCTTGAAATTTTCACTCTTGTACCAATCGGCATTTCTTTTATATAAAAAGCATAATCGTTAGAATTAGATTTCTCCCAAGATTTTCTAATTTCAGGAAGTACAAAACCCTCTAGACCCTGACTTGAGCCATTTGTTATTGTGTCTTTACCAAAGAACTGAGGTAAAAAACAACTCTTTTCTACTTTAATTTGAAACACTAGTAGTCTAGGCTCATGGATTCATAAAACTGATTCTTTGAGCTTTTTTAATTGATTTTTTGTTATTTATTTAGGCAA
>Ga0307978_1001199_pt1 | contig 19887 bp, 19 predicted proteins | sample OrgLakmetage1056_FD_203151 | JGI IMG/M metagenome (GOLD analysis project Ga0307978, IMG submission 203151) | Saline water microbial communities from Organic Lake, Antarctica - #1056 | ecosystem: Environmental > Aquatic > Non-marine Saline and Alkaline > Saline | place: Antarctica: Organic Lake...
AACCGCGCGCACGTTTCGCGCGTCCCAACTGACGACGGACGACCCGAACCTCAAGCGCAAGACGCAAGACGCCCATATGAAGACGCCGTAACAAGTTGGCCGCAAGCCATAAATCGATCCAAACAAGTTGCACTGTTCACCATGGTGGACTCTTCGGCCTTTGGAGAATCGAACGCTAACGCGGCAGCGGAGAACGTGGCCGAACTACAGTTTGGTTCTGAATTCGAAGATATCCATATCTTATCCAACGCACAAGTCGCTGTCATCCTTCAAGTGTCGGCCAACTCGGCTGTCAGTCGAGATGAAGAGCTGAACGAAGTGTATCGCAAGACACAAAAGTATGTCAACCGATTCAACACCATGACGAATCCTGAGAAGGAGCATCAAGAGCTAGTTGATGAACTAGATAACTTGCAAGAGTAAGTAGTTTTGAGAGATATATACTGTATACATATCGGGCAGGATTGTATCACTGGTTTTACCGTTTGTCTTACCCTCCTCTTTTGAATTTTTCACCTTTACTTGTGCAGTGCCTTGACAACCTTTCGAAAAGAGACGGACGACGGGGAAGAGCTGGAGCTACACGGTGCCGAAGTTGCCTGTCTAATGAATTTGATTGCTACCGACTCGCTATCCGAAGAAGCCATTGCTCTCATTCCTTCTCTTGCCCGTTTCCCTGAAGCCGCCATTGACGAGATTCTCGACCTAATTCGCAGTACCATGATTCGAATTGTATCCTAAGATGAAATAGGAATTTCCATGACGAGTAATTGATCCCTAACTGGGTAGTTATCAGTTATCCTTAGCGTGCGATTGGTATTTCCTAGAGCTAGCAGCATACGTTACACTTAGCGGTCAGTAGCTATTAGTTCCTTGGCTTTTTCCAACTCTGCAGGTGGTACCAAGACGAGATACTTCATCATTGCCGACGTTGCAATGCGCGAGTACTCGTACATGTCAGCGGTATCTTCCTCGGGGTGTTGCAGGAGATAATCGATTTCCACCTGCAGGTTTTCCACGTTGGTGAGAATGTCATTCCGCAGCAAATACGCCAGAGACTGCTCGTTTTTGGGTGTGGCGCCACCTCCCAGATACGCGTTGGCGCGGTCTGGATCTGCATAGTAAATATTATCAGCAAAGGCATTAAAAGTCCTCTTAAAGGCAACCTTGTCGTACTTTGATTGCTTGAGGAGCTTTTGTGCCGCACTCAAGCTTGCAGGGTTACGAACGAGATTTGCCACCGATTCGAGTTCTTTGGCCATTTCTAGAATGGGCACGAGCAAACGCGGGTACGCATCGACCTTCCCTTTGTTGCCTGCGTCTCCCGGTGCAAGTTCTCCGCCGTAACGCAAGTCGTCCACTTCACTCTGTTCCCAGATACGTAGCTGTTCCAAGACTCCATTCGTCAGAGGATTTGGCTTGAAGATATCGTCTTTGGCTTGAGCAGCGGCTGGACTTGCAGTGGCCAGTATACTCGCCGAGATGATGGACGCCGTAGTTCCGGCGAGAAATCCTCGTCGGCTACCGGTACTACTAGCCAGTTGAGATACTGGGCGTTGTTGTTCTTGTGGTGGTTCCAATGAGAAGGCAGTAGTCTCCTTGACGACAACATTCGAAAGTGTAAAGACTGCTGCAGCCACCAGAAGCTGCGAGGAAACCATGATATCGATTGTACAAGAACAAGATTAGTTAGAATGAGATCTAGCGTATGATGTGCACCGCCATTGTCGGTGTCGTCAAAAAGTGACTCATTGGACGGATATTGCGATATCATCGATCTCGTCCGTTTCACTAGAAACTCCTTTTTGGCGGGAAATAATACGTGACCCCGGCCCCGGCGCGATGGGAACTGCACGGCGGCTTTCTCGGTCGTCGACAATGGACACACAGACAAAAAGCTCAAGCGAGACGACACCACGACAAACGCATCGATCGAGCATTGCCGACAGAAGCACCGAGCTGAGAACCATGAGCGACGCCAATTACACTATTGAGGTAAGTAGAGAGAGAGAGAGTAAGAATGTATGGCGTGCTGTACCGTGGGGAACGTTTGTCTCAACTCGTGCACCTCTCCCGTTTGACTTACATATATATCCTACTTCATGCTGCAGTTTGCCAAGAGCGGCCGCAGTTCTTGCAAAAAGTGCAAGGACACTATTGCCGCGAAGGAGATTCGCATGGGCACGCACGTGAAACGCGACGAAGACTCCAACATGGTCAGCTGGCATCATCCTGCCTGTTTCAGCATGCCGCGCAAGTTTTCGACCGGCGCCAACAAGATTACCGCGCAAGATTTTGTCGCCACGGTGCTGGAAGATACGACGGGCGGTGAAATCTTGCCCGCCAAGGCCGAAGAGATAGCCGAGGCGATTGCTGCCAAGGCGCCCAAGAAACAGGCCGAGGAGGTGGAATCGTCCATTACCGAGCTCAAAGTGGCGTTTCTATCCCATAAGGCTAACAAGGACCAAGGCACGGAACCAGACGCAAAGAAACTCAAGTCGGTCGACAAGGCTCGCTTGGACGCCTACACCAAGTATCAAGGCATGAAGACGACCGAACTAGGTGACATCCTTGCTTGGAACCACCAGTTCAAGAGCGGCAATAAGACCTACCAGTTGGAAAAGGTCATTGACGGCGAAGTGAACGGCCGCTTGGGTCGTTGCGTACTCTGCGCCGGCAAACTCAAGTTGAAGGAAGGCGGTGAAACGGTGGTTTGCAACGGTTCCTTTGACGAAGACACTCAACAGAAACTCACTTGCTCGTTCGCGGGACCGTCCTCCGATGCTCCCCGCTGGAAACCATGGTACGTACTATATAGAAAGCCATGCCAGGCGCATGCACAAATCGTGTGTCGTGTACTGCTATCTCCCCCCCCCCCCCCCCAGGCATTTTCTCAATGACTCTTTCTCGTGACGGCTCACACTATTTTATCGCAGGTATTCGGCCGAGACGACCGAAGAGGAAAACGCTGAAATGGACCGCCTCATCAACGAAGCCCGGGGAATTGAGGACGAGGCTACGCAGGCGTCCGATCCGGATGTTTCCAAACTTGTCAAGGCCGCCAACAAGTTGGACTGGGGACTGATCGAGACCAAGGGAGGGGTAAGAACATTTGTGGGACAGCTGGTTGACTTGTTTTTGAACCATCCCGGCAAGACACTCGATATTCCTCAAGAACGTCAGGATGCCATCAAGAAGGTCGGCCCACGTGTAGTCCAGCATAAAGACAAGCCGGCCTCGGAAGTCGTGTCTATCATCATTCAGGAGTTTGGTTTTGTGGAAAAGAAGCAGGAAAAGGCTGCCAAGAAGGAAGCCACCATTGAGAGCGCAGTGGCCTGCCCCAAGAATGCTCCCCTCGTTGCCATCTTCCAGGAGTTAGCCGAGCTCTATCTCAAGGAGGGCAATCGCAACGCTGGTGGATCGTACAATAAGGCGACGGTTGCCATCAAGCAAATTAAGTTCGAAGTCACCGAAGAAAATGCGATGGGGCTGGGCAAGCCGGGAAAGAACAAGGTTGCTAATATCGGCAAAGGTACAGCTGAGAAGATGCTCGAGTTTTTGCAGACTGGAACGGTGCAAAAGTTGGAAGAGAAGCGCGCTGATGCTGCTTGAGCTTGACCCTATGTACCGAGCTGTTCGTAATTCCAACAGCTCTCGATTTTCCGATAGATGCAGCATCTTTCCATTGTAATGATTCGTTCAGGAGTTGTAGATACCTGTAGCGCCACGAATAAATAGACAAGAATTGAATTTGAAAAATACGCGCATGGAATGCTGTAGGTTTTACTTTTTGCTGTACCTTATTATTACGCCAAGACCGCAGACGAATGCATTTATCGCCTCTTGGACACACGCCAGGGAGAGTGAGCGCTAAAGACGGGGACAAACTTGTTGATTTCGTCCTTTTGTTGCTGGAGAATGCACTCCGAGATCCAGACCAAGTTACGGATTTCCTGTTCCTTGAGCTTGACATAAGCATAAAACACGGCAACGTGGAACTGGCTCTCAAACGCAAGCTCCAACGAATGGACATCACGCTCATAAAAGGCATCATCAATGCTTTTTTCGCCCGAACCATTTGCGTGAATATTCCAAATGGCCGAGTACTGCGGAAAGAGTTCCAAAACACGGCCGAGTTCTTCTTCGTTGGCAACATCCACAAGCATGGCTGTCCCAACAGGATAAAGGTGACCAACAGCGGGGTAGAGACGCTTGCGATCGGACATGCGCATAGCCGGCTCGTTCAAGGGAGTACCAAACGAGTTGAGCGTAATGTTAATGGCGTTCGTATCCGCGCGGGCCTTCAAGAGAGAGCCCATAATACTCGAGTTGTCGCCTCCCAACTTTTCAACGTAATTGCAAAAGTCCTCCAACCAGTACTTGATGAGAGAGCTCTTGATGATCTCAATCTCCACCTCTTCGAGAACGTTGCGGGCATCGCTTCCGCGCTCGGCACTCTCCTGCAAGAACATGGCAAAATAGGGACCGACCGGGGTATCGACAAGGACAGTCTGGTAAAGATCAGCGTATCCCTTGGCGCTCGTATCAAAAGTGGGAATACTACGCATGGTACTCTCCTTGAACATTCCAAGGGGGTGGCACTGCTCGATAAGCTCGTTAATGTCGCGGCCGCTGAGTGCTCCCTTGAGCAACAACATAACGTTCTCAATCATGTACTCGTAAGTAATGAAATCCAAAAAGGTGGCCAGGGGTTCGACGGACTGGGAACGCAAGTACTTGAACTCGGTAACAAGCTACGAAAAGTGAACAGGGAGAGAGGCTTCGGTTAATACACGGTATAATGGTTCCGCTAGAGTCATTCCACGCTGCAATGGGCTTCGCACTAGTCTCTTTTCGTTCTTCATAGAAGAAATAATAAGTCTTACCTTTTCAATGGCCGCCTTTTGGAGCGAAGCCGGAGTCACCGAGGTAAAGTCCACAATGGCATCCGCGTAATCCGATTCGGAGAGATTCAATCGCACGTCTTCCAACGACTCGCACTGCGTCAAATGGTGGTAGTCCGAGTCTAGCAAAAAGCTGCTACGCATACCTCTCACGAGCGCCTCGGGGAAGCCGTGAAGGATGTTAAAGGTGGCCATGTTGCCAGCTTGGCTAGCGGGAGAAGGAGTCGGCATGATGGTATACTTTGACTATAGGAAAAAGAGGAGTAGCGATGTGTCGTGTTATATCTTCGTTTCGTAGAGGACAGCGACGAAAGACGAAAGCGTTGTGCTTTTGGACTTCGCTGCTTGCTTGATTTCTTCCGATCCTTTGCAGCGATGGGCGGCGCGGGCCCCGCGTAAGTAAACGCGGCTTTTCCCCTAAGTAAACCTTGTTTTCCTAAATAGAATTTACATAAATCTATCAACTCTATAAATTGAATGTTTATAATGTCCTCGTCGCCAATGCCGACATAGGATTCCCTCATCCCTAATACAAAAAATAGCTAGGTAAAGGAGAACGAGGGATCTACAAGTTGGTGTTACTGTACCGTCTAGTCCAGTAATTCGACCATAGACTATTCGACTATATGATAGTAGCTGATCAGTACCGCATGCTCGAGCGTAAGACCTTATTAGGTCGTGGTCTCAGTTTGAACATTGAACACAATGGTGGAAGTCGACGAGCACGAGCGAAAGGGTAAGTACGATAAGCTAGGACATCATGGGACGACTTGCGCGAAAGATTACGCAGGTCAAACAATAATTGTAGCTTCCGTCTAACTAGCTAGAAGCAATCACTAGAGTAGAAATAAAGATAAGAGTGAATATCACCTTAGGGGTACAGAGAGGGATTTTTCTACCAGTCACAGCACAACAACCCAAACAAAACTCGCTGAGCGAGGGTAGTATCGACCAACGTCTCAGTGCGCCAGTCATTCATATTTGCGCAAGCATTAGCCCGACCCCAGGAATCCTGATCGTCGAAGATTGTCAGTCATAATAATTGTTCTCGTAGAATCGAGCACAAACTCCATATTGTTCGTATCGGTTGCACAGGTAACATGGATGAACGAGTCGTTGAAATCGTCATCAATCAAACAGTCTTTGAACTTTTGAATAAAGTACAAGACGCCACTGTTGAAATCTCGTGGAGGGCCCGCATAATCACCGAATGGCTTCTGGGCTGCAATGTCTGTGTACATGATCTTCTCTGCGAAAACGTCCTTCTTGTTCAAGAAAAGCATAATCGAAGTGTTGGCGAATGCCCGATTGTTGCAGACGGACCGGAAAAGCTCCAAAGCTTCCGTCATTCGATTCGTTCGCTTCGATTCTGCTAGCGTTTGATCGTATTCAGACAATGCCGCCACAAAAATAACAGCGTCGACTTGATCAAAGCAATCGATCCATTTGCGCCGCTCCGACCGCTGACCACCAACGTCATACATTTCAAACTCGATACCATCGATACGGTATCGCTCCATCACTACTTGCGTAGTTTTTACACGGGCAAGCAAAATGTCTTGTGTAGTCGGCCGGAAGATGGGTGCCGCAATCCGAGGTAGATCTTGCAGATACTCCTTGTGGCCGTCAATTACATTCACGGATGATCGTTTTGACCACACTACCTTCATTGATTTGGACTGTATCGGGGAAAGCAGCAAGTTTACCAAGGTCAACCGGTCAGTATCACGCTTGTGTCACTCTCAACAATACAAGTAAACATCGCAAACATCAACAACCACAACCACAAGCAAACAACACAGACAATAGACTCACCTCCCATAGAATTTTAATCGCCTTCCAGAGTTGCAGGAATTGCTTGCAATCATTATTCGCACCAAGTCCCGCTCGAGCACTCGTACCAACCCAATCCTGTCCGTCCGCGTTGGGGGTCGCTAGCTCTGACGGGTCGGATGTGCACTCTACAACGTGGGCGACAACAAGGTCATACGCCTGTTTTGGTGACAAGCCGTCCGCGTTCTCCGGCGTTGGTTCATTCGAAAGTTGCAGTTCTAGACCAAGGTTCTTGAGATGCACGCACAGCTTGCGCATAGCTGTGATAACATTGGATCGCACGACGACACCGTACATTCGAAGGTCGTCGAGACTGCGCTCCGTTCCGTGTAGAATTCTCATTTGCTTAAAAATTGTACTCTTCCCGCTCTCGCCGGCTCCCAATAGTAGCAGCTTTACTTTGAGTTCTTCTTGTTGTCTCGCTCTGTCTAATTCGCGGTCAATACCCGAGGACTTGACGATCTCCTGCGGATTATCTGGCTTCTTGTTCACTGGAGATTCGTACGGATTCCTGGTGGAAGTCCCAGTACTAGGCCTAGAAGACGGAGGCGCCGCTTCTGCGGATGCACCACAGCCCATGATGGCTAATTCAAGAAGTTCTCTCCTACAAAGCGTGCAACGGAAAATGTGCTTCGGTTCACTACTACGACATAGAGGGCACGCGAAAGAGCAAAGGAGAGCGTTAGCGGTTGCTGTTACAGTATGCATTTGTATGTGGATGCCAGCCTGCCTCTCGACCACGATGCGGAAGTGAGCAGACACGGGTCGAACGAAGCTGTTTTGCGTACGCGATCTTGATCTTCCTCGTGTCGCATTCCCATAATCAATAAGTTACGAGTACCGGAGCGGGCAATTAAATATGACCGTGCAAATCCTCGTCGACGCGCAGATCTTACCTCGCGAAGGTCTCCAACGTCACGACGACGGTCTCGTTATTTCCTACTCCGATCCCAAACAAAAAACACGCACGGGAAGTTTCAATGCCTCAGAGATTGATGAGGAGAGCAAGACGAAACGTTGGGCTGGAGAGATGGGAGCCTCCGTGTAAACAGCACCACACAACGCTTGGAATGCTCCGCACTTTTTTTGCTTTCACTGTGGCGGTGGCTTTTTTCGGCTTTTTTGCTGTGTCTGTCTGTTCGGTTGTCTGCTTCGCCGTGCTTCGCCGCGCCTCGACATCATAATATCACCATCAATCATCGTCATCTAATCTTCCGGAAGGGAACCCGGAGCAGTCTTGCGTCTTGCAGCACTACGTACCGGTACGTACATACATACGACGTATGCATGCCACAGACTTTACGACCAAGTTGCTACCAGGTGCGACGTACCGGTAAGTACCGGTCTACCGTACCGTTTCTCTCCTTCTATCATATTGTTCTATTGAAGTGTGTGGATGGTGTGGGTGTGGGGGGTCCTATTCTACGACGTACTGTATAATGGTCGGCATATGCTCAGTCTGAGAGACCAACATTGGAGGCTGAAAAGACTGGAGCCACTCGCGGAAGCTAGTACATTAGTACGAATAAATTGGGTGGGACCCCCACGCAGAATCAGACGACTAAAATAACACAGCCAGGACCAACGCTGGAGCTCTGGTCGACTTACGACTAGTGTACAACCAAAGGTTGACTTGCAGATGTGCTGGCATATGCATTGCAAGGGTAGCCATGGAGGATAGCCGCAAAAACTAGCGGTGCGACTAAGTGCAACACGAGGAAGGAGAGCACCGTAAGCCGATGGCCAGCGTTCGCTACTGTATAAACCTGACGCAAAGACAAACTACCACTAACAACACCATGCGGTCTATACTCAGTTCCATGAGAATGAAAGACGAATGTAAACGGCCGAGGCCGAAGCGACTGTCACCACCTCAAGGCGTTCATGGTCCGACACACCAGCACGAGACAAAGGTACAAACGAAACTCAATAGGCGACGAACTAGACCATGCGTTCAATTGATTTGAATTTCGGTGTGACAGAAATTTAACTGTACTTTACCCATCCCATGTCAATGGCGCGTTCACGAAAGACCTGACGCTTCATGTTGAGGCCGTATTTTCGGACGAGTCCATGGCCGCCTAGACGTCCAGTGACACGGCATGCGCGGGATCCCTTTCCGTATCCCTTAGGGTGGGTGCCAAAAAGCTTGTCGGGTTTGCGTGTCTCGGCCATTTTGAAAGTGAATCTGTAAGAACGAGAATAGATATAACGGCGTGTGAGAAAAAAGCGACAATCTCCAGTAGACCAAAGCGTTCAAAATGCTATTTTCCAGCAAGTAATTAGAAGATAACCAAGTTAATGATGGCTTTAGTGTATTTTGAGAGGAGCGAATAATTCCCTTCCCTGGAGAATCATGCTGCAGAACAACATTGTCTCAACCCACAAAGCGCTGGTAAACGCTGTACAAGCCGCCACACACTATTGCCCTTCCTCCAATTCATCTCAACATGGGAACATTGTGACTCCTACCGACTAATACGGCAAGCCATTCTACGAGTATCTCCCTTCCTGTAACATCTGCATTGGACAACTAGCTAACAAGCACATCTCATCGTCGTACCTCGATTTCGAAGAGTGTTCGAAGCGATGTTGGCAGTTTCCAGTTTTAGTAACGCGGTAAAGGTTCGCGCTATTTTTGGATCTCCAAGATTGACTCCAAACCCAAGACTCACCAGAATCGGAATCGAGCCACCCCAAGCCGAGCCATGTCAGAACCATGGGAAAGACAGCATCGTCTTATATATCCCGCCCTTTGTACTCGCACACCGTTGTAGTGATTAGCATAGCGTCCGTATGTCCCTTCAACGTGAGACCCTAAATGGGTGTTGGATCCTCGATAAAACACGCGAACCGTGGAGTATGAGCCAGTACCTCGAGACGATGAATGTCGATCCTCTCGCTATCATAGCTCACGAAAAGGGAGAGACCGAGAACGACACCTATCACACGATAGAACTGACTGATAAATCGGTCAAGATTGTGAAACGAAGCCGAGTGAATGCAGATCTTATTGTCGATTTGCAGCTCGGAGTAGAGGATGTCAAGATTTTGCCTCCTGGAGATCGACCCAAGAAGATGCTGGCCAAATCAGACAATGCGCAGCATTTGAAGATTGAGTCGTCTTTATTTACGGTAAATGGTATGGCCAACGTGACGGATCTCAAGGTTTTGCTACAAGAGGGCGACAAAAGTGTCATGAAGCAGGATCTGGCCATTGTGAACCAGCAAACTGGTAGAAGCCACACTACTACCCGATACTTTCTTCCGTACCTCAAGACACCCCCACATCTCGAGGAGGCAGCAGTACCACCAGCTCCGTAAAATGATGGCACGCGTACGAAGTGGGCCATGTATGTACAATCACGGTAGATTGTAGTTCGAATGTAAAGGTTACTACGGCGTAGCTAGAGGTGAAAGAGAGCGGATTCTATGTTATCAATTAGTCTTCCTACCGCAACGATCTTTAGAGTGTAGTTGCTTTAAGTTCATCCAAAAAGCTAGTACTGTTGTGAACAGTGCTGCTTCCTAATATAACTTGCACCCGGCCCTTGTTTGCCTCATTGAACTCGCTAATCTTGGTACCTTCTTCGTAAGTCACGCCTCCCACCATGTAGATTAGAATTTCGTCTGGTACAATCTGATCTGCTTGCTGGCGATTGGTCGAGCCTGGCACAAACGGGTGTGTTCTTGTCGATAGCTTTCCCTTCGCAATGGACTGGATCGTATCCATCACCAACGGAACGTGCTGCGCGTAGACATTTTGGACGCCTTGTACACTGGTCATGAAACTCTTGGTCATCTTGCTCATCAAGTTGTGATCGTCACCGTACAAGCCTGGACCTCTTGACTTGACACCACCATATCGCAGCATAATCTTGACGAGATCAACCATATCAGGTGGGACGCCACCCTTGCCCATGGCCGACTGCACCATGTGAATGTTCCCCGACACTTCGTACCGCAACGCATAGAGTAGACCCAAACGTAGTTTGTCGGGGATCTTGACGCTAGTACTCGAGAGCTTTTCCATGAGTTCTCGCCAATGAGCGTTATGGTCGTCGGCACAGGCCAGCTCTTGTTCAAACTGCGAAACATCCATGAGAGAACAAACGCCCACCAGTCGTGCCAACTCCCCCATGATGGCCACGTGCTTGGATACCGTATGCGATCGTGATCGCAACTCGGGAAACTTGTCCATAAATGCTTGCATATCTTCAATTGTGTTCAGGTTGGCAGAGTTATGCTGCGCTGTCTGTCGCTGGTAGTCCTTGAGCAATCGTTGAATCTCTTCGCCCAGCTCGCCAAAGTTCTTGTGACGATTCAGACGAAAGAATTCGTCCTGCGTTGCCGAGAGTACCACTTCTTCCAAGTCCTTGGCAACGTTCGGAGCACCTCGTAAAATGACACGATGGTTGTTCAAACCCAATAGTTCATGCACCATGGCTTGGTACGTCCACTGACTCAACAGAGGCGTTACAGGATCATCACGACGATCCAACACCAACAAGAGGAGACCTCCGCTGCGATTACTGCTTCGGAATTGAAAGATCTCGTCTCCTTGAATGGCCTCGTGTATATCGTTAGCAAGTTCTTCGGCACACGGTGAATGCCCCGCGTATCGAATAGCACTCGGTTGTCTCTTCAAGGCCAGCAACATACTCTGGAGGCCTTGTAAATTGCGTTCGTACTGAGAAGCATACTTTGGCGCCCAGCTCGTGCCAGCTGCCACGGTCATGGCTAATGTATACCGACACTGAATTGTCAAGAGATCTTCGTTCACGGGTAAAAAGTCGGCGTAAAACTCTTGGACTTGTCGAACCTTTTCTCGTTCGTCGCATTCCGCCAACTTGCGAAGGAGCCCAGTCGAGAGAATGCCACTGAAAAATATGTGATATTCGCTGAATCGTGGCTTCGAGAGCTCTCTCACCAAAAGATCCACATTGGACAGAGTTGGTCGAAGAAAACAAACGGCCTTGAGGTGACTATTGGGAGTCTTGTTCTGCGAGGCTGCGCCATTCTCCGTGGCCGCTTCGTCGTCCAAGCGCGACACCAAGTAGACTTGCTGATCCAAGATTTCCGTCTGGGAATAGACAGAACTAACAATCTGCGTGGTCGATGCATCCAATAGTAGTACCTTCATCCCGTTGCATTTTCCATCACCGAGAACAATTCGGTCAATGTAATGCCTGATAGCAGCAACGCCGTCCAAGTTACTGCTCGCCATTGTGACTGCTGCCTTTGGGTGGGCTAGAATGAAAAGGTTTCAGCAAATTGCGCTAAAAGAATCAACGAATCTCGGTCTGATTCTCACTAGCTTTGATACAAAGAGAAACGATTGGGTAAGGTTGCTACAATTGGGTGTTTGTCGAGCAAAAGCCAAAGGCCATGGTGGCCCTCGCCGCAGCTGGTTCGTGAATTGATTTATTACTGTATGTGCGGTGTCCAGTACTCTATACTACGGTCAACCTGTATTTGTAAAACATCGTATTTTATCATTCAACCGTTGCAGGTCATTTTCAGTTCCAAATAAAAATAATGACTTTTCTAGTTTTGGTTTACAGTACGCCATTATTATTGCTTTAGCTATTTTAGATAGTCTAGTTATTAACCCTTGCCAACAATCCATTGCAAAATCGTCTCGAGTGTCTCATTCATATCGACTGGAACAGAGTGACCTCCGCTATGGTTGACGACTGTTACCAGACACCCGGCCTGTTGCAGAGCCGATTTAACCCTCATGGCTTGCTTTGGTGGATTCATTTCGTCGGTGGCGCCGACAATCATCAAAACTGACTCTTGCAGTTGCAAAGATTCGAGTTCTTTGGTATACGGATTCGGCCAAGCGACACCATTCAAGATATAGCCTCTAGGAGGATGTCTTGGAATCTTGTTGAGAGCAAGTAGCGCCGTGGTCAGAATGGCTCCCTGCGAATGGCCAACGACAAGGTCAAAGTCGCACTCCTGCATGGCCTTTAATACGGCACTCGCACTTTCCTCAAAACCATCGTATCGTTCAGCAGTAAACGATCGAACACCGTCGGGCATGGACCACCACGCGTAGCCGTCTCCTTTTGGCGCTGGCGCCTGGATCGCGGTTAGCTCCAAGTCAATGCTGTTGGACTCGGTCAAGGCAGTCCGCCAGATTTCCATTGTATCAGTGAAACCGTCAGCAGTTCCACCACTTCCGTGCAGAATCAGGACACGCAACGTCTCTGGTGACGACGTGACCTCCTCTTGGGATGAGGTTGCCATTGGTCGACGAGAGAGCCAACAAGACGTTGTTGTACTGCAAGAAGATTTAGAAAAGGCGTGGACTCCATTCGTCAAGAGAAGAGCTGCAGTGGTGGAGAAGCTAGTCCGAAGCGAAGGGATCCGCATGGGCATGAGAATCAACAAGCAAAGGAATACGTATATTGTTGCCGAGACAGATATCATCAATCATCGTCCATCGTCCATCGTCCAAAATCCGAAATCCATAAAAAGGTCCTCTTCTTACAGTACTATTTTAGTATACGACTTGAAACTGTACTTGGTCTCCGTGCTCCGATGGATTCCTAATTTCTCAACGAACGTCTTTTTCGATCTTTCGATCTTTCCTACACTATACTTAGACTAGACTACGGTACGGTACGTCGTATGCTCGATGACACAGATAGATGACACAGCGACGATAAGACCGAGCTCTAACTCTAACCTCGTCAACATCACTCTCTTCCCGTGAATAGCACAGTACAGATTGACAGCAACTTAACTCTATCATCACTCTCTTCTATTGAATTGAATCGCACCATATAGATAAACATCAGGAATCATGACGGATACCAAAGTAAACGTTCTCATGGTCGGTACCGGCGAGTACACGACGGGATATGTCGGCGGCGCGGCATCCGACAGTGACAAGGGGGCCGGAGTCGTGGCCATTACCATGCTGGATATGAAACGTCGCAATAAGGTGGAGCGCATCGGCATGTGTGGCGTCAACGGCAAAAAGTTTCCCGGTCTCCGTGCCCACATGCAAAAGTGTATTGGAGACGTCTATAAAGATATGGACGTCACGTGCTGTGAGACCTTTCCAGCGGATGATCAAGTCGATCCGGCTGCCTACACCAAGGCCATCGCATCGTTCCAGCCGGGCGATGTGGCCGTGATCTTTACTCCCGACGACACGCACTTTGACATTGCCATGGCGTGTATCCAGCGGGGTATGCACGTCATGGTGACGAAACCCATTGTCCAGAACTTGAAAGATCACCATGCCTTGGCCGCGGCGGCCAAGGAAAAGAACGTTTTGGTGGCGGTTGAAGTCCACAAGAGATTGGATCCATTCTACGCGGATGCTCGTGATCGAGTTCGGGCTGGATTGGGCGACTTTCAATACATGTACGCCTACATGTCGCAACCAAAGCACCAGCTTGAGACATTCAAGGCTTGGGCCGGGATCAGTTCAGACATTTCATATTACCTGAACTCTCATCATATTGACTGGTCCGAGTGGACCTTGGCTGGTATCGCACGCCCTGTCCGAGTCACGGCGACAGGTTCTACCGGTATTGCCAAGGCACGTGGTATGGAAACGGAAGATTCCATTACGCTCACGGTGCAGTGGGCCAATCTGAACGAAGACAAGTCCTTGGGATGCGCCGTCTACACATCCTCCTGGGTGGCACCCAAGAGCGACGTGCATTCGCAGCAGCGCTTCTTTTACATGGGCTCGGCTGGTGAAATCAACGTAGATCAAGCGCATCGCGGTTGTACCGTTTCGACGGACCAAATAGGCTTTGCTTCCGTCAATCCTCTATTTATGAAGTATACACCTACGAACGGCCAGTTCTCTGGTCAAGGTAGCTATGGCGTTCGAAGTTTCGAAAACTTTATCGATGCCTGTCGGGAGATTAATGCTGGCAAGGCGACACCTGGTGACTTTGACGATGGCTCGTTGGCGACGGTGCACACTACAATGCAGGGAACGGCCATTCTCGAGGCAGGACGAATGAGCCTCGACAACGACGGCTGCCCGATGGATATTATCTACGAAGGAGACAGCTCGGAGCCCGTTAAGATCGTTCCGCATACATTCGAAAAGGTACATTAAAGGATATAATACATTGGAATGATGTGGTGTACTTTCTTAATAATTAGTTGGACGTGATTACGATCCGTTGTATCTGGTGAGCGCGCTCATTTGATCAAGTGGAACGACTAACGATAGTTTCCTGGCGGCGGTGGGGGTGGAGGAGGCATGTGACCTCTCGGGGGCGGAGGTAGCGCACCGCGGGCCGGTGGGGGCGCCTGCTGCGGATTCGTCGTTGGCGGAGGTGCCGCATACGACTGCTGCGGAGGTGGCGGACCAGAGGCATGGTGCGGAACCGCCCGGCCTGGCGGAGGTGGCATGTTGCCTTGAGGCGCGCCCTGTCTAGCTGGTGGTGGCGCCTGCGGAGGACCGCCATAATTTCCCGGAGATGGAGCTCCATAGCCACCCGAGCCTGGCCCTTGCGGCGGCCCTCCATAGCTACCCTGACTCGGGGCTGGCGGATGTCCTCCGTAGCCGCCCGACGACGGAGCCGGTGGCGCACCATAACCCTGAGGAGGACCAGCGGAATAACCCGACTGAGGCATAGCAGGTGGTGCAGACCTCGGCGGCCCATTCATGCTCGGAGCCGGAGGCGCATAACCAGGCCCCGAACTAGGTGGAGCGTACCCAGACTGTCCTTGTGGTGGGTGCATGCCCATTCCGGGCTGGGGTGCTCCGGTTGGACCAGGACCGCCACCGGATGGCATTCCTATACCTTGTTGCGGCATTCCCGGAGGTCCAGGGCGTCCCGGTGGGCCGCCACCTGGTGCACCAGGAGGTCCAGCCGGGCCTCTAGGTCCAGCGGACGCATTGGGGTTGTTGACAAACTTCATAAACTCGGGATAGCTGTGCGTGCCACCTTGGAAAGAGGCGCGATCTTCAATCATGAACCAGAAGAATCGAGCCTCCATGTGTGTGTCGCCTTCCCGAATGACGTTGATCTTTGGGGAAACAAAGTGGGTACCGTCTAGTGTTTCTCGAAGGGCCTGAGTGATAGCTCCAAAGCGAGACGCGAACGAGTCACCATCCGTGAGCACTTCAATCTGATGGGAAGGAGACGACGATAAGGTAAGAAACAGATTGGATGTGCAAGACTGCGCGTTCTTATGCTTGCGATTGTACTTACTTGGCTTGGATCAATGTCTTCCAATGAATGCATGCCAAAGAGAGAACTGACAACATTCATGTCAGCTGTACGTCCAACCCACAGGAACATTTCAACAGCATTGTCAAGCAAGTAGACACCATCGCTAGTCAATCCCTCAATACTGAGGCTGACCAATGGAGGCAGCAAAATGTTGTTCCGTCCTGCAACGATAATCTCGCTTTCGTCCTCTAGCGTTTCTTCTAAAGGATAACCCGTGTCATCGTCCATTTCGTGGATCGCAAACATGCGCGGGTAAATGTAATGCTTCGCGTCGTCAACCCACATTCCATTCAACAAGTGGTGAGACTGCACACGTTCATCCGGATGGACATCTGTTCCGCCTCTGAATGCAACATTCTTCATCATTGCCAATGTATAGAGAGGAAGCAACTTCAAGTTCTCGGGAATAGGCTTCTCCTCAGTCTCACCGCCTTGTTGCTGGCCTCCTGGGGGTGGCACAGCGTAACCTGACACTGTTCTCTTGTCGCCTCCTTTCGCAGTGCGGATGATTTCAACGCAAGTTTGCTGGAGTCTCATTCGAGCGTTGTCCAAGCTCGACTTCACGGCCGTCTGCAACGCCTGTTTAGCGAGAAGCGTACAGCACACGTCTGTATTGATGGATGCAATCACTTCCGATGTGAGTGAAGTAACCGGTAGCGCTTGCGTCATGACACGAATGCGTCGTTCCCCGTCACTGCTCGTGTACAAGAATGCTGCTTGAATACTAACGTGACTTCCGACAATGTTCTGGTCGTCGTGAACCAAGTCAAAACCGAAAACGGAATCCGTATTGGTGTTGGGCAACGCGAGAAGATCCGTTCCGCGAACGTAAAAGTTTCCAAAAAAGTTGGTAATTCGCATCCCCTTCGTGCAGCGGATTCTCATGACAGCCTCGAACGTAGTCGTCTGCGTAAGGGTCTTGTTAAGCTGCTCTTCGAATCGCTGGCCGTCCTTCGCCTGGTCGAACGAGACGTACGAAAACATGGAACCAGCCGTAAACTTTGGAAGTTCGCCAAGGGCGGCCAAGTCCATGTACTGATACGGAAAGAGGAACATGTCAACGCTGATCTGCTGCCGACTAAATTCGACAGCTGTATCCTTGTACCAACTAATTTCGGGACGAAGCAATTTGATTTCGTTGGGTGTGCCCATAATTCCAGGCTGCTCACGCGGCTTGAGTGCACCATCGCCCATGTTGGGCATGATGGACTGGAATACGCACATCTTTCCTCCAATCGCCTTCATGACAGTAAACGCCGCCTTGAGGGCCGGACCCAAGCAGGACTGCGAGACGACAGGACTCTTCGAGAACATTTCCGGCAAGCTGTCCAGAAAAGCTTCCACAACGCTGCGCGACTCTTGCAAGTTCACCAGCAAGTTGTCCGGCAAGGGAACAAAGAGCTCCTTCAAATCCGAGACCACAAGCATCTGCGGGTTGGAAAGATCCGACGATAGGTTGTAATAATGCACCGAGTTATCAAAGGTAATGAATCCAATCCTGGTACGTCCCCGTCCGGGGAGATCATCCAGGCTGGCCTTGATTGCATTCGCAGCAGACTGGAGCATACCACTACGAACCGCTGTGGCACTCACGTCCAAAACGAAAAAGTACGTGGGTGCCTGCGGAGGCCGAACCATGTACTCGGCAGGAGCAATAAACTCGCACACTCCCTTGCTCAACTCGGGTCGTTCGAAACGATCGCGACGCAAGCCCTTTTCGTCCAAGTGGCAAAAATAAGCCGAAGGACAGTCGTTAACTTGCGCACAAATGTTGCACCGCCACCTACGGCCGTGCTCCGACCAAGTAACAAAGGCATTGATATACGTGCGACAACGCTTGCACCGAATGATACCCGCGTTTCCTGGCTGAACCGTATCAATCTCTTCATCGTCCGGGCCAGTGGGGGCCAAAGGACGCAGGATGGCACCAAAAGGAATCTTGGAGGCAGTTGCTTGCGATGCCGTCTGCGAGAGCTTTCCAGCGGACAAGCGAAAGAATCGTTCCGGAATCTGCACGGCAAAATCAATGTTTTCATTAATCATGGGTGCCGATGAGGCTCCGGGCATGCCACCAGGAGCTCCTGGAGCAGCAGGGCGTTGCTGCTGCTGCTGACCTTGCGCCGGCGCCTGCTGGTAAAAGGGCGAAGGCGCACCCACGTTTTGTCCGCCGCCAGGCCCAGGGGGCGCTGGCATCATCCCCGAACCTCCCGGAGCGGAAGGAGGGCGAAATCCCATTCCAGGAGCCGGCGGAGGAGGAGCTGCACCACCGGGCGCAGGAGGCGGCTGAAACATGCCTGGTACAGGTGGTGCACCGCCGCTGTGTCCAGGAGGAGGCTGAAACATGCCTGGTGCACCGGGTGGGGCGCCTTGGCCTGGAGCCGGCGGCGGTTGAAACATGCCAGGGCCAGGGGGCTGGGGAGCTCCAAATCTGCGATATTGAATGAGAATTAGAACAAGTTAGTGAATACACGTCAGTGACAATGAACGTGAATACAGGAAAGGCTTGGCAAGAACCGAGAACCAGAGATCGCGCAACGTTACGCTAGACGGATACTACTGCAATCTGCACTGGAATAAGGCATATTCATATGGTAACCGGCACAAAATAACGAAAACAGTGCACCCTTTGAAACTACGTACCCTTGTCCGGAACCAGGAGGACCTGGCTGACCATAGGGAGAATGCTGCTGATGTTGCTGCTGCATGGACACGTTTCCCATGGCGTTGTTCAACGGAGTCATTCCACCGACAGCGCCTGGAGCAGGCGGTGCATATGCACCAGGCGCCGGAGGCGGAGCCGCAAAACCACTACCACCCGCAAAACCTGCAGGGGGAGGGGGAGCAAACTGTCCTGGTCTAGCGCCACCGGGAGGAGGAGGAGGAGGGGGAAAGCCTGACATGGTCAATAACTTATGTCTTTAAGCTGTATCAATGATCCGTCCGTTGGAGGGTCGGCCGAGAGAGTGCCGAGACCATACCAAGACGTACCGCGAGACTACCGGTAGGTTTTGGATACGACTGTTTTGCCGCGCGGTGACCGTTCTACTGACAATAACCCGATGAGTAGCGAGCGTTATTGTTGGACGGTCCGCGAAACATAAAAGATTTACGCGCCTACTTTTTGCTCCGGTAGATATTCATTCGTTTCCACCGAATAAATCAATCTTATCCCCCGCCACGACCATGCGAGACCCTTTAATCCGCGCAATCATGTAAGAAAGCAACGACGGCTTCTTCTATACTCGACTGAGGAGCTATAGTTATTAGCTGCTGGTTTGGTCGATACAAGCAAAACGATGACCGATCGATTCAATCAAGTGAGTCGCTCGTTACTGACTGAAAAAGCAAGACCAATCGACAATGAACTCCAGTAAACCAATACCGTACGCTATCTACGCTGAAATATATGCATCACAAAACTACCTCACTAAATTATATAGAGCGAGCAAGACAGCTGGAACGTAAAACTAAAGCAAGGGAATCTACGGCCATAAGGCATCATGGCGGGAATCATTTTATCATGGCCTTGTCATGCTCAGCATGACTTCTCCAACACAAACAGCCCCAACCATAGCAAGAATGCATTTCTTATGCAAGCGCTACTGTCTTTCCACTAGCACTGCCCCACTAAACCAAAAATAATCGCAGCAGAGCAAAGCCAAGTATAGGCAGTGTTAGCCAACCGTCAAGAGCGATATTCCTCATTTCTCAAAACTACACCGGTAACTTTCCATGTGTCTCTCATTTCACGTACCTTTTCCAGCTTTTCTAGCATGAGCTGTGGTGTTACGGATTCGTCGGCCTGGACAACCACAGTCTTGGCATCGACGTTGGTTTCAATGTTGGCGACACCTGCAAATCAGTCCGTCGACAAAAGCAAGAAGTTGATTAGTTAGTCGATACAGCGCAAGAGAAAAGGATCGATATCA
>Ga0307978_1001223_pt1 | contig 19604 bp, 18 predicted proteins | sample OrgLakmetage1056_FD_203151 | JGI IMG/M metagenome (GOLD analysis project Ga0307978, IMG submission 203151) | Saline water microbial communities from Organic Lake, Antarctica - #1056 | ecosystem: Environmental > Aquatic > Non-marine Saline and Alkaline > Saline | place: Antarctica: Organic Lake...
ACAGCTTTCCGGCATTGGTCCCGCTGCCCTTCTAAAGGAATACGGTATTGAAGTGGTGCAAGATCTTCGTGGCGTTGGAGAGAACCTTAGCGATCATTACTCAGTGCGCGTGGGAGCCAAAGTCAAAGGTGGAGACACCTTTAATGAGTTGGCAACGGGATTACCATTAGGAGGTCAAATCGCGCGCTGGTTATTAAAGAGGCCAAGTATCCTCGCGCTGAGTCCCTCGCTGGTTCATTGGTTTTGGAAATCTAAGCCCGAACTTTCACATGCGGACTTACAGGGTGTATTTAGCCCCGCCAGTTATAAGGAGGGTTACGTTGGACGTCTAGATGATTTTCCTGGTATGACAGTAGGGGTATGGCAGCATCGCCCAAAAAGTAGAGGGTATGTCCGCATTGCTTCTTCTAATCCATTTGATGCGCCGATTATCCAGCCTAATTATTTGGAGCATCCCGACGATCAAAAAATACTGGTGAGCGGGATTAAACTCGCGCGTAAGTTGCTGCTTTCGGAATCGCTAAACAAATATTTCGATAAAGAGACATTTCCTGGTAATACGTGCTCATCTGATGATGAGTTGTTGGATTTTGCCAGGCAATATGGGGTGTCAGCTTATCACTTGAACGGAACCGCACATATGGGACCTAAAAGCGACGAGAACGCAGTCGTTGATCACAAGTTGCGTGTTTATGGAGTTGAAAATTTACGGATAGTAGACTCGGCTGTCATGCCTTCAATGCCATCTGCAAACATTTCCGCGGCCACTATGATGATAGGAAATAAAGCGAGTGATCTAATTCTTGAGGATTAGGGATTAGGGATTAGGGATTAGGGATTAGGTAGTGTAACTATTTTTAGCTCGGCTTATCAGCAGGGCTTAGTTTGTAAACGATATTTTAGAAAATAAAATAAAATAAGTGGGGTATTTAAATTGGTTATAAAGTGGCGTTTTTCGTTATTTCTATCTTTTTAATATAATAAGATTTTGGTATTTAAAGGTAATTAGAGCGCGGTGAAGTCAGTAAAAATCACGAAAGTTGCAAAAACAATATTTGGAGTCGATATGAAGATTAAGCATGCAATTTCATCTATATGTGTCGCGGCAGGTTTGGTTGTGACGTCTCAGGTTTGGGCGATAGAGCTTGATGTCGCAAGCACGTTCCCAAAAGATATGTTGTTTTTAGGGGATGGTCCAAAACATTTTGCACGAGCCGTGGAACAGATAAGTGATGGCGACATCAAGATAAATATCCATGGTGCCGGTGATCTGGTTCCTGCACTCGAGGTGTTCAATGCAGTTAGCACTGGTGCTGTGCACGCAGGTTATGATTGGGTTGGCTACTGGGGTGGGATTATTCCGGTAACGAACTTGGTCGGCTCCTTGCCATTCGGACCGACGCCTGATGTTTTAGCGGGATGGATCTGGGAGGGTGGCGGCATGGAGATCATCCAGAAGGCGTACGACCCTCATAACGTCAAGTTTCTGCCATGTGTTAACGTGCCTGGAGAGTCGGCTGGTTGGTTTAATAAAGAAATACGATCGGTCGAAGATCTGAAAGGACTCAAGATGCGCATAGGTGGATTGGGCGGCCGTGTCATGAACAAGCTAGGAACGAGCACCCAAATGATTCCTGGAGGTGAGGTATATGTCTCTCTCGAGCGTGGGCGTATAGATGCGGCGGAATTTGGAATCCCTGCAATCGATGAAAGCATACAACTTCAAAATGCGGCTAAATATTTTTACTTCCCAGGCTGGCATCAACCCGCTAGCATTAATTCTATCTCATTCAATTTGCAGACGTGGAATGGCTTGAGCGAACTGCAGAGAGGGCAGATACTTACAGCTTGCAGGTCTTCATATCTCTGGACATTAACCTACGGGATACCTGAGCAGATCGCTGCTTTAGATCGTCTGGAAAAGGGTGGTACTCAGATTCGGAGACTTCCGGATCAAGTGCTTGACGCACTGCGTGTTGCTACTAATGAGGTCATCAAAGAGGAACGGAAGAACGATCCCATTTTTGATGAGGCGTACTCTTCGCTGAGTGATTATATGGCGGACGTGAATCGTTGGGAAAAAATGCAAGATGTTAAGTGAGTGGTAGTATTTGAATGAGATATTCTAGCGGTTTGATACTGAGGGAGGTCTGATTGGTGCCCGTTTCCCGCAGAATTGCCTTTCAACTTACTAAAAGGCATTTAATCGGGATTCGGGTGTAAGGGGCTCTACTTTTGATTCATTTTTTTATCGCGCCTAGTCGGTTTGGCTGAATTTAAGGGTACTGGCTAAGCTCTCCGTCAGCAGATATTTTTAATCCGTCTGAAGATTGTTGAGCGCCGTCAATAATTATAGTGACCATTGATTTTAGAAAGATCATCATAGAAAAATTATTGGTAACGTTATACGTTTTTCATTCAAATAAAGAGTGCTTAGTTTTGGAAATAATGCTTGCTTCGACTTTCTCAATTTCTTTTTTTGGTGCCTAAATTTTTTTGGGTGCTTAGAGGTGAACCTTGAGATGTTTTTTCGTTTTATGATCGTTCCGATTTTGAACACAAAGAGAACAAGCATCGTTAACAAGCACCCCCTTGCTCGTCACCGTGCAGCAGAGAAAAGGCTGGCGGGGCATTGAAGAATGAACAGTGATTCCAGTTTTATGAAATATCATGAATGAATGTCGTTTTGTTTGATGACTTAAGATCGTTTAAGATCAAAATAATATAAGTAGGATCTAATATGAACGGTTATTTCAATTTTATAGCTATGACGAAAATTGGAACTGCATTACTTAAGATTAGTGCAGTTCCCGGTCGTTATGGCTCTGTTCTAATTCTTGTTCTAATCGCAGTGGTGATGGTTTCTGTAATAGGATCCCAGTTCGGCTTAAGTGAGCTTTTTGAATGGAAAACATCTATTATTCTTTTTGATACTAGATTGAACATGACTTCGATTGGCGAACTCCAATGGCACATTTTTGCCTTGTTGATTATGCTTTCTGGTGCGTATGCAATAAAGGAAGATCGACATATTCGTGTCGATGTTTTGTCGAATAGATTTTCCGCGCGCACGAGATTGTGGGTAGATTTATTTGGTGATCTTTTTTTTCTTGTTCCTTTTTATGTATTTCTTACATGGTATTCATTTTTATCCGCACAGAATGCCTTTGTGTTTGGTGAACAGTCCAATGCAGGTGGCTTAATTGACCGTTATCTCGTCAGATCTGTTTTGCCGATCGGAAGTTCACTGATGTTGATTTCAGGAATCGGTCGTATTTTTCGCAATCTTGGTTTGGTTTTCGGTGAAAGCGAGACTTTGGAGTTACCAAAATGACTTACTTATTGCCATTACTGATGTTATTTTCACTGATAGCAGCAATCTTATCGGGTTATCCTGTGGCATTCAGTCTGGCGGGCCTGTCCGTCATGTTTATGTTACTTGGAGATATTTCGTTTGCTACATTCTCCCTTGTGACAAGTCGAGTCTTTGGCGCCATCCTTGAGAATTGGATCTTAGCAGCAATACCGCTCTTCATTTTCATGGGCGTTATGCTGGAGAAGTCCAGGATCGCCGATAAACTACTACTAGAGTTCGAAGCGCTGTTCCACGGAAGGCGAGGCGGGTTAGGCCTTGCTGTTGTGATCTTAGGTGTCGTTATGGCTGCCAGTACTGGTATTATCGGTGCCTCGGTAGTGCTCATGGGAACGATGGCACTGCCGCTCATGCTAAAGCAGGGATATGACAAGTCAGTAGCGATTGGTGCGATCCTTGGGTCCGGTACGTTGGGTATTCTAATTCCTCCTAGTATTATGTTGGTCGTTTTTGGCGACGTTATGCAGATTCCTATTGGGGATCTTTTCGCGGGTGCTTTGATACCCGGTTTGATGTTAGGTGGATTTTATTTTTTATATATAATCTATGTGGCATTGACTGCCCCGCATAAGGTTCCAGCTGGTGAGTTGCCAACACGTGTTAGTGCGATATCGCTATTTTTTCGACTGTTAAAAAATCTGATTTTCCCCGCGTTACTCATCTCTAGCGTATTAGTTTCGATTGTAATCGGCGTCGCAACACCTACGGAAGGAGCTGCAATAGGTGCATTTGGCGCGCTCGCACTAGCCTTATTTAGTAGACAGTTATCATGGCAAGCTCTGGCGGACGGTCTTAAGGATACTTGTCTTACCAGTGGGATGATCCTCATATTAGCGGTAGGGGCCACGGCTTTTAGTCTAGTTTTCAAGCGTATTGGTGGCCAAGCAATGATTGCAGATGCAGTTGGAATAGTCGGACACAGCCCGTACCTAGTTATTGCAATTATCATGTTATTGATTTTTATTTTGGGCTTTTTTCTAGAGTGGATTGAAATTTCGTTTTTGGTTCTACCTCTTTTTGCGCCTATTGTGGCAGGCCTTGATTTTGGTGACGCCTTTGCAAGTCAAGGCCATGTGATGATTTGGTTTGCGGTGCTCGTAGCAATCAACTTGCAGACTTCTTTTCTTACACCGCCTTTCGGATATGCACTATTTTATTTGAAAGGCATTTCTATACCAGGTGTCAGTACCTTTGATATTTATAAAGGTGTTGCGCCTATAGTAATTATGCAGCTCGTAGGTGTCCTTATCGTGGCACTTTTCCCCGCTATAGTGCTGTGGCTGCCAGGGAATATTTAGATTGCAACTTTATTAGGGCGTTAAATAAGTTTTTTTGAGGAATTGTTAGGCTTTGATAGTAAAATCTAGGCGGAATACTTAGTGATAGTACACATAGAATTATGTTTTAAACACGGTGAGAAATGTTGCGCAAACGTAGATGCCTGTTAGCTGAAAAATACTCTTCTCACCTAATTTTAAATGTGAACGGATATTGGAGATATTTGATGGAATTTGAAGGTGAGCCGGGTCCTTATTTGGCAGCCGTAGTACAGGCAGCTCCTTGTGGATTTGATAACCAAGCAACATTAGATAAGGTCGCTAAATGGACAGCTAAGGCGAAAAAGGTAAAAGCACGCTTAGTTGTTTTTCCCGAAGCTTTCGTCGGAGCGTACCCATTTGGAAACGATTTCGGAACTAGGATTGGCCTTCGCACGCCGGAGGGAAGAAAAAATTACGCTGAATATTATAGAGCTGCAATAAAGATCCCTGGTCCAGAAGTATCGGCGCTTGCAGAAGTAGCAAAGGAAAACAGTTGTTACTTAGTTATCGGAGTGGTTGAGAGGGCAGGAAGCACCCTTTATTCGAGCACGATTTTTTTTTCGCCCGAGGGCAATTTATTGGGTTCGAGGCGCAAATTAATGAACAGTGGAGTTGAACGTTATGTTTGGGGGCAAGGTGACGGCACCAGTTTACATGTGTTCCCAACGTCGCTCGGTCTGCTGGGCGCTGTCATTGGTGGTGAAAGCTACATGCCCCCTCTTCGTATGACACTTTATTCGAAAGGCATGAATCTATACTGCGCCCCAACTGTCGACGATAGTGATGTGTGGGCTTCATCTATGCGTACTGTCGCTTTGGAGGGGCGATGTTTTGTATTGTCCGCCTGCCAACTATTGCGTCGTTCCGATCTGCCTGCCGGTTATACCATATCTGATCAGGTTCCAGACGGTGAGTTCTTGATTCGTGGTGGGAGTTGTATTGTCGACCCGCTCGGTACCGTTCTTGCTGAGCCTATATTTAATCGGGAGTGCCTCATAACTGCTACGATCGACATGACTGTTGTTGCGCGAGCAAAATATGACTTTGACGTAGTAGGGCACTATGCGCGTTCCGATATATTTCGCCTCGAAGTGAATGAAAATAGACAGATAGCAGTTAGCAAAGCATTAATTACTATGAAGCCTATGAAGCCTATGAAGCCTATGAAGCCTATGAAGCCTATGAAGCCTATGAAGGCAGCGATGAGGAGAGAACGAGATGATTCAAGAACCGTATAATGCATCGGTTATCCAAACCGCTTCGATCGCGTTTGATCCTTGGAAAACAATCGACAAAATGGGGGACTTTACAGCGTTGGCAGCAAGCCAAGACGCCAAGGTTGTCGTTTTTCCAGAAGCGTTCGTTGGGGGACACGCTAAAGGACTAGGGTTCGGCTCCTATTTGGGCTCGTGCTCATCCGAAGGGCGAGAGACCTTTAAGATGTATTACGATGGAGCCATTGATCTTTCTGGAGACGCAATCGCGAAAATCGGTGGGATTGCCCAAGAGAATGGCGTTTACCTTGTAACAGGCGCGATCGAACGAGAGCTTGGCACGCTGTATTGCGTTGTCCTTTTTTTCGCTCCAGACGGCTCCTTTATTGGCAAGCACAGAAAGCTCATGCCCACTGGAACCGAACGACTCATCTGGGGGTATGGGGACGGTTCAACGCTTCCCGTTTTTGATACACCATTTGGTCGTGTTGGCGCATTGATCTGTTGGGAAAATTACATGCCTATGCTCCGATTATCGATGTATTCAAAAGGCATCTCGCTTTACTGTGCGCCAACCGCTGATCACAGGGAATCCTGGCTGCCGACTATGCGTCATATCGCAAGAGAAGGTAGATGCTATGTACTTTCAGCCTGTCAACATGGCCGGCGTGCAGATTTTCCTAAGGACTATCCTCTTGATCAAGAAGTGCCCGATGATACGATGCTTGCAAACGGGGGGAGCTGCATTATTGATCCACTTGGAAACGTCTTGTGTTCGCCCGTGTATGGTGAGGACCTGATTCATACTGCCGAAATAAATCCAGCGTTGCTAATCAGTGCTAAGTTCGATTTTGATGTAGTGGGTAATAGTGCGAGGCCGGACATTTTTTCTTTAAGCGTAGACGAGCGACCACGTCCTTTGGTGCACTCAATACCTGAATCTAGAGACTCAGGAATAGAGAGTTGATCTATTAAGTTGCCTTTGCGTTCGTCATATTCGAAATATTGTTTCTAAAGAGGGTCTGACAACTGCCTGATATTTCCCTGGGTTTTTTTTCAGTTAAAAAAAGTCGTCCAAACAAAATTTGGGCATGATCACTCCCTCTGCAAGTTCGTTTTTTGCGTGTTCCCCGCCATTATGGCGCACTAGCGTTACGCAAGTAGATATTTTCACCCATTAGCAGGTTGCTGAACGCGACCACAACTTTAGTCGGTTGGTGTTTTTGATCAGACGATGACCACTGGCAAGGTCTGATGGACGGACGCTTACTCATCAACACCGTGCCCTGGCAAAGGAGTTGATGGCGTTCTTGGAAATGAAGGTGCAGGCGCGGAGCCTTAAAGATCGAAAGCTGGTGCACCGCGATGCGGTCATCGAAAAGTTTACCCATGAACTGGCCATTCTTAAGCGCCGCAAGTTCGCCCAACGCAGTGAACAACTGGACGCGGTTCAGGGCAACCTGTGAAGGAGCTGATCGACGGCGACCTTGTCGCCATTGAAGCCGAACTGGCACAGCTCACCATGGACGAAGCGCAGGCCAAGCCTAAACGCGCGCCGCTTCTTGCCTAATCTGATTAAAAATAAGATTAAAGGAGTCGAAAATGACCGATGAAAAGCAACGAGTGTTGCCCCTGTCCGGAATCAAGGTTTTGGAAATGGGCCAATTAATCGCCGGGCCATTCGCGACTAAGTTGCTCGGAGAATTTGGCGCCGACGTAATCAAGGTCGAGCCGCCCATTAATGGCGATCCGCTTCGAAAATGGCGCATTGTTCAGGACGGAACTTCTCTTTGGTGGCCTGTTCAATCGCGCAATAAGCGCTCCATTACTTTGGATCTCAAAAGCGAGGCTGGGCAGAGTGTTGCGCGGCAGCTGGCAGCCGAAGCCGACATCGTAGTAGAAAACTTCAGTCCGGGAACGATGGAAAAGTGGGGGCTCGGTTACGAAGAGCTTTCTTGCAATAACCCCGGCCTTATCATGGTTCGAGTTTCAGGGTACGGGCAGACAGGACCCTACCGGGACAAGCCCGGGTTCGGCGTGATCGGTGAGGCGATGGGAGGTCTGCGTTATCTGACAGGCAATCCTGAGGAGCCATCGGTGCGAGTGGGCGTCAGTATTGGCGATTCATTGTCTGCGCTGTATGCCATTATCGGCTCTTTGCTGGCTCGTTGCTGGCTCTTCAGGAGCGTAGTCGGAGTGGCTTGGGTCAGGTGATCGATGTCGCCCTTTACGAATCCGTGTTTACGATGATGAAAGCCTGGTTCCCGAGTTTGATGCGACAGGCCATGTGCGGCACCCTAGTGGCAGTGGGCTGCCCGGTATCACTCCATCCAATGCGTATAAGTGCCTGGAAGGCAACTACGTGCTGATTGCGGGCAATGGTGATGCCATCTTCAAGCGACTTATGAATTTGATTGGACGAGTCGATATGGCTGAGAATCCGGCTCTTGAGCATAACGACGGTCGTTCGAAGCACGCTAAAGAAATAGACGAGGCAATCGGCGCTTGGACGGGTGCCAGAGTTCGAAAGGATGTGCTCGAAAAACTCGATGCCGAAAGAGTGTCCGCTGGTTACCCCTACACTGAAGAAGACATTTTGAAAGACCCACACTACTTGGTGCGCGGAATGATTGAAACGATCGCGTTGCCTGGCGGTAGCATGCTGAAAGTACCAGGCGTTTTGCCAAAGCTGAGCGCGACACCTGGCAAGGTTGGTGGAGGGGGCCCGTCGCTTGGCGAGCACACCGCCGAGGTTCTTTCAGAATTAGCCATTGATGAGGCTGTTCGGTCACAAATCCTTAGGTCATTAAAGCGATAATGCGAGGTGAAAATGATTAGGGTCGAAATTAATGAGGTTGTTCCGCGGGATGGGCTTCAAATTGAAAGCGTGTTTGTTAGCACCGAAGACAAAGTTCGATTGATTAATGCTCTTTCGGAAACAGGAGTCAAGCGAATAGAGGCTAGCTCGTTTACCTCGCCGAAGAAGATTCCTAATTTGCGTGATGCGTCAGAAGTGATCAGCACGATAGACCGCCACGCGGGTGTGCTTATAACAGCCCTTGTGCCCAACGAGAAGGGCTGCGAACGGGCGCTGCTATCCGGTGTCGACGAGGTCAATATGGTGATGTCGGCGAGCCTGTCCCACAGCAAGGTTAACTTGAGAATGACACCGGAACATTCACTTGAGCAGTTGCAGGGCATTGTCCAAATGATCAAGGGCACGGGTGTGTTCGGCAATGCCTCGATATCGACGGTTTTTGGTTGCCCATTCGAAGGGTTCCTGCCGGAGAATCAGGTTCTATCGATTATTGAGCGTCTACTGGATATCGGGGTGCAAGGCATCACGCTTTGCGACACGACAGGTATGGCGAACCCGGCGCAGGTGAAACATCTGTGTGAGACCGTTCTTGGCAAATGGCCGGAAGTACCTTTTACCTTGCACTTTCATAATACCCGAGGCATGGGGCTGGCGAATGCACTGGCAGCGTGGGAGGCCGGAGTTGTTCGTTTCGACGGTTCCTTGGGGGGGGTGGGTGGCTGCCCCTATGCGCCGGGAGCGACAGGCAACGTCTGTACAGAGGATTTGGTGCATATGTTCGAGCAGATGGGGGTAAACACCGGAGTCGATCTGGACGCCCTGTTGAAGGTGTCAAATACTCTTCCCGCCATCCTAGGACATGATGTACCAGGGCAAGTTGTCAAGGCTGGTAAAGCGGACAGACTTTATGCCATTCCAGAAAGATGATGTATATCCGCCAGTACTTTGAGCAGAGATCCGCTTTACTCATTTAACGCTTAACTAGAGGTCGGTCCATGAAAACAATATTGATAAACGGCATTTGGCAGGAATCTTCAGACCAGAGTCGAATTGAAGTCTTGGCGCCAGCTACAGGGCAAAAATTTACCGAGTTAAGTCGGGGTAAGCAGGAAGATATTGACCTGGCTGTCGGTGCGGCTAGACACGCTTTCAAAAACGACTGGGGAAAATATTCGGCGACCGAGCGCGGTCGCCTTCTGTCAAAAATTGGCACAAAGATCATGGAGAATGCTGAAGAGATTGCCAGGGTTGAATCCCAAGATACTGGCAAACCTTTGCATCTGGCTCGGAACGATATCGCAGCGCTGGCGCGTTACTTTGAATTTTACGGCGGCGCTGCAGATAAGCACCATGGCGAGACCATTCCGTACATGAATGACTACAGCGTTAACGTCATTCGTGTACCGCTGGGTGTGACTGCACACATCATTCCTTGGAATTACCCTTCGCAGTTATTCGGCAGAACGGTTTGCCCGGCTTTGGCCGCAGGCAATGCCGTTGTCGTCAAACCCTCTGAAGAAGCCTGTCAGTCGGTACTTCTGATTTCCAGAATTGCCTGCGAGGCGGGGCTACCGAGCGGCGCGCTGAATGTGGTCACGGGATATGGGGTCGAGGCGGGCGATGCGTTATCTAGCCATCCGGATATTAACCTTCTCACCTTCACCGGCTCGCCATACGTGGGAGCATTGGTGCAACAGGCAGCTGCGAAAAACCACGTGCGCTGTGTTCTCGAGCTGGGTGGTAAGTCGCCGCAGATCGTCTTTGACGACGCCAACATGAAAAAAGCGATGCCCGCGGTTATTGCGGGCTTCATCCAGAATACCGGGCAAACCTGCTCAGCTGGAACACGGCTGCTGGTTCAGGAAAGCGTTTACTCAGAAGTGGTTGAAATGATCGTGGCCCGTGTCGCGAAAATAAAGACCGGCATGCCCGACAGTGAAGTAGAATGCGGTCCGATCATCACCAAGGCCCAATTCAAGCGCGTTCAGGACTTTATCAAAAGGATCAGGGCGACCGATCTTAAACTGATTGCCCAGGGAGAATTGGAGGTAGTCGATGAGGGCGGTTTTTTCGTCCCGCCCATGGTTTTTGGCCCAGTGCCAAGTGATCATGAGTTAGCCAGAGAGGAAGTCTTTGGACCGGTTCTGGCCGTGATTCCCTTCAAGGACGAGGCGCATGCTGTGGCGCTTGCCAACGATACCGACTACGGCCTTGTTGCGGGCGTCTGGACCGAAAATGGATCGCGTCAACATCGGATGGCTCACGCGATCGCAGCTGGACAGGTCTTCATCAATTGCTACGGCGCGGGAGGTGGCGTAGAGCTGCCTTTTGGTGGGGTGAAAAAAAGTGGCTATGGTCGGGAGAAAGGTTTATTGGCGCTGGATGAGTTCACCACCACCAAAACAATAGTCAATCATTACCAATAAACCGCAGGCGTTACACGCCAGAAGTGATTTCTGGCGTGTAACAATAATGATAAAGGTTAATAGCGGGCTTGGCGTTTGCAAAACAGTTGTCGGGCCTGATCTTTAGCGAGTTAGGCCAGTTGTCAGCGTGCTGACATTTCAAAGTTTCCAGTAACCCGCTTTTCGGTGTTTGGGTCGCAGTAGGAATGCCGGTCACCCGGCACCCCCTGCACAGATCCGTACGTGCGCTACTAACGCATACGGCTCCTATCTTGAGTGTATACCGTCAAATCGTTTGTTTGGCCAAGGATGCACAACTTTGGGTTGTGGCAGTGCCCCCTCTGCCAGCCTAGTTGTGTGTGCCACAGCAATGCGGCTCGGTTTTACAGGAGTTTACCGGGTTACATGAGAAGCTGTTGAAGTGATGGGGGAACCGAACCCCCGGAGTCTGCCTGCAGGGGCTGGCTCCAAACCACCCCGAGCGGCATTGGCTGAAGACCGTTGTCGTAAGCATCGAGGGAAAAGGCTCACCCATGTGGTGTGTCAGGTAAGAGCCGAGAAGGCGAGTACAAGCGAACCATCGTTAAGGTGTCGAAATTGGCAAACGATATCAAAACCGGGGGCCACAACTATCCCCGGGATAAGCCCATCGGAAACCTGTTTACTGGGTGGGCGGTATCCGGCATAGAGATGGCGCGAGCTCGGTTCAGGCACTTCAACGGAAAAGTCCGTTTGCCACCGAAAAAACTACCTGAAGAACTCAGCAATAATCAACAATAGCGCTCAGACATGGGTTGCTGGCATTGAATAACGACGAGTCGATTTTCCTGCTTTCACCACCTGCCCTGGCACGTCGTGGCCAATGAGGTCGGGGAGGGTGGAGGCCACCGCAAGTAATGCGTCCAAATCGACGCCGGTGTCTACGCCCATGGTTTCAAACATATGCACAAGATCTTCGGTGCATACATTGCCGGTGGCACCCGGAGCGAATGGGCAGCCGCCCATGCCACCTAATGAAGCGTCGAAGCGGTTAATGCCAGCCTGCCAGGCCGCAAGCGCGTTCGCCAGGCCCATGCCGCGTGTGTTGTGAAAGTGCAATGTAAAAGGTGTTTCTGGCCAGCGCCTAAGTACTACTTCACAGAAGCGCTTTACCTGGGCAGGGTTGGCCATGCCGGTGGTATCGCATAGCGTCACGCCCTGAATGCCCAAGGCGATCAGTTTTGCAATCAGTTCCAACACCCGCGCCTCGGGTACCTCGCCTTCAAACGGGCAACCAAAGGTCGTGGAGAGCGAAGCGTTGATAAACACGCCGCTGTTTTTGCTGACATTCAAAATAGTCGCGAACTGTTCAAGAGACTGCTCCGGTGTCATGTGCAGATTGACTAGACCGTGGCTTTTGCTAGCTGACATTACTAGGTTAATTTCGTCGACTTGGCAGGCGAGCGCCCGCTCGGTGCCTCTCATGTTGGGCACCAGAACCGTCATGTCGACCCCTTCCCGGCGTTGAATGGCGGTCATAACGTCAGCGGCGTCCCTGAGGGTGGGAATCGCTTTTGGTGAAGTAAAAGAAGTCGCTTCGATACGCCGCAGGCCAGTGGCTGACAGCGCATCGATCCAGCGAATTTTCTCTTCTGTGGGTACAAAACGCGCCTCAATCTGCAGGCCATCCCGGGGGGCAACCTCATTAATTTCTACCTTTAAAGGGCAGGGCAATGGCTGGCTCATGGTGCTCTCCTTATATAATTCCTGCTTGGCGCAGTTTGGCGCGAGTTTGTTGATCAATCCCCATTTCATCCAACACGTCGTCGGTATGTTGACCAAGAGAGGGTCCGCCGTCCCCGAGTCGTCCGGGGGTAGCGCTAAGCTTAGGAAGAACACCGGGTACTTTCAGCGGTTTGCCGTTGGGGCGAGTAAAGGTTTGAATCATCTCCCGGGCCAAATAGTGGGGGTCGTGGGCGATATCTTCCGCAGTATAGGGGTAGCCTGCAGGCACGCGGGCGTCATCCAAGGCTTGAAGAATGGCATCCCGTGAGCGCTCTTCGGCCCAAGCCTGAATCGCCGCATCGATCATCTCGGCTTGCTCACTCCTCCCATCGTTATGAGTCAACGACTCATCGCTGGCTAGGTCTTCTCGGCCAATCACGCCCATCAAGCGCTTGAAGATACTGTCGCCGTTGCCGGCAATCAGCACGTAATCGCCACCTTGGCAGCGGTAGGCGTTTGAAGGAGTAATACCGGGTAGAGCGCTGCCGCTGGGCTCGCGAACATGGCCACTGGCATCGAACTCCGGCAGCAGGCTTTCCATCATCGCGAACACCGACTCATACAGCGCGACATCAATCTCTTGGCCCAGGCCACTTTGGTTGCGCTCCTGAAGCGCCAACAGGGTACCGATTACCGCGTAGAGGGCTGAAAGCGAATCACCGATACTTACGCCCACGCGCATCGAAGGCTCCCCCGGCTGGCCGGTGAGGTAACGTAGCCCACCCATAGCTTCGCCAATCACGCCAAAACCGGGCTTGTCGCGGTAAGGCCCCGTTTGTCCGAAGCCGGAAATATGTACCATAATTAGTCGTGGATTGAGTGCCGAAAGCGCTTCCCAGCCCAGCTCCCAGTTGTCTAGGGTGCCTGGACGGAAGTTTTCCACCACCACGTCTGCCTCGGCGGCGAGCTTACGTGCTAGGCCTTGCCCCTCTTTACTACGCAAATCCAGTGCCACCGAGCGCTTATTGCGGGTTTGCACGTGCCACCATAGCGAGGTGCCCTCTTCTAGCATCCGCCACTTGCGAAGCGGGTCGCCGGTTCCTGGCGGCTCGATTTTAATCACGTCGGCACCGAATTCACCCAACAGTTTGGTCGCGAAAGGCCCCGCAATGAGCTGGCCAAGCTCAAGCACTTTTAAGCCCTGTAATGGAAGCTTGCGCTCTTCGGAAGCATTCATAAAGCTTTCCTCTACTCATTGGTGTCATTGTTAATCATCAGTATGGGTTAGCCGTTCATGGCCGACAATCCGGCAATCGGCAACAAAGGGTTCGTGACTGACGAAGGTGTGCGCTAGCATATGCAGATTGCCTCCCTGGAGTTTGTTCTATGCGCCGCTTCGATTTTGTCACTCTGCAACTGTTTATCGCCGTGGCGGATGAAGGCCGCCTGACGGCTGCGGCCGAGAGGGAACATCTGGCACTCGCTGCGGTAAGTAAGCGGATAAGCGACCTGGAAGCACTGGTGGGCACTACGCTATTTTATCGCCGCCCCAGAGGCGTCGAACTGACCCCTGCAGGCCAAGCGTGTTTGCATCATGCACGGCGTATTGTGGATAACATTGAGCGAATGCAGGCCGAACTAAGCGAATATGGCGAAGGCGTGCGTGGTCATGTGCGGATCCACTCCAATACGTCGGCAATAATTGCGTTTCTCCCACAGGATCTCAGCGCCTTTTCCCGCCTCTACCCCGAAATTAAAATTGATCTAGAAGAGCGGGTAAGCAGCGAAATCATTACCGCTGTGCGCGAAGGACTTACTGATATCGGTATTTTCGCCGAGCATGTGGCGGCGCCTGACCTTCAGCAGCTTTCGTACCGGCAAGATCGATTAATGTTAATGACACACATTGACCATCCTTTGGCTGGACGTGAAAGCATCGCCTTTAATGAAGCGCTGGCCTTCGATTTTATTGGCTTGCAGCAGGATGCTTCGTTGCAAACGCTGTTGAATGAACAGGCTAATTTGGCATCAAAAACACTGAGAATGCGTATTCAGGTACGTAGCTTCGACGCCATTTGCCGCATGATTCACCACGGCATGGGCGTTGGTGTACTGCCTGAGCGAACCATCTACCGTGACCTGGGCGATTTGCAGCTCAAAAGCATCCCGCTTAGCGACCCTTGGGCGCAGCGCGAGTTGGTAATTGGCATGCGCCGGTATACCTCGCTGCATGTCACTGCCCGACACTTAGTGGACCACCTTACTCAGAAGAAAAAGCAGGTTAAACCCGAAGTATCGTAGGCGCTGACCACTGCTGACAAAGCGGCATGACTTCTAAACGCGTGATATTGACATGAGGAGGCAGCGAGGCCACATGCAGAGCCTGCTCGGCAATATCTTCAGGCTGTAACGGCTGGGTGCCTTCGTAATAACTATCGGCGATGTTTCTGTCACCTTTCATACGTACCAAGGTAAATTCACTGGCCGTCATGCCGGGCGCTAGATCGGTGACCCGCACTCCTTGGGGGCCAACATCGCAGCGCAGGTTGTAGCTAAACTGTTCCACAAATGCTTTGGTGGCGCCGTAAACGTGGCCGCCGGGGTAAGGTGTATGGGCCGCGATAGAGCCCAGGTTGATCACTGTTGCACCTGGGCCTGCGGCGATCAGTTTGGGAAGAAGGTGTCGAGTGACAGTGATCAGCCCTTTGATATTGGTATCGATCATGCGGTACCAGTCATCTAAATCAGCGGTTTGCGCGGGGCCTTTGCCCAGAGCAAGCCCTGCGTTATTAATCAACGCATGCACACGCTGAAAGGGCTCAGGCAGCTCTGCCACAACCTTAGCCACTCCATGTGGGTCGCTCACATCCAACTGGGCAGTGTGCACAGGTACAAGTTTTTCCAGCGTTGCTTGAAGAGCATCTAAACGCTCCTGGCGGCGGCCAGTCAGCACCAGCGCCCAGCCTGCCCGGGCGAAACGATGGGCACAGGCATGTCCAATGCCGGAAGTGGCGCCGGTAATAAAGGCGACAGGGGTAGATTCGTTCATGGTGAAAGTTCCCGACATAAATTGTGATTGGAATGCAGCGTAATTGTCCATTGAGTTAGTCAACAGTTGCCGTTAGATATTCATCTCTGGTCGTATGACAGCATGAACTTCGTCAAAATAGCCCACTAGTGGCGTTTCTAGCCATCGTCTTTAACGAAGTCACCCTTCATAAGCGTAGACTTGAGACACTTGACTGTTTGCTTCAGTATCAAATAATCCCCACCAGAGCGACACGATAAGAACATCTGAGAAGAATCACACCCAATAACAACTTTAGAGATTGATCCTATGCGGAAACAACTGTTTGCTACGCTGGCTACCCTTGGGATGCTAACGGCGGCCCCCTTCGTCCTAGCAGCCCCGATCGAAATTCAAGTCAACAACACCATGAGTGAGGGCGGCTCGGAAAGTGCCGCGGTGGAACGCTTCGCCGAATATTTAGAAGAGCAGGCCCCAGGCCGCTTTGAGGTGCGTCCCTTTTTAGCGGGTTCACTGGGCGGTGAGAACGCTATCCTAGAGTTGCTCAACCTTGGCCAGACCCAGCTCTCACTGACCGGCGGTAACTGGCGTCAGCAGTACGCGCCCAAGTATGATGCCATCTCGGTCCCCTTTGTTTTCACCACCTGGGATGAAGTGGACGCCTATATGGAAAGTCCCTCCGGCCAAGCGATGATCAAGCAAGCGGAAAGCCAAGGGGGCCTTAAATTCTTAGGCACCCAGCACCGCGGTCCGCGGCATATGACGGCCAACAAAGCTATCAATTCGCCAGATGACCTTGAGGGCTTCCGTTTGCGCCTGCCTGCGCTGCCAGTGTGGATGGAAGTCTGGAAAGAGATGGGCGCCCAGGTGGTGAGCGTACCCGCGCCGGAGATTTATCTCGCCATGCAAACGGGCCAGGTTGACGGCCATGAAAACTCGCTTTCTTCGCCCTACACCCGCCGCCTTTGGGAAGTGCAGGATTACATCATTATGACCAGCCACGTCCAGTTCCCATGGAGCTGGGTAGCGAGTGCGCGCTGGTGGGATGGGCTGGAAGCGAAAGATCAAGCACTGATTGAAAAAGCGGTCGACGTGGCACGCCAATACGGCTCTAATCGCGAAAGTGAACTTGACGAGTTCTACCTGAAAGCGCTGCAGGATGAAGGTATGACCGTTATAAGGCCGGAAGTTACGTCTTTCCGTAAAGCGGCGTTACCGGCGATTGATCGCGTGATGGCCGAGATGGCAGACGGCGTACGCGAAGATGCACTTGGTGACAAAAGCGAGTAATACACGCTTGGAATGAACAACGTCGGCCTATCGGGCCGTCGTTGTATTTTCGTAAGAGACAAAAACGTTAGGTCTAGTCTGAGGAATTCTCCTGTGGATGACGTTGTAGCGCCCAGTAATGGGCCAGATCGAATTGCTTTTTATACGCTGCGCTGGATAACCCGCCTATGTGATGGAGTCGGCGTAGCGTTAATGGCAGCTATGCTACTATTGATTGTGGCGGCCGTTATTGCTCGCGACCTGCTAGCCCTGGGCCTGCCCTGGACCGAAGAAATGGCGCCTATGTTGATCATCTACGCGATTGGCTTTGGGTCGATATCCGCATGGGTGCGCAGCGAGCACCTCGTCGTTGATTTGTTTAGCCATAGGCTCTCTGGACTGGCTAAAAACGTCCAATACCGACTCACCGCGCTGATCTCTTGCGGCTTTTTTGCCCTCGCTGCCTGGGGTGCATGGATTATGTCGGACGTGAGTTCCAATAATACAACGGTCTCTCTGGGCATTAGTTTCAGTTACCTCTACTACGGTGTTTTTTTTAGCTTTGCGGGCATGGCTCTGATAGCCGTGTGGCAAACCCTGCGCGGCCCGGTAGCGTGGCTAGAAGCACACCATGAAGAAGAGGTGGATTAGCCATGGTCGAACTGTTGATTTTTGTCGGTGGGCTTTTAGTACTCATGGCGATTGGCTTGCCCGTTGTTGTTGCCATTGGGGTGACCTCGTTCATCGCTTTGGTGGCTACAGGTACCGGCGGTTTGCCCGTTGAGCTATTGCCACTAAAAATGGTGCAAACGCTTAATAACTTTACACTGCTGGCCATTCCGCTGTTTATTCTGGCAGCCAATATTATGAATATTGGCTCCACTACCACGCGGATTTTCGACTTTGCAACGGCGCTTGTCGGCTTTACCAAAGGTGGCCTTGGTCACGCTAACGTGGTGGCCAGCTCTATATTTGCGACCATGTCGGGCACTGCCGTGGCCGACGCCGCTGGGCTTGGTAGCATTGAAATCAAGGCAATGAAAGAGCGTGGCTATGAGCTAGGTTACTCTACTGGTATTACTGCAGCATCCAGTGTTATCGGGCCAATTTTGCCGCCCAGCATTGCACTGGTTGTCTACGGCTGGCTAGCAAATGTAAGCATCGGCGGATTGTTTATGGCGGGCCTGCTGCCGGGTATCTTGATGGCGCTGCTGCTGATGAGTATGACCGTATTGCTAGGCGCAACTGGCAAGGTAGTGATGCCCAAGCCCATCCCGTTCGATGCTTGCGAAGTAGCGCGCACCGGCAAGCGCGCTATTTTGCCGTTGATGATGCCTGCGATAATCGTCGGTGGTATTTGGGGCGGCTTCTTCACGCCCACTGAGGCGGGGGCGATTGCCTCGCTTTACGCGGCGATTTTAGGCGGGCTGATCTACCGCGACTTGAAGTGGCGGGATCTGTTTACGGCCTTTAACCGCACCTTGAAGTTTAGTGCGGTTATCCTGCTGATCATTGCCGTTTCCAGCTTTTATGGGTGGATACTGGTGCGCATGGGCATCCCTCAGGCATTGGCGGGTCAGGTGGCCAGCATCGATATGCCCACGGTGGTGCTACTGCTTTGTTTTGCGCTGTTCTTCCTGCTGATTGGCTGCTTTATGTCGGTGATCGAAAGCATCCTGATTTTTACCCCGATTGTAGTGCCGGCTGCGCTAAGCGCTGGGCTAGACCCTGTGCACTTTGGCATTGTCATGGTGATTACGCTCTCGGTGGGGGTGATCACCCCGCCGTTTGGCACGGTGCTGTTCTTAATGGTGAGCATTACGAGGCTACGCTACGGCCAAGTAGTCAGTGCCATAATGCCTTTCTTGCTGCCGATTATTGCTACCATCTTGCTGCTGATCGCCGTGCCGGGTCTAGCCACCTGGCTGCCAGGCGTAATGGGTTATTAATCAACGCTTTTCACTGTTGGAGAGGCCCCGCTGGGATGGCCCTGAGGGGCGGGCGTGCCGATGGGCTTGTTCTCTCACGACACCACTTGTTGGGGTTATTACTGAACCACTGAACACAATGCTGCAGGGTCTCTCAGTGCTACATTTATCAGCTCTCCATCGTCGGCGGTTTTCAACTCAGTTGGGCGAAAGCCAACGCCCCTACCTGAAGGGTCTAAGCAATTGAGACAGGCAGGGCGGAAGTCGTAACGTTCCCTTGGGTTGCTGAGATAAAAAGCTTGTTGGTTTATCGCTCGACCCGCGACATCGATGTCTTTGGTGGGTCGTTGTTGCCGACCTTATTGGGGTACTAGAGTTTTTCCCTCGTAATGGAACATAAACGTCTAGATCCCTTTCCCCGTCTACGTTTCCCGAGGGGGGTGCTTTTCCTGAACGGGTATATAACCCTCGATTGAGCTCATTAACTCGTCCAGATCAGGCAATTTCTCACTTCTTTGGAAGTTGTAGGTGCCTTTCAGGTTTATG
>Ga0307978_1001224_pt1 | contig 19599 bp, 20 predicted proteins | sample OrgLakmetage1056_FD_203151 | JGI IMG/M metagenome (GOLD analysis project Ga0307978, IMG submission 203151) | Saline water microbial communities from Organic Lake, Antarctica - #1056 | ecosystem: Environmental > Aquatic > Non-marine Saline and Alkaline > Saline | place: Antarctica: Organic Lake...
CAAATCCCCATAACAACAAACGGCAAACCAAGCCCAACCCCACGATTTCCCGCTTGAGCGCTTCTCCGACGCCAGGCAACGTTCCGCGTCACCCAAACGTCGCGCGGGGCGTCCGAGAAACCTACACAAAGCAGACGTCCGCGATAAACGTGATACGTGGTCCACAAAAAGAGGCAGGCACCCCGAAAGGGACGCCTGCCTTCGCCTTTTCAGGCCCTCAATCACTTGTTCATCCGGTTCTCGATCAAATCGTCCACAACGGACGGGTCAGCCAGCGTGGAGGTGTCACCTAGCGACCCGTGGTCGTTCTCCGCGATCTTGCGCAGGATCCGGCGCATGATCTTGCCGGAGCGGGTCTTTGGCAAGCCGGGGGCCCATTGGATGAGGTCCGGCGATGCGATAGGCCCGATTTCAGTGCGGACCCAGGTGCGCAACTCGGTGCGCAGATCGTCGGTGTATTCCTCGCCCTCCATCAGCGTGACGTAGCAATAGATGCCTTGCCCCTTGATGTTGTGCGGATAGCCGACCACCGCCGCCTCCGCGACCTTTGCGTGGGCAACGAGGGCGCTCTCGACCTCCGCCGTGCCCATGCGGTGACCCGAGACATTGATCACGTCATCGACACGGCCCGTAATCCAGTAATCGCCGTCCGCATCGCGCTTGCACCCGTCGCCGGTGAAGTAATAGCCCGGGTAGTCGGCGAAATAGGTCTTCTCAAAGCGCTCGTGATCGCCCCAGACCGTGCGCATCTGGCCAGGCCAGCTGCTCGCGATGCACAACACGCCCTCAGCGGGGTCGCCTTGCAGCTCTTCCGCCGTCGTAGGCTCAAGCACGACCGGCTTGATTCCGAAGAAAGGCTTCATCGCGGAGCCGGGTTTCGCCGCGTGCGCGCCGGGCAGGGGGGTCATCAGGTGGCCGCCGGTCTCGGTCTGCCACCATGTGTCGACGATCGGGCACCGCCCGCCGCCGACGACGTCGTTGTACCAGTTCCACGCTTCCGGATTGATCGGCTCGCCCACGGTGCCGAGGATGCGCAGGCTGCTCAGATCGGCGGATTTCACGAAATCCTCGCCCTTGGCCATGAGCGCACGGATCGCGGTAGGTGCGGTGTAGAACTGGTTGACCTTGTGCTTTTCGCAGATCTGCCAAAAGCGGCTGGCGTCGGGATATGTCGGTACGCCCTCGAACATGATGGTCGTCGCCCCATTGGCCAGCGGGCCGTAGACGATATAGCTGTGCCCCGTGACCCAGCCCACATCCGCGGTGCACCAGAAGATGTCGCCGTCCTTATAGTCGAACGTTATCTCATGGGTCATCGCCGCATAGACGAGATAGCCGCCGGTGGTGTGCACCACGCCCTTCGGCTGCCCGGTTGAGCCCGAGGTATAAAGAATGAAGAGCGGATCCTCCGCGCCCATCGCCTCCGGCGCGCAGGTATCGGACGCTTTTTCAGCCAAGGCATTATAGTCCAGATCACGGCCCTCGACCCATGTCGTCTGCCCGCCGGTCCGCTTGACCACCAGACATTTCACACTGTCCTTGCAATGCAGCAAGGCCTGATCCGCGTTGGTCTTGAGCGGGGTTGCGCGACCGCCGCGCGGGGCGTAATCGGCGGTGATCACCACTTTTGCGTCACAGCCGTTCACCCGCGCCGACAAAGCGTCGGGCGAGAAGCCCGCGAAGACGATGGAATGGATCGCACCGATACGTGCACAAGCCAGCATAGCATAGGCGGCCTCCGGGATCATCGGCAGATATATGATCACACGGTCGCCCCGCTCCACGCCCAAGTCCTTGAGGATATTGGCCATCTTGCAGGTGCCTGCGTGCAGGTCGCGGTAGGTGATGTGCTGGGCAGCCTCATCGGGGCTGTCAGGCTCCCAGATGATCGCGGTCTGATCGCCGCGTTTCTCCAAATGCCGGTCGATGCAGTTGGCCGACACGTTGAGCTGCCCATCGGCGTACCAATTGATCTTGACAGACCCGAGGGTGAAATTCACATCCTGCACCGTCGTGAACGGCTTCATCCAATCGACGCGCGCGCCCTGCTCGCGCCAGAACCCGTCAGGATCGCTCAACGATGCGGTATACATCGCGTCGTATTTCGCGGCGTCCACATGGGCGCTTGCGGCGAGTTCAGCACTGGGGGGGTAGGTTTTTGCGTCTTGAGACATGGGGTTGGTCCTCCTTGGGGGCGGCGTGCGTCTTGGGGCGCACTCCCGCTGATGTTTGGCGGCAGCTTAGGGGCTGTGGGGGGGTAAGGGAATATTCAAGGCGGGGCCGTGAGTGACTTTGTGTAAAGTTCTTTCCGAAAATTGGTAAATCCAGTAAATTAGGGCGGCAAATCCGGCCTGGCACGCCGTGGCGCGGGGCGTGCATGCCGCACCGCGTCCCCGCCTTTCTCTGCCGCGACTGCGCAGGACTGCAAAGACAATTCACCCGCCGAGTTGTAATATGCTGTTGCATCCCTCGGCTCCCTAAGGTTTTGTATTGTGCAACCATTTCGGGCGGGGAAGGCCCCGCTTTGGGGATGGGCAATCGGACGGAAGCGCGCACCTGCAACGGGTCGCGCTTGATGATCCACAAAAAGACAAAACTGAAAAAACTGAAAATCTCTAGGGGAGAACACTCAATGAAAAAGTATCTGTCAGGTGCTGCTGTCGCCGCGATCAGCGTTGCTTTCGTGTCTGAGGCCGCCGCCACCGAATGGAACGCATCCGTCTGGGGCAAGCGCCGCGCGTTCACCGAGCACGTCGAGAAGATCGCCGAGCTGGTGTCGGAAAAGACGAATGGCGAGTTCACCATCAACGTGAGCTACGGCGGTCTGTCCAAAAACACCGAAAACCTCGATGGCATATCCATCGGCGCCTTCGAGATGGCGCAGTTCTGTGCGGGCTACCACCGCGACAAGAACCGCGTGATCACCGTGCTGGAGCTGCCGTTCCTGGGTGTCGAGAACCTTGAGCAGGAAGTGGCGGTGTCGCGCGCAGTTTATGCGCACCCCGCCGCCGCCGAAGAGATGGCACAGTGGAACGCAAAGCTGCTGATGACCTCGCCCATGCCGCAATACAACATCGTCGGCACCGGTGAGCCTCGCCAGACGCTCAAGGACTTCGAAGGCATGCGGGTACGTGCGACGGGCGGCATCGGAGATGCCTTCGCTTCCGTCGGGGGCGTGCCCACGTCCGTGACGTCGTCCGAGGCGTTCCAGGCGATGGAATCAGGCGTGGTCGATACCGTGGCCTTCGCCCAGCACGCGCATCTGTCCTTCGGCACCATCAACGAGGCCGACTGGTGGACCGCCAACCTCAATCCCGGCACCGTCAACTGCCCCATCGTCGTGAACCTCGACGCCTACGACAGCCTGTCGGACGCCGAGCGTGAAGCGCTCGACAGTTCCGTGGACGAGGCGCTCGATCACTACTTGGCCAATTACGCCGAATTGCTGAAGCGCTGGGATGCCGTGCTCGAAGAGAAGGGCGTGCAGAAAGTCGAGATCGCTCCCGAAGTGCTGGCCGAGTTCCGCTCGACCGCCGCTGATCCGATCCGCGACAAATGGATCGCCGACATGGAAGCCCAGGGTATTCCCGGTCAGGAGCTCTATGATCTGGTCGTCAAAACGCTGGCCGAAGCCAAAGGCGGCAGCTGAGCGAGGCGGCGGGCGGCAGAGCCTGCCCGCATGGAACGAGATGAGGCTGCGCGGCATTCGCGCAGCCTTTTTGTACCTATAATTGGGGGGAGAGGCGATGGCAGGTTCAGCTGCGGTGCTGGAAGATTCCAGCCTATTGAGCAAACTTGATCGCATGCTGCTGCCGCTGGAGCGCTTCGGCGCTTTGTTGAGCGGCCTTGCGATTTTTGCACTTATGTTTCTGGCGGCCTATTCGGTAACCGCGCGTAAATTCTTCGGCAGTCCGCTGATGGGCTACGTCGATTATATCGAGGCGGCGATGCCGGTGATCGCGATCATGGGCGTCTCATACGTGGCGCGCGACGGCACGCACATCCGCATGGACATACTGGTGAACGCGCTCAAGGGCCGTCTGCTGTGGCTGTTCGAGCTGATCTCGGTGCTGTTGATGCTGCTGCTGATCGTGGGGCTCACCTATGGCGCGTGGGAGCATTTCGACCGCTCGTTCGACTGCGCGCGGCCCTGGTGCTCGCGCGACAGCTCCATCGACGTGAGCCTGCCCATTTGGCCGAGCAAGCTTGTCGTACCCATCGCCTTTGGCATCCTGACGTTGCGCCTGTTGTTGCAGGCTTGGGGCTACGGCCGCGCGCTGGTGCTGGGGCTGGAGGATCCTGTCGCGGTGCCGCTGTCGCTTAGCATCGAAGAGCAGGCCCGCGCCGAGGCGCGTATTCTCGAAGGGGCTGACTGATGGAACCTATTGAAATCGGTATCTGGGTGTCAGGTGGTATGCTGGTCATGGTGGTTCTGGGCATGCGCGTGGCCTTCGCCGCGGGCCTTGCCGGCTACATCGGCCTGATCTGGCTGCGCTGGAACGGCTTTGACTACGACCCCGAGCGGTTTTGGAGAGCGGTGGAGATCAGCACAAAGATCGCGGGTCTCACGCCCCATTCCAAAGTGAGCGCGCAGGTGCTCTCGCTCATCCCCGTCTTCATCATGATCGGTTATCTCGCATATCACGCAAAGCTGACGACTGCGCTCTTCGAGGCGTGCAAACGCTGGTTTGCCTGGGTGCCGGGCGGCTTGGCGGTGTCCACTGTCTTCGCTACCGCAGGATTTGCAGCCGTATCTGGCGCCTCCGTGGCGACGGCGGCGGTGTTCGCGCGCATCGCCATCCCCGAAATGCTCAAGATCGGCTACAACAAGCAATTCGCGGCGGGCGTGGTGGCCGCTGGCGGTACGCTTGCCTCGCTCATTCCGCCCTCCGCGATTCTCGTGATCTACGCGATCATCGTGGAGCAGGATGTCGGCATGCTCTTGCTCGCGGGTTTCGTGCCCGGCGTATTCTCGGCAATCGTCTATGCGACGCTGATCATTACCATCGCTTTGGTGTGGAAAAACGTGGGCCCGCCCGTGCGCGGTTTTACGTGGAAGCAGCGGTTTGAGAGCCTGCCCCCCGCGCTGCCCATCGTGGCGGTGGTCGTGATCATCATCTTCTTCGTCTACAACCCCTTCGGCGACGCCTGGGGCACGCCCACCGAGGGCGGTGCCGTGGGCGCGTTCATCGTGTTTCTGATGGCGCTTTATCGCGGCATGCGCTGGCAAAAGCTCAAGGAGGCGCTGCTGGAGACGGCCAAACTCACCGTGATGATCTTCACGATCATCTGGGGCGTGCTGATCTACGTGCGTTTCCTCGGCTTTGCCGAACTGCCCGATGCCTTCTCCGAATGGATCACCTCGCTGGAAATGAAACCCATCGTGATCCTGATCTGCATCCTGCTGGCCTATGCGGTGCTGGGCATGTTCATGGACGCGATCGGCATGCTGCTGCTGACGCTGCCGGTGGTCTATCCGGCGGTCATGGCGCTCAACGGCGGTGAGAACGTCGCGGCGGCGGATTCGGCTTTTGGCATGTCGGGGCCCATGTGTGCGATCTGGTTCGGGATATTGGTGGTCAAAATGGCGGAGTTTTGTCTGATCACGCCGCCCATCGGTCTCAACTGCTTTGTTGTGGCGGGTGTGCGCGATGATCTGACCGTGCAGGACGTGTTCAGGGGCGTGATGCCCTTCTTCCTCGCCGATGGGGTGACCATCGCGCTGCTCGTGGCGTTTCCGGCGATCGTGCTGTGGCTGCCATCACTCGCCTCGTGATGCCTTCCCCCTGCGCGCCGCAAAATCGTGGTGCGCAGGGGGCTTTGCGGCTGCGCGGCGCCTTACAGATAAACTGAACCCATGTTCCGCTTCATCCATTCTTCCGACCTGCATTTGGGCAAGCCGTTTGGCCGCCACAGCGAGGACGTGCGCGGCCGTCTCAGGCAGGCCCGCCGCAGCGTGCTTGCGCGGCTGGCGGATGCGGCGCGCGGGCAGGGGGCGGCGCATGTCCTGCTGGCGGGCGATACCTTCGATCAGGAGACGCCTGCACCTGACGTTGTGCGCCAGGCGCTCAATGCAATGGGACAGGCGGACGACATCACATGGGTGCTGATGCCCGGCAACCACGACAGCCTCGCGGCGAGTGAGCTGTGGCAGACCATCGCGCGCGACAAACCTGCGAATGTGATGCTGGCGTTGACGGCTGCGCCGCTCGCGCTGGGCGAGGCCTACCTGTTGCCAGCGCCCTGTACCGTGCGCAATCCGGGCCGCGATCTCACGGTCGACATGGCTCAGGCGACGCCCCAAGGCGCGTTGCGCATCGGGCTGGGTCATGGCGGGATACAGGATTTCGCAAGCCTTGGCGGTGCGGCGGCGGAGGGGCCGAGCGGCACCATCGCGCCCGACCGCGCGGCGCAAGCGGGCCTCGATTATCTGGCGCTGGGCGATTGGCACGGGCAGATCCGGGTGAGTGGAGCCACATGGTATTCCGGCACGCCGGAGCCCGACAGTTTCAAACACGCCCACAGCGGCACGGCGCTATCCGTGGTGCTGTCCGGTGCGGGTGCCGCGGCAGATGTGACGCCTGTCCGAACCGGTGAGATCATCTGGCAGGCCACGGCGCTCGACATTACGCCCCAGGTGGACTCCGGCGCACTTGTCACAAGTGTGCTGCCTCCATTGGCACTGCGCGGGAACACCCTCCTGCATGTGACGGCGCGGGGCCGCGCAGGCGTGCAACAGCGCGGTCAGCTTGAGCAGGCCCTCACTCGCGCAGGCCCGGATTTCCTGAGCGTGACCCGCGACCTGACAGCGCTGACGCTGGCGCATGACACGGCGGATCTGGAGGCGATCGACCTCTCCGGCGGCGCATTGCGCCAAGCGGCGGACGCCCTTGCCGCGCGCGCGCAGGACCCCGAGCTGTCGGGTGAGGACCGCCGCATCGCCGCCACTGCACTGTCGCAGCTTTTTTCCCTCGTGGCTGAGCAGGACGTATGAAGCTGCGCAGCCTCACCCTGTCCAACGTGCGCAAATTCGCGGGCCAGACCGCCACCATCCGCGATATCGGCGACGGCGTGAGCGTGGTGGCGGAGGCCAATGAATTTGGCAAATCTACCTTTTTCGACGCGCTGCACGCCCTGTTTTTCGTAAAATACGGCGCCGCGACGCGCGAGGTCAAAGCGCTGCAACCCCGTGCGGGAGGGCCGGTGCGGGTGCAGGTCGAAGTCGAGCTGCCCAAGGGGCGCTACACTATCGAGAAATCCTTTCTGTCGCAAAAACGCGCGCGGGTGCGCGATGCGGCAGGCAGTGTGATCGCCCTTGATGACGAAGCTGAGAATTGGATCGCGGGCCTGATGGGCACGGGGCTGGACGGCCCGGCGGGCCTGCTGTGGGTGCGTCAGGGCATCACCGCGCTTGAGCCTGCGGCGAGTACGGGCACGGAGAAAGACAAGCTGCTGGGCGCGCGGCGCGATTTGTTGTCCTCCGTCGCGGGTGAGATCGACATGGTCACAGGCGGCAGGCGCATGGACCGCGTGATCGAGACGGCGTTTCAGGGTTGGAGCAGGCTCGCCACGACGAAGGGGCCAAAGACGGGTGGCCCTTGGAAGCAGGCACAGCTGGAGGCCGCAGCGCTGGCGGAGCGCCACACCGAGCTAGACGCGGCCTGCACCGCTCTGGCTCAGGCGCTGGCTGCGCGCCGCGAGGTCGCCAGACGCCTTGCGACCCTCGATGCGCCGGGGGTGAAGGAGGGGTTGGAGCAGGAGGAACGACATGCCCGCGACGCCTTGGCGACGGCGCAGGCCCATGCCGACAAGCTGGAGCAGGCCAAAGGCCATGCCGCGCTCAAACGGATGGAGGCGAAGTCGGGGCAAGACAAGCTCGATGCGTTGCTGGCTGCCGCGCAGACGTTCGAGCACGCACAGGAGCGCTTCGACGAAACATATGAGGAGCTGGCACGTGCGCGTGCGCAGAGGGGGGAGGTGCAGGACACCTACGCCACGGTGCAGAAAATCCTCGACGCTGCGGTCGCGCGCGCAGCGGCGGCGCGCAAGGCCGTGGAAGCGTTGCGTCAGGACGCCTTGCGCCGACACGCGCAGGACCGCTGCGATGGTCTCAAGGCGCGATTGGTGCAGGTCGAGGAGAAACGCAGCGCGTTGGAGCATGCGCAAGCCGCGCTGGAGACCCTTACGGTCACGTCGGCGGCGCTCGCGAGAATCGAGAGCGCGCAGACGACGCTGACGACCGCGCAGGCTGAGGCGCAGGCAGGCGCGGTGCAGATCGAGGTTAACTATACGGGCAGCAACCGGATTACCGCGCAGGGTGATGTGATCGACAGCGGTGCGCACCGGGTCGCCACGCGTCAGGTCTACGAGCTGCCCGGCCTGGGCCGGATGACCATCGATCCAGGTGCGGCGGCGACGGATATGGCGGCGGTCATGGCCGCGCAAACCGCTCTCGACCGGGCGTTGCACGCGGTGGGCGCTGCGGATCTGGACACCGCACGCCGCGCCGCAACACAGCGCCGAGAGGTCGAGGCTGAGATTGCGTTGCTGGACAATATCCTCTCCACGATCGCCCCTCAGGGCGTCGCAAGCATTCGATCGGGATATGCCAAGGCGGAGGCGGCACGCGACGCGTTGAAAGCGGTGGTGACGCCGGAGCAGACGGATCCTACCATGCTCGAACACCTCATGCACGAGGCGCAAAAGGCCGAGACTGATGCGCGGGCGCACCATGGTGAATGGCGCGATGCCCTGGATGCGGCGCGCGCACGGGAGGCCCGCGCGCAAGCGCTGACTGAGGCCGCTCAGCAGGGGCGTGAAACCGCCGCTGCGGCCTACGGTGATGCCGCCACGTTTGATGCGCGCAAGGCGCAGGCCGCGCGGGAACACTCCACCGCCGATGCCGCGGCATCGGATGCGCAAACGGCGGTGGAGCAGCTCGTCGCGCAGGCCCCAGATCTGGCGACCGCGCAGGCGGATCTGGCGCGCGCCCATTCGGCCGCGCAGAACGCACGCCAAGAGCGCGCGCAGCTGACCGAGCAGCATGCAGCACTGAGCGCCACCATTCGCGCGCGCGCGGAGGACGGCATCGAGGAGAAGCGTGACGAGGCGGCAGGCGCGTTGGCCAGTGCGCGCGCGCTGGCCGCGCAGTTCGCTCATGAGGCGGCGGGATACGCATTATTGCTGGAGACGCTGCGCGCCAAACGCGGTGCCGCGCAAGACGCCTATTTTGGTCCCGTCCAGCAAGAGCTGGCACCGCTGCTTGCTTTGCTGCACGAAGGGGCCGCTCTGAGCTTTGATCCGACATCGCTGCTGCCAAGCGGCCTTGCGCGCGGGGGCGCGGATGAAGCGGTCGAGCGGCTCAGCGGTGGCACGCAGGAACAGATCGCAATCCTCACACGCCTCGCCTTCGCCCGCCTGTTCGCGCGGCAGGGCAAGCCGATGCCGGTGATATTGGACGACGCGCTGGTTTATTCCGATGACACGCGGATCATGGCGATGTTCACAGCCCTGCACCGCGTCGCGGTCGACCAGCAGGTGATCGTTTTCACCTGCCGCCAAATGGCATTTGCCGGGTTGGGTGGCACCCGCCCGGTGGTCGAGGTGGTGCAGGATGTCTGAACTGCCTTTGGTTTAGGCGATGCGCCATGAAGCCTGTGCGGAACGTATGAAAATGCTACCGTCCGTGTCGCAGATGTGGTCTGCTGGAGCAAAGAGAACTGCATGAGCCTAGACATATTTTCCCACGATGATAACGCGCCGGGCAACGCTATTTCGCCGCCGTCCGTCGGAGCGCCCCCGCGCGCTGTGGGCGCCGTGCGTCTGGCGGTGCATGCGCGCGAAAGCGCGACGCACCTCGCGGGATTGCGCCAGTCGGGGTGCCTCAAATGCATCTTGCCACAGGTCTTTCGCGCGGACGCCGAGGCGGTGTTGATCAATACTTCCGGTGGCGTGACGGGCGGCGACAGGATCGACGTTGTGGCACAGCTGGGAGAGGATACGCGCCTGACGCTGAGCACCCAAGCCGCCGAGCGGATTTACCGTACCGTCGACGGTTCCACCGCACGGGTACGCACGGCCATAGATGTAGCCGCGCGCGCCGATCTGCGCTGGCTACCGCAGGAAACGATCCTTTTTGACCGCGCAAGGCTCAGCCGCGATCTGACTATCGATCTGGCGGCGGAGGCGCGGCTTTTGCTCTGCGAGACGCTTGTGTTCGGCCGTGCCGCCATGGGGGAGCGGGTGCACAGGCTGCACCTCGAGGACCGCATCGCCGTCACCCGCGTGGGCGCGCCGCTCTACCGCGACGGTATCCGGCTGTCGGGGGATGCGCACGCACTTATGGCGCGACAAGGCATAGGCGACGGGACGGGCGCGGTCGCGACATTGGTATACGCCGCACCCGAGGCGGGTGCGATGCTGGCGCAAGTCCGCGCGTTGCTGCCCACCACCGCCGGCGCGAGCCTGCGCAGCGAAGGCCTCATGGTGCTGCGCGCGCTGCGCGAGGACAGCCTGAGCCTGCGTCGCACCCTCATTCCCGTGCTGGAGCTGCTCTCCGGCCAACCGCTACCTGCTGTCTGGAGACTGTGACCGATGCAACTGACCCCGCGTGAAAAAGACAAACTGCTGATCGCCATGGCCGCCGAAGTCGCGCGCAAGCGGCTGGCGCGGGGGGTGAAGCTGAATTACCCCGAAGCGATCGCGCTGATCACCGATGCGGTGGTCGAGGGCGCGCGCGATGGCCGGTCCGTCGCCGATATGATGGAGGCGGGGGGGCATGTGATCACCCGTGACCAATGTATGGCGGGCGTGCCGGAAATGATCCACGATGTGCAGGTCGAGGCGACTTTTCCCGACGGCACAAAGCTTGTCACCGTTCATAACCCGATCAGGTAGGAGATTTTCGATGAAATATATTGCCCATAGCTTGCCCGTTTTTCTTCTCGCCTCTGCGGCTGCGGCCCATGAGAGCCTGCACCCGCACCACCATCTGAGCGATCCGAACTGGCTGCCGCTGGCGGTTGGTCTTTTGGTGATCGGGGGGGCAGCGTGGCTCGCCTGGAGCCGCAGATGATCCCCGGTGAGGTCCTTCCTGCGGAAGGAACGCTGACCCTGAACGAGGGCGCGCAGGCCCTGACGCTCATGGTGGCAAACACGGGCGACCGGCCCGTTCAGGTCGGCAGCCACTACCATTTCGCGGAGACGAACCCTGCGCTGGAGTTCGACCGTACGGCCGCGCATGGCACGCGTCTCGATATTGCGGCCGGCACGGCGGTCCGGTTCGAGCCGGGCCAGAAGCGCGAGGTGCAGCTCATTCCCATCGGCGGCGCGCGGCGGGCGTTTGGGTTCAACGGCAAGGTCATGGGTCCGCTGGCGCTCGCCACAGGCCTGCTCCTCGGCGCGCTTCTCGCCCCTGCGGCGCAGGCGCAAACAAATTGCACATCGCCGCAGACTCAGTTCGAGCTGACCGAATGCGCCTTCGCAGATTACGAGGCGGCAGACAGGGAGCTGAACGCGGCCTGGGCACCCGCGAAGAAGTTTGCCGATGCCATCGGCGAAGGTCAGGTCCTGTTGGAGGCGCAGCGTGCATGGCTGGCCTACCGCGATGCCGCTTGCAGCGCTCATGCGGCGCCCTTTGAGGGTGGCACAATTCAACCGATGGTGCGCGCAGATTGTCTGACCACCCTGACGCTGCAACGCACTCAAATGCTGAGCGAATTCCATGCGTATTGATGTGCTGATTTGGGGGAGACGTTGGTGAGAAACGCCAATCCTTTTGCCGCGATGCAAAACGCTATTCAGCTGGGATTGATGATAACCGAGGCGCAGTCGGTCGTCGCGATGCGAATAATGGGGATGGCCGGTATCTGGTCCGTGACACCGGCGGAGAACGCGCGCATGATCTCGGAAAAATTGAGCGTTGTGACGCGCGCCAGCACCGATGCCACCCGCGCGATGATACGCGGTCAGGGGCCGGAAGCCGTAACCGCGGCCGCGATAAAACCCCTGCGCCAGAAAACCCGAGCCAATGCCAAGCGCCTCGCCAAGCGCGGCCTGAAAAGGAGCTGATCCATGCCCGTCGAAATCTCCCGCGCGCAATATGCCGCAATGTACGGCCCCACCACCGGCGACCGCATCCGCCTTGCCGATACCGACCTGATCATTGAGGTGGAGCGCGACATGACGACCTACGGCGAGGAGGTGAAATTCGGCGGCGGCAAGGTGATCCGTGACGGGATGGGGCAGTCTCAGGTGCCGCGCTCCGGAGGTGCGGTGGATACCGTGATCACCAACGCGCTGATCGTGGATCATACGGGCATTTATAAGGCTGACGTGGCGCTGCTCGGCGGGCTGATCCACGCCATCGGTAAGGCGGGCAACCCTGACACGCAATCGGGCGTCGATATCATCATCGGGCCGGGCACGGAGATCATCGCGGGCGAGGGCCGCATCCTGACGGCAGGAGCGATGGACAGCCACATCCACTTCATTTGCCCCCAGCAGATGGAAGACAGCCTTCACTCCGGCGTCACCACCTGCTTTGGTGGCGGCACGGGCCCTGCGCACGGCACGCTCGCCACGACCTGCACGCCGGGGCCTTGGCATATCGGGCGGATGTTGCAGGCGTTTGATGGGATCGCCATGAACATTGGCCTGTCAGGCAAGGGCAACGCCAGCCAGCCCGCCGCATTGGAAGAAATGGTGCGCGGCGGGGCGTGTTCGCTCAAACTGCACGAGGATTGGGGTACGACGCCTGCGGCGATCGACTGCTGCCTGAGCGTGGCGGACGCCATGGACGTCCAGGTGATGATCCACACGGATACGCTGAATGAGAGCGGATTTGTCGAGCACACGGTCGCGGCGATCAACGGCCGCACGATCCACGCCTTCCACACCGAGGGGGCGGGGGGCGGCCACGCGCCCGACATCATCAAAATCTGCGGTGATGCCAATGTGCTGCCCAGCTCCACCAACCCCACGCGCCCTTTCACGGTTAATACCGTGGAAGAGCATCTCGACATGCTCATGGTCTGCCATCATCTCGATAAATCCATCCCCGAAGACATCGCCTTCGCCGAGAGCCGCATCCGGCGCGAGACCATCGCCGCGGAGGATATCCTACACGACATGGGCGCGTTTTCGATCATCGCGAGCGATAGTCAGGCCATGGGGCGTGTAGGCGAGGTGCTGATCCGCACCTGGCAGACGGCGGATAAAATGCGCAAACAGCGCGGGAGGCTGCCCGAGGAGACGGGCGACAACGACAATTTCCGCGTGCGCCGGTATATTTCCAAATACACGATTAACCCTGCGATCGCGCAGGGCGTGAGCCACGTGATCGGCTCCATCGAGGTAGGCAAGCGCGCCGATCTGTGTCTCTGGAATCCGGCGTTTTTCGGGGTGAAGCCCGAAATGGTGCTGATGGCGGGAACGATCGTGGTGGCGCAGATGGGTGATCCCAACGCGTCCATCCCCACGCCGCAGCCGGTCTACACGCGTCCGATGTTCGGGGCCTATGGCCGCTCGCTGACGGAATCGTCGGTCACCTTTATTTCCGGCGCCGCACAGGCCGACGGCCTGCGCGATGCCCTTGGCCTCGCAAAGCGGACCATCGCCGTCGAGAACACCCGCAGCATCGGCAAGAAGGACCTGATCCTGAACGATGCGACGCCGAAAGTCGAGGTGGACCCGGAAACCTACGAAGTGCGCGCGGATGGCGAATTACTCACCTGTCAGCCTGCTGATGTGCTGCCCATGGCGCAGCGCTATTTCATGTTTTGAGAGGCTTCATGAGGCTGTGTCATCACGTGAGCGGTATGGGTGAGGTTGTTACGGTGCGGATCGTCGCAAATATGGTCAGGCAACAGCGCCACAGCTATGTGTTGTCGCTCTGCGGTTGGCACGTCCGCTGCAGAGCGCGCGCCTTCCACCGCCGCATTGGGACGATGCTCCAGGATCCTGAGCCGCAATTGTGCCTCGCGCGCCCTCGGCGTACGAATGAGGGCGGAAATATCGCCCAACTCGTCGGCTATGAGGTTGATTCCGTTCATGCCCCAAGTCTTCCACACCGCAGTAAATGAAAGTTAAATATGACCCAGCATCTCGCCCAGACCGTCCATCCAGCAGGTACGTGGGAGATCACGCAAGACGCTTGCGAACTCACCTACGATGCGCGGTTTTTGAGGCGCAAGGTGATCGAGACTCGCGCGGGACAGAGCGTTCTGGTGGACCTGCCTAAAACAACGTCGCTGGGCCACGGTGATGCGCTCGAAACCGGAGATGGGCTGCTCATCGAGATCATCGCGGCGGATGAGGCGCTGTTGCAAATCACCGGAGAGAACCTTGTGCAGTTGGCTTGGCACATCGGCAACCGCCACACGCCCTGCCAGATCGAGGCGGATCATCTGCTGATCCAGAGTGACCCTGTTATCGGTCACATGCTGGAGCATTTGGGTGCGACCGTGACGCAGGTCTTGCGCCCCTTCACGCCGGAGGGTGGCGCCTATGGTTACGGGCGCACTCATAGTCACGAGCACGGGCACACCGCCCATGATCACGACCACGCGCACCCTCACGACCATGATCACGATCATGCCCACTGATCCTGCGCTCATCCTGCATCAATGGTTCTCTCCTGCTTATCCGCTGGGCAGCTTTGCCTATTCGCACGGGCTTGAGACGGCTATTCAGGACGGGCGGATCTCCGGTGCAGGGGGGCTTGAAGCATGGTTGGAGGATGTGCTGCACCATGGCACGGGGCACATCGACGCGATTTTCGTACAAGCGGCGTATGGCTGCGCAGATGGCGCCGCTGTCATGGCGCTGGATGCGCAGGCGCGGGCGTTTTCGCCCAGTGCGGAGCGGCTGATGGAGAGCGTGCAACAGGGTGCCGCCTTCACCCGCACAACGCGTGATATCTGGGCGCTGGAGTTGCCGGAACTGACCCATGCGGTCGCGGTGGGATATGCCGCGCGCCAGCTGGCCTTGCCGTGCGTTCTGACTGCCACGCTGTATCTTCAGGCGTTTTTGAGCAATCTGGTCTCCTGCGCCGTGCGCCTCGTGCCCTTGGGCCAGACGGAGGGGCAGGCCGTGCTGCACCGGCTGAGCGCGCAGTGCGAGGCTGTAGCTGCGCGTGCGGCCACCGAAGGGACGGACGGGCTGATGAGCGCCGCTTTCGCTGCCGAGATCGCCGCGATGCGCCACGAAACACTCAACCACAGGATATTTCGCACATGACAAAGCCAAAAATGAACGGGCCCCTGCGGGTGGGCATCGGTGGGCCGGTAGGTGCCGGCAAGACGACGCTCACGGCGGCCATCGCGCGCGCGCTGCACCCGCATCTGTCGCTGGGGGTGATCACCAATGACATCTATACTCAAGAGGACGCCGAGGCGCTCATGCGCATGCAGATTCTCCCGCAGGACCGCGTGATGGGGGTGGAGACCGGCGGCTGTCCGCATACGGCGATCCGCGAGGATGCCTCGATCAATCTGGCGGCGGTGGCGGAGATGCAACGGCGCCATGCAGACCTTGACCTGGTGCTGATCGAGAGCGGTGGCGACAATCTGTCGGCCACGTTCAGCCCCGAGCTGGCGGACCTCACGATCTATGTGATCGACGTGGCGGCAGGGGAGGAGATCCCGCGCAAGGGTGGCCCGGCGATCACGAAATCCGATCTGCTGGTGATCAACAAAACCGATCTGGCGCCGCATGTCGGTGCCTCGCTGGAGGTGATGGCGCGGGATGCGGCGCGCATGCGCGGGGCGCTGCCGTTCGTATTTTGCGCGCTGCGCCACGGGACGGGCGCCGATGCTGTCGTGCGCCACATCGTGGCGGCGGGTGGCCTGCCCGTCGCACTCCCCGATGTGGCCTAGCGCCTGCGCATGCCTGCGGTTAGTGTCACGCTGAATGCGGCGAGGACCGTAGGACATAAGGGATACGACATCATGGTACGCACGGTAATCATCGAAGAGGTTGGAGGCGCAGAGCAGCTCAAACTGGTGCAGCGCGAGGTGGGCGCGCCTGGCCCCGGCGAAGTGCGCATCGATCAGCGCGCCTGTGGTCTCAACTTCATCGACGTCTACCAGCGCACGGGGCTGTATCCGATGCAGCTGCCCCATGCGCTGGGCATGGAGGCGGCGGGCGTGGTGCGTGCGGTGGGCGAGGGGGTCACCCATCTGGCCGAGGGGGACCGGGTCGTCTATGCCGCCAATCCGCCGGGGGCCTATGCGGAGGCGCGGGTGATGCCGGCGCTGCAAGTGTGCCGCCTGCCCGACGACATTTCGTTCGAGACAGGTGCCGCTGCGATGTTGCAGGGGATGACGGTGGAATACCTGTTCCACCGGATCACTCCCATCGCCAAGGGTGATACGGTGCTGCTGCATGCCGCCGCTGGCGGTGTCGGCCTGATCGCGTGTCAATGGGCGCGCTCCGAGGGGATCACGCTCATCGGGACGGCGGGCACGGACGCAAAATGCAAGCTGGCGCTGGAGCATGGGGCGACCCATTGCATCAATTACAATACCGAGGATTTCGCAGCACGGGTCAAGGAGCTGACCGGTGGTAAAGGCGTGGATGTGGTGATGGACAGCGTGGGCAAGGACACTTTTGAAGGTTCGCTCGACTGTTTGCGCCCGCTGGGCTTCATGATCTCTTTCGGTAATGCCTCCGGTCCCGTGCCGCCCTTCAATCTGGCCACGCTGGGGCCAAAAGGCTCGCTTAAGGTGACGCGCGCCACGCTATTCACCTTCATCGCGGAGCGGGAGCGCTGTCAGGCCATGGCGGACCATCTTTTTGCCAAGATCAGCAGCGGTGAGGTAAAGATCAAGATCGGTCAGACCTTCGCGCTGGAGCAGATCGTGGAGGCGCATAACGCGCTGGAGCGGCGCGAGACGACGGGATCCACGGTCATCACGCTCTAAACCTTGCCGACGCGAAATCCGCGCGACAGGTGGTTGCGCATGAAAAATAACAGGACCGCGCCGGGCAGGATGGACGCGACCGTGACGGCCATCACAAGTCCCACGTCCGTGCGAAAGCCGAAGAGCGCATTGATCGCCATGCTGATCGGCTTGCCGCCCGTGGTGGTCAGGATGCGCGCGAACACGACTTCGACCCATGAGAACATGAAGCAGAAAAAGGCCGTCACCGCGATGCCCGGTGCGATGAGCGGCAGCAGATGCGTCCAGATGAAGCGCGGGCGAGAGTAGCCGTCGAGGAACGCCGTCTCGTCCAGCTCCTTTGGGACCGCGGCGATAAAGCCCTGCAAAATCCAGATAGAGACGGGCAGGGTGAAAAGACAATGCGCCAGCGCAATGCCGAAAGGCGCGTTCACGATGCCCAACACCGAGAAGAGCTGAAAGATCGGCAGCGTCAGCACTACGGGCGGCGTGATGCGAAACGCGATGAAGGCCAGAAACAGATGCCGGTCGCCCACAAACGACGTGCGCGCAAAGGCGTAGGCGGCGGGGATAGCCACGGGAACCGTGATGCAGATGTTGAGCACGACGTAGGCGATGGAATTGCCAAAAGCCGCGCGCAGGGCCGGATCGGCCAACAGCCTGCGGTAATTGCCAAACGTGACGCTGCCTACCTCCGCATCAGGGGTGGGGAGCGTGGCGATAAAGCTGACCATGGTCATCTGCACCAGCGGCAGGCAGGCAAAGGCGATGAAGGCCAGCAGTGCTGTGGTTTTGAGCGCCGCGATCATCCCGGGCCTTCCGTGCGGTCGAGCCGCGCCTGCGCACGGGTGAAAAGCCACGCCACCGTGAGAACGATGAGGAAAAAGAGGACCGACCGCGCGGCGGAGGGGCCGTAGTTGAACGCCTTTATCTCCTCGCCAAGCTGCACGGCGAGGAACATCGTTGCATCATCCGGGCCGCCCGCGTTGACGCCAAACGCCTCCGTATAGATCATGAAGGAATCCATGAACCGCAACAGCACCGCCATCAGCAGCACTGGCGCGAGGCGCGGCAACTGGATGTGGCGGAATACCTGCCACGGCCCGGCGCCATCGATCCTCGCCGCTTGGTAATAGGCGGGCGGTACGGTTGTGAGGGCGGAATAGCACAGGATCACGACCAACGACGTCCAGTGCCAGACGTCCATGACGATGAGCACGGCCCATGTCTGCACCGCCGACATTTTCCACGCCACACTCCACCCAAAGCGCGCCATGAGCTGCCCCAGCAGGCCCGTCTCTGGGTCCAGCAGGCTCAGCCACAGCGCGGGGATCATGTTCCAAGGTACCAGCAGCGGCAGGGCGACACCGGCCAGCGCGAAACCCACCCAGATTTGCCTCCGTGGGATGCACAGGGCGATGGCGATCCCCATTGGGATTTGCACGGCCAGCACCAGCGCGGAGAAAAGCGCACTGCGCCCGAAGCTTGCCCAGAACGCCTCGGAGCGGATGATCTGCGCGTACCATTCCGTGCCGATCCAGAAGCGCTGATCCAGAATGAAAATCTCGAAAAACGAGTAATTCATGACCGTCAGCAGCGGGATCACGCCCACCAGCCCCATCACGAGGGCCGCAGGCAGCACGAAAAGCCAACCGGTGTTTGTGCGGATCTTCATGCGCGCGCCCCTCAGACCGTTACGATCTTCGTGTCCCAGGCCCCGCTCGCCTCCGCCAGTCCCGCAGGCAACGCGCCATCTGTAAACAGCACGCCCACATCGCACAGCGCGCAAATGGTGAGCGGCGCCTTGCGCTGGAACTTGAGGTGATCCGCCACCACTATCACGTTGCGCGACCGGCCGATCGCGGTGCGGCTCACCATGACCTCCTGGCCGTCGAAATCCAGTAAATCACCGTCCTCGTCAATGGCCGAGCATCCGAGTACGGAAAAATCAAACTTGAATTGCTTTACCATCTCTTCGGTCAATCCGCCCACCAGCCCGCCGTCGGCCCGGCGCAGAACGCCCCCCGTCAGGATGATCTCGCAGCTGTGGTTGGCCGCAAGCGTGTTGGCGATGTTGAGGTTGTTGGTCACCACCAGCAGGTTTTCGTGGTCAAGCAATTCATGGGCCACAGCCTCCGTCGTGGTGCCGATGTTCATGAACACCGACGCGCCGTCCGGGATCGCGTCGGCACAGGCGCGCGCGATGGCCTTTTTGCCGGTCTCATTGAGGCGACGCCGCTCGTCGTAGACGATGTTGACCACGCCAGACGGCAGCACGGCACCCCCGTGAACCCGCTCCAACCGGCCCTGATCCGCAAGATCGGACAGATCGCGGCGGATGGTCTGCACCGTGACGTCGTAGTGACTGGCCAGCCCGTCGACGGTGACCTTCCCGTCCCGGCGCGCCCGCGCGAGGATCTCTTTCTGGCGAAAATTCGCAACCATAGGCCGCTCCTCATGCGTTGAAATTCGCCTGCGTGGCGCTCGTCTCCACAATGGCCGATGGTCGCACGGCGTCAAGAGCGGGCATGTTCGCTTTTGCTGAATTGGTGCGTATTCATGGAGAAATTGCCTAACCGCAATTATTCATGAAGCCCCTGTTTTGGCGCGTGGGGCGATGTTTGAAGGCCCTTTGCTTTTGGATGCCCATAGGTGATCGGCGCCCGAATTGCGCATCGGGCGTTTTCAACGATCTGGG
>Ga0307978_1001225_pt1 | contig 19592 bp, 14 predicted proteins | sample OrgLakmetage1056_FD_203151 | JGI IMG/M metagenome (GOLD analysis project Ga0307978, IMG submission 203151) | Saline water microbial communities from Organic Lake, Antarctica - #1056 | ecosystem: Environmental > Aquatic > Non-marine Saline and Alkaline > Saline | place: Antarctica: Organic Lake...
TTCATTATCCATTTTAGCGCAGGCTTCGTCTGTAATCAGTGGCAACCTTGGTCTGGAATACGCACTTTGCGAATTTTAAAGACGAAATGGTGTGCGCAAAGCAATCGCGCCAAATCGCAAGCGCTATGGCTCAGGGCAGATTCGGATCTTAAATTTGTTAGACGATGCGTTCAGTGCGTGCGAAAGTGTGTGGGCTTCAGAGCGGCAAAAGTCGTCGTGCAGTAGCGGTTTTTTTCTTGACAAAAATTGCGGGTTTGCTTATAAAAATTACTTTTAAGTCAATGAGTTGCGATTTATAAGAAAGATAGTGTAAACTTACTGAATCATTAAAACGACAAAACCCCGCTTTCGCGGGGTTCGTCGGGTGCCTAAAGCTTGCCGGCTTTAGGTCACCGTCGGTCTCAAGAATCTGGTTGCTTTTGCGGGCATCGGTTTGAGACCGGAGAAACCCATTATAACGCGACAGCGCTATATCTCAACCTTCTCCGGTCCTTGAGCCTCTAATAACAACAGGCAAGGAGCGGAGAGATGCTGTGGAATCCCCAAGAATAATCACCAATCCGGGCTTTGAAGAAGCTCGACATTACCATTCGTCTGAAGATCGCGGATTTGTTTCGATCCTGTATGCGACTGGCGAAATCTGGACCGACAAAGACGGAAAACCTTTCCGTCCGAAGAAACAGAGATCGTTTTTCATAAATGAGCTGGAACAGTACACATCGAGCTTCCAAGGCATGGAAGACGTATGGATCGGGCAGAACGAGTTCCGCCGTCCCAACCGCCGACTGACAAATCTTGTCAGGCTGTGCACAAGCTTCGTTGATATTGATTACTACAAGATCGACACGCTCGCACGACTGACCCCCGACCAAGTGCTGAATCGAATTTTATCGACTCTTGAGGACGCCCAGCTGCCGCCGCCGAATCTAGTGGTGGAATCTGGGAGGGGATTGCAGATTAAATGGACGTATAAAGAAACAGTCCCAGCCCAGGCTCTCCCGCGCTGGAAAGCAGTCCAGTCACACTTAGTCGAGCTTCTATCGCACCTCGGAGCTGATGATAAATCCCAGGACGGTTCGCGTGTTCTCCGCTTGCCTGGCACCCTGCATTCTGCGAATCGAACCATGGTTCAAATGCTTCGATGCGATGCCCAAAACCCGGTCTATTTCGATCAGTTTGCTAACGCTGTCCTACCCTTTACTCAGTCTGAATTAGCAGAGCTGCGCAAGGGACGAGGGGACAAAATAAAAAACCTGCGCGATCAGGAAAAACGCCAGCAGCAGAAGAAAAAACCACGGCTGGCGATAGTCGCGAACAATGAAAACCAGTTCGGCAACCTGCGTCCAAAAGGGTGGGGGACGATGAACTGGAATCGTTACCAGGATCTCCTGAAGCTGTGCCGGATGCGCGGAAAGATCCAGGATGGGCAGCGCACTATGGTGTTGATCTATCTGCTCAACTACATGCTGTTGTCCGGAGTAACAACCCACCACACCGGACTTCATCAAGAAGCCCGCGCTATGATTGCTGAGATTGATCCAGACTGGGAGTTTGACGATTCCCGGCTGACCACGCTGCTCGGTAAAGCCGAAGCCAGGGATCGTGGCGAGACAGTCATTTTCAGGGGCCAGCAGTGGAGCCCACTATACACACCGAAAAAGCAAACGCTGATCGACTACTTCGACATCACTCCGGACGAAGAACGCGAGATGCTGGCACTCATTAGCAGTGCGGAAAAAACTCGCCGATCAAACCAGCGAAAAACAGAAGCTCGACGCACTAATGGGGTCGTTCCGAGAGACCAGTACGAGGCCAATGCTTTGAGTCACAGGAAACCGTGGGAATTGCTTGGAATGTCACGCGCCAGTTGGTATCGGAAAGGTAAACCAGCTCCAGAAACCTCATGAGACAAGTGTGTCCCTCTTAACTAGGGTGTGGGGGAACCCCCTTGGGGTGCTTTGCAGGTTCCACCATATTTAATATTAGGGGCATACTCTTTTTTAGAGTACAAAGAGTCTTTTAGTTTTAGTCAATTTGTACCTCCTGGAGAGTACAAATAGGATAAACAGAAAACAGAAAACCGCTTAGAGGTGCAAAAATAGCCCTGCAAGTGCCTCAAAGAATGTCTAAGAAAGGAATTACGTGCGTGAATCCAAAGTTTCCACCTGATATCAGAAATTATCAGAGCCGGTGTTCAGAAATTCCAGACACCGTGTATCGAGTAATTGGTAATGACGTGTTGAGGTCCAAGAAAGCCAGTCGTCGCTAATATCAGGGCTAAGCAGTCTGATTATTTAGAGACCATCATCTTCATTGCTATCGATATCGATTGCCTGGGACACATTGAGCTTCTGATCTAGGTATTCATTAACCGCTTGATCAACAATTTCCTGGATAGATATTTCCATATCCACGGAAGCCCCTTTTAGACGCTTGTGAGTGGATTTTCGAAGACGCATAGAGGTTACGGTAGTATCGTCGCTAGAACTCTTTTTAGAGTGTTTCTTGGCCTTCTGGGTGGCTCCACGGACGAATCCATCGACGTCATTGATTCCGTTGTCGTCAAAATGTCTCGGGCTCATCATTCAGACTCCTTCTTGAGAGTTTCCATTAACAGCGCGTTCATTTCGTCGCGGGCTTTTTCGCGACTTTCCTTTTCCTTTTTGGTTTCCGGTTCCAACGGGTCATCAAGGACACTGCCACCTCGATACTCTAGGTCATCATATGCGACACGCGACACCAAGCGGTGTTGCGCAATCTGCACTCCTTTGAATCTCAAAGCTTCACAGGCTTCATCGATGCGTGACCAGCTCGATGGCAGCGGATTGCATTTGTTGAGCACAACTCTGGCTTTAAGGGGTTTGCTGCGCCTCTCGTTAGCGGTTTCGACAAGTGACCAGGTTTGCGCCGTTACGGACAGATCCCGGCGCTTAACTTCTGTTGGAATCAAGGCTCGATGAGCGACTAGCAACGACGAGCGCAGCGCTTCGCTGTCTGACCCTCCGCAATCGATAACAATGTGCTGATAGCACTTTGCGCGATCATGGACGGCTTCGATCAAGTTGCCGGTGATGCGTTCGCAATCGATCTTTGGCGCGTTAGGGCGATGCTTTTTGCGATGCATCGACCAGGTGTGGCTCGTACCCTGTGGGTCACTATCTATCAGTAAAGTTGGCTTTCCAGTTTGAGCTAATCGAACGGCGACGTTCTCGGCGATGGTCGATTTACCGACCCCTCCTTTTTCATTGCACACGGTCACGATCATAATTTTCCCCTTTATGTCTTACTACAATACTACAAAACTACAAAGTTACAAGTAGTATTATAGTATTGTAGTATTTATTACAAAATAAAGGTTGACTTTTAGTTAGTAAGTTAGTACAATACTAATTAATCAATTAACTAACTAAGAGTAAATAACATGGCCAGACCTGAAAAATACACAGACGACGATTATCTCTTCTGGATCGAATCGCAGATTGCGAGCGGTCGCTCGGTTAAAAGCATCAAGCCGAGTGAATTGCAAAAATCGATTGGCGGTAAGTACTCTCGGTGTCAAGAAGTGCTGACTCAGACTCAAGATAAGTTTACCGAGCTGGCGAATGAGTCAGCGCCGGCGATGCCAGTGTGGTTTCGTGACTTTGTGACACAAGTGTCTGAACAAGCTAGGCAGACTGCTGAAAGCCAGTGGTTTAAAGTCGGAAAAGGCATTAATGAATCGATTGACGATGCCACGGCGGCCTTTGAAGATCGAAAAGCCAACTATGAGTCGCAGCTGGTAGAGCAGCTGGATCAAATTCGAATTCTTGAATCAGCTAGTGATAGTCAGGTTTATAAAATCGAAGATCTGTATCGGCAGCTGTCAGTTTCAGTTGATGAAATTTCTTTTCTGAAGTCAGAAAAATCCGGACTCACGTCTGAGCTTGCTGGTGTCAAAGAGCTAAAAGCTGAGCTCGCTAGTCAGTTATCTGATCAGAAAGCTGAGACCAATGGAGCTAAAAATGAGCTACAAAGAGCGAGCGAAACCTTGGAACTGCGTGCTATTCAGATTTCTGAGGCAAACTCTAAGCTCCAGGGTGCAGCGTCTGAGATCGCTGACTTAAAAACTGATCGAAATAAACTTATCGATTCAGTTGAGTCAAAAGGCGAGGAAAACATGGCGCTAAAAGAGCAGATTGCAGATCTGAATGCAGCAGCCAAGTCAGCGGCGAAAGAACTGTCATCGCTTCACAAGACCAGCTCAGAGCTTAAATCTTCGATCTCTGAAAAAGATCATGAGTTAGTCCAAGTGCGCAGCGACCGTGACAAGCTCTACGGACAGCTGGAATCGACTCAAAAGCAACTTCAAGCAATTCAGAATGCCAAAAAAACGAAATAATTGAGTTGCTAACTTCGGCACTCTAATCCGCTGGTATTTCCGCGCCAGCGGGACTTTTTTAAGTCTCTTCGGTCGTAAGATCGAAGAGTTTTCGATCAGAGTCGCGAGTCAAAAACTTGTCCATCCTTCTTTGCATTGCGGCTTTTTTCTCTGGATCGTTTTTAACGAAATCCATGTACATTGATCCGACGAGAATCTTTTTTCTCGTCTCGTCTTTGCGTTGTTGTTTTTGAATAGCTCCTTGTATTCGTCGCTTCGCTTTCGCGATCTGCGACTTCTCTTCTTTCGCTTTGCGCTCAATCTCTAGTCGCTTTTCTTCCAGCTCCTGTAAACGCTCTTCCTGAGTTTTCTTGGTCATTGCCATCTCCTATCCATTCGTCTGAGTTTCTAGCCTTTTTGTTATTATATCAAAGAGGTGGAGATTTCAACTTTGGGAGCAACCAACCCTTGCCTTATCACGCGCAGCAGCGGGGGATAAGGAACTACAAGGGCGCACTTATACAAACTTCGTTTGTGTGCGATCTGCGACGCTCTCCGACCTTCAGTCTCCGTACCAGGTGAACATGGTGTCCACCTGGCTTGGCAAAAAACAGAGATAGAGATGGCGATTTATCACTTTTTCGGACAGATTATTGGGCGCTCAACGGGCAGTTCTGCAACTGCTTCGGCGGCTTATCGTGCCGGTCAGAAAATCGTCGATCGCACTATCGGGGAGGTGTTCGATTACACGAGAAAGGGAGGCGTTCATGGATCGTCTATTCTGGCTCCTAGTCATGCCCCAAAATGGGTTTTTGATCGTTCGGAGCTATGGAACCAAGTCGAAGAATCGGAGACCCGAGTGAACTCCCAGTTGGCACGTGAGTTCAATATTGGAATTCCTATTGAGCTAAACGATCACGCCCGCATCGAATTGGTTTATGAATTCGTTCAATCTCAGCTTGTCTCCGAGGGAATGGTTGTTGATGTCTGCTTTCACGACTTTAAAGGCATTAATCCGCACGTTCATTGTTCCGCTCCGACGCGTGAAATTACCCCCGAAGGTTTTGGTCAAAAGCGCCGTGACTGGAACGCACACTCCTTGATGGAAAAATGGCGTAAAGCATGGGCCGAACACGCTAACGCTGCTCTTGAAAAAGCTGGTTTTGATGCTCGCATCGACCACAGAAGCTACGAAGATCAAGGCATCGATTTAATCCCCACAAAACATATGGGACCAGCGGTCGCCGCTCTGGAAAACCGGGGAATAGCGACTCGTATCGGGGACGGTAATCGGCGGATCGAGAAAACCAATGCGGAGTATATGGATACTCAGGTTTCGCTCGAAGTCGAGCGTCAAGATGTGACTGATGAGATCGAGTGCATCCGCAAAGAGGCGATGGCTCAACCATCCACATCAGGAACTGTCCGAGTTGAGAATCACTTCGCTGACATTGCGGATCGTGCTGAGCAAGAATACTCCAAGTTCAGAACTGGGATGGCCGCATCGTTCGCTGATCAATTTAAAGCCAAGTTATTCCTAAAGACCTGGAACGCGGATCTCGACCCTTTGGTTCTGAAACAGCTTAAGTGGGTTGATGTTGATGCCAGGGCGATCACGCTTAAAACCGGTGAGCAGGTCGTGGATAAAGGCGACTCGTTGAGCCTGAGCAAAGGCTCAGACGGTGCTATTAAAGCAGCAGTCTCAATGGCGAAAGCGAAAGGGTGGAACAGTGTCCGCTTGATTGGTTCTGATGATTTCCAGGCTCGCGCTGCTTTGGCTCTAAAAGAGGCTGGAATCGAACCACGATTTGCAAGTAAAGCAGCTAAAGAGCGATTTAACGATGAGATAAAAAAGCGTCAAGAGCCGCAAATACTTGATCAGATTCCTGAACTGGCATCGAAATTCGACGAGCCCGTGCCTGATCCAGAACCAAAACTGATACCGAAACCAGAACTGGTCGATATCGATGCGCTCAAAGACCTAGTGCGCAGAGTAGTTGAGCAAGCACCGCCGCCACAAACCAACACCTTTCGCGATGACACGCGTAAGCTGCGAAAATGGGCTCGCGAGCGCTGGGATGAGCTGATCGATCTGGGCGAATCGGAAGGGCTCGCTGATACTTTCCGTTCGGTGATGGAAGAGCAAGCGATAATAGCTGGTTACAGCGATTACGAAATTGAGGCTTTGGGTCTGGATGGCGAATGGGCAAAAGCAATGTCAAGTCCGTTAAAAGAGGCACCACAACCACTCCCTCGATCTTCGGCGCGGCCAGGCCAGAGCCAGAGCCAGACCTGGCATTCTGATACAAGCAATAAGCCGCCGGGCACCTGACGAGTTTGAGGTTCGGAAAACGTGAAAAATACGTTAAAAATAACCTCAAACTACTAAAAGTAAGCTGTCACGCAAAAATAAATCATTTTTCCTACTGTTCGTTGTTTCTGCAATGTGAATGTTTTGCGACATATCTGTCAGGCAGATTTCACCATAACCGCGTTTATGTATTACGTAGAGGCTCCATGAAGAGGATGAAACAGGCTTTTTGCTTGATGGCGGGACTAGTTGTGTCTGGACACATATCGAGCTTGCAGCGCTTGTAAAAGACCCTGTGACGGTCGAAAAAATGGCGCTCCGACCTGTCAATCACACTGTCGAAAAACTGAAAAAGCAGCGGAACGCGGACGCGTAAGTTATCTCTGACCAAATGTAGCAAGAGCTCACTTACCCCAGTATTAGGGAGCGTTGTATCGATAAACTGGTTTGGTCGCTACAACCAGAGTCAAATTGACTTTGAGTAAATTTTTTTTAGTGCTGAGTGACACAGCTTTTAAACCTAAAGATCTCAATGAATCGAGCGTGATTAGCATTTTTGGTGAATATGCGAAAAGATGATATCTATTAGTAGAAACCTGGAGACGCAGCACAGGCTGTCCGTAGCTAAAAAAGAAAATTAGTTAACATATTTACTGTTTATCCAAAAAAAGCAAAAAAGCGCACTTAGATAATAAATATTGGAATAAAAATAATTCTTTTAGTTATGAATTTGATTACCCTTATTTCTCAATTTTCTAATAAATTCGTAAGAAGAAATATAATCCAATTTACTTTATTTTATTAAAAAATTTTAATAATATAAAATACATAATACTATTATGTATTTTATATTTATTTTTTTATTTAATACTTTTTTAAATTAAATTGTATTTTCTTCTTTCCAAATGCTTTACTATATTTTTAACATAGTCAATAAATACTTAAATAAAAAAGAGAAACACATTATGGATAAATCAAACATTGAAACTAACTACAACAGACACGTGAAAAATGCCCGTGCTTTTGCAAAATATTTTTCAGGCTATGAGAGAGCTGAAAAAATATCTCAATATTTTTCGCAAAATGGACACCCTCACGCTGGCTACACTTTTAATAAAATGGCGATGAATAGAAGTAGCAATAAAAAATTTGCAGTAGACATCATCAAAGCAATGGCATCACTTGTCGCAGAAAATGAAATGTTACAAGCAGAAGCAGAAGCAGAAGCAGAAGCAGAAGCAGAAGCAGAAGCAGAAGCATAATAACAGAGTATGCAGCGCCAACTATCTTGTCCGGACCGGCCAAGATAGTTGGCGCGCTATAGAAACTTTATTATACGAGCTTGCTATTACCTTTCAAAGACTTACGAGCAATTGTCAACAGCCCATAGGGTAACTTAAGAATTAAAGTGGGAAACGTTACCTGTGGGTTTAGTTTAGGCCGAGTTATTTCAATTACTGGAAATAGGATATACTAGCAGTGTTCGTGCGCCAGCATTTTAATATAACGTTTACTATTCGCAGTGAATTGATTTATTTAATATAATCAGGCAGAGACTGGACGATTTCCGAGGCTTTTTTCAGCACCGTCGATTTCTCTAAAAACTTCATTTTCAATCTGGCGAATTTGTTTACAAACCGCCGCGCTGCCTGTAACTCTCTCTGCAAGCCGTAGGTATTTGAAGAAGCCAAGTCTGGGAGCACCTTTGGGTAAAATATTACCCCTCGTCTGATCATAAACTCCATTGCCGTATGCTTGGCCATATCCGAGCGAAGTGAGTTGAGTATATAGCTGACGTTTCTTTAGCCGAAACTCCCCGTTTTCAACGGCTGCGATTCTCGCTCTCTCGATTGCACGCTTAGCCTTAATCACAAATCTTGCAATAGTCGAATCACGCACTCTTAGGTGTTGTCCGTCAAATGTAAACCCGAGATAGGCAACCGAACTCAGGTTTTGCTCTTTAAAGTGCCGATCAACCGAAATGGACCGCAATACTCCATTTGTGACACCGAACCGGCATCGAATTGTCTTTTCTTGGTTCACTTGTAGTTGAATTTTTTTCAATTCTTTCTGCACGATCAATTCTGCTGCTTTACCCTGTCCTTTGGGTACGATTAACAGAATATCATCGCTGTACCGGCGATAACTTCCGTCAAGGCTACGGATAGACTCTCGGATCGCTAAATCTGTGTCATAGAAGTAAAGGTTTGCGAGAACAGCACTAATGGGAAGCCCCTGTGGAATTCCTGCGGGGAGCCCTTTCAGGCAGGCGGGAGCCGGTTTTCTTTTAACTTCCCAAACGAGCTTATGTCTGGAACGCAAGTGAGGCTTAACACGTGCCCTGAATTCCTTTGGAGCGCAGATAGCTTCCCCAGATATCCCAGTACGCCGCTTTATCTCTCCCCCAAAAATATCGCGAAGAGTTGGAACGGTTACTGCCGTATCCTGAGTGCAGGCTTTAAAAACAGCATAATGATCGTCGGGTAGTCGGTCTTTGCAAAGTAGTTGTTTCCAGGCGAGATTTAACTGTTGGTGGTTGAGCGAGTCGAAAAAGCCCTCAACATCGATGGCAACGACCTCACAGGACTCCTTTTTTTTGATTTCCTCGAAGGCCTCAAGGGCAAAATGCACATTGCATCGTGGTCGCGGAAAGCGTCGGTAGGCTAAAACGTGCTCACCACCTTGCAGGCTATATTTGTCTTCTAAAAATTTCCCCAAGACTTTAGCGTAGTAGGCATATATGTGTGAATCACTGTGTGCAGCAAAAACTATGGGGCGGAGTTTTGTATTCCACACACGGTATCCGTGCTCTTCTTTCATAGATACGGATTTTTGGGGATTGAGAATTACTGGCCAAAAGGCGTGGCTAGACACTAACTTTGGGTTAGTAACCAACGCTCGGGCTTGTGCTTCAGAAATGGGACGATCAAAATGGGCGTAAGAACGCCGGCGGTACCAACCTAAGTATTCATCCATGGTTATCCGATACCTTGGGATCCGGTGACTACAAGCATGTTGCGGCCGCTTGTCTGTATCGTCACCGTCGAGCGACACCTTGCGATGCCACCTGACCATCAGGAAAACCTAATGACCTACTTCATGCCCATTAAAAAATAATGCGCAGAAAGCCGCGTAAATGCCTTAATGTATCATCTAATTGGAGGTGCGCTATGAAGCGACACTTGAACCACACTTGTCGAGATGGGCTGAACATACTGTGGACTGTTGCTTGGAAAGCAGCAATCGGGTGGTTTGTTCAAATCATGCTTGACTCGGGATTAACCAATCGGCCATTCACCCTACAGTGAAAGTATTAGCAGATTACCTCTAGAAGAGTGAGCAGTCAAATTTGGCAGCGCGCAGAAGCATCTCGGCGCGTGGAAGAGACATACCATAACCGCGATTATGAGCAGTCAAATTGGGCAACGACGAAGCTCTCTTTTGTCAGGGCGTCGTTTTGGACTCTAGCCATTGTGCTCAACCAGCTCATAACCATAGTGCCACTCATCGACAACAACACGTATTTTCTCGTTACAGCGCTGGCAATGAAAAACCGGAAAATCAAAATACGCCTCTCGCAAGTAGAATGGCGACAGCAGACTCGGACAACGAGGACACTCTTTCATTGCCATTGCAGCGTCATGCATCTCTTTAATCTCTTCTAAAGACGTTTCGGCCGCAATCTTATTTACTTTGTCCAACGGAAATCCGGCAGCAATCAGGCGACCATAGAGCAAGTTTTTAGGAACCCGCTCTGCTGCGCGTCGAAATGCTTCGGCGTCAATACCTTTTGCTGTTCGAATATTTTCATCAGTTGGCATTGCTTGCGCCCCGCTTCTTAACAAGTCGACCGGTTGTGTTATCCATCCGGTAATTAACAATGCTGCCATCAATAATCCGCTTAACGACCTCTCTGGCTGTATCCAAAGAAACAGAAAACCACTCTTTCGGATGGTAGGATCTTTCATCCTTTCCGGTCAGCGTTATTTTAAGGCGCTGTGCATGCAGGAAACCATGAATCAGACTTTCAAATTTATTGGGATTAAGGTTGTAACATTCGATGGACGCGAGAATCTTGACCGGCGCTTCCAGAAACGCAGTATCCCGTTCGGCATTTTTTGTCCGCTCTTCAACCGTCATTTCGGTGTAGCCTATTTTTACCAAGTTTTGGATTCTCTTCAGATCCGGATTCTCACTCTTAGTTGTGACAAAATATATTTGCCCAGATCGTTTATCTTTGTGTGATATGTTGCTGAAATCATCAATCACAGAGTCAGCTTCACGAATAACGCGACGACCAGTTTCGTCCTGATAAAGCCGTTTGGCCAATGATCGCAACAGATGATTCGACTCTGTACCGTTTTCAAAAATGACACGGAGCCTTGGATCGTATCGGCCCTCGCCATCCTCACGATACTCGCCAACCTCATCGATCAGGCACACGACACCCTCAAGAATGAATGCGTCGCCTTCACGCATTTGTGTCGCTTTTTGAAAACGTGCCGTTTTTGCATTACCTAATTTGAGTTTTTCGTGCAGCTCTCGAAAGAGTGATTCAAACGCATAAAAGTCTTTGCACACTCGACGTTGCGCTATTTCATCAGGCGCTTGCCGGTCTACTTCGAATGAAACATGGACGGGGTTAAAGAGCGTTTCGTCCCCTTGGTCTATATCCGCAAACGCTTCGCTCGCGAAAATATCATCGAGCGATGTAACATTTTCCGCATCTTTTGTCGTTTCCTGCGAAGCGGTCAGTTCTCCGTCGTAAGCCAAAGAGTGCCCATCAAGCTCTACAGTAAAAGAGGCGGTATCGGCCGGGGGGTCGGCTTGCTTAGGAAGTAAGTTGTGACGGTCGTAAGGCTTTAGGCCAGCCTGTAACTCACTGTTTTCTTTATAGCCTTTAAGCCTTCTTGCCAGCAGTTTTTCTGATAGTTCACCGGTGCTTTCGGGCGGCCTGTCATATTGATCAATGAACTCATTGATCCCTTCAAATCGGGACACCTCTAATGGCGCTCCCGAGCTAGACTTCTTTGCCTGGACGTCAAGAAGTCCGAACTCGTCTGGTCCATCAAAAATATCGGCCAAGGAAGGACGGTCGGCGGCCTTTCGCTTATCGTGCCTGATGGGGGGCATTGCTCATCTCCTTATGATGTTTGTGCCTGCGCTTTTCGCTCTTGGGCTTTACGCTTAATGTAGGCCAGCGCATCCGCTAATCGGCGCTCATAAGGTTCACTTGCAGTTATTGAAGGTTCTCGCCCCTTGTCTTTTCTAAACTCATTAATACGAGGCCAGAGAATGACAGCTTCCTCTTCCGACATTTGTGATCGCATACCGACCACGGTGTCCTGAATAGTTTTCAGAACAGACGGTGTCACGGCTTTCGAAAGGATTTCATAAGCGCCTTGGAAGGGGTTTATTTGCCGGATCAAATCTATGTTCAAGTTTTCTATGTTGACGAATTTGTTACCTATCAATACAAACTTACGATTGAGCTTTGAGTCGTCGCCATCATATCCATACTTTTGAGGGGGTCCGGTACCGGTACCGGCTTCAAAAGCTTGACTGTTATCTGGCTGGCCCTGCCCATCCATGATTTGAGCACCCTCTGGCAACTCAGACTCATCAAAAAGTCCTCCTGTTGACTGGATCGCCATAGACGCATGAACCGCCTCAGAGAGTGTGTTTATTTCATTTTCATCCATATCCGGATAGAGCTTTTCGACCACTTTCGGAATCTCAATAGCTCCCAGAACCTCAGGGTCTGCGTCACCGGTAACCGCAGGCGCGAGCACTTCACGCTTCTGCAAGATGGCTGCCTTGATGTTATCTATATTTTCTAAGGCTTTGATGATCTTGTGAGACACCGGTGATGTGGTGTCCTCAATAATCACGGTGCCGGGATCGACCTTTTCACCAGGCAGCAAGCGGGAGCGAGGTTTGAAATTCACTGCGGGAGCTAAGACCTGCTCCATCAATAGTGAAACCGTAATAGCTTTGAGCATATTGTTGACGGATGCTTTTACGTCATCGTCTTCGGCGTCTGGCTGAGCAATCAGGTTGGTGAACTGTGCGTGGGGCTTGCCTTCACAGTCGCGGGTAGCCCGGCCGATAATCTGGACGATTTCCGTTAAAGAGGAGCGGTACCCGATGGTCAGCACATGCTCGCACCAGGGCCAGTCAAACCCTTCCTTGGCCATACCCAGCGCGATGATAATGTCTACGTCGTCCGCTTTGGACACATTGCGCAGGTAATTTTGTACTTCCACCCGGAGCGGATTGTCATCAACTAGGTCGGCCACTTTTAACAATCGCCCAGCCTTGTCCTTGACCGTGATAATGCCGGTCTTCATGTCCTTTTCGACGACTTCGCCAATGGCATCTAGGATGTAATCCACCTCAGAATACTTATCCTTGGTTGATTCCACCGAGTTCACGTTCGGGATATGAATAATGGTCTTTTTCGAGGTGTCCAGAACCTCAGGCAAGGCATCAAGGTAGCGTCCGGTGTAGAAGTGATAGCCAATCCCTAGTGACTTGAGGTGCTGGTAGCCATTCAGTTGCTCATAGTAAGAGTAGGTGACTTGGGTGAACTTCTCCTCATCTTCAGGGAGCAGTATAGGAACCGCGTCACCACGAAAGTACGAGCCTGTCATTGCAATGATATGGGCGTTCGAGGCTGCCATCACGCCATCAATCAGCTCCCCAAGTCGATTCTCACCATCAGCAGAAGTATGGTGGAACTCGTCAATCGCCAATAGAGTGTCATTGAAATGAGCGGGAATCAGTTCTTTGTAGGCGAAGCGTAGTGTTGCGTGAGTGCAAATCAGTAAATCAGCACCTGGGTCGGACATAAAACGAATAAACGCTTTCACCTTATGAGTTTCCCCGCCAGGAATGCACAGGTTATAGCTCGGCTGTACCGTCCAGTCCGCAAAGAAACCACCGCTGGTGAGGTCAGTGTCTTTGAATGAGCCACCGATCGACATCTCCGGCACGGCTACAATGACTTTCTTCAGACTCTGATTGTGGAGCTTATCCAGACCCAAGAACATCAGAGCGCGAGATTTACCGGAGGCCGGTGGCGCTTTCAGAAGTAGGTACTGGGCATCACGGGCCTCATACGCACGGGCTTGCATTTCTCGCATGCCCATTTCATTCAAGTTTGAGCTTTTACCGGTTTGCTTGTACTGGACAGTCAACAGATCAGCCATGATCACTTGCTCCCTTCGGCTTTTTTCCTGGAAGGCGCTTTAGCCTTTTCTTCGGCAATCAGCTTCTCATATCGGGCAAACAGATGCTCCAGACGCTCGGATGCATCGCGGAATGGCCTGTCTCGGTAGAGTTTTTCAACTGCTTGATCCAATTTCTTGTGAGCCTTCTTCAAGGGCTCAGGCATCTTATCCGGGTCGTACAAATAGGCTAGAGACTTATCCGGATAGTCTTCCCTAGCCAGCAGGATGTCTTCAGCCAGTGCTTCGATGTGCTCTCGCTGTGCATCGGTCACTTCGGGCCATGGGAAAGTGTTGTAGACCAATGTAGATGTGTATCTATAGCGGCTTTCAAGCCGACCCGCCACAGCTCTCATCCAATCATTATGCAATTCTGAGGTCAGCATTCCGAACTCGTAAGGAGTGGCGTTTGGAACCATCATATTCAAATTGCTTGAAATGGTATCGACATTCAGAAAACCCATTGGGATGTACCGGCGGCGCTCCGATGAAACGCTAGGTATAAGCAAATAATGGCCGGTCTTGGGCTGAGCAACTTGAAGAAACGTGTGAGGGCGCTCAGCGCCTTTCATAGCAGCTGAGTGGCCTGCTTTGACTCTCAGTGCTCTTACTTTTTCACATCGAGAGGCAACCTCTGGAACTTCCATAACTTGCTCTAGCGGCAAATCAGCTAGCCATAGACACCACCTTTCAGTACAATTTATGAATTCATTAGCTCCGAGAATTCTTCTTACCCAGCTGGAGTGTTGCGGGTATTTTTCAATAAAAGCATTTTTTTCATCCACCGATAGAAAAAAATGTCCCCCATCTGTGGCTTGGCTACCCTTTCTCATTTTCTCAATTGATGCCAGTGGGGTGGTCCGCGGGTACACAGCGGCATTAGGCCCGGGTACCAAATACGGGCTGATATTTTTAACCTCAGACGAAAAGACTTTGTCTTCTGATACGTCAAATATCTTGTGTTCACAAGATCTGTCCGTTGTATTTTTTAGGCCAATTATTACAACGTGAACAGCTGCCTTATTTTTGGCGTTGTTGCTCCATTTGAATGTTTGGTAACAAAAATCTATTGAAACCTGTTTCTCAAAAATACGAGGCCAAAGGAGAGAGACCTGATCTCCTTGGCAAATCGAGTTGGTTGCTACAAAAGCGCATTTCGCTTGGTTGCCTGCAATGTAGTGTGCCCCCTTCCAAAACCATGCAGCCACAATGTCTAGGTAACCGATAGACTTGAAGCTTGAAAATACATGTTTCATGTCCGCTGACTGCTCGGCGCTACGTTCAGTAGTACCCAAAAAAGGCGGATTTCCACAAAGAAAGACTTCGCAGGGGTTGCCAGTGCGATTAACGAGTGGGCAAACTTCCTCCCAATCAATGCTCAGACTGTTGTCACACACGACGTTACCAGAGTCGCGCAGCGGGAGCGCAGCTTCGGCATATCCGAATTTAGCCTTGAACGCCACGTTCATCTGGTGCTCAGCCAGCCAAAGGGAGAGGATCGCCACCTCGTGCGCAAAGTCGTCGATCTCAATGCCATAAAACTGGGATAACCGAATACCGGAGTAGTACATCTCAGCCTGACCGAACGCTGCGTTTAGAGCATCGATCACTTCCATCTCCAGCTTGCGCAATTCCTTATACGCGATGATCAGGAAATTGCCTGAGCCACAGGCTGGATCAAAAACTCGAACGCTCTGAAGGCGAACGAGTAGCTCCTTCAACTTGCGCTCGCTCTTACGCGATTTATCCAGCTCCGAATAGAGTTTGTCGAGGAATAGCGGCTGGATCACCTTCATGATGTTCGATACGGATGTGTAGTGCTGCCCGAGATTTCCGCGCTGCTCCTCGTCAATGACTGCTTGGAACATGGAGCCAAAAATATCTGGGTTAATCTCTGACCAGTCAAGGGAGCCGCAGTCGATAAGGATACGCCGCGCCTTGCGGCCAAACTCAGGGACTGGCACATCGTTTAGGAACAGGCCGCCGTTTACATAAGGGAAGGCCTGAAAGTGAGAAGGCATACTTTTGCGTTCAGACGCGCTCGGCCCCAAGTTTAGAACAGTAAAGAGGTCAATGAAGAATTGGGCAACATCTGAGCCGTCATTCTGAGTGCAAGACTGAATTGCTGAGGTCATCTGCCCCGGCTCAAAAATGTCGGTATCCTCGGCATAAAAACAAAAAAGGAGGCGGGTCAGGAAGACATTGAGCGCATGGATATCATCAGGCTTAGAGAAGTCGTTACGTTCACGGATGAGGTCAAACAGTTGCCCCATTTTCTCGGAAGCTTTAACGTCCGCTGGGTGCTCCGAATACATAACTGCTTTCTCGTAGCCAGCTAACGGCAAAAAAAAGGCGTACTGCTTGTCTAGTTCATCCATTGTGGTCTCAAGCCGCTCTTCGGCCTTGAGGTCGAAGGCCACAAGATTCTTGAAGTCGGTGACAATAATGAAACGGATGTCGTTACGAGCGACCACTTCGCTCGCTTTTAAGGAGTCGGCTTCCGCGTTGAGGTCGACGTTATTTGCGACAGCACGGAAGTAGAGCTTTTTTTTCAAGCCGATGTCATTTCCCTTGGCGACATTTCGGCTGTCGCCACCTTTGCGCAAGCGAGTAATAGTGCTTTTGGGGAACCCGTAAGCATCGAGGAAGGAAAAGATGAACTCATCCGGATTGAGGTTAGAGCAAGCCTGCTCCAATGATTCGATAATACGTGCTTGACTAACAGCCATGCTTTTATTCCCTTCGATGAGCTCGCGTGCGGTAATGCAGTAATTGTTAAATAGAAAGATCTTGCCGTCGCAAGGACGCATTGAGTGTCGTCCTACTGACTCTGAAGTGCTGAGCCACTTCAGTTTTTGTCATTGTTGGATCAGAAAGCATCGCAGCCGCTTTTTTTACATCTGATGCAGACATCGCCGGTTTTCGACCACCTTTTCGCCCCCTGGCCCGAGCCGCCTGCAATCCAGCAATCGTTCGCTCCCGAATCAGATCATGTTCAAACTCCGCTAACGACCCAAAAATATGGAACACGAGGCGACCACCGGAGTTGGTTGTATCAATGGCTTCAGTTAGGGATTTGAATCCGATTTCGCGGTCATTGAGATCTTGGACGATCTCAACCAGGTCTTTGAGAGATCGAGCTAACCGGTCTAGCTTCCAAACGATCAGAGTATCTCCCGCTCGGAGCATGCGGAGGCATTGCGACAGTTCGGGTCGCTCTCGTAATTTGCCCGTTACTTTTTCTCGGAAGATCTGATCGCATCCCGCTTTTTCCAAAGCATCCACCTGGAAATCCGGATTTTGGTCTTGGGTGCTGACTCGTGCATAACCTATGATCATCAAACGTACCTTTTCTTCTCATAGATTAATGTACTGAATTGTTGGACGCTAAACAAAGTAAAAATCGGCTTTTTTGAGCTCGGACGAGAGTGTCCAACAAACGACCGTTATTTAGACGCTCGCCTTTTTGGTGCGGAAAATCAGGCGGCGTTTATAGATATTTTGATCGCCATCTGTATGATGAAGATGTGTCTCTTGGTCAGGATGACTGAGGGTCCATGCCGGCTCGTGTGCCTGGCTAAAATGCGACACCTGCCTAGTGGTGTGACTGTCAGGGAGAGAACTGCTTTACTTTCGATCCTGAACTCCAGTTTTTCACACTCCTGTCGCGCCTTTTAAATAGCTCCTCCTTTTATCTAGCGCGTTGGCACCATATTAGGTCATGCCCATGCTGGGCGTACACCATCCGCTTAACTGGACGCTCCTGAAGTCGCACCTATTAGCGGTGCGTCCCGGGCGGAGCAGCCCACGACGCCGAAAACGACCGGCCACCAAAGGCTGTGAAGGGTACAAGCCGACTCGCTGACTGACACCATCCCCCCGACGGCGTTTAACAAGATTTCCTGACAGACTGTGCCAGCCACCGGTCGGATGGCGCTCGCCCTGAATAGTGCTGAAACCGCTTTGCCACGCCCAGACACACTCTCTGGAGCCCGTTACCGGGTTAGAATCTGGCTTTAACAGCCTGTCACTTCAACAACAGGCTGCCTTACGGCTCATTATCGACGCTGGCTCAGCAGGCTATTCCGGACTTTTGGGGCTTAAGTTGATGACATTGGGGTATTACCCCTAAGTCTAAACGCACTAAAAATGGCTGTGACTCGACAAATTGGTTTGACCTGTCCATAACCTGAATAGACTATTTTACTATAAGCGATTGCATATTTATAGCTTTAGTAGTTTATTTGAGCATTAGATTTTGTACATTGAATAAATAGTAAATTGAATTAAGCAATTTTTTACTTAATATGCGAAACAATTAATAGATAATAAAATAAACCAAAACAATCATTTGAAACTTGTAAATAATAATATTTATTGACAGATCTCTTTTTACTAAAATTAAAAAATATTTTAAATTCTAATATAATTTAACATATAAAATATTTTACCCATAATCTATGCCAACTTTATATAAAAATATGACTAGACACATTTATAGACAGTGTTTAATAATGTTGAAATCAGGGTGAGATATGAAAAGCAGACTATTCTGCGCTGAATAATATTATTTTTAAGAAGGTGTAATTTAAAATGTGCACAAAAAAAATCCATAAAATAATTACTGAAGATGGTCCTATCTGTAATTTTGATATAGGGTCTATAGCGGAAATGTCGAGAATTACAGGGATAAATAGGAAAATACTCAATAAGCGAATGGAAAGACTAGAGAATCATCAAGAAATATCGGTAGATAAATATTTAAGCCCACCAAAATCCATTAAAATATTCAAACCTCGCAAGCGACCTTTAACGATAGCGCAGCAATGCCGTCAAGCCGGCGTTAAACAAGGGACTTATTGGCGAAGGATAAAGAAAGGAGCTAGTCATAAGCAAGCATTGAATATTGACTTCATGCTAGACCGGCGATACAAACTTAGATACCTTCCCATAAATACAAAGCCTAATCTATACTGCGAGAAGAAAAAGTTTTTTTGCTACGGCCATAAATTTGAAGGTTTTGAAGAAATAGCATATGTTTTTGATGTAAATCAAAAACGCATCGAGCGACTCTCTAAAATGGGACTCTCTATCGAAGACGCTATTGCACATCGCGATTCCAAGAATACGGGACTTATAACTTTTGGTCGTTTAGAAAAATCTGAAAAGTTGCGGAAACTGCATGCAACGTTATATTTTGCAATCATTTACATGCAAGGTAAAAAGTTATTAAAAATAGGTTATACAACTAAAAATGTAGATGATCGACTTAAACTGATTTCAAAAAGTTACAAAGTCATATTTTATGCGTCTGATATTTTATACGAAGTCTTTAAGTCAGAACAATTTATCATCGAAAAGGTGCTAGATCGCGGCTATAGCTCTTGCGAGCTAGATGTTGATGGCCGGTCTGAAATTTTTGAATATTCGGGATACTTAGAAAATGTTGTATGGGACGCTTTGGACTTTATCTTTGGACGAAAGATCGTCAACAACCACTTTGATTTCATACTTTAAAATCCAGTTTCGGTAAATCTCTAACAATTTCCTGGGATTTCGAGCTGACCGTAATCACTCGCAGGAACAGCTTAAGCGGGTACAAGGGGCTCCCATAGTCTCAGAGCCCCAGTCGTCGGCATCATTGACGATGCCAGACGTTTTGTCGGTAGTCACCGCCTGACGCTTCATTATCCAT
>Ga0307978_1001226_pt1 | contig 19589 bp, 11 predicted proteins | sample OrgLakmetage1056_FD_203151 | JGI IMG/M metagenome (GOLD analysis project Ga0307978, IMG submission 203151) | Saline water microbial communities from Organic Lake, Antarctica - #1056 | ecosystem: Environmental > Aquatic > Non-marine Saline and Alkaline > Saline | place: Antarctica: Organic Lake...
TCGACGACGATCTCAGCGTTGGCTCGGACTTGATTAATGAGTCACAGCGACAACTCTATTTGGCTAGGGAACAGTTGGAGCAAACCCCCTCCAATATGAGTAGCACCCCCGAAACATTGTACAATAGAAAGCCTATTGTCGAAGCTCGGGAAAGGGAAGGCGGTGCCCGAGAGTCCAATGGCTCTTCAGGCGGCGTGTCGCTGCTGAAGAAGACAGAAGGACGGCTGAACAAGACGGAAGGATGGCTTGGTGGGTTCTTCTTGGGCCGTGTGCGGGCCAAAGATGTGAGGCGAGATACACCTACTGGTCGAGATGCATTCATTATCGAAGAAAGAGAGCACTACGATACGGAAACTCACACCGTTGTATCGGCACGCAGCTTAGATGTACATGACCTGGCGAAGAATGTCGAAGCCAACAAGGGGTCTATCCCTGATGCAGCCGATGACCCGCAGTCTACAACGATGGACAAGAAAACAATACAAGAGAGAGGACAACCCCAGCCCCCAAAGGAGCCGCGTGTCTCGAGTGGTGGATTGTGGGATCTGTTCGCAACTGACTCGCTTGATACTGTACACGGGCCATTGCAGAAACCATTGACGCGGCTTCCTGTCAAGATCCAGCCTGCAAGAAAGAGGAACCAGTCAAAGGATGAGCACACCGTCATGGCTGCCTCTTGGGATAGCTGCGACGATAGTGACGGATACTCTAGTTTCAGTGGAAGCTCCCCTTTTTCGTTGGATTCGCTGGATGCCTGATGGCCTCGGGTCAAACAGAGCTACTGCAGTAGTAGAAACGATAAAGATTGAAAACGTAATACGCAAAGAGTTGTTATCAAGCTACCCTAGCTCTGAGAGTATAATTTGTCGTTACCGGCCAAAGCATTGAGTTGAGTTAAACAGTCGACTATGTAGCTACTTGCAAAACTCTGCGGCCGACGCAAACGGGTCACGGAGCCACTCCTTGGTCGCTTCCCTCTTGCCCACCATGGCCTCCCGAAGAATTATCAACAAGGCTGTCGTGACAGGCCCTCCAGGCAGCGTTGTCCCGTGAGGAAAGGTCACATCAAAGGCCTCTTCGCCTTCTCCAGTGGCCAACCTCATAATGGGAACGAGTTCCGCTGCCGTTCCGGTGCAAAAGACTTCGGACGCGTTCTTCAATTCGTCCACCGTCACGTCTCGTTCACTCGCCCGGACGGAATCCTGACCTGTGCTGGCCATCATGGGGCCCTTGAGTTCGTCGGCGTAGAGCTCAATCAATTGCAGGACGGACTCGCGGGTCACACCCGGCAAGATTGTACCACGGACCAATGCAGGCGTGACAATCTCACCCGTCTTCAATACCAAAAAGACATTGGCCGCCGAGAGTTCCTGCAAGACTGACTTGTCGAGCGCACCCTTTTGGTAGGTTTCCAGTTCGAGAAACAAATTGTCGTGAAAGGCTTGCTTCTTGGCCTCCATGAGCGGCTTCAAGGCCACGGCATAGTTTCCGGCGCACTTTGTTGCCCCCATGCCTCCCACGGCCGCTCGGGCACGACGTGTTTCCAAATGAATATTTAACCCCGTCGTGGCCGACTTGAAGTAGTTGCCCGTGGGAGAAACGTAGACCAAAAAGCTAAACTCGGGCGAGGGGTAGAGTCCCAACTGCTGGCCGGAACCGAGCAGCATGGGACGCACGTACTGTCAAACGTAGGGGAATTGGGGACGAGAGAGAGATAGAGAAAGCAATGGGAGGGTGAGTTGAGCCTTGAATGGCTGTGCAGTGCCACAGCTGCTGTCCTCCTTCATTCAGTACATTCATTATTCATGATTGGATGTCGAGTGCCGAGCGAACTTACGAGTTTCATTCCGTCTCCAGCCGGAGGAATCAAATGGGCATTCTTTTGAATGGCCAGCTGCACCGCCCTCAAGAACAGTTCCTTGCCAGGGGGCGGCAAGCATAGTTCGGAGGCACCATTGGTCATGCGCGCAAAGTTTCGATCGGGACGAAAGACAATGGCCTCGCCCGTTTCGGTACTGCGATAGCATTTGAGACCTTCCCAAATGGTGGTTCCGTAGTTGAGCGAGGTGGTGGCGGGCGACATGGGAAGCGCGCGATCCGCGTACGAGTAGACCGCATCGATCAGCTTACCCGAGTCGGTGGCCGCCGTGTAGTGTTCGTCGGTCCAGTCTTCGTTCGTGGTAAGGTGAATGTACGAGTGTTCGTCCGGGAGATTCAAGTTCCACGGCAAGGCGTTAAAGTCAATGCCATCTTTGGGAGGAGGAATGCTGTTGGAGGAAGTCATCGTTGGGTGAGAGAGCGTGGATATGGATATGGATATAAGGTAGGACTAGTGATTGTGTGGTTGTTGCAAAGATCTTTGTTCCGAACGGAGTGATCCAAATTATGACCATCTTCTAGGTGCGTTGTTGGGTCTGGGTTCGTTCTTCGAAGAAGATCCTTTGGATTTTGGACGACCCATGGCTTGGATCTTGATTGAAAACTAGTTTAGTACTTTATCTAACATTTTTTTAAAACAAATATTTTACCGTAAATCCGTTCTGCTGTCTGCTCGAGAACCGCGAGCGAGGAACTATACGGTATACAGTAGTCGTACATACGGCGTATAGTAACAATAACAATGGTGCGACCACAATATACCATCCTACCAGCAGGTAGACTACAGTAGTACGGTATACGGTATTGCTCGGAGACTGTATGTAGAGCGCATACCAACTACCAACCCTAGACCGCATACGACATCGTGTCGTGTCGAACCAAGGACCATGAGTGGCCTTCGCACCTCTTCTCGCCCAACGAAACGAGGGAATTCGGCTGGAGGACAACAATGGCAACCCCAACGGCTCTACCAGCATCAGTCGCGGGCGGTGGTTGGGGCTGTCTCTCTGATCGTATGGACCATGCTCCTGCTATGGAAATATCCAGAACTTTTGTCTCTCTGGAGCAACGATCCAGTTGCCCGCCTCGTACAACAGCGTCTCTCGGAAATCGATTCAACGAGAGAAATTCGAGTATTCGGACCAACCACAGCAGCAGCAACGACAACGACAGCAACTACACCAACTGAGTCCACGGTACACAGTGGCGGTTCTGCCCCCACAACGACGCGACGTGTTGTCTCGTCCACCAACAACGACGAGACTTTCATTACCGTGGAGTTGTACTCTCGCGAGCAGCAACGAGAGTTTCTCCACGAGTTTGCAAGTTATTGTTATCCACCACCACCAGAAAGAAAAACAAGCAGCAGCGTCGATACACCATTATCATCTTCGTGGAACGGTGCGAATGGCTCACAACAACAGAATAAGCTGCTCATGTTGAAACGCTTTGACGAGCTACCAGAGGCCTATGGACGCGAGCTATGGAAGTACTGCGTGCTCTACACGGGCCTCGGCAATGTGTATTGGGAACCCGACAACCTGACGCCGACCGTCACGTGGAGCGATATCTTGACACTACCGTCGACTGCAAGAAGCAGTGGCAGTGGCATCTTAGATTCAGGGATTCACGCCAACCGTGCACTGCTGATTGAATCCACCGAAATGATACAAGACTTGACCCGAGAGTCGGTTCGAACAATGCTGCATCACAGTTTTCTGCAGGTTGCCACCCCCAAATCCCAAGTGTGTGCCAACATGCTGAGCTGGCTGCTCGACGAGACCAACAACGTCGACGCCATGAATCCATTGAGACTCTCCGAGACTCTGGGTTTCTCTGTTGCTAGTAGCGAACGAACTAGTTCTTGGATACTTCTACCGACGACCTGTGTATGGGCGGGCGATCCATCCACCCAGGAAGGATACGCGACGACCTCTCGTTCATCGTTTAGGAATCGGCCTTGCCCGATGCAGAACGGATATTGCTGCCAAGTATTTCAGGAACAGCCTTCTCAGCAAGAGTCTCTGGTCGTCATGGCGGTTCGACATCCCTTTGTCGTTGACTCGCCCAGCTCCTCTCTCCAGTCGGCACTACTACCTTATAAAATGGCCCTGTCTAGACAGTCGCTGGAAGATTTACCACAACGACCAGGCCGTCAGAATCCGCTGGTACTCGCGACGGAAGAATTACCCTTTATTGCCACGATTCGCGAGAAGCGACTGGTGCCAGCCAACGCTACCACCCCCTCCCAATTCGAGACTCCCAACTTTTTTGATCTCTTGATCGAGAACGATTGCCTCCCGGAAACCAAGGAATGTTTCAAGTGTCTCAAACGAAGCACCAAAAAAGACGAAGTGGGCGGAGACTGCACCGTCTGCCGCCATGAATGCGTCTGCTATTGCAGTGCTTTGTGCTCCATTCGTCCTCCACCCAAGCAGGTTGTGGCAGAACTGCAGGTCCACCGACCACTCTATCGCAAGGACCCCGAACGTCTCATTCCTCGAATTGTACATCAAACCTGGTTCGAACCGGTCGACAAGGAAAAGTATCCCAATATGAGTCGATTGATAGAATCCTTTCGTCAGTCGGGATGGGAGTATCACTTTTACGATGACGAGACCTCGGCGGAGTTCCTTTCGGTGCACTTTCCTCCGCAAGTGCGAGAAGCCTACGACGCCATTACGCCAGGCGCGTTCAAGGCGGATCTTTTTCGCTACTGCGTCTTGCTCATTCGAGGTGGACTCTACGTGGACATGGACATCCTGCTAGAAAGTAATCTGGACCGTGTTATTCCTCCTTCGGTCGGGTTTGTCACGGCACAAGACGAGCCTGGGGAGAAGATTGGCTACCGCAGTTGCCTGTGGAACGGTTTCTTGGCGTCGGCACCTGGTCACCCTTTCTTAGCCCGAACGATTGAGAACGTGGTCAACAACATTCGCAATCGCTTCACGTCTGTCGATTACGATGATATGCTATGGTGCGTTGTTGTCCCTCGCGATGATTTGATTCAATGAATGAAAACTGCCTACCTACCTATTCAGCCTGACTAACTCACACTCGTTTCTCGCTCCTAAACTGGTTCGTAGCCCCAATCCGGTTCTGTCCGTCTCGCACACTGTCGATACTCTGTTCACCTGCGGTCCCTGCATTCTCGGAGCCTCCATTAACGATGTGCTCGGCCGGCATCGGCAAACAGGCTTTGATTACGGCGAGATCGATATTTTTGCCAGCGAAACCAATAGCTTGCAAGAGGGTCAAGACGTTCGCTCGACTCTCGACCCAGACGACCCGCGTCGGCTGGTTCCAGGACGCACCATTTTCTTGCAGCAAAACAAGAATGACATGGGTGCCCACCGATTCACCTTGGTCGAAAGTAACTTATGTGTTGCCAGTACGGACTTGCCAGACTATGATGATCGACCTCCTACCTATCAACACTACAGCAAGACGCACGAGTCATTTGGTATCTACGGATTGCCAAAGCAAGAAGCCAGTCTCTATGTGGACGAGAAACGAGCCAACGTGGAGATCCGGATCCGCGTCTTGTAAAGCGGCCTCGTTGTAGCAGATTTGAATTGGCTTTTTATTAAATAATAACGTTAAACGTTCGTCGTTCTATTCTAGTAGATGGGACAGGGATATAGGTCCAAATACAGTAGAGCGACATTGGCGTAGTACAGTGTTATGGAATGAGAAAGACGGGCGACGAGCCTCGTCATTTGTTAGCGGTGCCAAGAAAGGATGACAAGTGTCCTTTCTTTGATCGTCTTATCATCTATAGTACATGGTTTGGACGAAATATCGCGAGGCCGTTGTTGTCAGCAAGACAACATAAACGTCGCGAAGAATATCCCACGTGTCGGTCGCATGCCAAACCACGGAACTGCTCCCGACCACCATCAGACCAACCCCCAGCATCGATCGCAAAGCAGCATAGATGGCTCCAATCTGTAGCGCGTACTTGACAGCCGCTGACCCTGACGCCATGCTAGCACTCGCATCGAAATTGTCATCCTCTTGGTCCTTGGGGTTTGGACTACTCCAGGTGGCAATCGACAAGGACGCAACAATCCACAGCAAGCTATTGATTGAGAATCGGGAAATCAAGAGCGGGAGAGTCGTGGGCGGCGCCGAAGGAAGCGATTGCAACCAGCCACCTGTCAATAGAAATGTTGGATCGTTCACGGCATCCAAAAGTCCCAAGAGCTCACAAGCGACAGCCACGCTGAGTAAATCTGGCACCAGTAGCGTGAGATCAATGAGTTTTGGTTCTTTTTTTGGAAGCACGGCGTTGGGGATTGCGGATGCGGTACGGTTGCTCTCGGTGGACCCAGTAGCGAATAGTACAGCCTTGGAAGCGTCAATACAGTGTCTTGATGGGTTAAAGAAGGCGCCCGTAAAGTGACGAGGATCTATTCTTCTGACAGAGGATAGCCGGTGTACCGGCACCGGGGAGAAGGCCTGACTTTGTAGGAGCAGTTGAGCTCCACAGAGGCCCGCAACCCAGACGGCCAAAGCACTCATGTATATAAGAGTAGGCAGTGTCGAAAAATGCTAAAAGAAGGAGTCTGGACCAAGAGAAATCTTCAGCTTGCTTCTTACTCGATCGGACCCCGCTTGGATGCTTGGACTCACACAATCGATCGAAACGTCGTCAAATATGCCTTTCTGCTACAGTCGTATGCCTTATGCTCCTGCTGACTCTTTGCTCGCCTTTTCCAGACCCTTGAGCTTTGATTGGGAGAACAGAGGCCTCAGCTGGTACATGGACGGCCGCAGACGTTGACCGTTGACCTCGATATTGCCATGGTCCACAAAATACAGTATTCTGCAAACGTTCGCATCAACGTTCGTCGACCGACCGAGCGGTACTCGAAATGTCACACCAACCAACGAACATTTTGAATTTTCGTTTTCATTTTCTTTTCGCAGCGACCATGTCGAGATTGGGCGTCGCCCAAGAGGGCCAGCTGGTCGCACGACCTCCCATCCACCCGGCTAGCTTTGACTCTCTGCAGTCAAATAGGCTGGACGATATATTTTTGTATTACGAAGATCAACCAGCAGAATTAAGCTATAGATATAAGCTGAGCGTTTTGGACCGCTCCATAGTGGTACTGCCCACCACCCAACTCGCGTATGCCACGGCCGTCTTTTTGATTCCAGCCGGACGCGAGTCGGAATTCATGTTTAGCTCTGCCGCGGGCCTGCAACAGATTGCCGAATCCGCACAAACAGCGCGATTGATTGCCGTGAGTTTTGGGAGGCGGCACGAGTTTTGCACTCAAGAAACAGTTCAACAAGAACTAGCCTTTGCCGTCCAAGTCTTGTCGCGACAAGGCTTGTTTCTACCTAAATCTCACGCAGCTTTGCGAGAACAAACCAATATTCCCTTTTTGGCCATGGACGGTATCGGTCAGCGCAATGTTATTGCCGAAGGTGAAAGTGCCCTCTCTGGAAGGTATCTAGTGGAACAAGTCAAGGCTGGCGGCGGCTTGACTGTGCGACGACTCTACTTTATGGACAATCCCTTTGTGATTCAGTCAGAAGTGGCTCTACTGTCGACTGATCTTGAAAAAGTGGACACGTCACACGCCGCTTTTGAATACCACAAGCAAATGGCCGCTGGCGTCTTGGCCTTGACAGCAGTAGATTCAACCAAGTCGACGACAGTAGTTTCAGGGTTAATGGTGGGCCTCGGGGGAGGTGGACTGGTCAATTTCTTGCGATATCTTCTTCCTGAAACGCGTCATAATCTCACCGCGATTGAGCTCGATCCAACAGTGGTCCAAGTAGCTCAGCAGTACTTTGGTGTTGTCCTCAACGACACAAACGCCAACGTCGACCATCCATTTGCTGGAGTGACGGTGCGGGTCGGCGATGGTCTCTGCATTTGCGCTGATACGGATGAGACCGCTTGTATGCTTCCTGGCGCAATATTGTTTCCGGAAGAGTCGCTATCCTTCTTGGCAATCGATGTCGATTCCAAGGACAAGTCGGTAGGAATGGCGTGCCCGCCCGTGTCGTTTGTCGAACCGGAATATTTGGAGCAGATTTCCAAGTTGCTGCAGCCCAATGGAGTCTTGGCTGTTAACGTATCGGCACGAGATCCTTCCATGTTGGAGCTGGCTTGTCGAAATGTGAAAGCAATATTTCCAACAGTGATTGTCTGCAAGCAGGAGGACCAAGAGGAGGAGCGGAAAGATGTCAACGTGGTTCTCTTTGCGCTTCGAAACCAAATCGACTTGCCACCGAACGATAAGCTCATGGAGCAACTGGAACGGTTCGTTGCCAAGGAGAGTGTAGATGGCACGGTATTTGCCGACCTGAAAGACTGCCTCGATGACCTGCGAGTATGGAATACCGAGACGGAGACGGGCACCGCCAACTACAAGACGGGTAAGAAGAAACCCAAAGGCAAAAAGAAGCGAGGCAAGCGAAAGTGATGTGCCTAGTCTTTCTCTTAGCGAGATAGTAACACGGTAGTTAATATGACCCCTTTAGGCTTGCCGATAGATCTGCTAAACTACGATAGCTTAAAAGAACGATGATAATGTGCACCTATTTTCGGCTCTCTATCAGCGTCTGGCCGTTTTCGTCGCTCTCAATTTTCAGCCACCCAAGGACTCATGACTGTTGAACATTTTCACCATAATTTGCATTTGTTCCTTCGCAACAGTAGTGCAAGATACCATCGTCGCAAGGAAGTCATATCGCCGACGTAGCACCTGTTATATACTCTACCATGGGAGGAGATGATTTGGACAGTGATGACGACTACCTGACGGAACAGGTGGCGGATGTGGCCGAAACTTCCGCGTTGCGTGAAGCTGCCGTCGCTGAGAGCAAGAAACGCAAGTTGGAGGACACGAAGAGCTCGGCTGCCGCTGTAGAGGAGGACGAGCCGTCCAGCAAGAAGAATAAGCCTTTTGCTAAAATGCTATTGGAAGCTGGAAGGAATTTGGATACTCAAACTACCGAGCAGCAGGCAGCGTTTCTGTCGACCGCCCTTAATCACCAGACGCTATTGGCAACCAACGAAGAGTTCCCCGAGAAGAAGCTCGTCCCGCATCATTTCCGAGCCTCCTTGAAAGAGACACTACTGGAGCGCTTAAGGGAGGGTATATCTGTGAAGAGAATGAAGAAATGGAAGAATACCAAGAGCCCGTGCGTGGTCGTCTTGTGCATTTCGGCACGTCGCGCCGTCGCCATCTTGAAGGAGCTCTCTGGAATGAAGGTCAGAATTGCCAAGCTATTCGCCAAGCATATGGACATTGAACAGCAGCGCGATCAGCTTCGTACATCGCCCTTTGGTTTGGCTGTGGGTACGCCAAACCGACTGCGAGCGCTTTGTGAAAGTGGCGACCTAAGCTTTGCGCATACGCAACTGGTAGTCATGGACGTGGCTATTTCTCACAAGGCATTTACCGTCTGCACACTACCAGATACGGCTCCAGACTGTATGGCTTTGTTGAAAGACTTTGCAGTCCCCCAGCTGCAACAGCGGAAGGATATTCGAATGGCCTTCTTCTAAATTTATAGTGGTAGAGGACACCTCAAGCAGACTCGTGAGTACTCCGCATTAGATAGCAAAATCCCTTCTCTACTAGAGTTACTAGCTAGTCGTCGTTCAAAGGGACCGACAAGAATGAGAGCATCTCTTCTCGCTCCTCTGTCAGATCCAGTTCCTGAATATGTGATATAGCTGCCTCAAACGATGCCAGATAGTACCCAATTTCCCCAATTCGATTGATACGGTCGCACAGCGTCCGAAGAAGAACACAGAGAGCACACGGCCGTTCCATCTCGGCCTTGATAACACAGAAGATAAAGATAGGCAGAAAGTCATCGGCTCCAAGATGGCTTTCGCGACTGTGAACTGGATGCTCCGACACGTCGTGTTCAATAGAATACAGTCTCGAGATCTCGCGTGCTGCTTCCACAATGGCACGGAGCTTAGCGCACGGAAGTGTACTCAGTCCAACGCCTTCCTTGAGAATGGAGGACACAGATGACCATTGTGTTGGGCTCATCTTGCTGTCAGGTATCCGAAAGAAGTCCTGCGGGCGCTTCCGGAGCTCTTTGATCTTAAAAGCCACTTCCATATCTTCATGTCTCCAGCCGTTGACGAGCCAGCGAGATAGCATGCTCCGGACAGGAACGTAAATCTCGATCTCGATCTGCTCTCTTACCGCCTCCCTTACCAGCCTATCCCAATAGGTCTCGCCCTTGTCACCAGCAAAGAGAGGGTGAAGCGACTCATAATCTTCTCGTTCTGCGATAGAAGTAAAGTCGTTCAAGCAGCCTTCCATGATGAGGTCTTGAAACTGATCTAGAAAAGCTTGTATCCGTTCCAGGTCCTTCATGGCTCTAGCTTTCAATACGGAACGGCCTTGGGCTTCCAGCGCCTCAATGTTCTCCAATCGTGGTCCGCTAGCTCGGACTGCATCAACAAAGCGATCGACGATGTCTCCCATCGAGTCAAGAAGGAAGAGACGGTAGGTGTACCTCTGGATGCTTCTCTTCAGAAACAAGCGAACACGAGTAGTATGGTCCTGACCAGTTGTCTGCCCTTCCGACCCGATTGGACCAACAACTGCTGATGACAGACTCTCATTAAATAGTGAGTTGTCGCATCCGAGAAACGACTGCACGTGAACTGCAATCTCAGCCACTGCTGGGTGGAGCTTCTCGCGATAAATCATGGCGCAAAGAGTCCGAAGAAAGTACTCCAGCTGACGACACATGGTCTCTCGATCGGTTGGAGTCTCTCGGACTGGACTCCCAAAGAGAGAAAGTGCTTGTTTGGGAAAGCGTATCGACGAAATTGAAGAACATAGTGGTAAAGTGGCGGCGCGCAGATCCTGAAAGTCGCGAAAGTAGCGAATCGGAGCGTACCACTCTCGTCCTGATTCGACATCGTAGACCCAAATCGTAAAAGCCGATCGATCACCGTCAAGAAATGTATTTACAATCCGAGCGCAGATTGCCTTGCGAATGCCGTGCAGAGGAACAAACGTCTCTGACCCAGCGTATGCATCTCCAATGTGGAAAGACGATGTAGCTTCCCATTGTCTCGTTCGTTCTGTGAACCGTTTGAGCTTGCGAGTATTGGAGAGTTGCTCTTCAATGGTCTTATTGATCAACCCGTATGAAGCTAGACTCGCCACGAAACTGTGAATCGCAGGCTCTTTCGTATGCTCCAGAATCATCGGGGTTGAATGAAAGCATCGCTCGGATTCGAATGATAGTTCAACCGACCGTGACTCGTTGATGATATCGCTCGTGTCCAAGAGTGACGGCGTCATCTCATTGAAACGAAGTGATACAATGGAAGGAGGGGTTTCGCTAAACTTTCCAGGTGTTGTGTGGATCTGCTCCAGAGATCGTCGTCGCAAATGCAGAACAATCGGATCAGGAGAGAGTCGTATTGCTGATACCGCATGTTGCAAAAGACCTTCGTCTAGCGAAATCGATTGGAGCAATGCGGTTCCGTTCAAACCAATTAAAAAGTCGCCTGGCTCAACACCTACCCGAATCGCGGGACCATTGGCTACTTCCTTCGGCGACGGAGAAGCCAACCATTGCCTTCCGTCGCGGCTTGTCAACGAATGGACTGCTACGAAACCCCCTTCTTCGGAAAGCGTCATGCCCAATCCAACCTTGGAATCTCGGAATACGACCTTGGTATAGTATTGCTGCCCCTCTCCTATTGCATCCCTTGGCCAAGCTCGCTCGTGTTGTCGCAGTGCCCGCTTCTCTAACTCGGTTACCATTTCGTAATGCCACCGGTCCGTGTCTTCGTTGTAGCGTCGGACTGCCTTCTCTGGTGGGATTCGGAGAAAATCGTGGGGCAACGCAAACTCTTGTAGTCGTCGAGGGATCTGCCGTATTGTATCAGCTGCGTCTTCTACCTCTAACATGGATTTGGTTCGCTCTTGATTTCTTGCGGTCGATGCTGACGGACGAGAAGGAGCTGCACTGGAGAGTCCCCTCAAACGCTCCTGATGCAGCCGCCGAAGCTCCCCGGTGGACTCATTGGGAAATATCTGACGCAACAAAGCAATACCCTGAACGTCATTGGCTGCAGAGGAAGCTTCAAACCCGTTCAAGGATACCGAGTCTGACGATTGACTCCGAGAAAGCGACGCAAAGTTGCTGTCGTTGTCGTCGTCTCCAAAGGACGATGCATGTTTCTCCTTTTCGCCGCTCATGACCCGTTTCTCTATAAGATTTAAGGGGCACGACTTGGACGATTATGCTCGTCTTCAAAGTCCCTAAACAGACAGCGTTGAGACAACAGGGTAGCACGACTCCACCATGGTTCAACCGTCCACTTGGACGTGAATTGTGAATTGTGAAACATGAACGGACGGTTGAATCGCTCGCGAGTCACGAGTCACCGACATTCGACCTGATCCCTAATGATATCGGCAATTTCTAGTGAGAGAGAGTTAATAGTTTGTCGACAGCAGCTTAAAAGCTAGGTGCACCTTTCGGCTGCGCAGACCACGCGATCATACCTTGTCAGCATGCTTTCCATCAGCTGCGCGTTAGATCGAGTGGTTTCGTGAGTGAAACAAAAAGCCACCAGCATGATCCATAAGCATAAATAGGTGCTGCTGTTGCCGACACCAAGCTACATCAAAGGGCACCTTTCGTCGTATGTGAATCAATACACCTTGCTAATCTAGACAACCACGGTGCTTGACATTATCATCGACTTGTAGCTAGCTACAGACTAGAAAAGAGGTACTCTCAAATGAGAATCTAGAACTCCAAATACTTGAACCCTACGACAACATACATCCTTGTACGCTTGAAGTTTCCACTAAGTGCGAGGCGGAGGACGCGGAGAATTTTGCGGTCCCTCATCTGGTTCCAAGTCTTCCGGATCCGGCAAGTTGCGAGGCGCGCCGCGTTGCCACCTGGGCAGTTCCCCAGCTCCGGCCGAACGATTATCGCCCTGCAAAGTCGGCATTGGAAAATGTACATCTGAACGCATCCAGGCACTACCTTGGCCAGCAGGGCTAAAACCAAAAGGAACAGATGGTGAGGGAAAGAAACCAGAAGACAAAAATCCGCGCGAATTGGGTGACTGCAGAGGCATGGTATATAACTCATGCTGCATCGTCTGCGGAGTGGGAGGTCGTCCTCCACCAAAGGATCCAGACGCAACTGGCGTCGGCGGACCACGCTGGCCACTTCGTCCAGCGTCATACGCCGGATAATACGCTGGTGAACGGCTCCATGGAGGAGAAGCCGGTCCCACAGCGTAAGAAGGTACCACAGGTGTTGGAGGGAACTCCGTGAATTCTCGAGAGTCCATATACATCGGTTCGCCTGCTCCTGCGCGGTCGGGTGTCGACCGCTGCTCAAGAGAACCTCTTTTGCTCCCACGATGAGGCGACTGGAACGAATCCGTTGCAGCCATCTTCTTATCGGAGTCAGACTCTTGACTTGACGATGAAGGCGGCTTCATGGCACCGGGTCGCGCTTGACTCGGCGGGTAATTGGAATGCTGTCCATAGCCGGGGTGCGGAGGCGCACCCCATGCAGGATCTTGGTAGTGTCCTGCGCCTTCAGCGGGAGGATACGTGCGTTCGGCAGGTGTCACATGAGGCCTCTTCTGTTGCGGCTCCAGGGAAGGATACGAAGCACGTCCACTCAAGTCACGTCCACGGTACGGCAACTGCCCGTAAGCATATTCGCCTTGTCGCTGCTCCCCAGAAGCCGGGGTCACGTGGCTCCGAGAAGCCGGTCCGTGGTCCTCAGTACCTCGCGTGTCCGGAGCCTCATGAACGAAACCACCACCCGCTGTTGCCCCTGCTGCGGCAGCAACATTGTCACTTTCCTGCGTAGAGTCGTCCGCCACATGCGGCTGAACCAGATACACATTGATCGGCCCGCCAGTGTCGCTCTTCTTCTTCCCAGTCTGGACAGTCTTGCTGCTAAGGAACATCTGATACCGTCGCATCCCAGGTCTCATTCCTTGGTCAGGGTCCGGTACCTCTAAGTTCGTTCCAATCGGAGCCTTGATGCCGATAACAGTGTCGTTGTTGTAGATCGGAAGGTCAGTGATATCCGAGTACTGGACATACATGTACTTTTGGGCATTTTCGATCCCCCGCGGGAGATACGTCGGCCGCTGGCTCTCGCGCTCGCTCCCACGGCTGGGCGAACGTCTCATGGAGAACTGCGAAGACTGTCGCGTAAGAAAATCGACGTAGTCATCAATCTTCCGTTCTTGCGCACGAACGCCGTCGACCTCCTCCTTCAGCGCGTCAACTCTAGATGTCAAAGATGCAGCAGATGGACTCCCTGCAGCTTCTGCACTCGTGGCTTGAGCTTCCGGATCCGGAGCACGGGAAAGAGTGTTCGGCGGGTCGTTGTTCCAAGAAACATTGTTCTTGCCTTCCTTCACAATCAGGCCAATCCCCTCGAGAACGTTCGTAATGTCGTAAATACGGCGCTTCTGCACACCCAGCTCGAGAGCAGCTCGGTTCAAGTCTAAAGTATTCCCCGGTGAGCTGCGTAGAATCAGCACAAATTTTTTCGTCAGTAGCCCCAAAGACGAGTCATGTCGAGACTGTCCCAAAGAAGAGGGCGTCCCCATGCGTACGTCACCACTCGCTGGGCTCGATTGCCGATTGTATAAAGAGGATCCCACAGAATAAGCTCCCGGCGATGTCCCAATCGTCGAAGTCGTTGCATCCGTACCTGTGTGACAAGGCGAGTGTAATGGAAAGAATCGATTCGACAAGGCATTCAGAGATGGCGAAGATATCAGTGAAGCATCATCATTGGATATTTGGAACGTTGAGAACGATGGTAGAGTAGCAAGTTGGTCACCGGAAATCATAGATCGTTCAGAAGGGGTCGGGGATGACATGAAAGACGATCCATGATTAGTGTCATGCGACAACAGTCGGTGAAAGGCGGGATTGACGTAGTGGACGGTACGAGTCAAAATGAAGCATTTCACAGTTTTGTTCGATCGTTGTTGACGGCGAAAGCAAGATTGCGGTGGAGAATCGCGTTCATCATCGTCAGTATACATGGTAGTACCGAGGACAACGGAGGGTAGGTAAAGGAGCAAGGTCGTGTGAGTAAAGAGGTCGTTACAAAGCCATGATGATTGCCATCGTTGTCGCGAAAAATAAGTACAAGAGAGCAAGTCACAATCCACTCGAGTAAAGGAACTGGTGGTATGGCACGAGTTGAATCATACTCAAGCTGGACCTCCACCATGAGTCCGTTGTCTAACACTTTTCATGGTCGTCTAGCTCCGCTGGCGGGCCATTTTCGAGGGTGACAAGAAATCGGAACGCGGGTCACGCCGTTTTCCGTTGAGACATTAATCCGGCCAAAAAATTGGATAAAAACACTCTTGACCCGAAGATGAACATAATAACAGATAGGTTGAAAATTTGATAACATTCCGATCCAACAAGTTTCGCGCAATTTCAAATACAAACACTTAAGCCAAAACAATCCTTAGGCCACGAAGAGAGGGCAATGTTTCAACAACCTCAACGGAGACATCAAGCACATTAGGGATCAGGATAAAAACATAGCACTCACCAGCTCGTCGTGGTCGTTTCGTCGGTGAAGGTTTGCTCCCGGGAGACGGAGACCTCCGTAGGGCTGCAGTTCCTGGACTCATGAAATCGCCGTGGAAGAGTTGTCGTGTGTCGGGAGTAACTTGCTGCGCAGAGGCCGCAGCCCTTGGATCGCCAGGTTGAGAAGGCAGTCCAAACTGAGGTGCGCCCGGAGGATACCCATGTCTCATTGCTTCGCTCGGATTCATGGACGATACATGCGGTGGCCTTCCGTAAGGGTTATACGCTGCATATCGGCCCTGTTGAGGACCATGCTGACCAGGATAAGGCATGTGTTGCGGAGGAGAAGGAAAATTCGGCCGTGGTGCACTGGCGCCTGCCGGTGGAACCGCCGAAGAAGAGGACCCCTCTTCCGCCTCCCCTGACGGTCGTCTCCGCGGAGATCGGTTCTGCTCTGACATTGGATAGTATTCCCTACAAACAATCTAATACATCTGATAATGAACAAACACTTGAACAACACCCAGATCCCCAAGGTTACGCAGCTTTTTTGTGTCGAGGTGCTGAGGTCTTGGTCTGCTAGTCTGTGGATGGGGCGATCCGTTTTTTCCGGTTTCTCTGCATACAGAAGAGCGCGCCCTTTTATTTAATAGATAATCGCAGGCCTCCCCCAAAAATTCAGCCGTCTATCTGCGCCATAATTAGCCATAATAGTTTAACGACTCTCGATTAATATACAAAACTCTCACTGTAAATGAGTAGACGAATAATTGCGGGAAATCAATAGTGTAATTAAAACGAAGGATCCACATGATGCCGCACACGTGTTGTTAATGTTGCGCGCCTTTTCGCAGACGTGTAAAGCGAAGTGTCAACCTCAAAACTCCGCGCGCCGTACCGGTACCGGTACCTACATTAGGTCTGATAATACCATGGTACTCCAAGTGCCCGAAGCGGTATTCGTAGTCTCCTTATTGCTGAGTTAGCTAGTTAGTACCGGTAGGGCTAGAATCGTTGGAGTTTGTAGGCAGTGAAGATAGGCTGCTCCTATCCAGAGTTCGAGTTATGAAAACAATATGTCCTCTAGTAGCTCTGGGAGGAGGAGCGTTGCTCCGTTGGGCACCACGTCCTAGCTAGCATACTTTACTTTTGCATCAAAGCTGCTGTCTCTAGTAGAGGGAACCGAATGATACTTACTTTGGGTTATCGCATACTTCTGTGGAGCCTCATGGCTGTCTCTGTAGTGCACCCTTGTCCTACAGTATATCAAAGCTCGATCACCAGAACGTAGCAAGTAGCAATACAGTGCCTAGACTAGTAGTAATATCCATTCGAAAGCTGTCCACAATGTATGGATCGACTGTTTTTGAAGTAGTTATAGTTTCTTGGTTATATGGCTGTACTATCTTAGAGCATCATGGTTCGGAGCGCCTTGCTCCGTTCAAACAAGGACGTGACGACAGCATCCATGTTGTTAATGACCTGCAAGCCCTTTTCCATGGCCATGTCTTTCTCCGACTCTTCATAAACCACTAGCTGTCCCTTGCCTTGATCGATAATACCTTGAAACTTGCCGTCCAAGATCATTTGCGAGAGCTTCTTCTCCACAACAGATACAGGCATCTCAATCAACTTGGCAACGTGTTCTAGTTCCACACAACTGTACGGTTCAATAATGCGGATAAGATTCGATTCTAGCAACTGCTCCTGCAAGATGTGCAGGTGATGCCTGATGAGTAAGTCCTCCTGCAGCTGCTCTGGATAAGTCTGCAAGACGGATTCAAACTCTTTCAAGTTACGATGCGAAGCGGCTTCGGCAATCGCCGACATGGCTTCGATATGCTTGCCCGCATACTTGACACCCTGCCGTCCAGAAATCATACCCGAAATGTCCACGTCGGCCTTGCTACTCTTGACACCAACGGTCCCGCCTGCCGAAAGCGCCAACGCCGCGCGAAGCGAGTCGAGGATTCGACAAAGCATCATGTACTTTAGAGCTTGGACGGCTTCCTCCTCCGAATTCATCTGATCCAACTGTTCAAAGGCTTCCAAAAAGTACGAGTGCGCCGTATTGTAGTCGCCCTCTTCCGTATGGATGGTTCCCGACATGCTGTCGATATCGGCTTGCAACTGCGGCGATACGTAGATCGCGTTGGCGGCCGTGCGACTGGCCGTGAGCGCCGCCTTGGCCTTTGGGACGTTGCGCAATCCAAAGTGAATCTTGCTCTCTAGCAAGTGCGTTTCCACTAGCAGCTGCTTGTCATCCAGCTTTTTGAGTTCATACAGCAATCGATCGCAAAGCTCCAAAGCATCGACATACTTGTGTTGGTGAAAGAGAATCCCCGCCAATCTCGCTTCCACGCGTTGACGCAAAAAGGATCGTTTTTCCGCTTCCGTCCAAGCAATGATACTGCGCGCAATCGATTCCTGCATGGTGTACTCTGTCGGAGCCGCCAACACGACAATATCCAAGACTTGACGCACCACCTTGGCGGTCTTGGCCTTGGTAATGTGCTGGAGAAACTCGCGGCCCGTCTCGCCCGTGAGGAATTCCACGACGCTGCTGTACTGCGCCGCCTCGCAATAGGCGCGCGTCAAGTCGTAGACGGCGCGTTCCTTCAACTGCACCGCTTGCGTTCCCACCAACACGGAGTTCTGCACCACACTGAGCAGAATGGGGATCTTGGCTGTAGCAGTACCGCAGGCGGTCGCTTCGTCCAAGGCTTCCAAGAGCGTCGACACGTCTTCTTCGTCAACATTGTCCACGACTTCGGTATCGTGCAAGCCAGCTTCTTCGCGTGCGCCCGTTTCTTCGATTTCCATGGCGTCCGGCATGATTTCGGTTGTTGGGAAATGCTGTAGTCTAGTTGGGATAGTGAAAGCAGCAGCAGCAACGACAACAACAACAACACAAGCAAAAGGTTATAGTCTACGGTACCGCTATGTGTACACTAAACGATATTATCAAAGGAGAGATCAAAGGAGAGATCGCGGCCATTCGAACGAAGCAGAAGGTGGGCGAAGCTTCGACTCACTCGACTCCAACGTTCGCTTTCTTTTTACGGTTTACCTGAAACCACGGGTTCAAATTCATGTTTTGCCAAACTATACTACTGATACAAGCTCGCCATCCATAATACTGTGTGCATGGTGCATCATACCGGTAGACTTTTCTCCAACTGCAGACAGCTGTCCCCACTATAGTCCCACGTTCAATAGTAGAGTAGGAGATCATGATGTCTCAACGATACAGTCGACTAGTGCGTAACCATTCTTTAACTTACAGTTCGACAGATAAAGACTATACTTGTTCATTAAACAACAAGGTCGTCACGGAATCTGGTATACCTGTTCCACCCTGGCACTCTTCATGAGGACTGGTCCGTCCTTGTCGTCATCATTTCTTCTGCGCGAAGTGCTGTAGCCAATACGACAGTTGTACAAGCGAGAGTTCTCCTTGGTACGCATCATCTCCAGTTCTCCAGTGATACGAGTCGTCTCTCCTTTGAGCAGAGGGGTACTGTTGAGAAAGTAAAAGGTTTGTTGACCCCAATGTGTGTAGCCGTTCTCGGGGCCGGTTGACAAAAAGGCAGGGTGCAAGAGTTTGGGTGCATCAATACCGGCAGCATCCGTGCGACTGCGAAAGTCGGCAGTGAACCAACCAGCTATTCCGCTAATAGGCCCCGCTTCTTCATCGCCGTTAACTTCAAAGTCAAACTTTGCGTCTGGGTATCCAGCAGCAATACCGCGGACATCTTCAATGGTGCATGTTGCCATGTCAAACTGCTTGATCATTTTTGGCTCGGCAAGGACAGCTTCCGAGGGCAGTTCCGTCCAACGACTACTGAGCATAAAGTACTCTTTCTGTTCACGGTTATACTCCTTTTCCAAACAGTTCATGTCCACGCCGTACACTTGACTCGTAGTCTTGGCAAACTCGTCAAAGTCCGTCATGGCACTCGCGTAGTCGTTCGATCCGTTCTTGCGTTCGTTCTCGTCGTTGACTGGGGCCACAAGCATGGTTGTATGCGACGGAAACATGAGACCCGTCTTTTTCTTCATGAACTTGTCGCGACCTCGGACGAGGGAATCCGTCATGGACTCGCGAAGCAAGAAATAACCCATCCATTCGGAGATGATGATATCAAC
>Ga0307978_1001228_pt1 | contig 19562 bp, 13 predicted proteins | sample OrgLakmetage1056_FD_203151 | JGI IMG/M metagenome (GOLD analysis project Ga0307978, IMG submission 203151) | Saline water microbial communities from Organic Lake, Antarctica - #1056 | ecosystem: Environmental > Aquatic > Non-marine Saline and Alkaline > Saline | place: Antarctica: Organic Lake...
TCGTCTTCCTCCTCCTCTTCGTCTTGATTTTCTCGAGTGTCGGCAACTTCCTTTTCGAAACGCGCTTGCTCTTCCATTAGTATCTCTCGCTCAGCAATCATGCGAAGCTCTTCACTCACGTACATGTTGGTCGCCAACTCGCAAAACCGATGCGGCAGGGGATGCTTAAACATAGCTTCGACAAACAACATAGGATTGGCTTGCGCAGCAGCAGCAAAGTTGTTGACGATCTTGACGGCAAACGCCAAGGCCGTGGTGTAGTCCTTGTCTTCACGAATACTTGAGTCGTTGAGAATTGTGTTAAGAACGGTAATCAAGTGCACCGTGTACAACATGGGCTCCAGCGTTACCGTCTTGGTTGCCAAGAGATTCAGTGACATTTCGGCGTCGTTCGCGTCGGGAGTTACCACCTGGACCTTGGTGAGACGCAAGAAAAAGGCCATGATGCGGTGGTTCACGTGCGGGGCGTTCACGTAGTACTGCGACAAGAGCTGTGTGTACATGTACACAGTATGATTGGAAACGATCTTGCGAGCAAAGTAGACTGAGACGTCAAAGTCAGCTGCCGCTGCCTTCATTTTAGCCACCGTATCATGTTCGGCAATCTTCTTGGTGCCAGCGGACGCTTCGATACACGCCTTGGCATGAGTATCCAGCAACTTGAGCGTCACGTGGCAAACTTCCGCAAGGTCGCACAAGTACTCGCGTGTCGCAGTGCCAGGCAACCACTTCGATAAGAGTTTGGGCAGACGGTCCAAGGATTCGCCGCCGTAAAAAAGACGGTCCATGAGACCCATCGCCATGATTTGCTCCGTTGACTCCTTGGAAGCGTACATGACGTGAAGCAAGTGCAACATTTCACTCAACAGAGCCACCGTTTGGGCGACACGGGCGTACTTTTTGTGCTGCTGAAACGTGTCGGTTGCATTCAAAACCAAGTTAAATGTGAAAACGTCCATGGTAAAAATGAGTTGCCCCAAGGCATTCTGCGACTTGGCCTTGCCCGAAACACGCCACCATTGACAAAAGAACCATGCAATGCGAAAAAAGACGACGCGATCGCCATCCTCCAAACGAACCGAATCGCGTCGAAATTCGTTCTTGAGGCTCTTCATGACGGGTCCGTAGCATTCCTCTACGAACCGCTGGCAAAACGTGTCCAGCGTGCGCTGTGCTCGCACTCGCGCTGGTCCTCCATCATTTTCCAACAGTCGCGTGTGCGACTGCAAAGTCCGTCCCGAACCAATAAAGGGTTCCGACCGCTTATTTTTGCGTTTCGCAGCCGTTGCCGAGGCGGTCCGCTGCCGAGGATCCAACTGCGCGGCACTTACATACTTGCGCTTGCCACCAGGACGGTTCACCACGAGCGTGCCTCCAAAGTGCCCGTGCCTCGATTGGACCGCCGTGGCGGCACCAAGACTCTGCTTTTCGCGCACCAATTGTCCCTTGAGTGCGCCCGTGCCAACGGCAGACTTGGGATTTTCCTTGTCCTTATTGCTGGCTGTGCAAGTGACAGTATTTGTCTTTGCGTCAGTCTTAGTCTTGCCCGAACGAGCGACCGCCGTGGGATCTTGATTGCGCAGCAAGTGCTGCAACATTTCCATGACGAGCAAATTGTACGGCAAGTTTTCGCGTTGTTCCATGTTGGCTCCCAAGACGAGCAAGATTTCCAAGACCAATTCCTTGTCAAAGAGCTGTACGAGCTCATCGTGTAATTTGGTGGCGCGGTCGGTGGATTCAGCCCCAGTTTTGAGCATTGGTTCGGCCTGCAAGAGATTGCGAAACAAGTGCAACACTAATTCAATAGTCAAGTGGTCTTCGTCCGTACGCGCCGTGCCCGTCTTGCCGAGGGGTTCGGCCAGCAGCGAGACGAAAATGGACAGCAATCCCCCCGAGCCATCATTAGTGCCATCTGTTTTCGAAATATGCGACGAGTGGTGACAAATGGCGCGCTTGTATTCCATCAACATGTCGGCCTGGGCCAAGGCGTTTTCGCGCAACTTGATTTGTTCCTTAATGACACTGTGTGTTGGATGGATATAGAGGTGAGTTTGTGTTCTGAGTGAGGCGCCTAAGAAACCTATAAAATAGCGCATGCTCATTGCACGCTGCACGGCACAAACATACCTTTCCGAAATCTTGCTGCTGGTATCAATCACCATGCGTCCAGCGCGGGCGGTATTCTCGGCGACAGGCTTGGTCAAAATGACCAATATTTTCACCACGGTCATCATCATTGGCGTATCGTAACGACAACTGACTGCCAGTGGCAAAAGCTTTTGTTGAACCACCTTCCATTTGCCCAAGAGGAGTGAAATGGGTCGGTACAGGTCATCATCGCGTCGCAACGCGCGCTGCAAATCTTGCAACCAATTGAGACAATCCGTCACGGGCACGAGGCGTTCTTGACCCGTGGACGAATCCTTCTGGACCGAGGTACCAATCACACCACATACTAGCAAGAGTTCATCGACAATGTTCTTGTGCACGTGCATGCGGTGATTCAAGGTCGATTCCGCCGCCGGTGTCACTTGTGGCGCGGCCTTGCGCTTGTGCGGTGCAGCCGCCGTAGAAGCGGGTTGTGCCGCTGGAAGATCCGCGGATCTTCGGGCGGTCGTTGATGCCATGCTTGTAGAGAACTGTGTATCGGTGAAAGCTCTGGTAGAGACTATCCTAGTGGTAGGGAGTCGAGAGTGGTGCTTGCTACAACAACCAACAACAACACTAGCAACAACCCGAAAAAGTAAAGATGCGACACACAACGGCGCGTTTTCACGTGAAACGGAAAACGGAAAACCCCCAATGCGATGAGTCGCAAAGAGTCCGTTCATTCACGAAATAATTCGACTTCTTCGACTGACTACAATTCGTTTTGGCGCGAACTATGAGAAAAGAAAGAGAGAAAACTCGAACGCCAAAAAATGGGAGCGCGATAATAAGTCAAAGAACAAGCACCACAAGACGACGACGACGACGACTCCAGTAGACAGCCCCAATCTACTAGCTACTGTAGTAGTAGCAACGAGAGAGTGAAAGGGATAGTCTTCACAGTCTGCCGCTACCAGAATCCTCCAGCGAAAGAATGGAATCGGTCAGTGAGGAAGCAGGCGAACACAATATTAATGCCGACGCTACTAACAACGACGTTCGCCTTTCGTCTGCTACAACTGCTACTGATAGTCAAATTCCACGCGCATCCCCTCACCATCAACACTCCTACTTGCCGGGAGCGTCGCATCCTCTATATGCTGAACCAGACTTGCTGCATCGCAATAGTATACCTGTAACAAATACTGTTGCAGCAGCGACAATGGAATCAACAAAGAATCAACAACAACATCTCACACAACTAACGGTACTCGAATTGCCCGGCGTTGTCTTGTTTCCCGGTTCGACTCTGCCCGTTCGATTGAATGGATCTTGGACTGCTGCATTAGCACGTCAGATTCACGAGAGTCGTCGGCATCCAGCCTCGACAGCGCCAGTTCGATTGGGTGTCTTGACGGCGGTCCAGCGCGAGGACCAAGAATGGTCCGCTGCCAGGAACCGTCGGCAATCGTGGACGCGCCGGGGGCTGGGACCGACCCGTTTGCGACGCCTCTCGCAACAGATTGTTTTGGAATTAGGTGATCTCGCGGAATCCGACTCGGACGACGACCACGCTGACAATGAATCGACTATCGCCGCAACCGCAACGGAACGAGATTCGGCGACTGCCGTGCACGCGCAAGGAGCGGGAAGACAGAATGCGGATGTTCTCGAATTTTCTACAGAAGAACAACGACAGCGGACCAGAAATCTGGACAATAATGCAAATCGAGAAAGACAACCGTATATTGGACGAATCGGAACCATGGCGTTGATTACTTCCACTCATGGGGACGCTGCCATGGATGCAACAACAGCAGTTGGCGTGGATGGTATTATTAGCGGCTTCACAGCTTCTTCCCCCTCCAGTCAATGGCGGTCGCCGCAAGATCAAGGTGAAATAGTAGTCACGGCACTGGGGACGAGTCGCTTTCGCATTCATTCGTTTGTGAATTCCGACGAAGCGGATGCAGCCAGTCGAAACCCCACTGGAAGAATACTCGGTGGTGCTCGAACTTTTTGGGTGCAAGAGCTGGTAGATGAACCATTGTCTCTACCACCATTGAATCTACGCCATTTTGGCGCGCAGTCCCAGGCTGTTGCCACGCAGACAACGATTCCGACACTTTCATATCACAATCGTTTGATTCATGGATTGTCCACCGTGTCACCCCTTCCCTCGTTTGTGTACCAGCTCGCCTGGCCGTGGAAAATGGTGGCAGACATTGTGCAAGCTGTCAAGCGAGTTTCCATCTTTAGTGGATTCTCCGACAGCATACCTTCTCTCGAGGATAACGACAATTCAGGCAGCACATATCGTTTTTTGGAACCACTTGCCTTTTCATTTTGGATGGCCTCGAACATACCATTGTCGGAAAACGAAAAGTTGGCTTTGCTCGAAATGCATAGCACAGTCGAGCGACTGCAATACATTCGCCACAAGATTGCCGGCGAGGAACGCATCGAGTCCTACATTCACTGCAAGTCCTGTGGTATCCCGCTGAGCAGAGCCACATTCATGTTTTCGGTCGGTGGTGCCGAAGGGACAACGGGCGCCTACGTGAATGAGCACGGGTTTATCCACCAAACAATTACGGTTCGGCAAGTGTGCGAGAATGAAGTGTGGTTCACGGGAGAGCTAGAAACTCGCGACAGTTGGTTTGATGGTTATGCATGGCAAATCATGAGCTGCCAGTTTTGCAATTCTCACTTGGGATGGAAGTTTCGTCGCGTCCCGGAGGGCGATAATGCTGCTGCTACTGCACCTGACCGCCTGGAACTGTTTTACGGTCTCAGTGCGGCCAGTGTTGCTCTACATGGGGCGTCAACGTCTAACGGAAGAATATATCGATAACTAATACGGACTAATAGAAAGTGACACATATACGCTACAGTAGACTCTTAATTTATTCTATCAAACTATGGGTACCGTCTCTGACTCTTCGTCCTGCTTGTCGTTGGCGATGGCTGCTTCTTCTTCTTCTTCCGAAACTACTTCGATTATTGCCTCTGGCGGTGGTTCTGGAAACCACACGTAGTGTTGCAGCAGTATAATAATATCAAAGACAATAGAGACGAATCCAAGAAAGAACTTTGCCAGATTGCCTGTTATCCCGGACCAATCATGTAGATTCAAACAGTCCCCGACAAGTTGGGAGTCAGACAGAACGCCCCCGCTTAAGTCCAACAAAATTTGCCACACGGAAAAACCTGCAGTCGATCGTCGTTGATAGTTCAAGAAAACTTGCGGTACGTACTTTACCAGAGTAATCAAGATCTTGAAATACGACAATAGGTACAGATAGTCCAACCAGTTGATACTGGCGGGAGCTTTACCTGCGGCGAGCAAGAGGCCAGTGGCTGTAGCCGTCATTAAAATTCCGCCAATCAGGGCTAATACTAGTTTCGAGACAGGTTGTTGTCGCAATCTTGATGCATCGTAATAAAATATCTGAGCAAGTGTAGCGGTTGACAAAAAGACAGCATGTACCGCAAAGGCGACATCGTTGCTCTGGACGGCGATTTCGGCGCTGGCACCGTGTCGCTCTCTATACAGACGACGAATTACTGGGCTACCATACATGGCAACATTGTAGACCTATGAGCCAAACAGGTAGGTTGGAAGGATGAAACAAAAGTTGTGTGAGCTAAACAATATATTGGGGAAAGACGCGGGCTTCCCTTTCATTAATTCATCGACAAGCCGGGTCAAAACACTTACGGCATAACACAAGAACCCGGTCAAATTGAGGCTACAAAAGTCAACCGATAGACCCGTGGTAGTCTTGCGACGATAATTTGAAAGGACTTGAGGGTAGAAACTGAAACTCCACACCAAAAAGTAGGTATATCCCAGGCACGAAGAAATGCTGCCGTAGGATGCCGAAAAGATAGGGTTCTTGGGCACGGAAAGACCAAAAAAAATACCAACGATGAAAAGCGAGGAGAGACCGGCAAGTACGGCCGTCCAGTGGCCGCGGTCGTCCGTAACGGGGGACGCGAGAAGAGAAACGATGTGTCTGAAACGGACACGACGGCTGCTGCTACTGCTGATGGACTCTACCGTTGTCGCTTCGTTGGGAGGTGCGTTTTGGGAGCCTTCGAGGAGAGGAGTACTCGACGATTGGCGATCCGGGGACGTGTTGCTGTTGACACTTGCCATGGTGAAACGGTTGCAGTATTGTGCATCCTTTTTGTTAAGCGTTCTTCGAGATTCTACGTAGAATGGACTACGAAGTACGGTACATACGCATACTCGTACGTCGTATCGAACAAATAGAAAGCCTACTGATACAGTAATCCTCTAAGTACAAATAAAGGATAATTTTGAGACATAGTATTTTGTCGGAAGAACGTCCGTTGGCGGCCCTGTCGAAATTTCTAGAAATTTCCCCAGTGAAACTTCAAGCTTGCTTCGGATTTCGGACTACAAATTTCGGTTTTCCGTTCTGACCATGATGTTTACCCAACCACCAGCGCTCCGCACCAATAATATGGCGGACCTTAGCCGCCACTCGGACCATATTTCATCTGAGATTATGATGTCAAAATCCTGGGGAGCTGGAGTACAGGGAAAGTCTCTTATGCAAAGGTACGTTCGTGACAGTGCGATCCTGGTTTGCAGTAGCAAGAAACGGCATCGAATCTGGCGGGTTGTTTCGTCGACGTTTCTCTAACTCACATGTGTTTGTCTCGGTTGAAAACCCTGTATCACACACTAACAGACACGTGAGTAATCTTTCCAATATCTCATACGCTGGTTACTTGCTCAAACGAAGCAATCGTCCGTTTGCAGCAGTGTCGCCGTTTCCACTGGCTTTCGAAGAAGGTCATAGTACCGGTATTATTACCAACTCGACACCGCAGCTTCAACCCAACACTGTATTTTCACAGTTTTCAGATCATACTGGTAGTAGTAGCGTATCGACACCAACTACCGATTGGGGTATACCGCCGCACCTACCGCAACACTTGCAGCAGAGAGACTCTCCTGCCTTGGAAATGGAGGCCAGCACTACCACTCGGTCGACTTCGCAGTCGCCGGTTGTTTCGAAAGAAGCAGTCACAGACTCGGAAGAATCATCCGTGGAAGACTCTCTCCTTTTTGCAGCGGCCTTTTTTTGCGTCTCGCTTCCCGCAGTCGTACCCAAGGAATTTTTCGAGGCAGCAAAAGATCAGAAATCTTCTGCATTTGAGACAGCTAGTAACAGCGGCAGCGGTAATACTACGCCTACTACACAGACGCCCAGTCGCCGCGTCCCACGAAGCTCTCCCATCAAAGTTGCTCCTGCGAATCCGTCCTCGCACTCTCAAAAAAGCACTGCTACTACATCATCCAACAGACTCCAAGCAAATCCATCGTTACAAACTGTCGATTCGAGTGGCTCCTTCTTGTACAGCCGCCAGGCTTCCTTGCCGCCCCCAAGTCGATCAATATCAAATGCCGATGACGGTCCTCCAGTCGACTTTGTGGATCCTACCGATGGTCACATTTGGCGAGCAAAATATTGCGTCTTGGAAGATGGCGTCTTGTATTTTTATCGACACGAAATGGACGCGGAAACGCCACAAGCCCACGCCGAGCGGCAGCAACACCAGCAGCAGCAGACATTGCAGCAGGAGTCGCAACTCGAAGAAAGTACACATTCGCAGTCTCCAGTAGACTTGGCCAAGAGTCCAATGCCGCGGAGTCGTCTGGTACGGGGTTTGAGTGGGGGGAGTGCCAACGGCCTGAGGGATGATGAGCACGACGACCCCATTTGGGAAAAGCGGGTCCCCTTGGATGGTGTTGGGGCGGTTCGATCCGCTGAAATGGAGTTTGGGAGGAACGCCTTTGAACTGGCTGCTGTGGATGACGAAGACTGTGACGACAAGTTGGTCTTGAGGGCCCGGAATGTCGACGAAATGAACGAATGGCTTTTTCAGTTTCATCGATCCATTGCATGCTTTGTTATGAATATTATGGATCATGTCGGATCGGCTCCGAGAAGCAATTTGGGTGATTTGCATCGTCCAGTAACCTCTTTAGCGCACAAACCAATGGCTGCTTTCGCAATGTCACCCGTGAAATCACCAAATTTTATCGCCTTCAGTCCGCGGTTTCAAAAGATGATTACGACTGCAACACCTTCCTTATCGCATGGGCATGGTCGAAACTCGCTACATCGACGAAGAGTAGATGGCTTAGTGAGAGCAGCCGCTTCGATGGAATCTCCCGACTCGCCGACATTTCCCTTTCCCATGACAGCACATGAATCGGCACCATCCAGCCGAACGGTGACACCTATTATGCCTTCACTCCTCCGAGAGATGGAAGTTTCGCCAGAGCTATCTATTCCTCAGCCTGATCATATTCGTAGACGACAAGAACTCGAAGAGTCACCGGAACTATCTGCACCGCAGTCCGACTACCCCGAAACGGAGCGACCGCCCCCAAGCAAACCCGCTGGTGGCATGTATGTTCCACCGCATCTTCGCAACCAATCGGCAGACGCAACGGCCGGTGGTGCTAGAATGTGCGTGCCACTCCACCTACGAAGCAAGACTCATGACAAGTATGTGCCACCTCATTTGCGAAACCAAAATCCGAATGGTAGCTCACTCCATCCGCTGTCAGAGCCGCTCCCTGGGGTGTCCGCAGCAATGGAGCCCAAGCGTTCGGTCGACACCCGGCGTGTTACCAGTAGTCCAATGACAATCGACGAATTAGATACTCGTACGACAAATGAACAGCACGATAGCTCTGAGTTCAAACGAGGTGGCTGTGCTGATCCTGCTGTCGTCGTTGGTTCGGTATCGGATAACATGTACGTACCAAGAAAAGCATCGAGACTGGGTAAAGTCCACACCGACCCCTTTGGCTGCCTTGGTAATCACGAAACAACCGACAACTACAGTTCGGTTCTACGCTGGGAGATTGGTGCTGTTTCAGAATGTGGTATTCGCGAGTCCAACGAAGACGCTTACCTGATTGCAAGTAATTTGTCTGCCGCTCTTGAACGCGATGCCAATGGGGAGGTACTCAGTACGGTATGGAGTGAATATACCCAGCATCCGACTGGATTATTTGCAGTCTTTGATGGGCATTGTGGTGACCAAGCAGCCAGGTTTGCTGCTGAACGGTTACCGCAATTCATTCGCAAGGAGTCGATGCGTGAAGACTATTCTGATTCGGACGCCGCCGTCGGTTCTGGTCCCAACAGATTGCAAGCGATTCTGCACGAGGCAATTGTTAAACTGGACCAGGAGTTTTGTGATTTGTGCGTGGAAGAAGGTCGATCTTGGGAGTCGGGCGCCACAGCCTTGATTGCCATGCTGGCGGATGAGCACCTTATTATTGGCAACCTTGGGGATGCGCGTGGAATCATGGGTCGGTCAATCACTGACCCTACCAAGGTCCATGAAATGGAAGGAGAGGGATGGAACGCGCTTCCTGTCGATGATTACACGGGAGACCAGGGCTGTCTTTGGAAGGAAGTTACCGATATTCACAGCCCAGGCAAGAAGGACGAACGCGCAAGAATCGAAAAGGCCAATGGTTGGATCACGACAGAGACAGAGATTCCGATTGGACAACTACAGAGAATGGTATTGTTTGACGAAGACGTTGTTGACATTCTGAAACGATGCTTTGCCGACCGCTATCAGCCTTCTCCCAAGGCTTCAGCACCGCAGCGAATTCTGCATATTTCCAGAGTTTGCGGAGAGCTGGCCGTGAGTCGTTCTATTGGAGACCGCGACTTCAAGGCGGCCTTCAACCCGGCTGGTCCAATCAACTGCGAAGAAGATTCATGGGACTGTCCCGTGTTGCTACCCTACCCGGACGATCACAGTCGTTACTTTGTCGGTGACTTAGTCAGCAATATTCCCGACTTTCAAGCCCATCGTGTCGGCGAAGATGGAGTCTCGGACGAATTCCTCTTGCTGGCCTGCGATGGTCTGTGGGATGTCATGGATGCAGATGATGCTGCCCGTGTGACACGCGACTTGCTGTTTCAAAAGAACTGGCCGGCCAAAAAGGCGGCTGCACGTTTGGCGGAGCTAGCCATTCACCTTGGATCTTCCGATAACATTACCGTTATCGTAGTTCGCTTTTTCAGCCTACGAAATTGACCAAAGAACGACTGTACAAGTCCAAGTCGCTCCAAATAGACTACGTTTAAATGTTAGACCACATACTACTTTAGACATGTTTTGTGGGTCTATCAGATTTTATTTGCAAGTAGTACACCAAAAGTGGCAATCAAGTACATGATAGTCTATGAAACAGATGGAGTGATTCGACCTTCTTAGTCGCCACCTTTGTTGGCGGCATCGGCAGCATCATCTTGCTGCCAGTAATCCGCAGATTGCCAGTAGTCCCTTTCAAAAGCGCTAGAACCCATAGCGTTGCACTGTTCCACCATGAATTCGTCCTGCATCTTTTGCATCTCGTGGACTGTGTAGTAGAGTTGGTTAAAGTATTCTGCGGCGGGCTTGTCATACCGACAAACTGAATCAGGCTCAGAGCAAAATCGTACTTGACGGCCGGTGGGGGACTTCTTGTTTACTACCGTTGCGCCGGCATTCGCGGAGGAGGCCTCCTCTTGGTCGTCGTATACATCCGAAAGTGGGGATTCGATGTCCTTCTCTCCATCGTCCGAGTTGAAATACCAAAGACTATGTCGGTCCGCGTGTTCCCTAGCGGCTGTTGTTTCTGGCAATCGTGAGAAACTTGCTTCATTCGGCCCGTCTTTCGTCAAGAAGCAGCAGTCCGTTTCTTGATCGGCGTTGGTGCAATCTACCACGTATCTTTTGGAGTTGCGGTAAACCTGAGAGCGCTCGTAGTAATCGTCGTATTTTGACTTCATCATGGTCTGTTCTGATATTACAATGTGTGGCATTGCACTGAAGGGTAAAGGTGGTTGGTTCGTGTTTCCAAAGAACAATTGCGATTTATGAAGTTTGGTCAAAATCTAAATCTCATCATCAGTCATCGCACGTTTCGGTCGGTACGGTTCGCTTCTCTTGAAGCGCGTGACGCGACTGGCGCTGTCAGGCCTTCATCCGTATGAAACCCGCTTTTGCAGCGACCTACCGGCCAGGGGTACATAAAACTCATTCAATATTGGATTGAGGTTTATGTGCCCCTGCTACCGGCACCGTGCGTCAAACCTGATACCACAACACGAAAAACCGCTACAGCACCATGGCGTCCAAGAATTCTAACACTGCAGCTGATACCGGCGACTCGGATGGTCTCTCGAAAGCCGCATCGACCTCCCAGAGTCTCACAAGCAACCTCCCGTCTCAGCATGCCCCTAGCTTGGCTGGATCCGTCATTGAAGCGTCGGACGGCTTGGGCGGCACCCTCTTGATTCGTCTCCAGAACATGTCATCTACTGCCAATCTCGGAGTGCGCTTGGATCTTAAAAAAATTGCCTTGAAATGCCGTAACACCGAATTCAACCCTCGTCGTTTCGGCGCCGTCATTATGCGACTCCGGGAACCCAAGGCTACGGCTCTGATTTTTGCCAGCGGCAAAATGTGCGTTACCGGCGTGAAAAGCACACACAATGCCACACTGGCCTGTAAGAAATTCGCCTACATTGTAGAGCGCGTCGGATATACACCCAAGGAGTTTATGGATTTTAAAGTGCAGAATATTGTGGGCACGGCAGATGTGGGATTTCCAATCAGGCTGGAGGGGTTGGTGTACGCGCATTCGGCCTTTGCCTCGTACGAGCCCGAGCTATTTCCAGGATTGATTTACCGACTGGTCAGTCCACGTGTGGTCTTTTTGATCTTTGTGAGTGGTAAGGTTGTAATTACGGGGGCCAAGAAAGAGTCGGATCTGAGCAGTGCCTTGGCGAAGCTATATCCTGTCCTCGTGGAATTCAAAAAGGTTCATGTTGCAGCCTTGCCTGGACTAGCCCCCGCCGCGGGTGCAGCCACACCAGCTGCCTCCACCACGAATGCCGCGTCTGAAAAGGATTCGCATCGTGAGATGGAAGAGGTGTAAGAACTAAATGGGTGCGTATGACTCTTCAATCGTACGATATACCATAGTTGACTGCAGCAACTATGGATTCCACTAGTCTAGCTACTAGCCAGCCTATGGTTGACATAAAACAGTATCACGCAGGTCTATCAAACTCATTTATAAACAATCAATGCTACCATTCTCTTGCGTTTATTTCACGTCAAAGCCTTCGGCCCGTAGGCAAATTTTGTGAGCTTCAATGAGTTTCTGGCAGTCCGGATCCTCTTCACCCTTCATGACGATGCATTCATCTCGTGGCAATTTTGTATCGGGGCAACAGCAGCAAATGGGCTTACCAGTCAGGATACCGACCTTTTTCTTGGGTGGTTCCTGTACAGAAAACCGAGGGGGTGGGTGAGTGTCGGTGTTCTCGCTGGTTTTGTGGTGGCGGAAGAGAAACTACAGTACAGGAGCGTTCCATCAGCTCTTGAATTAAACTTACCGGTGGTGCGGATGTGGATGCTCCTTGTCCCATAGTTTCAATATGTCGCTCTGCTATCTGTATCCTCTTAATCTACTGCGATATATTACTCTGCAAGGATCTACAGCAACGTCGGTCGTGAATTGTGGAGAGCTGGTTTGCGGTCCATCGAAAGAAGGGCGGGCGGGCGGGGGGAGGCCATGGCGGTTCGATCGGCTTCTGGCTTGGTCCGTTTCTTTCGACGATGAACGCGCGCGAAGTCCTCGATCACTCGCTGTAAGGTGTGACGGACGGACGATGGCCTTTTCCACTTTCCATGCGGCACGGATTGGTGTCCAACTTGTTGCTTGGACCGCTCTCCCGAAGACTCCACTACAAATACGAAACCTGGCAGCGGCAAAGCCAAGCAAGTAGGCTTGTTTCTTGTTTCAGGGTTTTGTTTGGGTATGTACTGTAGTACGTAGCCAAGGGTCGGCTCCACATTGTTGGCGTGGCTGGTGCTCCATACGCCCCCCCTTGTTCGTTGTTGCTACCGCTCCAGAAGCCAGTGTAACGAAGTTCTTGCCATCATAGTACTTTTACCATCATGCCATCATGCAACTGTTGTTCTGCGTACTTCAGTTCCGAGCGCGGTCTCAATACGCATGTATCTGTCATTGCTGCATGCCGCGAGCATGCAATGCTTGCTGCTGGTCGATTATCGCACCAACCACCACATCATTTGAACGGCCACCACCACAACCGCCCTTCCTCTTTAACCAGCAGTGAAACTGGTGTTTCTGGTAGTGTGCTTCCAGTTGCCGGAATACCCAACTCATTTCCCAGGCTATTGCCCCCTGAAATACATCACCCTCAGGATGGATCGGAAGAAGATGATGCTGCATATTTGTTTGAAAACGATGGTCTTGATGATGGCAACTGTTTTTCCGTCCCAAGTCTTGTAAGGAAAGAAGCAGAAAGTAGCGCACTAGTCCAAGAAGAAAGGAGTATTGGCAGCAGTAGACTATCACGCCTACAAACTGGCGTTCAGGGTTTCAAAATGGTGTTGGTGCTGGTACGGGTCATGACGATTATTACGGGAAAACCCCAGCAGCAGGGTAAGCCGTTGATGTTGTTCCAGACTTTGTCGACGCCAATATTTATGGGTTCAACCCCGGCCTAGACAACGATGACTCCATGGATGGTAATGATGGTAAGGCACCTGAGATTGACCCGGTCATGGAACCATCTGACTTCGAGTCCATTAGCCATGGGCACCTTGAGCGCGTCCAGACGTACCTTCTTGTACTGATGAAGAGGTTCCAGTGTCCGCTAGAGGCGTATGATGCTATCATGGATTGGGCTGAGTTTGCCACCAGCGACCCTAGCTTTGACTTTAACCTGGGATCCGTAGGAAACAAACGGAACAGTGTTGTTGCGGCTCTGACAAAAAAGATGGGAATGGAAGATCTTCGACCGTTCGTCTCAGGTAGAAATAGCTGGTGAGAACATGGAGGCGTGGTAGAAAGCAATGCGTTCCGCCAGGTTTGGGTTGTTGATGATGGCATTGGCAGTGCTGGTTGTGCTGGTTGTGCTGGTTGTGCTTGGTGGTGTCAGCAACGGACGTTGGCGGTGCTGCAGCGGTACTAGGGACGTTGAGATTCAATAGCCTGGTGATCGACAACCAAGTGCCGGTGAGGACAATGTAGTCCTTGTATTTTACCGTCACGGTGCTAGCATTGAAAAATGCTGTGCATCCGTGATCACACAGAAGCCCAATGGAGATAAGGGGAAAATGTGGGCTTCACGCGCAGCGGCAGGTAGGAATGGAAGGTTCAGACTGCATGTGTGCGTGGACTGGATGGTGCCGCCATTGGGAAGTTGGGCAGTGATGCCGGGGATTGCGGCGCGTTTGTTCGTGAAAGGCGCGTCGGTAGTAATGAGCGAAGTGTCCAGTCGCGCCGGTGTCGAGGACGGCCGGGGATTTTTGCGGGGAGGAAGCATAATCTGATTCAGTTCGAGGTAGTTTTAGTAAGTTTAGCTTTGGACTAAAAGGAGTCGAGGTGAGATTAGCCGTCCCTCGTTCCTAGCAACCGTAGACGTGGTCCGAGCCGCCCATTGTGTTGGTCTTGGTTGCGGTGACTTCGTGACCGTCTGCTTGTTTTTCACACGAGGCACTGGTGTGACTGCTGTTGGTGGTGTGACCATGGGTCCAACAGTAGGAAGTGCCGTTGTTGTTTTTGCGGTTGCGGGTTTGGGACTTTATGGCGGCGATCAAGGTGGCCATTTGCGCTTGGGTGGCGTCGGCCGTGGCTTGGACGCGTGCCATAGCGAGCGCGTGTTCCGTTGGAGGTGGAACGGCTGCTGCTGGCGCAAAGGGCGTAGTGGGGATCGCTGCTGTGACGTTTCCGCCCGCGGCTGGAAGTCGTGAGAAGGGAGGAGCGGTCTTGCTCGGCCTCGGTGAACAGTTCTTGAAATTTTTCCATGTTTTTGTCGGTGCCGCGAATTTTGCGCCATTCGCGGCATGCTTTGGCGAAAAGTCCGGTATTCGCGATCAGCGTGTAGAATGCGAAGAGCCTGAGAAAACGCAATGGGGTCTAAGCCATCGGAGGCAAACTGGCTTCCGCGGGTGAGCTGAAGGAAAAGATCCTTGATTGGCTGAGGCGGATTCCAGGGAGAGCTCATGCGGGTGATATTCTCGGCGAGTTCGGCCTGCGTGACCGTGCCGTACCGTTCCCAAAGTGAGGTCATGATTGTCAGCGCTGACACATTTCCAAAACCGGTGATGTTGTGCTGGCTGAGGGAGTTGACGTATACGTGCGGAACGGCGGCTAGGATGAGGTTGCGTAACGCTTGGTCAACGGCTTGGTAAGTGTTGAAAGTTTGTTTCAACTCCAAGTGCATACGGTTCGCTTCCGTAATCTGTGGCCCGGTGGCGCCGGCTGCTTATTCTGGCTGCAGCGGAGGGTTGAGAGGAGGAACAAACGCGACGTTACCGGTGATGGCGAGATACTTGGCTTCAGATATGGTCAAGGCCAAGTGGCCTTGGCATCCGTCGCCTAAGTGCGAGCTCACTGAGGCTGCGTTGCCGCTCAGTTCCTTCTGCCAGACGGTTAGCGTGGCGTAGCTGGGGCGCGACGTTGATGGAGTGAAAGATGGATGAGGGAACGCTGAGGTGATGTTGTGAGCGGTCATAGTTGGTGGGATGCTGAAGAGCGGTGCAAGGGCGGCAACGATGGCCTGTGCAGGTTAGCTGAAGAGCGGTAACGGCGGCACTGAAGAGGAATGAAGGAGGATGGAAGTCTGGGACTAAGTAGTTCTATTGATGAAACGATGTCAATCCTAAAGATGAACTACTTAGTTTATGGGTAAGTAGTGGAAGACGACGGAACACACACGGAACACTGCTGTGAGATGCGTTGGCAGATGGTCGTAGTCGTGTGAGATCGTTGGTGGAGAGGAGAGCTAGGCAATTCGGCTTGTCTGTCTGAGTGTAACCCGGAAGTGGTTACGCGGCAGGTTCAACAAGTACACACATATTCTTGATTTTTGTGAATATGTTGTGAGGCGTGCAATGTCAATGTTCTTTGGGGTGTACCGGTAGGGAATATACTGTAATGATCTATGTCAATGTTCTTATAGAGGATAGGTGGTGACGAAGAAAGCAATAACTGGTGCTCGGGCAGCTTATTGGTACAGGATGCTGCGCTCAGCGTATTCGCACAGTTATGGTTCGTTTCCTGGCCAGCTCCAATCTCCTTTTTTATCAAGTATTTTGCTACAGCTGATTTACAGGTCTACTACTAGACTACAGTACACGGTATTGTAGCCATCAGCTGATTTGGTCTTGTCAGCACGAGGACGAGAAACTCGATATATATATATCAGTATACATGTTTATGATGTATACCAGTACTACTAATATAAACATGAATAAATACCACCACTTTGATTCCCAGTAAACGAAATGTAGGCTCCTATTCTGTGATGTCTCTCAAGGTGCCAGTTCACCAGAAGGCGGTGGGAGCTGCTCTCCATTGATACCTCCGGCGTTGCTGCTGCTGGATTTGTTGGTGAGACGCAATATCTTGCCTTCGTTACTCTCTTGCTCGTCTGCAGCGGCTGCAAAGGATCCCGTGACAGAGCTGGTCTGCGTAATAGTTCGAAAAAACATGACGAGAACCCTGACGGCACCACTAATGACGTAACTGGCAGTGACAACGGCCGCCAAAAAGGAGACTGTAATACGAGTCCGCCATCGGATCTTGCCTGTTTCAGGATCAACATCTTGGGCACCTGAACTATTCTGGGCAACTGCTGTTTCAAAGGGTGTGTCCACAACCTTTGACATTTTCGAGTAGACTTCCCGAAAGACAGCCGGTAGAATGACAAAGAACCCTCGATACGAACGGTACAAGATAAATAAGGAGTAGAGTCCACACGTTTCGAGCAAATAAAGGACCTTTTTGCTCTTTTGATCCACCATGGACGCTTTGGCCCTAGCTTTGACAGCCTTGGGCTTGAGATTTTTTCCCGCATTATCCAGAGATTGCAAAAGCGTCTTGCTTGAAATAGGTTCGTTGCTGGGAGCGAGGTTTGTTCCTTCTGGAGTGGCTCTCTTGAATGAGACGTGTTTCATGCTCGGTGAGCTCTGGAAGAGTAAAGATCTCGTTGCCTTGGAAGACTGGAGGGAATAAGAACACGTCAAGACGACGGCAAGCGTCGTCATCAAAAGGGTACATCTTTTCACGGGCGGCATCATTCTCATCATGGTCGTTTAATTTGCTTCTTTTTTAGCGAAGAACTCGTGAATTTTGATCTTTTCCTCCTTGAAGTGCGAAGTACTGATATTTAAGTAAATAAAGTGTAAAAGGTAGAATCCTAATTCTACAATCCTTCCTCATATCAAACGACAAACATCAGGACGGCTGGAATGAATCGACGATGGCGATGGCGCCTCTCTTATGCTCGTCACTGAATACGCAACGTCTACGGTCTACTTCCTCAGTCATTCATCGATTCATTTCATGAGACATGAAATACAATGCGAATCTTATTCATGCGCTAAAACTAGCAGCCTTCCTAGCCCTGCCTTGGCTCGGCATGGGAAGTGACGAACGAAATTGGAAGTGGCTTCCAGGCGCAGATCACCCGTGCAACATCGTACGAATGCCATTCGACGAGCTCTTTGATACGTTCGGTCCGCAGGGTATCCCTCCATTACACTCCGAACCCATTGTTCTTGTACACCACGACGGTCAACCCGAGAGAAACGCTGCCTTTGCACAGCTCACTTTGGCCGATCGGATACTCGACTTTTTTGAACCTGACTTTGAAGTTACGCTGTCTTCCTCCAACTCCTTTTCGGAACATCGCCGCACCATTCCATTCTCGCAGTATCTCAATGAGAGTTTCTTGGCCCAAGAAACGACCCCAGATCAATCATCAAACGAAACATGGTATCTTTTTGGAGAAACGTACTCGGACGAGTGGAACGACTTGGTACGTTTCAAGATATTCATGCAACTTTTGCTTGACTTCTCTCGACTTGTCTGCTGCGACACCAACGCTGTGATCATTCTCTTTGCGTTCCTCTATTTGAACTTACTCTATTTCAACTAACTAAAACCTTGTTCCTATATCAAGCTTTCCCATTATCAACTACCGCCATGCCACACATGCACGGCCGAATGGGTCGCTCTTTCCTTTGGGGTTGGAAATCGCGGCTCGGGTGTGCAATGGCACGTCCACGGTCCCGGATTTTCCGCGGCTGTTCATGGACGGAAGCACTGGATTTTGTATCCACCAGGCCAGCGACCCGACTTTCATCCCGACCAGAGTAGTCGCCAGTGGATGGAACATTCGTACGCGAATGCCGACCCTAGACCATACGAATGTACCTGTACGAAATGTATTGCATCATTGACATTGGAATGCTTCCCTCCCGGTAATCTCGCGATATCCCTCATATTGCTCACTGTGTTTCTCGTTGCTCGTTTCATCACAGTGGACCCCGGTGACACAATCTATTTCCCCGACAGATGGTGGCATGCTACAATCAATTTAGATCCATACACAGCCTTTGTGTCGACATTTACTACGGAGCACAATATCGATCTCAACGACGAATTGTAAGAAGGACCGTGAGTCTATCCATGGATGAGATTGAAAATGCATTGCTGCTTCGTTGCACCAACCAGTTTTAGCACAACAGTGTTTGAACCCTCTACTCCGATAGTCTAGTAGTCGAGAATACTGCACTATCAAAAACATGGAGTTATATGAAATAGTATATATCATGTAAATTATGCGTGAATTGGAATTGACGCTACGCTCAGCAGCAGCGAAATCAGTCGGAGCCTTCTTTACCTGAAAAGCCTGCTCAATCTAATTCTCACTGTCCCGGGGCTGATGCATTCGTGCCTTTTGAGATTTGGATATAGCCACCGTGAAACAAATGCAAGACTATGGGCGACAAGCTGTATCAGTCCACTTCGAGCGAAAAGAAGGGACTTCCCCTCAAACAACCTTAAATCTGCATAAAGGCGGCAGAAGCGACTCCATCACCAGTCTCTTGCTGCGCACTGTAGCGCGCGAGGTAAGCACCGAGAACAGCTGACGCCAACTGGACACACTTGGGATCATCCGGGCTCAGACCAGCAGAGGCAAGGCGATTCTTGGCTTCGGCAGCTGCAGCAGTCGCGAGCGAGGTCATGGCTTCAACCTGAACCCTGAAACCTTCAGGTTCAGCAATTGTGGCAACAATGCGGTCGACAAATAGCGTTCGCATTTCCATGGGGAGCTTGGCAACCGCCTCATGGAGCTTTTCTACGAGAGCCGGGTCAACAACATTAGTAGAAGGCTTCTTCATACTCATCGAGAAGGACAAGTCTGGCAAGTTGCCGTTCTCGAGCACGTTGACTTCGTCTGTATAATCAAGGGAGAACAAGGAGGTCAGGATTTCTTCGTCTTGAGAAGTGAATGAGTTGGGAACATCAGGCTCGGTTCGCATGCTCAAGGGCTTGGCAGCGTCAAAGGAACCCGCTGCGTACG
>Ga0307978_1001229_pt1 | contig 19561 bp, 17 predicted proteins | sample OrgLakmetage1056_FD_203151 | JGI IMG/M metagenome (GOLD analysis project Ga0307978, IMG submission 203151) | Saline water microbial communities from Organic Lake, Antarctica - #1056 | ecosystem: Environmental > Aquatic > Non-marine Saline and Alkaline > Saline | place: Antarctica: Organic Lake...
CCAATACCGGACGATGCCGAACCCTCTGTTGCTGAGCAAGGAGTGAACTTCCCAACGCTGCCAAGAGCCATACTGAAAGCAATTTAATGAGCAAAGAGTTGGTTCAAATGAGGTTGACACGTTCCGACCCAACCGACATTCTTCCTAAAAATTGTACATAAAATAACCAGCTCACTGAGCTGCCCCGGGTCTATTGCCCAGCATCGCACCCATCCGAAGCACTTTACCCGCACCTGGCCTTGCTCTCCGAGCTGGCCATAACCGCCAGTCACAGTCGGCCTCGCGTGAGCAATGATAACCCGATGAGTGAAGCACAATTTAAAACACTCAAGTACCAGCCAGACTACCCGCGACGCTTTGATCATTATGATCACGCCATGCGCTGGTGCAACGATTACGTGGAGTGGTACAACCACATGCACCACCACAGCAGCCTTAAAGGATTTACGCCCGCACAGGTGTTTGCAGGCCAATACGTAGACATTGCCCGAGTGCGTCAAGGAGCTCTGAATGACGCCTTTGTCACGCACCCAGAACGGTTCAGCCGAGGCCGGCCTCTCGTCAAATTACCGCCACGAGAAGTGGCTATCAATCCCATACCGGAAGACGCTGAATCATCTGTTGCTGAGCAAGGAGTAAACTTCCCAACTCTGCCAAGAGCCATACTAAAAGCAATTTAATGAGCAAAGAGTTGGTTCAAATGAGGTTGACACGTTCCGCACCTCACCATCCCGCAAGTGTAAGTGCGCATCATCAGGTAAACGGATAGTAATAGAATTAAGAATTGTCATGATTACTCTCACTTAAATATCTAAACAGTACACTCGTTCCTATTAAAAAATCACTTATCTCCATAGCTTCGTCTGGATTGTGAGACCCATGCTCGTTACGTATGAATATCATGCCTGAAGGTACTCCTGAATTTGAAAAAACAGCAGCATCGTGACCAGCACCACTAGCCATAACGTATGGCTCACATTCATTTTTCACAGCAGCAGATTTTAAAGAATTAACAATGTCAGAAGATAACAAGGCAGGAGCAGAAATCGATTCCTCACCAAAATAAAATTTGACATTTCGTTCGCGCTCTACAATTTTTGCCTCTGACTTCAGTAATGAGGACATAGTTTCTAGCGTATCAACATTTTCGCTGCGGGCTTCGAAACTAAAACTAACTTCTCCTGGAATTCGAGACATTGCATGGTCCACACAGTTTGTCGATAGAATGCCGGTTGTAATGACTATATCAGCGGAATGCGCCAATAACGTTTTCCAATGATCTTCAAGTCTTACTAATAAATTAGCCACTGCAAATACAGCATCATGACGATATTCTCTTGGAACGGCACCTGAATGACCAGCCTCTCCAATGCAATCTATTTTACGATATCGTGAGTTTCCACGAATTCCTGATACGATAGCCATTGGTCTACCAGTTTTTACTAACACAGGACCCTGTTCTATATGTAATTCCAAATAAGACAAAACGCAATCTAAGTTGATTAAAGGATTCTGATTTTCAAGTTTGGAAACATTAATTCCTAAATCAGTCATATAATGACGTAAAGGCTTTCCGGTATCACGATGAGGTGAATTCAAATCGGCCGCGGTCAATTTTCCTAATAAAGCTCGGGACCCAGCATAGCAACAACCAAACCAAGCACTTTCTTCGCCTCTAATAGCAATAACTTTTACAGGCTTACAAAAAGCAATCTCTTCGCTTTTTGCACGTAATAAACAGATTATTCCTGCAACGATACCTGCAGCTCCATCGTAATTTCCTCCTTGAGGCACACTGTCGATATGTGATCCTACTAGCACATAACTACTTGCATTTTTATCTTTGGGTAAAGAAAATATGTAGTTGCTCGCTTCATCATGAGTAACAGAAAGTCCATTTTTAAGGGCAATTTGCTCAAGGAAATTGAGAGCATTTGTCTCCGTTTCACTGTAGGAGCCTCGTGTTACTCCGGCGCCATCAGAACTGAGTTTTCTTAATTCTTTAAATAAGTAACTTGAAAATTTTTCGGCATCAAATGAAGAACTCATATCTAAAATTTCATAACCAAGAACGTTATTCATGGTGCAACCTCCTTATAAACCGAGTCATCAACGACACTTGTATCATCAACTGAGCCTATAAGTTCTATAATTGATGACATACCACGGCTGGACAGATAATCACCTAGCTGATTAATGATTTTGTGCATAGCCATCGGATGGATAAATGTTTCTGTTCCTACTTGTACGGCTGAAGCACCCGCAATTAAATACTCCACTACATCTTCAACTGTGCTGATACCACCACAACCAATAATGGGTATATTAACTGACTTTGCACATTGGTAGGCCATTCTTAAGCTTATTGGTTTGAGGCTGGGGCCAGACAACCCACCCATTACATTACCAAGTTTTGGTTTTCCTGTTCTTATATCAATAGCCATTCCCAATAATGTATTAGATACAACCAATGCGTTCGCGCCGCTATCCTCTGCTGCTATAGCGACCTCAACTATTTCTCCAGTATTTGGCGAAAGTTTAGCCCATAGCGGCAAATCAGTCGTGCTACGCAACTTTTTTATTACTGCAGCAGTTGAAGATGGTCTCATTGCAAACGCTTTACCGTCTTCTTCTATATTCGGACACGATATATTCACTTCAATAGCAGATACTCCTGGTAAACTAACCTCTTCGCAAATCTTTGAAAATTCATCAATACTTCCTGCAGAAATACTAACTACTAGCGGAGTTTTATAATTCTGATAGAAAGGAATAACTTGCTTTATAAATTCGTCTACGCCTTTACTGGGAATTCCAATTGAATTGAGCAAACTTCCTCTTACTTCACATACGCGTGGGGTAGGATTTCCTATACGCATTTCTCTAGTGATTGTTTTAACAACATGAGCACCGAGAATTTCAATATCAAAGACTTTCGCTAAATCTTCTGAAAATGTTCCAGAAGCGGGCATTATTGGATTCTTTAGAATCAAATTTGCAATTGATACAGATAAGTCGATCATAAAATCGCTTCGCTTATGTTAAAAACAGGGCCTTCTTTACATACTCGTTCAAAAACCACTTTTCCAGATTTTATGAATGGCTTAACGCAGCAGTAGCACATGCCTATCCCACAGGCCATTTGTTGCTCCAACGCCACTTCTCCAGGAATATTGTAGTCGAGAGACAATTCTTTAAGCTCTTTCAAAATACGTTTTGAACCACATGTGTAAAAACAATCAATCCCATTTTCTCTAATTATATTAACCAAAATATCTTTTAAATTGGCCATATCAGATGTTTTTTCGCTATCTGTTAGGGTTATTACTTTCGCACCTTTAGATTCAAAATATTGAATGGACATCAACATCTCAGGGGATCTTGCGCTGCAGATTGCGGTCAGATGACAGCCATTTTTTTGGGCTAAATCGGCTAAAGGCGCTAATGTAGCAAGTCCAACTCCTCGCGCTACTATCACCAACTGCTTAGCAGAAGGTTGGATTGTAAACCCTCGTCCTAAAGGGCCTACAATACTAAAATCGTCACCTACTTTTAATGTTGTCAATGCATTAGTGCCTTCACCTTGCGCTTTATAAAGAAAATGAAGCTCTCCTTTTTCTTTATTAACTCCGTAAATACTCATCGGTCTTCTCAAATAAGGACGTAACCCGTTTACTTCTGGACAAAGGAGGTGAAAAAATTGACCTGGTTGGATTTCTAAGGCGCTTTTAGGAACATCGACAATGAGATGACGATAATCACCATTTATCACTTTATTCTGCAGCACAACACTCGTTATTTGTTGGATAAATTTCTCATTATCCAACCCATCTGGACTATTTATGTTTTCAATGTGCATAATTTTCTCCTTACAAAATTAGATTAGGTAGAAAAACTGAAATTTCAGGTATATATGTTATCAGCCCAAGCACGATTAAATTCACTATCAAAAATGGCCAAACTCCTTGAATTATCTTCAACACAGGCTCCCCTAAAGTTGATGATGCGACAAAAATATCGAGTCCAAAGGGAGGTGTGATCATTCCAATACATATGTTCAAGGTAACAACTAACCCAAAATGAATTGGATCAATTCCAAGGGCCATCGCCACTGGATAAAATGGCGGAACAAGAATTAGAAGCGCCGAATTTGGATCTATAAACATGCCAGCAATCAAAAATACAACATTGATTACAAACAGAAACATCATAGGGCCTGTTCCATAGTCCTGGAGAATTGCAGTGATAAGTTCAGGAACCTGAGCTAAAGTAATAAAGAATGACAACATTCCACCAAAAGCTAATAAAATAAAAATAATTGTTGTTGAAATCGCACTTTGTTCTGTTACTTTTACAAGCTTTCTCCAGCTTAGCTCTTTGTAAATTATCATCTCAGTCATAACGGCATAAATAACACTAACTGCGGCGGCTTCTGTTGCTGTAAAAATCCCAGAATAGATACCTCCCAGTATTAAAACTGGCATACCCAAAGCCCAAAATGATGACTTAAATTCATTCAATAAACGGTGAAGACTGGGACGTGGCGACCTTGTAATGTTGGAGCTATAGGTTTCCCATAACACTAGAAGCACGAAGCCAGTCCCCAATACTCCACCAACAGCTAATCCGCCCACAAACAATGCTGTAACCGATGTCCCTGTCATCCACGCATAAATAATTAACGTGATACTTGGGGGTATTAAAAGTGCCGTTTCAGCACTTGAAACAATTAATCCTAAAGCAAAAGGTTTTCTATAACCACTTTTAATCAACTGTGGATACAGTAACTTACCTAAAGCTGCTACGGTTGCCGGTGCAGAACCAGATACAGAACCAAAAGCCATGGAACCACCAATTACGGTATGGCCTACACCTCCACGCCTATGACCCACTCCTAAATTAACTAAATTAGTGAGTCGCTTTGCAATTTGGCCTGAAGCCATTAAATGTGCCGCAAATATAAAAAAAGGTATAGCCAGTAGAGTAGTATGGTCGATTCCACCAACTAACTGTTGTATTAAGCCAAGATTAGGAATTCCATCATAAAAAATATTTTTTGCAAACAAGGTTGGAATCCCTAGTACAAGGAAAACCTCGAATCCTAGTATCATTAGTAAAGCTGCAATTAGTATAACTATAAAAATCATAGCTTCACCTTTTATTTTTTATATTAGTATCGTTGCTTGTAAGTAATTCCTGATCATTGATACCACCGTCTTCATCATTTTCGTAAACTTTAAATCGATCAATTATTTTGAAAAAACTCATAAAATATCTAAATGCTAATAAAAAAAATCCAACAACCGGTGCAAAATACATAAGTGACATAGGTATACCTAGCGTGGGACTTATTTGCCCTGTACTATCAATAAATATCATCAATCGGTAGCTAAGAGTACATAAATAAACTGAAAACAAAAAACCAACAAAATCTATAATTCTATTAATGTAATGCGAATAAATGATAGGAAGTATATCTTTTAAACTAGATATACTGATGTGTTTTCCTTTCTCTAAAGCTAACCCGAGGCCGATAAAAACAAGGTAGATATTAAGCAGTCGAACAGCTTCCTCAATCCACGTGAAGTGACTAGCATAATTGCCAGGAACTCCTCGAATAATTACAGTGAATGTAAATAGTACGGCCATACTTATAAATATGCTTACAACAAAAAATCGCTCGATTAGCCTTATACCATCAAGTAACCTATTAAAAGAGTTGGCCATATAAAACCTTATAAATAACTCAATATTGTTTAAATACGTTTTTACTTTTCTATCGTCATATGCCGATAGAAAAGTAAAATTTGCGAATTGATACGTTAGTCTTTTTGTCCTAATTTTTTATATGCGCTCTCATACAGCTGGAACAGTTTTTCACCATCTTTACCTGCAAATTCGAGATAAGCTTTTTTAGCTTTTGGATACATAATCTCTCTATATTCCAAGCGCTGCTTATCATTTAAAACAATGATATCGGTGCCTGATTTTTTAATTATCTTTAAAGCTTCTAGTTGAGCTTTAATTTTGGATTTTTCCATTTCAGGAATAGCTTCGTTAAAGGTGTCATAGATTATTTCTTGGAAGTTTTTGGGTAACTTATTCCACCATGTTAAATTAAATAAAACTACATCTTCAAATGCTCCATGTTCAGATACAACCATATACTTCTGGACTTCATTAAATTTCATTCGAGAAATTGTGTCCGAAGCATTTTCCTGTCCATCTATGACGCCAGTTTGCAAGGATGTATATAACTCTCCAAAAGGGAGTGCTATTGCCGATGCATCTAATGCTGAAAATTGTTCAATTAAAATTTTTGAATTCATTACTCGAAATTTTTGGCCGGCAAAGTTTTCAGGACTTGTAATTGGCTTATTTGAAGTAAAGTTTTTACGTCCGTTTGGCCACAGCGAAATTGCTTTCACACCTTTAGAAGTGAAACTATCTAGTAATGCCTGACCAAATTCACTATTTCTAATAGTCGATGCATCTGAACGATCTAAAGGTAATAAAAATGGAATATCTAAAATAGATACCTGATTATTAAATCCGCCTAGAAATCCTGCTGGGGCAACTGTTCCCTGGATAACACCCAGCTGAACACTTTCGGTCATTTGTCTCTGATTACCTAACTGAGCAGAAGGAAATAAAATTAACTCTACCTCTCCTAGAGTTTTTTTATTAATAATTTTAGCAACTTTTTCTAAAGCCACATGTCTTGTTTGACTCGATGATTCAAGGTGCCCAATTCTAGCTTCAAAAGTGGCCGAAAAAGCATAAAATGGTAGTAATCCAAAAATTGTAATACCTATTATTGAACACAGGCTAACGCACTTTCTATTTATAAACTTCATATTTTATTCCTTAAAATAAAAGACTATAGAATAAGTTTAATCTGTGCCTGGATTACGCTTTCTCTAACGCCATCAACGCCAAATTTTTTATTCCAATATTGCCACTCTACGCCCGCAAATAATGTTCCAGATCTCCCAGAAAACGATCCGATATCAACTAAAAATCGAGGTACGCAGTTTATATATGAATCAGACTCTCCCTCTGCTCCCTGGAAGTCACAATAACCTTCTAAACGCAATGGAACAGTGTTTATTTTATAATCTGCTCCCCAAGCAATCGTTAAAAGTGTAGCATCACCGGCATGTCGAGGGTCGTCACGTTGAAATATGTTAGTTTTAAAGTATTGAAAAGTTGGCAAATGCCAATCTAAGCCAACCCCGTATCCATCCCGTATAGGTATATCTGAAGGAAGTTCATAAACTGCAATCAAGAAAATGTCTTTAATCGGACCAAAGCCAATGTCATTACCAGATATTTTGCTCAAGCTTAATCGAGGTGTCCATTCCATATAATAACTATTGCTATCTTTGGTATAGTCAATGAAAGCATAGTTATCTCCATATTCAAAACCGCTTGCATGTTCGAGTGTAAATATAGTTCTTTCTTCAGGGCCTAACTCATAGTTACTACCATATAGAGCTTGAATATTTGTTGAGCTATAATCGAGCAATCCCTCTGCATTAGCTATACAGGGAAAAATAAAAATTAATGCAAAAGACTTGAGTGAATTACTCTGTTTAACTCTTTTCATGTATAATTTCCAAATTTTAGTATTTTAATATAGTGAACGACATTCATACAATTTTATTTATATCAGAATAGTGCGTTGTGACCACATTTAGTAGGCCTAGATTATCCAGTTCTCATCAGGTTTAGTGTTCGATTTTTAATTTCAGTGTTGTTATAGCCCTCCGTTATTTTTTTGGTGGTGGAAATAAGCCCCGCTTTTGGTTTGTCCTGTGATTTATAATTTTCGTCCTTGATGTTAAGCACGGTTGAGTGATGCAAAAGTAAATCTAAGATTGCCGTGGCAGTGACCTGCCGAACTTTTTGGTAGCGGGAGTCAAAGCCCTCATCAGGCTTAGCTTGAAACTGGGGATGTTCGTTATGAAAGCGTTCAACGGGCGTCTGCTTACGAGCATCGGAATTAAGCCAGTGCTTCAGAAGTTTTTTCATATATGCATAACTGTCGAAGCCGCGATACTGCTGAAAAATATGGTAATTTACATAACTCACTATACGTGTAGTCTTTTCCTTGGTTTTCAGCCGCTGTGATTGGCGGAATTTAACATCGAACTCATAGTGGTTGACTAATTCTAGAAATTTGGTATTCAGAATAACTTTGCCATTGCAGTTACGGTTCGTCTCAAAATCTTTTTGGTTATTTACGAGACTACCAACTAGAACGCTGTCAAAGTATTCGAAGGCCCCAACTAGGGACCTGACGATGTTTTTTGCATCTTGGTTTGGACTGGTCCAAACGGGAAGGTATCGAGAGTAGCCCAATATATTGACATTAATATTGGCGGTGCCGACTCGGCCAGCGACTTCCGTTCGGGTCTCACCCCAATCATGCTGAAGTTGTTTGCCTGACGCGATTTCGTATAGAACAGTTCGCTGACTTGCTCGGAGCGCTCGTTGGAATTGGGTATAACTGCGAGCCCGCGCGGTTGAACCGTAGCATGCCTGCTCACGCAGTTGCTGGAAATAAATTTTGGCATGCCAAATTGTATCAGCCAATTGGTTATAAATAAAAAACTTTAAAAAACCCAGTTTGCTGAGCCGACGTGTTTTCAGCTTGCCTGTTGGCGAAGCTGGAAGCACCAGACAACGGCGTACCATTCGGTCTAAAAAGCCAATGCGATGGGCGTTATTCACGATGTGCAGCCTTTTCCCAAAGTTACTTTATTGTTTAAGAAAGTTCTTCTGGCTTTGCATAACACTCATCTCTGAATTTTATCACTTGTAAGAAAATCTATTCTGGTGCTTTACGAGCTTTTCGATTGATAATTATGTTGTATCATATTTGAGACAATTGTCAAAACTTAAATTAAATGTAGTATTCTTGATCCCAGTTGAGCTTCATCACTTTTTTTGAGGCAAATTCCAATTTTGCGTTTCACAGCAGTAACTGCTTCAATTTTTTTGGCGTCTGTGTTTCAGCTACACGCTTCAGCACGTTTTGAGTTTGTGTCGAAGGCTTCAGACCTTTAGCCCTAGGGTCTGTTGACAATTCACATTGGCCCCCTCTGTCAGCCTAGATGTGTGTGCCACAGCAATGTGGCACACACATCTAGGCTGACAGGCTCCGGTGTTGGCTGACGCGTTGCAGCACGTCCACCAGGTAGGTGTGCGCATTCAGGTCGTGCAGTTTGCAGGTGGTGATCAGGCTCTGGATGATCCCCAGGTGTTCGGCACCGAGTTCAGTCCAGCAAAAAAGCCAATTTTTTCGATTATGCAAAGCTTTGCATAATACTCGTTATGCAAAGTGGATCGCTGTATCCGCGTAGTGCGTGCTGACTTGGAGAAAACACTTTACATAACGAGGTGAGGCGTATGCTACAACGTGCTCAACCACGAGAGAAGATTACGGTCCTTTGTCCAATGAGGTAAAGTGCTGGTAACGATGTCTGGATACGCGCCCTCAAGCGCTTTACGCTTCATCTCGGTATCAGCCCTGGCATAGACCTCTGTGGTCGCGATATCAACGTGTCCCAACAGATCGCGTATATAGATAAGGTTCACTCTCGATTGAAGTAACAACATCGCCTTGGTGTGTCTTAAAATATGCGGCGTTACCTTTTCGGGAATGAGTGGTGACGTTGAGCGGGCTTGGCATGCGGATTTGTCGAGGATGTACGAGATTCCAGCACGTGTCATTTTGGTACGCATGCGATTGGAAAATAGAGGCTGATCAGCCACACCCGCAAGTTCGCTAAAAGCCTCGCTAAAATACTGCTTCAGCAGAGATTCGGTGTTGAGCATTAACGGCACCTGCCGTGTTTTCCGCCCTTTTCTTGTCAAAGTAATAATGGCTGGCGGATCAAACCTGACATCACGGACCCTGATATCAACCAGCTCTTGCACACGCGCTCCTGTATCATAGAGAACGCTGAGTAACGTCAGATCCCGCCGTCCAGAAGACGTTGACAGATCTGGTTGAGCTAGTATCAGTGTTAATGCCTCAGGCGACAGGTGCGACACCGCTGCCGCGGGTGCTTTTTTGCTGGGAATTGACAAGATCTGCTGATATTGAAGTAGCCCTGCTGGATCCTCAATATGCATGTACCGATAGAACCCATGGATGCAGGCGAGTCGCTGATTACGAGTCGAGATACCGTTGTGCCGTTGTTGTTCAAGCCAGTCCAGAAAGCCCAGCACCAATGACTTGTTGATGTCCTTTAAGCACAGTTTATCCACAGATCGGTGGTGCGATTGCTGGCAATAGATCAACAACAGCTTGAACGTGTCACGATAGGACTTGATAGTATTCGTGCTTGCGTTTCCCTGTGTGCCAACCTAAGCATGAACCAACTGATTTTGAGTTAACATAGAAATCAGGGTGCTTTAGGAGACTGTTATGCCAAAGCCAATGACACACATTCTGCCCAATCCCAAGCTGGAAAAGCGAGGGCGTCGCTCATTCACTGTAGAGTATAAGTTATCCGTCCTGCAGCAAGCCGATGCCTGTCAGCATGGGGAACTAGGCCCTCTGTTAAGGCGTGAGAAGCTTTACTCAAACCAGCTTGCCCAGTGGCGTCGAGAGTTCGCTGAACAGGGCGTTGCGAGTTTGAACAAGTCTCAGCCAGGACCTGCGGCTACCAAAACAGCTGAACAAAAGCGCATTGAATAGCTGGAAAAAGAACTGGGACGTTTGCGCCGTCAGCTTGAGGTTAAGGACAGCTGCATCTCGCTCCAAAAAAAAGCCTTGGCACTCATCGAAGCCTTCGATCAAGAGAACTCTCAGTCATGATGATGGCAGAGTCATTGCCCAACGGACTTACAGAGCGACTGGCCTGCAAGGTCTTGAACCTTTGTCGTAATACGGTGCGGTCAGCGCATCGGCGGTTGAGCTTCATCGGCCCTCAGGAGCTGCCTTCACGTTGCAGAAAAGACGCCAGGCAACCCAAGGCCTTGGACTCGAAAGAACAGCAGCAAGTTCTAGAGACATTGAACAACGAGAGCTACTGCAATCAGCCACCGATGCAGGTGTATCACAACCTGCTTCAACAAGGCCGATATCTGTGCTCGGTGAGCACCATGCATCGCTTGCTACGCAAACAAAACCTACAGGGCGAGCGACGCGCCCAGCGCGCACCACAATCGAATCCGATGCCGCGTCTGTTGGCAACAGCGCCCAATCAGGTCTGGACGTGGGACATTGCCAAACTGCCGACGCGCAAGCGCGGTGAGTACTTGTCGCTGTACGTGGTTATGGACTTGTTCAGTCGCTATATTGTCGCCTGGATGCTGTCCCGCAAGGAAAATAGCGCCCTGTCATCACAACTGATAGACGAAGCCGCACAGCGCTACGACATCGTGCCTGGCCATCTGACGCTGCACCAAGACCGTGGTGCGCCCATGACCGCTCACTGTTACCTGGACTTGCTCTCCGAACTGGCCATCACCGCCAGTCACAGTCGGCCTCGCGTGAGCAATGATAGCCCGATGAGTGAAGCACAGTTTAAAACACTCAAATACCAGCCAGACTACCCGCGACGCTTTGATCATTATGATCACGCCATGCGCTGGTGCAACGATTACGTCGAGTGGTACAACCACATGCACCACCACAGCAGTCTTGAAGGATTTACGCCAGCACAGGTGTTTACAGGCCAATACGTGGACATTGCCCGAGTACGTCAAGGGGCTCTGAATGACGCATTTGCCATGCACTCAGAACGGTTCAGTCGAGGACGACCCCTCGTCAAACTGCCACCACAAGAAGTAGCTATCAACCCAATACCGGACGATGCTGAACCATCTATCGCCGAGCAAGGAGTCAACTTCCCGACACTGCAAAGAGCCATACTGAAAGCAATTTAATTACTAAGGAGTTGGTTCAAAAGAGGTTGACACGTTCCGAATCCATGCGAAAACGACAAGCAAAGTTGACGGGCACCACGGCTTCGGAGTAACAATGAAACCCCCGCGTCGCTACGCTCCGATGGGTGGCAGGCTTCAGGTGGAATGGGCAAAGATTTCCAGTGGTTTACGTATTTTTTTCCTGAGCACGTAGAAAAACACTACTTCCAGTGACTAGTGCAGGGCACATACTGAAATCAAAGTTTTTTTAAGCTCTCACTACCCGCTTATCCGCTGTTTTTTAGTGTTCTCAGAAAATTTAGCTTTCGTTGCTGCTAAAAAGATCTTTGGCAACTTTCATGTTGTGGTAGGAGAGATCTCCGGTTAACGGATCGTTCCTATCTCGTACTACTCGTATCCATAGATCGTCCTTTTTTTCGTGTAAGAACATAGTGAAAATAAAGCCAAAAATAGGTACTTGGTTTTTTCTGGCAGAAATATCAAACGCGATGTTTTTGCGTTTAGCGTGGTGTCGCAGTATTTCTATTAGCTCTCTTTCAAAACGATCGAATCGACGATTAGGCCACAGCGTGCTGTGAAGCGTTCGTATGGGCTTTGAGTAGACGCGCTCGGGCTCATTCGTCAGTTCAGTATTTTTACGACCAATGATGCTCGACATGAAGTTGTAGATGCTCTGAGCCAGACCGCTGCTCTCCTCCATAATCTCTTTGTGAGCAACGTAGAGTTTGCGAGTATTTTTGTCTAGTAGACGGTAATACAGATGGCTATCAATCGAGACTTTCCAGAGGCGAACCCGTTTCAGTTCCTCCTCGCGGAACGGATCAGCGTCATTTTCGGACATAGGGTCCAGAGCCTTTCCGGGCTTGCCAACTTTTTCGGTCGCGCTTAAGTGGTGCTGCGATTTCAGATCTTGTATAAACCGAAAATCCATAGCAGTATCATCCAATCCGAACAAATCCATGACATCTTTGGCTTCTGGAGATTCTGGGTTCGAGATGTACAAACGAAAATTAGTATCGGCAAGGCGTCGTAAAGATTCATTAACTAACTTGCGTGTTGTACTGGAATGAGGACTGGCATAGTTCATTGCCTTTGCTAAATCCACGGTATCTAACAGGAATTCATTTGGTATGACTTGCGCGTTTGTGAGCGAGAGCACATTGTTTTCACCGTTCCATTCCAATGGAACCGGTGTATATATCCCACTGTTTTGATCAAACGTGACGTTAGGTGCTTTGCTAGATCGTCGGAGGATTTCTGCTTCTCTTCGATTTTGGTAGTCATCTAGTTTTGTATCTACAATATGCGCGATACAGGTTACGCAAGCTCGTATGACTCTTTGGTCAGATAAGGCAGCTAGTTGGTGATGTGCTGTAGCCATGACTGTGAGATGCGCACGTTTTACCCGCATTTTCACAACGATTTCATTGTCAACGATTTTCTCGCGTGTGCTAAAGCGCATAGCTCTATCGAGAACACCTGTAAAAAAGCTATCTGAGCGGGACCGAGTCTGTGAAATTTCCTTGACTAACTGTGCATCTGATTGCTTTAGAGCCTTGAGAGTACCTGTGATATTGGTGCGACGCTGAACGCCTCGCCCATGGGAGATCTCTTGGAGCAGCGCATGTTCTGAGGTGTAGAAGTTAGGTTCGTGAATGGATTGGAGACGATACAGTTTGGGAGCCTTTCCTCCTGAAATGTTGTCCATGTCCATGCTCACAAATAAACCCAATTTCGCAAGAGAATTCATACGGCGAATAATTGTTGTTCTGTGCGTAGAGCGTTTCTCGTTTTTTTTATCGGTCAAAGCGTTTTTACGCTGTAGAAAATCCTGGTAGTCCTTGTATGTGAAAGAGACGGTTACTTTAGCTGGACTCTGAATCAAAGCAAGTTCTATCAGAACAGCGACAAAATCTGATTCTTTAGGGGTAAGTTGGTTGGGTTTAACCCGGTGCATTTCATCCAGACGTCTATAGGCAATGTCTGCGTTTTTCAGCACTGCGCTTGGTATTTCGAAAACGCTGGTGGTATTTTGCTTCGGAATAGCAACGCTGTCGTCCATTTCAGGTGGCCGGTGTCATACGGAATTTTTTTTACTAAAACATAAGATATGTGGTTTTGCAAGACTCCTTATTCTGCACTTTCACTGAAAGGGATGAGTTTTTTCAAGCAATTGCTTGAAAAAAATTAAAAAGTATTTAGAAATTCGGCGCTTATTCTGTACATCGACGGTGCAGGTTGATTTGTTTAATTGTGTAACCGGGCTGCTTTATGATGCTTCTTACGAGGAAACAGGAAAGTTTTTAGACAAAAAATGGTTTTTCGTGCCCCCTCATATTGCACAGCGTTAAATCTTTCTTGGTAACGGGTTGAGATAACGCCATTTTTTGGGCTTTCGTCCAGACGCCAGGTAGAGTCCTAGTTTGACTTATCCACAGCTGTTCCTAGGTATTTCAACAGTTAATACAGTGATAAATCTTATCCCTATTCGTTACTGATACTACTTAAGGGGGAAAAAATTCTTTTGTATTCATGTCGTTGGAAAGCAAAAAAGCAATGTGCAAACCACGTGTGGGCAATGTGCAAACCATCTACAGCCAATGTGCAAACCACCTAAACCGAATGTGCAAACCATTTAGAAGCAATGTGCAAACCATCTTATGCCGATGTGCAAACCATTATTTGGGGAGTTATTAACAGGGAAAAATTTTAAAAGCAGGAGCTACACCTGCTCTAGCAATGTGCAAACCATCAATTCGACATGCGATGTGCAAACCATTGCACCAAATTGAGGCACACTGGCAATGTGCGATGTGCGAACCATGAAAAACCTAGCCTACCTATCTGCTAGGCACGAAACACCAACTGCTGCACGGCTAACCATGCGTCGAGATCGAGATCGTGGTGTAGAACCCTTAGGTTCCAGTTTACCGAAATGAGCGGAATTCCAATTCAAAATCTCTAATTTAGCGTTGGATGGATAGCGACCATTTTGGTCAGTCCTGGTTCTCAATGTAGGCACGGAGAACGCTGATCGGCGCCTTACCCACTGACAACAAGCAGTACGATCGGCCCCAGGTCGCCTCTGTATAGCTGTAATTAGAGGCACCTAGTATGGCAACAAACACCTGAGCCGTGCGGATCTTGTCTGTGTGTGGCCGGACAATGGGTACGGTAGGGCCGAAGTAATCCACAAAGCATTTCTCACCGGCTTTGTGAGTCTGGCGCATGGAGCGTTTTGCTGCTTCAGCCCGTGCCGGTAGAGGTCATAGTACTGGGAATAGCTGTAGCACCGATCGGGCATTGGGTGGTGTACTCTTCCCACAGCAGCAGTTTGGTGACGTCTTGTGCTTGAGTTCCTGGTAGGCCGTTGTCCAGTCCGGCACCTCATAGCGTGAAGACGATACAGGATCGAAGCCGGGATAAAACATGGCCGCCAGTTGGCCATTGTTTAGGTCCTCTGGCAAAGGCCAGACAATCTCTAAGGTATTCGCTTGGGACAGTAGCTTTTGGATAGCTCTGATACTAATCTGCCGGATCAAGAGCCTGGCTTCTAGCCGCAAACGAAGCACTTCTTTGATTTTTTGCATTGAAATTCTCTTTTCTGGCATAGCTCCGATCCTCGAAAAAAGGAATTAGAGTAGAAAACAGAATAATAAACAATGTGTTAAGAAATATTTTGGTTTAACGCGGACGCAGACTTTGGCACGGTGAACACCGATTTCGGAAAATCATCGAATAACGTTCATCTTCAGCTGAAATTACTATTCACGTTCGCTGGGGATGGGTGTTCATGATGGGCCAGAATACGCGCTATTATCGCCACAATAAATTTACTAAGTATTTTGGCGAAGAAACTAAAACTCTTTTTTATTAGTCCCGTAGCGGTAAGAAAATAAAAACTGAGCCTTAAGGTATTACGGCCGTAATAGGTGCTGATCTGAGAGAGAATAGATCGGGACTGCGATATTTCGTCGAGAATAAGGAGGCATTACGAGCGTAATGCCTCCTAGACAGATTGAAACTGGGTATTCTCTCTAGGTATTACGGCCGTAATACCTGGAGAAAGTTAGCCAAGATTTTCTTGAAAAAATGTTTCGAGCGTAGCTATCACCTGCGCTTGGAGCTCTTCTGGTAGAGTTTTATCGAGAGTTATCTGTAGCTTGCCATTCGCTTTTCGATGCGAAAAAACGTTGCGACCACTCGTCGTTTTGTGAGTTTCAGATTTAATTTTTTCAGAGTTCGGGGTTCCCGAATTAAGCCTAATCAATACACGAAACACTTTTTTTACATCTTCTTCTGTACTTACAGAGAATGCTGAGCGGTCACCGGCAATATCTTTCGCAATGGTCAGTAGTTTCTCGCCATCCTTATTATTCACTGAGACGAGCTGACGCCAATCTGTGATGCTTATTGCTCTTGGGTCGCCAAGAGCAATAAAGACCTCTTGCGGGAGAGACAATATCGACGTCCGCTGCGAAATATACGGCTGAGACCGCCCTAGTGCACGTCCCAGTTCTGCGTAACTAGGCCAGACTTCTTGTTCGTTAACCCAGTTTCTATACCGCAAGGCGTCTTCAAAAGGCGAGAGATCCTTTCGATCTTCGTTTTCTGTCGTCATCTTTTCAAGCATTTCCCTATCGCTGAGTTCTTCGACAAGAGCATGAAAAGGAACGCCCGCCTTCAAGCATGCCTGGTGACGACGGTGCCCATAAACAACTTCATACCTGTTGTTGCCAGTAGGTCGGACTTTCCCTGGAATCTCATTTCTACCCTGTGCCTTTATCTCAGAATACAAACTCCCAAAATCGTCGTCCTCGTAGGCTATATCGATTCTGTTAGCAAAAGGTCCTTGCACAACATTTTTTGGATCTAAGGCTGCGACCACTTCTCCATCAATTAAAATTACATTTTCGCCAGCTGCGATTAACCTTTCTTCAAGCTCGGCTACCTTTGCCGCGTGCGCAAGACTCTGCTCAGCAATGCGACTTTCAAGGCCTGATATAACTTTATTATTATCTGTTGTATCAGATTTGGCTGGAGGTACAAACGACCTCGTTTTACCTTCCTCTGACTTTGGCTTTTTTAATGAAAAATCCCCCGGCTTTTTGGCAAGCAGGCTTCTTCCATGAGTATTTTTTTCGGGTGAATTATTATTCGTCATCGTCTGTCTCTGCCTCCCACAACAATTTTAGATCGTTGAATACTTCATCCACTACAGCAGACACAACTGCAACTGCTCGCTTATATGCTTGTCTGGAACCGATTGGTTTCTCGACTGAGAGCACACTTGAGAGATGACTTGCAGCGTTACCAATTTCCTTGCTGTAGTGCATCATGTTTTCCATGACAGCTTCGCCATACAATGTTCGCAAAATAAGCTCTGTTTTCTTGTGTACGGACCCGGCTACGACCCCTTTCGGATCGCGAGAGATTCCATCCTGGTACTGACTAATCAATATTCTGAAATAATTAAAATCCTTGTCATGGATCGATGCCAATCCAGCAAGCCCATCAGTAAATGCTACAAAAGAGGCCCTATCAAGAAGCTCTGGTTTCAGAGAGGTGATAATGCAGTCGGCACTCAGCAGAGCGTTCATGCTGTTGATGCCAAGAGTTGGTGGGCAGTCAATCAAAATTACATCATAGTGTTCTTTAATGTGACCTAGCACGGCAGCAAGTCGATAATGGGGACCAATCGGATTGTCACTTTCGTCGGAATTCAGGTATTGCGTGATCAGTTTAAGCTCAAGTTCATTCAGCGCCGAGTTGGCTGGTACTAGATCAACGTTGTGAAAATATGTTCCCCTCACGACTGAGCAACTGGGATCAAGTATTCCTTCTGGGTTATTTTCGAGCAGATCTATAGGCAGATCTTCATCGGTTAACTCAATATCAGGTACAACGCCACCAGCAATCTGAGTCATTGAACTTTGTGCGTCAGCATCCCATAGCAAAACCTTTAAGCCTTTAGTGGCTAGACCGTGCCCCAAGTGAATTGCATTCGTTGTGTTCCCTACACCGCCTTTATATTTAGTCAGTGCAATAACTTTTGCGGAGCTGCTTTTTGGCCTCTGATACAGAGTTCCTGCTTCTTTTGAAATATCCAAAATGCGACCGAGTGTCCACCTGCCATGGCCAGCTTCGTTGCGAGGGACATTAGGATCAGCTTCACGCAACCACGGCGCTGATCGACCGATCAGTTCTGAAGCTTGCAAAGCCCCCCAAGTGCGTTCAGATCTGTGCTTACCGTCGCCTTCTCTTTCATTGATGCTGTTACGCACCTGCGTCAGTTCTTCTGAACCTCGGCGATTTAGTTCAACAAAATATGCGTAGGTATCTTCGCCCGGGCCTAGCCATTTTTTTGTACTTTCCATAAATTCTGCCTTTTTCGTTATAATGCAATTTTCCGTAAAATCTGAATATAGCATAAATAAGTAGAAATTCGTCAACCTGTCTTTTTAAGACTTATAGATATTTAAAGAGCGGAGACTTAGCACTGCATGGAGAGCGCGTAGAGCTGCTAATAGCGTTGAAGTGGTGTGCAAATTTCAATCGCTATACCTATCTTTTCAAACTACTCATCTGCCAAATGAGGCTATAACGGATAAGTAATTTAAGGCTTTTGCGGGCAGGATTATCAACGCCTGAGGCACTTGGCTCACACACAATCAGGTGCGCCGGCGTGTCAGATCACCAGACGGCTAATCTATCAAGCTGTTGCGGTAGACAACTCAAGGGTTGGCGGCTAACTGCAGGACGTAAATGTAGATTGATCAAGGTGCGGTCCCACCGCTAGTGCCATCGAATACTGAACAATCTTGTGACTTTGAAAGCTGCCAAAAACAACCTGCAATTCACGGTCATTTATACGTAGGGAACATCCAGTCCAGCTGGCGTGTTCGGTGCTAACTATCTTGTCCGGTCATCCTAATTGTCGCCGAACATGGGCGTTCACCACAGAATTTTGGAAGTGGCTTTGAACCTCCAGTACGCCATTTTCAAAAAGCTTACGCATGCTGGGCATCATTCAGCTGTATGTCATCCAGCCCAGACGCAGACTTGACAGTAAAGGCTCTAGACCATGCTTGGGAACAACGTGGAAGGCCTTCACAGGTCATGTTCCACTCTGACCAAGGCTGTCAGTATGGTGGTCGTAAATTCCGCCAACGACTCTGGCGTTACCGTATGGAGCAGAGCATGAGCCGCAGAGGAAATTGCTGGGATAATTCGCCGATGGAGCGGGTGTTCCGAAGCCTCAAAAGCGAGTGGGTACCGGATTTAGGTTATCGAAGTCTGCCGGATACCACAAAAGATGTTGGGATTTATCTAATGGACTACTACAACTGACAGCGGCCTCACACGTTCAATGGCGGGATATCGCCGGTTATGGCTGAAGAAAAACTTAACATACTGTCCGGTATTAGTTGACCACTACAGTGGAGAGCTTTTCCCGAGTTTTTCGGACATTAATTGTTCGCATGATTTTCACCTTATTTGCGTACACAATTAGTGTGCGCCTACCTTGCGCTAACTAGTGCCCATCCAGAAACTCATAATTCATTGAATTCCCGTTAATATTTTTGATTGGGCATAAAAAACCTCTTGGATCTGGTATGTTTTAAGCGCGAACTAAAACCACCAAACCAAGAGGATT
>Ga0307978_1001236_pt1 | contig 19473 bp, 13 predicted proteins | sample OrgLakmetage1056_FD_203151 | JGI IMG/M metagenome (GOLD analysis project Ga0307978, IMG submission 203151) | Saline water microbial communities from Organic Lake, Antarctica - #1056 | ecosystem: Environmental > Aquatic > Non-marine Saline and Alkaline > Saline | place: Antarctica: Organic Lake...
TGGCGAGAAGCAGTTAGTTTACGTCCCTTGTATTGTACAGTAACTTGAAGCTGCTAATGTATCACCGATCACCTCAGAGCTAGCTATGAGTGACGGTTTATTGTGGATGGAAGTGACCTCAGCGGGAAAGGGAAGACGAATATCAACCTTGGATACTGCATGGCGAAGATTCAAGTACGATTTCCCTAGAAAGAAGGACGATGAGACGAAGTTGTATAGCCACCTAAATTGTGATTTATACTAGCTAGACTACCTCAGTAGGATAGTTCCATGTTGGAAAAATCTTGGCATTCAATCCAAATTAAAGATAAAGGGAGGACCGTTAATGTAGTAGTAATTGCAACTGGATTTAAACATAAAACAACCGCACCTGTAAAACAACTTTAGACAAAGTACTCTCCCTCCAGATTCTTTGCATAGCCAGTTCCTGGTGCGCCGTAAATGATGCGACTACTGAGGACACCTTCCAACATGGTAATCTTCTCCTGCACAGTCTTGAAGCTAAGCACGTTTCCTTGGGCCGTCGTGTCGACATCCAGCACATTGTAGGCAATTTCGCCGCGAGACTGGTTAATTTGTTGCACAATATTGAGCTTTTCTTCCGCAAAGGCTTCGGTAATTGCCGCCAAACAACCTGGGATATTCTTGTTGACAACAGTAAAGCGGACAGTGCCGCCCGGAGCTGGCGAATCCATGGACGTGGCGGGAAAGTTGACCGAGTTGCGAATGGTTCCCGTCTCGAGAAAATCGCGAATAGTATCGGCAGCCATGGCAGCAGCCGCATCTTCGGCCTCTTCTGTTGACGCTCCCAAATGTGGAAAGATTAGGGCATTTTCGTGGTCCCAGAGCAGATCGTCCGGAAAATCAGAAACGTAACGACCGCCACTGTCCAAAAAGTCCTTCATGGCTTCCGACTCGACCAATTCACCGCGGGCAAAGTTGAGTAGGACTGCGTCCTGTTTGAAATGCGAGATTACATCCTTGCCAATGATTCCGTGAGTCCCTCCTTCACCCTTGATGTAGGGGATATTGATACTGATATAGTCAGCATTCGCCACGGCTGAGGTAATGGAATCCACAAGTTCCACGGAACGGGGCAACCTGAGCGCAGACTTGACGCTGAGACCTGGGTCGTAACCCTTCAGATTCACTGTAAGTAGAAACAATATATGCACGGGTGAGTATACTCAGAATGACCAATGCCAGTCAACAAACTGCAGCCTCACAATCTCCAGTTTACATACTTCCAAGTTCTTCCGCATCTGCCGCGGTAGCGGCACCGATGTGGCCCAATCCAATCACCGCTAGAGTCTTGCCTTTGATCTCCCGACCCCCAAACATGGCCTTGTCTTTTTCGACGCGCTCCCGTGCCAAACCGTCCTGCCCAAGTTTCTTCATGTGGTTGATGCCGTCAATCACACGGCGACTTCCCAACAGCATGCCGCAGATAATGAGCTCCTTGACGGCATTCGCATTGGCACCGGGAGTGTTGAAAACGGGGATACCGAGTTCCGTCATGCGAGCGACAGGAATGTTGTTGGTTCCGGCACCGCATCTCGCAATGGCTCGAACAGTATGAGCCACTTCTTCCTCCTTGAGCTTGTGCGACCGCATCAGAATGGCGTGAGCGTTGGCAGCTTCTTCGTCGTTACCACGGACATCGTAGTTATCAGCAGGGAATCGAGCCAATCCAACGGGGGAAATCTTGTTGAAGGTCTTGATTTGGAACTTGCCCGGCTTGTAGTTCTCCAAATCGCCGTAGGTCTTCCAATGGCCGCGTCCGTGCTCGACAATGGTTCTAACTTGCTGTTGAGTAGCCGGGAACAGAGAAGTTCGCGTCAGCGACGTCTGCCGGCTACAAAAGGCTGAAACGGAAGAGACTCGTCGTGCCGCAAACATGATGGTTTACTCGGTGTTAGGCGTATGGATATGAAATGGTCGTCGAGACGAAGATCTGTTCCGATGTGATGGTTATGATGGAAGTCTAGGAGATGTTCGTTGATCGGTGTTCGGGAGTCGGAGGTGAATCGTCGGCTTTCGAATTTGTGCGGCGACGCTTTAGGTTATTATGATGACGCAGTACTTTCCGCATCAGACGTGCACGTGCACGTGGTGCTGGTGCTGGAACGTTCTACCCGGGTGCTACCATACACAACCGGTACTGCTACTGGTAATCAACAGTACGCAAGAAACTAGCTAATAGTAGCAGCAGCTGCTACCTGGCCTGGTCGGTCTAATAATAGGAAGCAGAGACCGGTGGCAGCATTAGCAAGTATTGGCTAGACAATTATTTTAAGGTTAGGCACATCAGAAGACGGGTTGCAACTTTAGACAGTGTACTCTCCGTCAAGATTCTTTGCATAACCGATGCCGGGTGTTCCAAACAGGATACGGGTACTCAATACACCCTCCAACATGGTCATATCCCTTTGTAGATCCCTCAAGTTGCACGTCGTACCGCTCTCGTGGATGGAGGGATCCAAATCGATCACGTTGTATGCAATGTCTCCGCGTGACTGGTTAATCTGTTGGGAGATATTAACACCCGCTTTTGCGCAACAATCGGTAATCTTGGACAGCATACCCGGGATATTCTTGTTGACGACTGTAATACGGACGGTTCTGTCATCGAGTTCGTCCAAAGAGACGGTGGGAAAGTTGACCGAGTTGCGAACGGTTCCGTGCTCGATGTACTCGCGGATAGTGTCGGCAGCCATCGCGGCAGCTTGGTCCTCAGCCTCTTCGGTGGAGGCTCCCAAGTGCGGCATAATAATGGCGTTCTTGTGGTCCCAGACCGCGTCGTCGGGAAAGTCCGAAACGTAGCGTCCGTCGCCGCTGTCCAAAAATTCCTTCATGGCATCGGAATCGACCAGTTCACCACGGGCAAAGTTGAGAAGAACAGCATCCGCCTTGAAGTGCGAGATCACGTCCGTGCCAATGATTCCATGAGTTCCACCGTCTGCCGGGGATCCCTTGATGTAAGGAATGTTGATACTGATATAGTCAGCGCTCGCAACGGCCGAAGAGATCGAGTCTGTCAAGTTGATATCACGCGGCAATTTGAGCGCCGACTGGATCGAAAGACCGGGGTCGTAGCCAGTGACCTGCATGCCGAGTGCAGTTGCATCACGAGCCGTGGAAGCACCAATGTGGCCCAATCCAATCACAGCCAGGGTCTTCCCCTTGAGTTCACGCCCTCCAAACATGGCCTTGTCCTTTTCGACGCGTTCCTTGGCGATTCCCTGTTCACCAAGACCCTTCATGTGGTTGATGCCATCCACAACTCGGCGACTTCCCAACAACATCCCACAGATGATGAGTTCCTTGACAGCATTGGCGTTGGCGCCGGGAGTGTTAAAGACGGGGATACCGAGCTCTGTCATGCGAGCAACTGGGATGTTGTTGGTTCCGGCACCACATCTTGCAATGGCGCGCACGGAAACGTCCACTTCGGATTCCTGAACCTTGTGCGAACGCAACAAGAGAGCATGGGCAGGACTAGACGCGTTCTCAGCCGCAGTGACAGTGTAGAGACTCTCCGGAAAGCGCGACAGTCCCTTGGGAGAGATCTTGTTGAAGGTCTGTACAGCATACTTTCCTGGCTTGGTGTAGTCTTTGATATCGCTAATGTTCCAGCCGGAGGTGTAATGATCCACGTCGACGGGAAGAGGGCCATCCTTGGCAGTACTAAAGCAGCGAACGGGAATTGCACGACGAAGAGTCGCTGCCCGGGTTAAGCGCATCAAAGTAGCCATGGTAGAATCTTCGATCGGAACGGAATTGAAAAAGTTGTGTGGTTTTGCCGAGCCATCAAAATTGAGAAGAGTGACGCGCATCGGATAAGTCGTAGACTGCGGCGAGCACGTTCGCGTTTTGCAAAAGTAGTCGTATGCACGCGGCCAGTACGGTACATACCTGGTAGGGTGCACCTGATATCGTATATTCAATATTTACGTAGTCTCGTTTCGGCTACCATACAGTAGTATTAGGACAGGAGACAGGAAAGAGCCAACGATAACCATAGACTAGCTAACAAAAGTCCCTTACCACCGATGCATCGCAATCGACCCGTCGATGGTTTCCGGGAGCAATTATAGTATTGACGAAGAAACGTGTGTGCTCTATTGCTAAATAGAATAGCGGAGGAATCGATACTGGAACGAGCTAGCAAGTAATGACATTGGGAAGGAAATGTATTGGCTGGTCGTGTTCGTCACCAAAACGCGGGACGACCATGATGGAGGAAGTCTAGGCTACTGATATTAATAGATAAAGGCAGCGCAAGATAGATTACTAGCTTGACTGTTTGTATGATAACCTAAAATCCAGAGATGTAGTTGAATTGCTTAAGCATTCGACCCCTTGGTTCCAGTCTATCGAATCGTCTCTTCCAAAGAGGTGCAATGACAGCTCTATCGATGCAAGTTATGATCTACCCTTCACGTCTGGATTTTGAGAATTAGCAACATCGTGACTGAACAAACACTTGTCACCTTTCTTGCAACTTCCATTTTTCGCAAAGAACGCACATCTACGAGTGTTTTTAGGCTTGAGTTCCTCCTCGACGGGCCGAGCAAATTTACACTTGGTCGAATCATCCTTCTGTTTTGAACAAAAGAAGAAATAAGCTCCGTTCGCTCTTGATGATTCGCTTACTCGAGATTTCTTGACCTTCTTCAGGCGGCTCGTTGCACCACAAAAGCAATTTGGGGGCTTAATCGCCTGCAATTTTTTTGCCGCTTTGATGTCTTCTTGCGATGGGTCCGTGCCAGCAACATACTCATGCGTATCACTTTTTGTTTTTCTTTGTTTTTTCTTTGCACTGCATTGCTGAATCCAGTGCCCAGCGACGCCACAGACTTTGCAAATGTACCCTTCAGGAGGAACGGAAGGAGCCTTGCGCTTGCCGCCACTGGTTTCTGTTGTGGTTTCCGTTCCAGCTGCCGCTGCGCCATGGTCATCGCTCATCGTGCGCTCCATTTCTTCTAATTCCGGTTTTGTGTTTTCTTTGGTGGAGTGGAGGTGTAGGGTGACGTGCAGACGGTGGTGAAGCGAGCTATCAATAGCTGATGGCTGACCGGCGACGACGAGTGAGTCGAGTCGTCAGTTCCTCGGCGACGACCAAGGAAGCAACCAGTACCTAATAGAGAAACGAAGCTAATGTATAAGTCAATATCATGGTGCCGAGTGGCCTGATGTCTTTTAGTTACTTGCCCTGAGGCTGATAGGGGGCCTTGAAGCCAAGCTCCTTGACCCCACGTCGATTGCGTTTTCCTCGCTGTTGTTGCTTACTCTCTTCATTTCGTTTCGCTTCGGCTTCCATCTTGCGCTTGGTATCCTTGGGTATAAACGTAGCTTCCTTGGAGCCACCAGTGATGCGGATCTGTGGCTTATCGTCGTCTTTTTGCAGAGCAAAACGCTTGGCGAGTGGCATGTTCATCTCTTCCATACGACGTTGGGCCCGAGTTGAAGCAGACTCGTCGCCAAGACCAAGATTGACGGCACTATCGTCTGCCTCCAGCATGACTCCCTTCTTGGCCTTGCCTTTCTTGGGGTCGGGGCGCTTCTGTGATTTCTTGGTCTTGAGTGCTTTCATTGCGTCGTAAGCTTCACCTCGAACCTTGCCGCCCTGAAAGCCGTCCTCCTCTTCACTCGCACTGTCATCTTCCTCGAATTCGTCAGCACTCTCTTTGTCGTCTCCGCTGACAAAGCCTTCATCCTCATCTGGCACATCAGGTCTCTCATCAATTTCCGACTCTGACTCTTCGTCGCTGTCCAAATTATTCTTCTTGCGCTTCGCTGCTGCCACGCCGCTTGGATTTCGCAACTTGAAGTCTTCGTCTTCTTCGTCAATATGAAAGTCTGGATTGGTAAACAAGCCACCGAAACGATTATCGGACAACATTTCGCCAGCGGCCTTGCCGGCACGACTTGCGTCTGCTGCCTTGTATTCGAGTCGCGCAGCCAGATCTGGATTGACAGCAGCCTTGGTTTTCTTTTCGGATTCGCGCGGAGCAATCCGACTGGACCGCTTTGCTTCCAGCCGTTCCTTGAGCTTCTTCTTTTGGTAGTCTTCGTATTCGAAGGGATTCGCCACGGCCTTGACGCGATTGTACAGATTGGTGTCCATGAAAAATCCGTGCATATATCCTCGCAAAAGTGGTGTCCCAATCAAGTTGCTGATACCCAGCTTTTCGATATCGTCACGGCTGACAAACTTGTAATTCTCGTAGATACTCTCTTGGCCGTCTCGGACGAGATCGGATGCTGCATTTGTTCCATCGCGGTTCAAGTCGCGTTCCTCCAACTCTTCGGTGATGTTCTCAAGGAATGAGCACCACTTGGGAGCAACACCGACGGACGGGATAAAGTAGGACTCCATTTTGGGTTGATCAGACGCACAAAGTATGACTCCACTGCGATCACCGGTTGGGTCGTTCTCGTCACCTGCCACAATAAAGTGAGAAATCTTGCCAGTGCCTTCCACGTTCACTTTGACTGATCCAAGACTCGTATCGTCAGTTGCGTCAGAGTTTGCACCATTCGGGTTAGGAGGGGCCATGCCATCGCCTGATGACTTGTAGCGCCAGACCTTGACGAGTTTCTCGTCAGAGCTTAAAACCATGCCAGACGCAGAATGGAACTTGACGGTGTGAATAGGGAGACCGTGTTTGTGCTCCTTGATATGCAGTGGACGACTCGATCGGACGTCATATAAAGCCACTAGACCTCCCCCAGTACCAACTGCCATATATAATCCACTAGGGTCGTGGGCAATCGATGTAATTTCGGAAGGGTTGGCATTGTATGGATTCTCGTCGGCGTACCCGTAGCCTGCTGTCGCACTCTGGACATCCAACTTGAGAAATGGCTTTAAAAGAGAGTCGGGTGTTCGACTATCCCAGAAACGTACAATACCGTCGTCGCATCCCACAGTTGCGAGTGGATGGGATTGGTTCACTGTGATGCACGATGCCGAGGCTGTCATCGGTTCAAAGGTCCAAGGCTCACTGAAGCGACCTTCTTCCAGGTTGATCCGGTAAACTTGGTTTCCTTTTGCTGCCAGTAGAAGTTCACATGTTGTAGATTCGTAAGCCATGGCTCGCCCAAATGTGGGGATTCGTATCGCTTCGTGATTACCGTACGGAGCGTGGAAAGAAATGTATCGATTGTCCAGAAGCAGAGCCATCTTGCCGTAGTCTTCGCCCAGCATGACCATATCAATAACTTCTGCATCCACATATCGCTCAAATTTCATGGTAAGATCATGGAGGTCATAACAGCGGATTCGCGGTGGATACGTTCCCGCTGCCATGACGTATCGTCCATCAGCAGATTGCACGAGCTTGGACGAGGACGCTGGCATTTGAAAGTCTTGAATGAGTTCGATACGACGTCTCACATTTTCGTCCTTCTTGGATAGATTTCTCTTTGCTCTCTCCCCAAGCCACTCGGGGAGTGTAGGCCCTGCCGATAGGCAGTATATTGCCACATCGTTGCGCTTTTGGACGTTCATGGTGCTTCTCACTTGTTTTTGTTCTTTAAAAGCAAAATCGGTTGGAGGGAGAAAATGGTGTTGGTGATTGGTGAGAAGCCAGACTGTGTAGCTCATATCCCATTTCCATTTTAAGTTTTGAGAAATGCCGAAGCATTGGAATGTTCGGAATCACAGAAGAGGGCAATCGAGAAGTCCGCTAAAAAGTGTGTGCCCCTCGAATCAGAAAAGGTTGTGGTCTGCAAACCAATGGCATGGAATTATATCGAGGAGAGTACGACATGTTTGCCGTTGAGCTAGCGGCTACTCAAGATCTCATAGTGAAAAGATCAAGATGTGTCTACGGTTTCTTGGGCAAAGCCACCGCGGCCCACCACAAGCACGACCTTAAGGAGACAGGTCTCATTTTTTATCAAGACGTGCAATTTTTCGACAAGGCGGGGAACGAAATCGTATCGTTGGAGATTACATTGATTCTGCTTGAAAAGCGGGATTTCAAGCTCGGGACGAGGATCTACATGTCCGGGAGTTCTCGGACCTGACAACGTGTAGCTACAAACAAAAAGCGGCAAAGTGGACATCGGTTACTGACGACAAGCTGGTGGGGTACACAATGATTCCATCAGCTAAACTTATACAGGTCATCCTACTGTATTGTACATCGTCTTGTTTTGTTGGTCGCCATGAGGCTCATTTTCTGTTTGGGGGCAGCGCTCTCTATTTATGATATGATCTACGCCTACCATAATGGTGGTACGATATCTATATATCGCTTCACCGGTTTAGACTCTAGAGAAACCTGTCTAGGTAGAGAATATGTCGATGATATCCAGTGCTGGTGAAAATGACACTACTGTTTACTGTAGAAAGGATAGATACGCTTGTTTTGCATCTGGTGATCCACTCTTCTTGGTTGCTGGTCCTCACCCACTTCGTTCAGTCCACTTCGTTCAGTGAACTCCGTTTGGCCCGGGTGAACCAGCGTGGTACAATAGATAGACGGAAAGATACATCGGTTCGGTTCATAAACCCCTCTTACAGCAGGTGATAGGACGGTACAATGACTCTACACATGGATGGTGACTGGTAGATGTGGTCCTCAAAACACGCGACAACCTCTGGTCTTATAGTCGACGATAACTCTTATTGTGATACGTCCGGCTATCTAGAATTGTAACTTGATACATGGTAAAGGAATAAAGAGTATGCCGATAAAACAAACGGTTAAAGACTTAAATGATAAATTCTTTCGCCCAGAAAGCCATTCTTGACTACATTCAGCAATTACTGTAGCTCTCTACGTACTTAGTTGTAGAGGAAAGGAAATCCCTGGATAAGGGGCTCACCATCAGTGACCATATCGTGGTGGAAAAGTTCCATGATGCCAAGCATAGCAAGACGCCCATGCTGAAGCTCCTGGAGCTGACGCTTTTCCTTAATTTCAGGAGCAAGGATTGGCTTTCCAACCTCGAAGTTTCCCAAGACACCGTCGTTGTCGACTGCGCCGACCACGGCAAAGATCTGGGCCCATCCGACAGCCGGGAGGGACTTGACAGCGGCGATACCGTTCGGGATATCGGCAAAGGCGGTTCCGTGGAGGTCAATGTAGCCAGGCCAGTGGTAGAACTCAGGGACGATGTATCCGATGATAGCAAGCATCGAGATACGGCCGTGCTTGAGTTCAACCTCACGCCAGCGGGCAAACTGCGCGGGGGTAGCAGTCTTGGACAGCTCGAAAGGATCGAAGAAGCCCGTGGGGGTGATCACACCGAGCTCATTCTCGAAGGGGGAAGGTCCAGCGATGTTGAGAGCAGTGGTGGAGGCCGACTTGGCGGCGGGGGCAAAGGCGGTGGCAGAGCCAGCAAGGAGGGCGGTAAGGAGGAACTTCATGGTGACCTTCGATGTGATGTGTGGAACGTTAAGATCCTTACGCACCACGTTCCATCGCGTGAACTTGGAAGTTGAACTCTGGATCAAAGATACGCATTTGTCCGTCAGTCGTCAGTCACTCTCTCAGTGGATTGGAACTTGCTCTTCCAGATTCCAGATTCTAGAAAAGGCACGAAACAACGAATATCTAATGTAAGTCTAGTATATGATACCTGTACGACATGTACTCTACGACTAGCGGCTCGTAAACTACGGTAGCTATTATGTACAGTAGAGCGCAAAACACTGTTGTCGCAATGATAGTGAGGGAATTGTATTCTATCGATACGAACGAAGCGCATTAATAAGTAATACCGCCGCGCCACTACTGAACAAACTAGGTTGTATAAAAGAACAGAGAGAGCGTTTTATAACCGTTCGTCAAGAGATCGTAAATCTCGTTCTACACTCATAGCTACGCCAATTTGATACTCACAAGAGCAACATTCTTCACGGCTTTTGAGCACAGAGGATGTAGCGTTCTTGTCGTAACCCTGAAGGCGCCAGCCTGTGGGTTGGCTTCCACTCGTACCAGGCAGCCCACGTTGATGTTGTTTCCATTCATATCCTTCGCACCCGTTCGGAACGTGGACGCACCAGACACAGTCCACGGTGTAGGGTCACAACCTGGGCATCTTCCAAATTTGAGGCCTTCCGTCACAATAGTTGCGATGCGTTCCATATACTCTTCGTCGATGGGAGGAGCATCCGGTGGAGTTTTAACAACTTCTTGGCACTCTCGCTCTTGTCCCTCGAGACTTTTCCATCGTTGCATAAAAGCACCAGGCTCCAGCGTGACAGGCTCCATGAAACAAGTAGCGACAACTGGAAGTCTCAGCGGATATTCGTGACATTCCCCATCAGCCGTGTCGAAACAGACGCGCATTGCGGGCGCATCATCGAATGGTGCAGTAACCTCAACAATCAATAAAAGCTTCGCTTGTGTTCTGACCTCAACAGTGCAGCCACCCTCTTCATCTTCGTCAAGTAGTCCTTGCGTCCCCTGCTTCTGCACGCGCAAATGATCGACATCTTCAATGACAGCACGGAAATGCGTAAGCGGCGTCTTGCTCAAGTTTCCAAAGAAAAGAGAAATCCGACCCTGAGCCCCGACATACTCGTGCTTTACACCAACTTGCAGCAGTGCATTCTCAAACAGAACACCAGAGGGAGACGTACAAAGATTTGAAAAGGCCTTTCGCATCGCTGGGATGACGTCTTTTGGAATGCCAACCTTTTGGGTGCGGTCATACTGCTGTTTCGTTCCACCAGTGCTGCCGTCTGCAAAGAAAAAATGAGTGAATTGAAGGCAAAAGGTGCAGAACGCAGGCATCCAAACAACATTGCGAAACGTACCACTCATGGGACTGATCGGATCATCCTCGAAAGGAGCGCCTTCCTCGTCTTCGTCGCCTTCGTCTTGCACTTCTTCAGCGGCCTTGGCGGCGGCTGCGCTCTGGGCAGCACGCTTACGCTGCGCAGCACTCGGACGAGCAGCCTTCGCAACTGCGGCACTGTCGGCTCCTTCCTTCTCTCTCAATCTTTGTTCCAGCGCACTTTGCTTGTTGTCTTCAAAGGGTGGCATCTCGCGGAGGAGATCCTCTACGGCTTCGGGGCTGAAAGCCTCACGCATTGCAGAGTATTCCGCAGCTCGCTGCTGAATTTCGACATCCACGTTATTTGTACAGCGGGCAAAGACGGGCGCGACTAAAGGCCGGCACTCTTCGTACAAGTTAGCAAGCTTCGCGTAGGTGCTGACGAGAATTGCCCGGGTCTGATGACTGCAAGTCGCCCAGTGCTGGTGCAAAATTCGGAACTGTTCTTCTCCACTCATTCCTGGTCGTTCGGCAATCAAGAACCCAAACTCTCCGAGAATATATGCCGCGACTCGTACAGCTGTTTCGTGGCATCGCCGGGGACTCGCGGCAACCAGGAGCGTGGCAGCAGTGTAGGCTTGAAGATCACCCTGCGGGTGATTCGTAACGATTTGGACAACACGGTGCCAGATGGCGTCACTCACGTAATCTCCACTGATGGAGATCAGTTTCAAGATCGTATCGACGTACCAGCGAAGATCCGTTGCGTACTTTTCCGCCAAAATGGCAATCTTCAAGACCATTTCTTCGCGAATCCCAGCATCCGCAAGCACAAGATGGGCAACAAGCTCATCCACAATTCGCTCCGCATTGTCAGTATCGCACATGACAAATAAGAGATCTAACGCACGGCGTCGAACACTAATATCCGCGTCTTTCAAGGAAACGAGGACAGTAGCTTGATGCTTCTTGATCGTCTCGGCGCTTCCTTCCAGCTGCGCAAGCTTGGCCATGGTCAACAGACCAAGGTAACGAATATTCGGTTCGCGAACTGAAATAAACTTTCCAAGCAACTTCATGGCGCCATCTCGAAGTTGGGCCGGTCCCGAGGAGCCCCAGCAAACGATAAGACTTACAGCTTCGAAAAGCACCGCATGGTCCGCGTTCGACTTGTTGATCGAGTCCGAGACATCCGTTTCGGTCAAAATCTTGGAAATAATACTCGTAAGCTGAGCGATATGAGCGCCATTGCTCGCAGGCGAAGCTTCCTTGTGTCCATTCTCGCCTCCCTGCAGAGCGTGTGGGTAAAGCTGCAAGTACTTGAGCAGCTTAATCTGCAACCACGGACTAGGAGTACGGTAATAGAGGTATTCACGAGCACAAGCCTTCTTCAAGACCAGCATGCCGAGAATGTGAACAGCGTACGGGATAAGACTCTCGTACTCGTTTGGAAGCTGCGACGCGAGTCCAAACAAGAGACTCATCGAGCTGGTAAGGACACCAAGATGCCGATCCTGCAACAATTGACCCAACTGAGGGGCAAATTCTCGACCAGAAATAAGCTTGGCGCTGGTACGAACCAAACGCAACAAGCAGAGTGCCGCCTTTTTCTTGACATGTGCACTGGACGACTTGGCCACCAACGTCTGAAGGACTTCCTGGTAAAGCGACTGAATGAGTTCGAGGCCCGTAATGTTGGCAATCGAACAGAGCGCCAGAGATTGTGCAGCGTCCACGGGTGCGGTATTCTTTCCTCCGGGAGCAGTGGGAGTCGTCAAGTCCTTAATGATAGTACTGCGGATACCATTCATCGAGGGATCATCTCCACGGAGCAAAAGACTAAGAGCGGTGTATCCAACAGATTTTTCGGCATATTTCGGAGACCTGACCAAGACCATGACCTCTGCGTGGCCAAAGTCGACTTCGTAGCCCAACACATGAATATATACGAGCTTCCAAACATACTTCTTTCGCTGGTAAGACGAGAGATTGGGGTTGCTTCCATCCTCCGCAAGCTTACCTCCCTTGGGAGTGAAATTTTTTCGAATGTTTGCGAGTTCCTTGTCTACGCGTTTCGTCTCATCCTCCTATGAAATGAAAAGATCAGGATCAAGAGTGAGAATAAGATTTCATACCAAAACTTAGCCAGTCGATTAATGTGCGACAAGTTCCCAAAAAAACACCGAGAATCTCCATGGTCACGGTGATGAAAGAGCTCGTTTCCTCCACGAAAAATATCGCGATGGCGTTTTCCACTTAGACAAACACACAGAATGACTAAATTCCTGTGATCTGATTGGGCCTCAATCTATGTCCTATACAGCTCCGAGGAAAAGATAAAACTCCTCCCAAAGCCCACGTCCACGGCAGGGAGACCGAGACATGACGATGGCGCTCTCGCTCCAAGCCAAGCAAACATAGAACTCTCCTGGAATATTCTTACCTTGCCCTTTGCGTTTCGAAGGTCTGATATAAAATTCTGTAATCCCCTAGCCTGCGACGCCATTTTGATTGAAATCCAAAGGCTTGTACCTGAGGGGTGCTCTCGCTGTGTATCTTTTGAAGTTCTTGACTGTGGGGAAATGACTCTGTCTCGGGACAAAGACAGCGTGGAGAAGACCACGGTACGCTTTCAACGGGTGCGAAGAGAACGAGCGAGCGAGGGAGAGACGTTGTTGCTGGTTGTACGTAGTCTGTCCTCGTGCGTCCTCAGTCTTCCTCCCAATTCGATCCGAAACGAAAACGTCTTCTTCGAAGCGCGAAACTAACAATTATAGCCCTTTATTACCAGTTTGAGTCACCGTTTCCCTGCTTTTCGTCAGAATCGCGTTCTGAAGTCTAGCCAAAGAAGTTCCGTCTGCGAAAGGGAGGTAAAAACAAAAGGGGGAAAGGACGATGACATACAAACAAACAAACGTCCACAGAAGCCCACAGCCAACAGTCGTCTAGCAGACAGAGTACCCAGTCAGTGGAGAGAGGTTACATTCGATTGAGCAAAGAGTTCGTTGACAGTCCGCCAAGACGTGCACAATCGTCGGTTGAAAGACTGTCGAGCTCTGCCTTTCATTCTCATTATTTATTGATACGATGATGCCACCTGTAGGACCCACCAAAGACTGTGGCGACTTAGCGGGTCGATCTGCTGTAGACACGCAGACGCAGGTTGATGATAATGACGACGAGACTCCGTTTGACGTTCGAGCGTCGTCGAAGACTGTGCGAGCAACGAACCTTTCTCCGAGACGATCGCCTGTTGGTCAGCAGAACGGGCACGCGAGTCTCAATGATATTTTTGATGGTCAAGGCGATCCTCAGCCTGATTTTGGTAGGATTCTTCCCCCGCGACCCACTAGCACCCAGCATGAACGACAGGTATCGTGGGACCAGCAGTTGGTGGTTGAGCACGCCATCCCAAGCAGTCCTTCTGCAATAAAGTCCATCTACCAACCTAACCTCTACGATAGCGACCCATCTCCACTAGCCATGGAAGATATTTCGGAGGGAGGTACGCAGGTAGCCGATGATGCGACGACCGTTAGACCTGTCAAGGACTGTGAACCGAATATGACTTTCAAGTTCGCCTTAGAAGATATTGTCCAGCAAACCCCTTACGAAGCCGAGGCTGAGACGTACATTCTCAAAGCATTGGAACAAAGAGATCCGACGGCTCCACAGACTCGACCTCGATCCGACACCAACACCTCGACTATCATGAGCAATGTGCCTGACGACTACTCCCAGAGCTTAACTAACAGTCATGAGGAGGTTGATCGCCATGGAGAGCGTAGCCTTCAAGCTTCGGATACTTACGCCGCTAGCGATGCCAATTCCGACTTAACGTCCACCCATCTTAATAGCAGCGCGCGTGATAAGCAAGCAGAAAAGGCTCTCCGGGAACGAAAGCACCGTCGTGACCGAACCATGGAGGAAACTCTGTTTGGCTTGACTTCAGCGTTGGATGCCATGCAGTCTCTCGAATCTACGCCGATGGCAGCGGTCGCTTGGACTGTACCTGAGATCGACAAAGGGGGATTGGCTGGGAGTTCCGCTGATCAGCTTGCTGTCAATGCGAGCCTCTTGTTCCAGCGCAAAAAGAATGACGCTGTGACTCCTGACGATAATGCATCTGTCGGTGGTAGCTCTGTTGAGTCGGGGCGCTCGGGAAAGAGTCGCTGGGATCTTCTCCGTGCTAACGTTGATAGCATACTGAAGCATTCCGAAAGGGGTAGTGTTGATGAGATACCAGTCGTCTTGGAAGTATCTGAAGAAGAAGACGCTGATGGAAGCGCCAGCGATGTTGAAAGCCCGGCTGTAGACGATCCCCAGGAAAAGACAACGAAGAAGAGCCGGTTTCCCTTTGCTGACAAGATCAAGGAAGAATGGGAGTTTGCAAGCAAGTTTCACTACTACTTTGGCACTCCATTGAGTCGGTCTATATATTGGTACTGCAAAGTGGCCCTCCTGTACTTGATACTTCCGTCTACGGGTATCGCTGCTATTCTTTACTATCTTGCGGAAAATCCCGCGACGGACCGCGATAGCGTGATGGCGTCGGTTTCCTGGTGGTTCTTGTTTATCGGCGTGCGCCAGGTCGTCACCTTCAGTCTCGCACTCGGAACACAATTGATTCTCATTGACTTTTTGTCTATCCGTGTTGGAGGGACGCTCAGAGTGCTTGGTCCATGGGGTTCGCTCGGGCTGGTACAAGCAAAAGGTTGGCCGTTCATTCTTTTTGCGTGGGGTCTATTCGACTTTGCTATCTTGTACGGCGACGGCCCTTTCTACAATCACTGGCTGTTCTGGCAGGGCACAATTGATATGTGTACATCAAAAAACCCTGCGGGTCAAGTGGTAAATTCAGATGCGTATCGCCGCATCCTGTCGGTTGCAGTGTCTCTCGGAGCCGTGGCCGCCGTGAAGCGCTTTTGGCTAGCGCTTTTCTTGGGACGACAAACGTTCTCTCAGCATGCCGACAACCTTGCCGCTGTCATGAAGAGGGTACTTCTTGTCACCCAAGTGGCAGCCTTGGCGAGAGAGTTTGAAAGACACTCTAAAACCCGCTTATCCTCTGGGGCTGTCAGATCTTCGATGGTAGCGCCTGCCGTATTGGAGTCTTTCGTTCATAACATGGAGGAAATAGATGATGTTAGCGACAACCCCTCTCTGCAGTTCACGCAACCTTCGGCAGCTGGATATTCAGCAGACCGTGACGAATACTTGATCGATCCTGATGCGCGCGATCCTCTTACCGGGGGTCTTACGACAACGCAACGAATGAAGATTGCGCAGGCGCTCGGGCGTTGGGAGGAACCTCTCATCGCGGACGCATATCAGCATCGCATTTCTGTCGGTGCTCTCTTGCAGTTTAGACGGGCCATGAAGTCGATGAATACGCCGTTCCCTTTCTCGGGGGCGTTTGGCTGGGCCGATACACGAGAAAATACAATTGAATCATCGCAGGAAGTCTACGAACGCCTCCAGCTGCGGACGCCAGACGATGACGTTCTTACGTTTGAAACAATTGCCATGGTTGCGGTGCGCCGCGATGGTACATTGGATGAAAGCAAGCTCAAAGAATTGGTTCGTCTGTTCCGACCAAACAGGTGAGAAAAACTTCTGTATTTCACACTTATCGCATCATCCGACAGTCTACTGACTCACTTGCTATCCTTTTTTTCAGGGACGGGACTCTCAGGATGGTAAGAAACTCTTTTGTAATTCACGCTAATTGCATCATCCGATTGTCTACTCACTCGTTCACTCTTTGTTTGGCATCTTCCTCGTACCTTTAACAGGTGGACTTTATCAAGTCCGTCGATATCGTCTACAAGAGTGTGAGATTGTTGCGAGCTTCCGTGGCAAATGCGTCCAAGATTGATGGCAAGTTTGAAGATATCATTAATATCCTTTTCTACACTGTTTGCGTATGTGTCATCCTTTCGCGTCTTGGCTTTGATCCTCTCGCTCTATTTCTTTCCGTTTCGGGTGTTATTCTGGCGTTTGCCTTTGCCATTGGTTCAGCATCTTCCAAGGTAAGTGAAGTGCACCATTCTGCGTTTCTTTGCTGTGTGCCTGCATAGTTGCATTGCTTGTGTTCTAACACTGCTCTCTCTCTCGTGATCATTTAGTACTTTGAAGGTTTACTTTTCATTCTAGTCCGACGTCCCTATTCGATCGGTGACGGTACGTGACACTCGTTGGTGCCGTTCCCAAATAGTTCTGTCACAGCTCGTACTATATATTGTCTCGAACTTCCGGCTCACTTGCTCTTTCTGCTTCCAACCCAAAATGCACAGGAATCCATGTATCCAACGTCGAATCAGACACTAATTTTGGAGGGAGTGCGCCTTGGCTCGTGGAGGATGTAACCCTCTTTACTACGACGGTAGTCAATGTGTGGACAAATGAGCGCGCGACACTCTCCAACGGTAGCCTAGCCTCGAGCCGCATCATCAATGCGGCTCGTTCACCGCAGGCCTATCTCTACGTATACTTGAAGTTTTCCGTCGACGGTAAGTTGACCCTGATGCCGCTGCAATGAATGGAAGTGGGCCTTGAATCATCCACTCTCACCTTCTCTCGTCTCTTTACCTGTCTCACAGTGCCCTACTCCAAACTGCAAATCTTTCGGACGGCTTTGGAACAGTTTGTCAAGGACCGTCCCCGCGAGTGGCTCTCAATGCTGGGCTTTCGCGCGACCACGGTCGAGGCGCAGGAAGGGTATATTGAATACATTGTCGTCTTGCAGCACCGCGAGTCCTGGCAACAAGTGACGCCACTCTACATGAGCAAGGCGGCCGTGAGCAGTTTTGCCTTGGAATTGGCCAAGCAAATGGACATGCGATACGTGTCGCCGCCCATGCCGATTTTACTGCAGCAACAGCAAGTGCCACAGGCGTCGAGTACTACTGGCAGTGTGACTGGTCCCAACCTGTCGGATCGGGCAACGCCCGTTGCGGGCTTGCACCCTGACATGAGGTCGGTGTCCGCCATGTTTGAAAAGAGATAATTGAGTACAGGGCGTTTGCAGTGTACATGTGATACAGTCGAGAGAATAAACTACTGGTGTACGATAGTAGACATATAAGTTAGAGAATGTACCTGTACTCGTATGCGGTACTGCAGTACTGTGCTGTAGCTTCGTATTGCCCATGCCGTTTTCGTACCGGTCAGAAGCGAAGAGTTGAAGAGTTGCCGTATCGCACATTACCGTACGGTACGGTATGATGGACTGCTTCGAGACCCGAATTCCGAAGCTGGAACTGTGACTGGCATTGGTGAGAAGTCGTCAGTCATGTGAGTTCAGTTGGTGGCGATCACTGAGCGCGGACAAACGTCCGGGCGCTTGATCACTGACAGACTCGAAATTAGGAAAGCAAGGTTCTTTTCTTGGTGCTGTGGGGGGGGGGGGGCGAGTCCGGCAGGCGCGGGCTCGCCCCATTTATCATCGGTCCATTTCCTAGATCGGAATGCGGCAAACGTCGTCTGGTTCGCGTTTGGACCAATTTGGTTGTTAAGATCGATATTCGATCATTATTGCATTTGACGAACACTGCGTAAAGCTCAGGAGCCATCGCAACGCTTTGAAGTTTAAATACTCTCGACTTGCTTACTGTGCAAGCCGCTCTGCTTTATTACCGCAGTTCTCTTCGGACGTCCCTTTCTTTTTTCCATCCCACCCACCCGTTTTCTATTATGTTGTCCCTCATGGGGGAGACGGCGTTGTCCACATTGCGGAGGGGGCTTCCCGGTGTCGCATCTGCTCGCGTGAAATCAATTTGGCAAACTCCGTTACGTGTTGTTCGGCCCTCGGCCAGGGGCAGTGGTAGCCCCCCGCTTTTGGTGTCATACCTCGGGTGTCTCATGCGTAATCGCTGGACGTCAGCCCGAGGTTCAACTCCTCTCAACAGTTTGGCATCTAATGAGCGACATTCGTAGCTCCAGTAGCCCAAACTCGTTTCGGAAATCCCGGAAGATCCGGGACCCAACTCACTACTCTTTATCGATGCGCGTATCGTTCTCTTGTGTTCGATATCTGATTGCATGTTTCATGGTGGCGCGCTGCACCGTCACATTCTATACGGTAATGGCGATAACTTTATAACTTTTTTGTTATTCGATTTTTGTTGTCCTAGTTTTGTGTCTGCCCGTTGTTCGAGCAACCGGTGAGCGGACAAGAGACACTTGATGTGACCCTAGCCGATTTGCTCGCGAGTATGGTGAAATAAGTCAATGGGTCCTGTCGTGGTTACTTTTGGCGTCGAAATGAAAAATAATTTGCCGCCTTATTTATGGCAACTCCGCGAAAGCCCCTCGAAATCTGCGCATAACCCGCCCCGTTGCGCACCTCTCTTCTGCTTTCTGCTGTGCTCCTCGACCCTGCCTCGACACTACAGTACCGGTAGCTATTCGACACGTCTATTCTTGGATAGACTCTTTACCCTCCCTCCACCTTTCCCTTTCCCGTCAAGGCCCAAGAAGGAATAATGGTGCGCTCATCACTAGTCACAGCAGCCTGGACTGTCCCGGTACTTCTCCTTTCCTCCGCAAGACTCGTTGCTTCCACCTGCGACTTGTCATGCGACCACCCCGACGCCGTCTGTGTTCAAGGATCGGCCACCTTTGACAGTCACCCCGTACCGCAAGACGCACTCTTTTCTTTCCATGCTTCGCAAGATGTGAATGGAATGCACTGCTCTTGTCCCACGGGATGGACAGGTGTCACGTGCGATA
>Ga0307978_1001238_pt1 | contig 19450 bp, 14 predicted proteins | sample OrgLakmetage1056_FD_203151 | JGI IMG/M metagenome (GOLD analysis project Ga0307978, IMG submission 203151) | Saline water microbial communities from Organic Lake, Antarctica - #1056 | ecosystem: Environmental > Aquatic > Non-marine Saline and Alkaline > Saline | place: Antarctica: Organic Lake...
ATCGTACATCGGGCACTTCTATCAAGATCGTTGTTCAGCAAATATATACCTCTAGCTAGCAAGGCAATCCAGTGAGGTCTAGCTAGGATGGGATTGGGAACATCACGGCCGACTATGCTGCCCCTTCCGCAGCCCACATTTTTGCCATCCTTATCCTTTTCGCCATCAATATCTTCGTTTCCGACGCCCTCGCCCACACCACTTCCCACTCACCTACCTTCCTTGTCGCCGACACCGTTACCTTCAGAGGCTCCAACAGCATCCCTACTGCCGTCACTTTCTATGATACCAACGCCTCTGCCCTCATCAATGCCAACCCAAAGTCCTTCCTGGGTGCCGATACCATCACCATCGTGGGTTCCATCAGAGTTACCAACCTCATTTCCATCAATTTCTGCGTTCCCGAAGCCCACGCCCACATCACTTCCTACTCACCTACCTTCCGTGCCGCCGACACCATTACCTTCGGAGGCTCCAACAGCATCCCTAATGCCGTCACTTTCTACGATACCAACGCTTCTGCCCACATTGATACCCACACCACTTCCATCGAGGAAACCGAAACCATTACCATCACCGGTTCCATCAGCATTACCCACTTCGTCCCCATCTCTGCCACCTTCTACGATACCAACGCCTCTGCCCACATTGATACCAACACCATTTCCTTCTGAGAAGCCGACACTATTGCCATCATCGGTTCCGTCAGTATCACCACTGCCTTCACTATCTGCGATTCCAACGCCTCCGCCCACATTGAAACCCACGCCACTTCCCTCTGTGAAGCCGATGCCATTACCATCACCGGTTCCGTCAGCATTACCCTCTTCACTCCCCTCGCAGTTACCTTCTGTGATTCCAACGCCTCCGCCCACATTGATACCAACACCGCTTCCTTCAGGGGCGCCGACACCGTTACCATCATGGGCTCCAACACTATCTCCATCAATACCACCTTCTGCAATTCCAACAATCACACCTACCTTAATACCCTCACAACTTCCTTCCAACAAACCGACATCGCTACCATCAGGGACCCCGTCGCCGCTACCATCTTTTATTCCATCGGTGTTGCCCTCTGCGGTGCCAACACCTTTACCCACTGCAGTGCCCATCCCGTTGCCATCCAAGGACCCGACAACGCTTCCCTCGGGAGCTCCATCAACGCTACCATCCTTGTCACCAACACAATTGCCTTCTGCGGTGCCAACACCTTTACCCACATCAGTGCCCATTCCATTGCCGTCCAAGGACCCGACGCCGCTTCCTTCAGGAACTCCGTCAACGATACCATCCTTGTTACCGACACAATTGCCTTCTGCGGTGCCAACACCTTTGCCTACTTTAACACCCACTTCATTGCCATCCAAGGACCCGACACCGCTACCTTCAGGGGCTCCGTCGTTGCTTCCAACAACAGCCCCTTACCCATTACCTTCGGCGATACCATCTTCTCTACCCTCTTTCACACCTTCGCTTCTTCCAGTCCCAATTCCCACGTACCTACCGTCACCTGCGCCGTCAGTACTCCCTAGCGCAATCCCTAGCTCGAAGCCATCAATCTCTCCGACAGAGTTGCCAACGCCACTGCCCACTCTTGGACCAACTGTGCGACCAAGTGAGCTCCCGACACCTTTGCCCTCACTTCAGCCTACGCCACTGCCGAGTTCACCACCGTCGCAATTGCCCACTCCAAGTCCTACTATGGACCCAACAACGTTACCTACGCCACAGCCAACGTTGACACCGACATCTGAACCAACAGCGCTGCCTTCAAATCCGCCAACGTTGTTTCCAACACACAAACCTACGCCAGTCCCGACACTGGTACTTATGAGCGTATTCTTCTTGTACTGATGCCGTCAACCAAGTACTCACCCTCTGTGGTTTTACAGGTACCTACACTGGAGCCTACTTTAACACCCACTTCAGTACCTACGCCTAGGCCCACGATGGTAAGAAGCGCAAATAGAAGGCACTACTAAAATTGCACCATGCGATTTAATTATTTCGATACTGTAAAATCTAATGTGTACCGTCTGGTGTTAAATGTGATTAGGAACCCACTGCGGCGCCCTCGCCTGTACCTACGCTCAAGCCAACACCGGGGCCGACTTCGATTCCAACTGCACTGCCGACTTGGGAACCAACGCCTGTTCCCTCGCTGGGGCCAACCCTCAAGCCTTCGACCCCACCAACGCCTCTTCCGTCCTCGTCGTTCGGGCCAAGTGCGGCGCCGTCGCAAGTGCCCACGCCACTTCCGTCATCGATGCCCACGTTGATGCCAACGCCGGCACCGAGCCCTTTACCCACGCCAGCTCCATCGAGTGTTCCCACCCTAATGCCAACGCCATCACCCAGCCTTTTACCAACTCCAGCCCCTACGCCAGTGCCATCGCTGGCGCCGACGCCTGTGCCCACTTTGATGCCTTCGCCAGCTCCCAGCCCTTTACCATCGTCGTTGCCATCGCCAGCGCCCACTCCAATGCCCACACCATTACCAAGCCCTGTGCCCACGCCGGTTCCATCACCGGTGCCCACTTTGATGCCTTCGCCAGCTCCCAGTCCTTTACCGTCGTCGGTACCATCGCCAGCGCCCACCCCAATGCCCACACCATTACCAAGCCCTGTGCCCACGCCAGCACCCACCCTAATGCCTACACCGTTGCCGTCAGGTTCTCCGACATCGTTGCCTTCGCCGATGCCGTCGCCAGCACCGAGCCCTGTTCCTACACTCCAACCCACTCCTGTGCCGTCTTTGATGCCGACACCCTTGCCGAGCCCAGTTCCTTCGCTGAATCCAACTCCTGCACCCAGTCCAGCTCCAACCTCTTCCCCTACGTCGCTGCCTTCCGGACAGCCTTCACCGCTGCCTTCTCCCCTTCCCTCTCCGCTGCCTTCTCCGCTGCTCACACCGCTGCCTTCTCCACCCCCTACGCCAGTGCCAACCCCTACAGACGTTCAACTGCGGGCTACGACTGTGTTTGGCTCTCGTGGCGGCGACAACTTAACCATACGCGCCAACAACATCGATACTCGCGCCAATTACACTTGCCGTTTTGTGCGGCTCGCCGAGTACGAAGCTTTGCCTGATTCTTCAGGCTCTGGCGATGGGGCCAACGCATCTCAGCTCATGGACGTGCCCGCCACTTTTTTGGTAGAAGATGACGATGGCGCCGCTGACCTGCGCGACCTTGCTTGCACCACGCCAGCATGGGGCGCAGTCTATCCGGGCACTGACGTTCGAGTTCTGCTCCTTTCTGATGCTGTCGGCAGAAGTGATAGTTTCGGTTACAACACACCAACTTCTTCCGGAACGATGGTTGTGCACACCCGTTTCTGGAGTTCTCAGTTCAATTACAGTTTCTTTGAAATTTGGGATGAGGTCGACTCTAATGACAATCGCAGGCGCTCTATGGGTGCCCGCGGCGGTGACAACCTTACCTTTGCCGCATGGGGGCTTGATAGCAATGCCACCTATTCCGTGGCATTCACAGATTTGTCAACGGGGTTTTCAATGGTTGTGCCAGCCGATGTCAGCGGAGCGCCTACTTTGCTCACTGCGATCAGCCCTGCGTGGGGCACCAACTTCAGTGCGGCGCATGCAACCATCACACTCTTCCACTCGAGGTCAGCGGGCAAGGGAAGCAGTATGTCTGCAAATCCAGCGATGGTACCTTCAGAGGCTACGGCCACAGTTTTACCTCAAGTTGAAGCGGGCTGCTGCACCGCTGCCGTCTCTTTGTCTTCCGATAGTATTAACACTGGTAGTTCGCTGTACTTATTTCCGGCGGATGCATCGGTAGTGTTTGTGTACCGTGCCCCCGACAACGTGGACGTCACTTACAGCTTCTTCCCTGTGCACAACGGAGTGTTGCACTCGGCGCAAGGTGGACTGCTCAATGGGACGCACATTCCTGGTGGGCCTGCTCACGGTGGGAGTGTTCCGTTGTCCATCAACGTATACGGGCTGAACCCTTCAGCGTGGTACACGTGCCGTTTCGTGGGTCGTTCTAACCAAAGCCAGGTGCTCGATGCACTGCCAGCACAACCGTCAGCGCCCAATCAATTTGCGTGTTTTGTGCCCGCGTGGGGTGCCTTGTTTGCTGCGGACAGCACTGACGTGGTGCTTTTGGCGACGACTGCACAGCCATCACCGGTGCCGTCTCAATCACCGGAACCGTCATCAACACCAATACTGGCGCCGACGCCGACGCCGTCCTTGCTGCCTTCACTGATAACATCGCAGGCGCCATCATTATCGCAATTGCCATCAAACAGCTCTCGTCGCATGCTTCTTGGAACCCTAAATGCTACGACTTCCGCTCCCACCGTTGCCACGACCATCGTAAACGCAACAGACGACGATCAAAGTGACGACGTGGGATCTTGGTCGTGGGCCGACGGTGTTGCCATAGCCGACGGCACCAACCACCGGAGTGGCTTGAGCTACGTGTTTTATGCCGTGGTTTTAGGCTTTGATTCTTCCGAAGCTTATGGCGCTGCTGGTGGCGACTTGTTAATGTTCAACACCAGCGGGCTCGACCCTTCTGCGACGAACACCGCCAAGCACCAGTGCGCGTTCACTTCCGCCATTGACCGTTGGGAATTGCGTGTTAACGCTTCGGTGGGGCCCAGTCCAGGGTTCGCTTCCTGCGTGACTCCTCCTTGGGGGGTTTGGCGCCCCGCAGAGCGCATCGAAGTTGAACTACGGTTAGACTATTCGGATTCTGCCAGGAATGCTTCCTCAGCCAGGACTATCGGCAATGGTGACAGCAACGCAGGATGGGCTGCAGTCAACCGTGGAGGCGCAGGGAGTGCTGGTGTGAATACTGGTGTAGTTGCCTGCGTGGATGTGTCTGGCACCGCTACGCTGAGCAGCGAAGGTGGTGGTGGGGGCGTTTGGCCACATGATTTCTATCCTGCGTGGCAGCGTGTGACTTTGTTCCCTGACTCGGAGGCGCGCGGTGGTGCTGCGGCAGGGCAAGAAGTTGTCGAGCTCTTGGGGTATGGGTTAGATGCAAACGGCACCTCTTCAAGCGCACTATCTGCTGCCACTGGTACTACTGTTGTCACGGCATCTGCCTACAGTGAGAGTGGTGGTCAGTGGAGTGTGGCTGCACTCTCTGGTGTCGGTGGTTTAGGTGGGAGCTACGCGTGTGGGTTCCGAGACGCGCAGGACGCTCAGCGCTACTTGGAGTCGCCAAAATTGTCTCTAGAGGAAGGCCCTCTTTACAACCCTGCCGTCACGTCGACGAACGTGTCCTGTGTAACGCCGGCATGGGGCAAACAAAATCCTGGCACCACGACGAATTTGACTTTGGTGTACACTCCGCCACCCAACTTGCCTATTAGTTCACCCCTGTATTATTCGGGCAACATAGCGCTTGTTGCGTCATCAAATGATCGATCAAGTGGCGGCAGCAGCAGCAGCAACAACAGCACTTACATTGCAGCTACAGCTGCAATAGCTCCAAATATCCCCAAGAAGCGGCAAGTAAATGCAACGCTCCCGTTCGCTTTTGTGCCCCGTTTCGCCCGCGTAGTCGCTTCCGAAAAGTATGGTGCCATGGGTGGGGACGCCGTCGTCTTCACGGGTGCCGGTTTCCGTGGCGGTCATTGGTCCATTGGCACGGCAGCGGCTCATGTGCGCTACCAGTGTACTTTCACCCCTGTAATCAGCCTCTACGAGCTTTCGGTTGAGCCATCGGTCGTGCCTACAGTTGTACCCTCGACAACGGTGCTTCCATCTATGACGCCGTCACCCTTGCCCTCCTCAGCAGCAGTACGAAGAAGAACGCAGCGTCGTGCTCTCTTAGTCTCCGAGGCCCCTACAGCAGTGCCCAACAACATCACTACTAGCAATGTTACTGTGGCACCCTCGGCTCAACCATCGCCATTGCCATCCCCAAGGCCTTCGACGTCGTCTCCGTCACCAGTGCCATCTACGCCACCGCCTAGTTTTCTACCCACGGAGCCGCCAACACCGTCCCCAACGCGCTACCGTGGCGTGGTAGGGGCATGCCAGGAAAACGCTACAGTGCTCATGGTCAACGCTACAAATGTCAATGCCACGTCACTCACCTGCCAAACTCCTATTTTTGGAGCTGCCGCTTGCGCGACGAACATGGCGTTAACGGTGACTGAAGCTAGCGAGATGAGCAGCGGTAGCAATAATTTTAACAGTGTCGACAGCAGCACCAACAGAAGCACAACAGGAGAACGGTTGCTCCCTCTGTCAAGGTCGCCAGCATTGAACTTGCACCAAGGTGCACTAAGTCGCTGGGTGGATGATCATGTGGATGACGACTACTATAATAACACTTCTACAACACAAGCTCTGCCAGCCGCAGGCACCGTGTTAGACGCCAGCGAGGGCAGTGTGTTTTACCCGGTACCCCCTACCCTGCACGGAGTCCAAAACGCCACTTATGGCCCTGGTGCTACGGTGTACGGTCACTACGGCGACAGCGCTTACGGTGGCACTGAAGTGCTGCTCGCGTGTTTTGGGTTAGATTCTGCAGCGACGTACGCGGCGCGTTGGTCCCTGAAACCAGATCCAACTACTGGACGCCGCTCGAGTGCGAATTTAACGACTCTGTGCAACCATCACGACTGGGGCGCAACCTTCACTTATACGTCCATCGTGTGTTATACCCCCGTCAACTGGGGAGTCCAATTTGCAGCGGGTGAAGCTCAGGTAGAGCTCCTGCGCGTAGATACAGCTTCGGACTCGGATTCATACGAAGCGCTTTTCGTCGCCACAAATGACGGCGTTTCAATAATTGGTACCAATGCCGACGGCAACAGTAGTAGTAGCGTTGCGTACGTGGGTGGTGAAGGTGCTCGCACAGCTGTAGGGTTTGTGTTTGTTGCCGTCCTGGGCAAAGAAGAAGTACCAGCTGAGGTCGTAGAGTCTGTACCAGGCTACGTAGACACTGCTGGGCGAGCAGGTGGAGGCCAAATGATCGGGTTCGCTGGAGTTGGCTTCAACCCACTGGGCTCTTACCGCTGCCATTTCTACACGGGTGCAGCGCCATACGCCATTGAAAACTCTTTGTACTCGCCTGAAGTTCCTGCGCAATCCACAGAACTTTTGCTGTGCGAAACCCCTGCTTGGGGTCGCACCTTTCCAGCGGCAACGGTAACGGTACGAGTCCAGTACAAAACTGGCCTTAGCGTTGCGTCAACGCTTAGCAGCACTGACGATGACGTAAGCAATATTTCTTTGACAAATACATCAATTTCAGAGCAGCGGCGTCGTCAGTTAGCGTCAGGTGTGGGTACCATCACAGAAGCAGGAGATGGCGAGGTCTTATTCGAGGACGAAAATGGAGACTATTGGAGCTTCATTGTAGGGCCAGAAAAGCCCTTCGACTTTGCCCTCGAGGTATCATTACTAAAGTAGTAAATTGTTCTCATTGATTATATCTGGTGTTTTCCTATTTTGCTTTTCTCTCTTCCTCTTATTAATCTATGTTTCTTTGCGTCGCAGGTGGCTGCGCTGGATGTCCCCTATGATTACGGTGCCAAAGGTGGCACCTTGTTGAACCTTACCGTACCTGGCATGGTCGGAGGGAACAACACCGTGTACACTTGCCGTTTTGAACCCCCACTTGCTTATGCGGCAGCCGCTGCCACCTACTCTGACGCATGGTGGGGTGGGCTACGAGGTGACGCTTTGGGTGGAGCGCTAGACAGCAGCAATGATGACGACCAATACAATGGGGCCATCGTAGAAGTAAATGCTGCCGCGCTGGACGTTAGCACGCTCCATTGCGTGACCCCCCCTTGGGGTGCCTGGCGCTGCGCGACGGTGGCCAACTTGGTGGTCACGCAGAATGGTTCTGACGTAGCGGTAGCGCTGGACTACGGAAACTTCACGTATTCGACAAACTTGTCGTACCACTTCTTTGAGGTAAAAATGTCATTTGGCATCATGGCATTGCCAAACTGTACTCCTCAAAGCTATGCAACGTCCTCACTTTCCTCGGTTCTCCCATTCTTACACTGCGTTCATACGTGGATACTTCACTTCCTTTCCTGTTCTTGCTTTTGGTAACAAATCATTCTTTGCTATCGTGTGCTACAGGTCTTCGACGACGAAGACTTTGAGTATCCGTACGGAGCCGGCCTAGAAACGTACATGATTTACCCCAATGCCACCAATGCCACCAACTGCTCTTCTGTGGCGCTTGACGGTGACGTCACGAGTAGTGGCCAGTGCGTCGACCTCGGGCCAGGTGTCAACGTAACGCGTCCCAGTGGCATACCCGGAGGGGGTGCTTCGCGTGGTGGCGAGCTTTTGTCTCTTCGCTCATGGGGTCTCTGCCCAAAGGCTACCTATGCTTGCCGCTTCTTGTCTGAGGAGACGTCTCCAACTGGCCACATTCAACACTGGTTGGACTCCGAACCTGCTTTTGTAGACGGGCCTCAGTCTTTAGCGTGTGTTACACCCGCCTGGGGCGCACATTTCCCTGAAGTGTCCACCGCAATTGTGCTGAAAGTTGGCAACGCAAGTACCAACACTTCGGCCCTAGCTCGTGGTTTAGATGGTTCTGTGCCTGGAAGGAGAGGGAGCACTGTAGGGCAGAGTGGCACAATGGGTAGCGAGTTGCAGTTGCTGTCGAGAAAGCACCAATATAGCATCCAACAAGAACTGGTGACCTCAGTGGGGATACTACCCTTTGTGTTCGTGTGTTGTGTTGATGTGCCCATCACAATTGCAGTCCCCACTTATGATGCATCTGCCAAAGGCGGCGGATTTGCTCGCTGGCGAGTAATTGACTGGGCATTGCCTTTTGAAACCTCCTTGTATGGACCTATCGCTTTAAGCAGCAACAATGTGAATACGGTTGGGAACACCTCTGCAATGAACGCCACTGAAACCCAGGGCAACTTTACGATTTCATTTACGGTGCCAGCATTGGATGGCAATGTTACGGTGGTGGCACCCTCGGCTGCACTTGAGGACTCTGAAAACGTGACGTTCACCATACCTGCAGGAGTCGGCTGGGGGCTCAATGGTTTTCTGGACTTCTCTCACTTGCCACTCTTGCGCTTTACCGCAGATGGTGCACTCAACTACCGTCAGCCAATAGTCACCAGCCTTCGCCGAGGGGCTTTCAACAACACTGGTCCTACCGCAGGCAATTTCAGTCTCACTGTGCTCGGACAGGATTTTGGAGGGGCTGATTTCGGACAAGAAGTGCATTTTTTGGGAATTGGCTTAGTTGACGCTGATAACGTGTGCGAACGTACTGATTGGGTGTCTGATTCCAGAGTAGAATGCCACCGCGCGCCTGCAGGATCTGGCTCTGAAATGAACGTTGCTGTTGTGGCTGGCAACGTGTACAGGTGAAGCATGATTGGCTTATGTTGGTGTGAAGGATGCATTTCTTTGTTTGCCCTAGCCGAAAGTGAATTTATTTTCCTGCATGGGTTTAAGATTATTCTTCGAGATAACATCGCATAAGAACGTTTTGTTCACCTAAATTTCGATTTTGTCTCTATTTGTCTCGAATCTCAAAATATTATTGCAGTGTGCCGGAGCTATTCAAGTTTGATTTTCCCGAAATCCACGAAGTCACGGTCTGCACTTTGAGTGGCAAATGCAATACAGGCACACTAGAAGAGCCTGCTGAGTACTCTACTGCGGGTGTCGAAGTCACCATTGAGGTAAGCACCACACGTAGAAACAGAATTTTTTAGTTGTGTGGCCACAAAATGGGTACCCGAGACTATTTACCTTGGGAGGGCATTCCCATTAATTCTTCGTGCAGTAAATCCGTTCAGATTTAATATTGTTCACGTGGGCGTACGTACCTGTCCTGTAGGGTGCCAATTTCGTGTCGGATGCGTCGCTAGTGCAAGTTGAGTTGTCGAGGTTGGCGCGTCTGCAGTCTGGGTCCGTGAACATAACACGTGACCGTAATTTTACGTGCGACATTGAAACCACCAGCCCTACCAAAATCACATGTACCATTCCTGAAAATACGGGCGGCGATTATATCATGAAGGTAGCAGTGGATGTGCTAGAATCACCATCGTATTCCTGCGACGAAGCTTGTATCAGCACGAAAGGTTCCCTCGACTGCCCTGCAGCGCTCTACGCGAACACTGCCGGCGGTAATGGCACTAGTAGCAATGATGGTACATCATCCGCATATGACGGTGACGATTGTCTGAGGGTGGATAGTGATGCGTTTTTGTTCAGCTATGGTGCACCCACGCTAGAGTCATTGTTGCCGAGCAGAAATGCTGACATCACAGGTGATGAGCAGTTGGTAATCAAAGGCACCAACTTTGGGCCTCAGCTCGATGACACCAGTCCCTACTGGTGGCTGCGGAGAGACACGTAGGTTTTCACCGTGTTGATATCTAAAGAAATTTTCATTGCTCAAAACTTGCTTGAAAAAATATTTGATAATCCTTAATTTGTTGAGCGAGGTGATTTGAGAAGGGTCAAGGAATGAGTTGCAGTCAGGAGCATATCCATTGTAACACCGTAGAACACACTCATATCTGACCTCAAATGGCCTCCTTTCACTGTTCAAAAAAACTACAGGTACATTAACAATGATGACGATGACGGATTGACAGGCATGCTCAATGTGCGGTCTGTCGAGCTCATGAGCAGCGTGAACGATGCTTATTGGGCAGGGGCCTGCTCTAATGTGGAATACCTGGTGGAGCACTTCTACTTGACGTGCGATTACCCGAAATATGACCCAGTGGGAGGCGGCACGGGCCGCGACATTTCAGTGGCAGTTACTGTTGACGGCCAAACTGGGACTTTATTCGAAGGTTTCAGCTACATTGACGACAGCGGGTGAGTGCCCTGAATTACAGGGGTTTGATATCACATAAATCTGAAGTAATGCTGACGTGACGCCTCTTCTTATACTCATATTCCAATTCTATAACAAGTAGATGACTGGGAAGTGGTCTATCACTAATATACTACCAAGTATCCTCACCTCATATTGCGCGTACTTTTCTAATACGTTCGTTTAGGTACTATTCTGTGTTGTCCGAAGCACGTTTCACGCTTTCGATGTCTCCGTCACGAGTGGAAGCGATTGCGGCATTGCCTACCTGGGTCAAGGTTGATGACAATGGCGAAGGCGACGAAGTGGATGACTTCGATGAGTCTGATGATACTACAGTAGCCTCAGACGGCGCCGTATGCTCCACTTGCTTTGCTGGTACGCGCTTCCTCACGGATCAAGAAGTCATCCGGGAAACATTTATGGACGTGGGCGAGCAAAAGGCTCTCATGCAGGGTTCGTGTATACCCCAAAAACCATTGAATTTCGCATCATATCACTGGCTATGAATTTGTGTCCTCTCAACCATTTTTTTTTAATCTACAGATTATCTATAAGATCATCACTCTTTGTAACTCATATCTGTTTTAGGATTTGTGGACTTGGCCGCGACCAAAGAAATAGCAGCCACTGACGTGTACGCTTCCGCGGTCGTGTGGATCAAGGACTGGGATATAGTAGACTCAGAGACAGTGACTGCCACCATACAATCCGTCCTGACGCTCAATTCACAGACCAATGGTAAATTCGTAAACGACGCCGTTGTAGCGACCCTCCGAAATGCATCTCAAGGTGGTTTGCCTCGCTACCAAGCACCGTACAACGGAGGTGCCGAGTACCGAGTGGCAACCCTGTGGGCAGAACCTCTTTCTTCTCAGGTGAAAATCACAGGAGTTTCCCTCGGGAACAACACTTTAATTGGTGGCGACAACCTTGAAAACGGCTACGTGTTTTGTACTATGGGAGAAGAAGCAGTCTCCGACGCTCAGCAGCGTCAAACGTGTTCCCCCTGTGCTGCCGGTTATTTCAAGCCTTTGGTGTCTCAGTGGGGTGGGAAAGACACTACAGTCGTTGGCGACTGCACTGAGGCAAGCGAAGCGTCATCTACAGACGGTCAAAGCAAGACGTCAAGCCCAATCTCGTGCGTCAACCGCCTCTGTCAAGCTTGCCCGGAAGGCGGAAACTGCAACACTACTGGTGTTGTCTTACCCGGCCGTCTCGATGGGTGGTGGCGCTCGCTTCCTGGCCAAGCTTCCATCAATTATGACGAGTATCAGTTTTATCAATGCTTAGACTCGGCCCAGTGCGTAGGAACTCGCCCTCAGGTGACCGACTTCAAGTACGGCAGCCCCAACAACTCCCAGTGCGTGTTCAACTCTTTCTACGAAGAAGATGGTGACGTGGTTACCTGTCTGTACCCTGTCAATGAAGACGGTAGCGAAGGTTCCACTTCGACGAAAGCTGGCACTGACGACACTTGTTTGAACGACAAAACCCCTGAATGTTGCGAAGCTCGCGGTGGCACGCCTGTGCATTTCAATGAGGGTGCCAAAAACGGTGGCCCGCTGTGTGCTATTTGTGATGAGGGCTTCTTCTTGTACAACTTTCAATGCCTCCCTTGCCCTGAGGGTTCCGCTGTGCCGACTGTGACAACTTTGACTTGTATCGTGTCTGCTTTGTTTCTTATGGCCGTGATATGGTATCTCGATTGGATTCCACGGATATCATTCTTGGGGTCAGTCAAAGGCAATCGAGGAGAAGGCGAGCAAGGTCAAAAGCAAAACAAGTTAATGCACCGATCTGGTTCCAAGGCGGGTGGTCGCACGGGGAATGCTTCCAATGCTGGGCGAAACTCTTCTCAGTCGACGTCCCTCTTTGATGGCGCGAAGTCTAAGATCGTGCTCAGTTTCTTGCAGATTTCATCTGTTTACAACATTGTCTACGACGTGAAATGGCCTGGGCTATTCATTCAACTCATCAACTTCTTTCAGTTTTTCATCAGCATTAATCTGTTGAGCTTGCCAATGATTAGTTTATTCGGCATCACGCCGAACTTGGCCCTCACTTGCGACAAAGAAAACTTCAGTACAGTCAATTTCTTTGACGCGTTTTTGTTTTCGTTTGCTTTGCCCTTCGTGCTCACGGCGGTGTTTATTGTGTTTGGCGTGGTGGGCCACATTCGCCACTCATGGTTCACGAAAGGTGGGAAGTATCGCACTTTGTTTCGTGGAGAAAAAGTAGAGAAGCGAGACCGGTTAAGAGCCAAGACCTTGGGTTTATCGCACGTGACCAAGTGCTACCAGTTGTTCTTCTTCATGCTGTTGATCGTGTACCCTTCCGTGTGCCGCGTCACGCTGCAAATGCTCAGTTGCAAACTGATCGATGAGACCTATTATTTGGCTGCCGACTATACAATCCGATGCGACACGCCTCGTTACCGCCGCCACTATTTTCTAGCGTGGTGTTCCGTAATGGCATTGGTAATAGGCATTCCTGTGGTGATGTTCATGGCGTTATGGAAAGGCGTAAATCGCTCCAGCAAGACATGGGGTAGCCGTGTGTTCATTTTGTATGCGTCGTACAAGCCTGACTACCCTTACTTTGAAGTCTATGACTTGATCCGAAAGCTGTTCCTGACGGGCATCATCATTTTTGTAAGGCCAGGCACTGTGACGCAGATTGCGACCGCTACTGCTTTTTGCATGGCGGCGCTTGCCATTCACCTCAACGTTCGACCCTTTTTGGACGCCTTTGACAATTTGTTGCAAACCATGGCCTTGATCTGCATCCTGGGCACCATGTACGTAGGGCTCTTGATTCGAGCCGAGGTGACCACCAACGATGAAACCATTGATCGGTCCACCATAACTAAAGTTCTCGTGGGCGCAAACCTAGTAGTGATCTTGGTGTTGGGCCCCATTATCATCCCGCGCATTACGGCCGGCGTGAAGTTTTACTACCAGGAAGCAATGCAGAAAGCAACGATGTATTATAACCGCGCAAAGTCTGCCGTGCAGCAGCAGTCCGATGCTCGCTTGGTGGTGCGGCGGATCGGGTCATTAACCACGCTCCTCGAGCGAGAGGATTGGGACGTGGTGGTGCGGTTGCCACACCCATGGGCAACCGTAGACGAAGTTAAAGAGGTGATTGCCGAGCGGCTGGGGGTGCCAGCCCGCGCGCAGTGCCTCTATGTCCACGAGCGAGAGCTGACGGAAGCCCTGCAGCCCATCACGAGCTTTGGGCTGCGCGTGCGCCGCAAGCAAGAATTGCCCAAAGTCTTCATGCCGAACGCTCAAGCGGTGCTGCGCCGCACGGGCCTCGACGCCTGCCTGCTAGCTCGAGGCGGGGATTGGGACCGCTACTACCGCGGCAGTGGTTGGGGTGGGCTCCCGGTGCTGTTCTGGTTTCGCATCAACCCACGCACCCTGGAGGTTGAGGGTGAGGGTTTCTGTGCCGCACTGAGTGGCGACTTCCGAGTCTCGGGCCGTCTGAACCTCGGCCGCCCGCACCGGACTCCGGACGCGAGCCGAATGGGCAGCAATGGGTACGACAGCAGGCCGCTCGTGGAAGACGACAAAGCGAGCGGAACGCCGCGGCTCGTGTGGCCTCGGGACCGGTTCGAGCTCAAGTTTAGCGCCGTCAAAGACCCTAGCAGTGCGCTGGCCAGCCGCGCGCTTCGGGACGTGAAGCACAAAGCCAAGGACAAGCACCGGTTTGTGGCTTACGAGCGGGACTGCCTCACGCGCGACCTCTGGGTGCACCTCGAAGGGAATCCTTCGGGGGCCAAGGTAGTGGATGCAGCGCAGAAGCGCCCATGGTATCAACGCAGTACAAATGTGACTACGGGTAGCGCAGGCAACAACAGCAGCAACGACAACGATGATGAAGTTTCCTACGTGAGAACCACCCCCCAACGGCGGCAGCAGGGCAGCAGCTGCTGCAGCAGCACTTCCAGCTTTTGTGGGTGTTGCTTCACGCGGTCCAGGCGCAAGAACGCGGAAGCCAAAGAAGACGGCCAAGAGATTCAAATGCGTGCCTTGTACCAGGCCCAAAACAGCCTCTCTGATTTCGGCAGCAGTGGAAATAGCAGCAGTGGCAGTGACCGTGAACTTCCTCGCCCTTCTGGTGCCCTAAGTGCCGCTCATCCTCCCTTGCCATCCTTGCGGTCTGGTGCATTGGCAAACAGCAAGTCGGTCAAGAGCACGTTTCGTATTGACGGCATTGCAGAGGAACCGGAAGCTGCCGACGCGTCGGCCGCTGCCGCAGCGGCGAAAACAGCTGCTGAAATGAAAAAGCTGCGCGCGCAAGAAGCGTGGTGGAAAGGGGGGCCACCTCCCGGCATGCAGCTGGCGTCACCGACTGACCTCGAAAGCCAACACTACCGGAACCATGACGTCGGAGGTTATGCAAACCGCGTGCGAAATGCTGCCGCCAACCACCACCACCCTGCTGGCCGCAACAAAAACAAACATGGGCACGCGAGTCGCTTCGCCGCACGGTCCTCACTCATGGAACTCAACCAAGGCTTGCACTGTGGTGGTTTCGGTGACCTCCATCATGATGAGGACGCCACTGCTGCAGCCGTCGCCAGCGCCTACGCGGGTGCCCCCTGGGGCCCTCTGCCAACAGCCTCTCACAAAGCAGGGGACATGCTCTTGCCAATGGCGCTCCGAGGCTATGCCGAGCCTCTCGACCCGTCTGCGTTCGCTGACCGTCAGGCCAAGCGCCGTCGAGCAGCTGCGCGTGAGTGCTTCAGCCACGGGTCGGGCGGCAGAGGGGAGCGAGGCGGAGGTCGAGCGTCGAGGGATGGGAGTAGTGGTGGTGGAAGCGACTACGGTGACGAGAACGACAACAAACACGACGAATTTCATGACGGAGATGGCAATAACGAGGACCTATGGCCTGAGCCAGGGGAGTTGTTTGCGTGCGAAGCGTTGACCCGCGCGGACTTTCGAAAGGAGGCCGAGCACCAGCGCTACCAGGACGCTACAGTAGTCTTAGTGGCGCGAGACGACATCGGCGACATCAAATTGGCTCAATTGACGCAGGTTAGTGATTTTTTTTTTGGGGGGGGAAGTGTTTAGCTTTTTGATTTAGGATGCACCTACTGCTTTATTTGCGGAGTGTCAGTCTCGATTCCCCCCTCATGTGTTTCATCCAGGATATACTCAGTCCATACTTCTCAAGCTGACTTATTATTCCCTAATATGATAAAATATATAAATGAACAGGAGCAAGGCCTTGGTCAGCTCGCCCTCCAAGACATCAACTACAAGCTCGCGGTCGCCGACGCTGAAGCTTATTCCTCTTCCTCCCCTGTACCTCCTGCACCAGCAGCTGCCAAGACCACCAAGACTGCAGTTGCTACAAGAGCTGCCAGCAGCCTTTTCAGTCCTGTCAACAATATTAATTCGCCGCCAGAATCAGAAAGCCCACTCGAACTGACTTCCAGCACGAATGGAGCAGCTGCTGCGTCTTCATCTTTAACCTCATCGTCATCTTCATACCAAGGTGCCTTCTCCTCGTCGTCGTCGTCGTTAGCCTCCCGTGGCTTTGGTGTAGACGTGGTCGACCAAGTGGTGTCCTCCATGGCAGCGGTGCAGCGCCAGGCCGAAGCGCAAGTGACCACGATCGTACGCACCGAGGGCGACGCCCGCATTCAAACCGTGAAAATCGTGGTCCCGAATTTCGACGTGCTCGAAGAAGTGCGTACTTTTTTTCTTTGTCTGTTTTCGCACTTTGCGTCTTCTTACACATACAAGCAAAACACTTTGCACGTGCACTAAGTATGTAATTTTGCCCTTCAAATCCAATTTGATTGCTTTCTTCTATATTGGGGTGTGTTACAGGTGCATGAAGTGTTAAAAGTGGCATTTCCCAAGAGCGACAAGAGCACTGGATTTGGCAAAATGTTGAAAAAGAAGCTTTTGCGCAGTGATCGCGTCAAAAAGAAAGTCTGGAGTTTCATGAAGAAGCCTGATGAGTATGACCAGGAGAACAGCGGTGAAAAAGTAAAAGGAAGTATAAAATGGGACTCTAAGACCGCTGGCGTTGCTGGCACTTCAGCTAAACCACAGCGCCTGCAAAATCGAGTGAAGCTTGTGCCGCTGGAGATGGGCATCGAGGGAAGTAGTACTGAAATTGATACCACCAACGAATTCGCTACTACCACTATTGGTGCCAACACTACCACAAAGACAGCCAGTCACAGCAGCACGAGTCGCCATGGTGTACCCTCCCAACCGCAGTACCTCGAAAACAGCAACAACCCTAAGAACTACAGCAAGCCGCTTCGGCGAGGGTCAGCGAGGTTGGGCGCGACGGTGTCATTCGGCGATGCCCTCGTTGATTTCGGCGATGATGACGACGACGACAAAGAATTCGGCTTCGCAAAAAACACACGCGCTCTGCCGTCTGTGGCTGTGTTGCCTGCTAATGCTCCATCAGGAGGTAAAAATGACCGTACCAATGGCGTTGCTGGTCACTTACCTGGGCAGGCGCTTGAGCAGCAATTAGGTAATGAAGAAGGCGGTGACGATGACGACGATGATGACGACGACGACGCGTTCGTGCGGGAGTACGCTGCCGATTTGGTGGAAGACACGTCTTTGCCCATGGGCCAAAAGTTGCTCGAGTTAGCGGGCCTGCGCGAGAAAGGCGACTTGTCGGCCCGTGACTTCGCTGCTGCAAAGGCGTATCTGCTGAAGGTGACTGCCGACGGCCGAAAGCACGACGGTGGAGTGGACCGCCTTCTCAATGACGCCACGCTAACTTTCGCCATGAAGCTGGAGAAATTGGCGAATCTCCGAGAAGAGCGGAAGGTCACCCCCAAAGATTTTGCCATTGCGAAAGCGACGCTGTTGCAGCGCGAGCGCACCAAGCCCCGCACCAAGGAGCTGGCCTATTTGAATGACGTCATTGAAGACCCTGAACTTACGGTAACACATGTCTACTAGTACTGAAGTCAAAATATAATTAATGTTTTCGTGATGCAAAAGCCCACCTTTAGGCACATTTACTGTGTAATTTTTTGCTTTGTTGAGTTAGTATCTCCTAAACTTTCTCTTCTTCTGTTTTTTCTTCTTTCTTTGAATTAGGTGGCTGCGAAACTGTCCAAACTGTCAGCGCTGCAAACGGCCGGCCTTTATTCACTTCGCGAATTCGCCGAAGCGAAAAGGCGCATCTTTGCCAAGATTGCTAGCACCACTTCTCCTTCTTCTTCAAGTGCAGCAGCAGCTGCTTCCTCAAATCATGACGACGAGGATGAGGATCATTACGACGAAGACGCCGCTGCCAGTGCTCTCGACGACTATCGGCAAAGTGTGAGTGGTCCTGCTGATTTAAGCCGTATCCTAGCCGACATTCGTCTCGAGAACGAAGATGATAGCACAGGAGCTGCAGCGGCCGAGGATAGTCAGGTGCCAGGTTTTGATTCTAGTCCTCTTGAAGAGCACAAAGAAGAGGCGTCGGCCAGCTCGTTGAATGCTGAGTTAAGCACGAAGAGCGACGGTGCCATCGCAGCAACTACTCCGTCTGCAGCTTCCCTCAACGGCGACCTCAACAGCCTTGCAGCGCGAAACAGGCTCCGAAACAGTCGCCGGCCTCCAGTTTCCAGCGTGTCCAAGAGCAGTGGTTTGCAGGCCAAGAAGGGGAAAGCAACGGCCAGCAAGACCTGGGACTTGTTACCGGGCGGCACCGTGCGGCTCATGGTGGTGGTGGGCGACACCACCACTCCCGAAGGCGTAGAAGCGTTGGAAGTGGACGCTGTGGTGGCGCCGGAACTGACCCTCGCCACTGCTGCTGCTGCTATTGCTGCTCACGCCTCTGAAGGTGGCGGTGGTGGTGGCGGTAGAAGCGGAGGTGGCGAGAGCAGCGTAGACATCTACGACGGCCATTCGGTGCAGTGGCAGGCAGCGATAGCCGAGGAGAACGACGAAGACGACGAAAGCGGCAGCCACGACAACACGACGATGCTGTCGGCCCTGATGCACCGGTTAAGAGGCGAACCTACGAAGAGCAAGAAGAGAAAGACCCAGCGCTCCAGCTCGTTAACGAGAACGTCGGAAGCGGATGCTGCAGGAGGAGCGCGCAATGACGCCACTGCTGCTGAAGCCGATGAAGAAAGAGGCCTTGACCTCTTGCGCAACGCAGCCCGGATTGCCGTTGCGCCCCTGCATGCAGCAATACCGCCTTCGCCGTTCAACGAGGGTGCAGCCTCCTTAACTTCCTCTTCCAGCACGTCTGACCACACAATCAGCGCTTCTTCTTCCACAGTCGAGTTTTTGCAGGCGCATGCGCGGGCCCACACCGCGTGTTTGCGTTTAGCCGCGGAGAAAGGCGCAGAGTCGCTCGCGTTTCCCGTGGACTTCTGCGCGGAAGTGGGTGAAGGCGCGCGCAACTCCCTTGGCGACACCGCAAACGACGACGACGACGACGACATTTACGATGGCGATGGCAAAGACGAGGTAGTCGACAGTGAAACCAAAGATGAACACGGCATCAGCTATGGCTCTCACGGAAGCAGTCAAATGAGACGAGAGCGGCCTCGAGCTGCTGCAGCAGCTGCTTCCCTGTCTCGCGCAGTGCTGTTGGAAAATGCGTTGCGAGCCATTCGTCGAGTG
>Ga0307978_1001244_pt1 | contig 19414 bp, 16 predicted proteins | sample OrgLakmetage1056_FD_203151 | JGI IMG/M metagenome (GOLD analysis project Ga0307978, IMG submission 203151) | Saline water microbial communities from Organic Lake, Antarctica - #1056 | ecosystem: Environmental > Aquatic > Non-marine Saline and Alkaline > Saline | place: Antarctica: Organic Lake...
ATTTTTACGCGCCAAAGCTAGCTGACAATTCTTGACCAACATTTAGCTCCGACCAACATTAATTTTTGGGGTAGATTTGTTGTTTGACATTTTAGGATTTTATCTTTCTTTTCACCATCATCGCTGCAACTATTTGCATTGGCAAACATTGATGGCCTTCTTTGATTTGGACGGCCGTAGAATCAGCTTCATCCATTTTCTAGCTTTTACTTCAAGCGACCATGAAAGCGGTCGGTAATTGAAAGGAGCAGTGATGTTGTGATATTCGTCCTGGAGGTGTTGATGGCTGCTAACATTATGTGTGAAGAAGTAGTATCTGCCCTCTTGGCCATGGTTCTATCACCAGTATCGGATGCCAACATAATGGAAAATGTGATCCGGTGGCATTCATGATAATTACATTTTAGGAAAGACTGTACAACTAGATGACGGGAAACAGTCTACAAAACTAGGAATAGTACTTCGTCATCAACTTGATAGAAAAGTATAGTAACACAGGATAGATAGCAGATAACGCTAGAACTGAATCTAACGTTTTCAATCATCATGGCCCAGAATGCACAAAGGTGAGTTTCATCGATGATGCTAATAGGATGATAGTAGAGATTGTGAATGTAGCAATTTCGAACCTCTTCTTCTTTGAATTGTAGGCAGAAGGCAGAAGTGCTAATATATAGTTGAATATTGTGCACATAAACAACAAAACGATTGTTGAACAATTGCGTAAACCTAACTACCATACGCACAGGCTTCATTTACATTAGATTGGGAAAATTGAAAACAAAATGTTCGCTGTTGATCCTGTAAGAAGCAATCGTGGCTAACTGACATCACGTTATTGTTACTATCCAAAGAGAGAATTAAAAAAAATTGTCACGTAAAATTAAAATCGAATTGTGTACGATTGATCTGACATGAATTGAAAGAATTCTTACTGTTTCTTTCGATCAAAAATTGTTAATACGATGTTATGGCAAACACAAAGCATGGTATTTAATTAGAAAAGCTTCCATTCAATCATACCACTCAACAAAAGTACTATATCGTCAAAGGAAATATAATGCAAGCAAATCAAGATATTGAAATAACGAGCGACGATCTATCTGATGATTCAAAAATCAGTTCTCTCTTCTTTTTTGAAGAACAACATCCACAATTCAAGCGGGCAAACTTAAGGTCAGTATAAATCAACGCTAAGTGAAGTAAAAGGAAGGGATTTTGGCCTTGATTTGTAATACAGCCACTAGAGTGTGTGTATTGCGAAAAAAGAATTTGCTTCTTTTTCCATTTAGATATCGTTGTGATAAAATGTTGATAATACTTATAACTACTCTGATGATTTTGGTTGGAATGGAATACCAGAGTATTCACTAACAAACAACCCTCTTCGCATTTTTCCATCGTAACCACAGAATGTAAACTCACTGCCTCCTCTTTCCTCTATCAACGATCGACAGACCCAATGCCGACTTGCTTGATGTACCAGATATGGCAATTGATCCTAGCAAACAGAGGTCAAAACCAAAAATCTCTAATTTCGTATCAGAACCAACGAAGTTTAATACCAGTGTAAAAGGATCGTACACTAGTTGGGATGTTGTGAAAGGTCAATCTCTTCCTCCATATCCAATTGGAAGGACACACACTATTGACAAAGCACCCAGTGAAGTCAGCAAGAACATTGTGGAAGGCCTCCGTAGGCTTTCAGTACATGCTATCTGCGACCCTGTTAAAGCTGAAGCTATGTGCACAACATCTTGCGATTGCACCTTCAAAGTAACTTTGTTTGCGGCTAAGGAAGGAGACAAGACCGTCATGGAAATCATGAGAAGGAGAGGATGTGGGCTTTCCTACTCTAATGCACAGAGGGCTGTGCTTAGGTCGGCACAGGGAATCTACGAAGTAGAAAAACCGCGTTCCCTGAGCATTCCAAAATGTATCGCTGCAAAGTACGAGGCGCCAAGCATGGACTACTTGAGGAAGATTCTTGAGGACTCGTCGAAGGAGCTGCAAACAAATGACCAGAGCGGACAGCTCGCTGCGCTTCGTCTCATTGCTTCAGTGACTGATGCGAGAAAGTCGCACGCGCAATCAAGCATTGATCTCTCGCAGATGATCATGGAAGGTGAAGCTGGTATCCGTGAGATATGCCTGAATCTTTTACGCTCGGATGCAACAGATGATTTTTCTATGAGGATCAAACGTGACGTCCTAGCAATATTTTCCAACTGTCTCCGTCTGTTGAACCACGACCAGGTCCAGGAAATGGTGAATGGTGAAGATTCTTGGTGTCGTGATGTTTTGTTCCCTATCATTGTGAAGGCTATTAAGAACTGTCCCTGTCCGCATGGATGCACACTTCTTGCGAAGTGTCTATGTGTATTTTTGAAGAATGTACCAAACCTTCGTGACGAGGCAAGGAAAGGTGGAGACCTTGAGGCTGTGCTGGATGAAGTTATTAAGATTGGAAAGAAAACTCATAACAATCTCGAGGTCAGTGCGAGCTATGCGTTGAGATCATTGTGGCTACCTACTGAATAACTGGTGTGACCTTGATCTATTTTAACTCAAAGCAAAGTTGTTAAAATGCTGAACATTTCATGCACACTAGCATTGGTAAAGTATTATAGCATCGGTCGGGCTTTACTCTCTTTGACACGTGCACTAGATATACACTATTCGCGCAGACAAATGGAGACTGTGGAAAAATATATTTCCGCTAGACAGTCGACGTGGAATAATTGCAGCAATTAGATGTTAAATTCTTTAATCTTATCTCTTTTTATTGTTATCATTTCGGCCTTTGCTCATCTCAGAGGGGTGGAATCGCTTTATCACCATTCTACAATATACTTGTTTTACGTTCCAGAATAGGCTGACAAGTTTAACTGCATTGTCGTAAAATATACCTGTAACGAGAGAAGATGCAATCTTTCGAGTTCGCAGCTGAGTCGATGATATTTTGGTAGAAGTATTGGATTATGTTCCCGTATTGTGAACTTACCTGACAATCAAAGCCTATTTGCGCTCCGCATCCAATGTTTCCAAAGTGCTTCTCAATCAATTTGACCTGATGCATGGATATTGGCGGCTCGCCTGTTCCTGTCCATGCCAATAGATGTATATGAGGGTAATCGTTCAGAATAGAGTCAAAAGGGCTGAGAGCTTTTGCCAAGACGCGTGCATTGACGGCTAAAACTACACCTGAAGATAGAATAAGTATTGTGAGCAGCATGAATCATGAGCAAGAATAAAATCTTTGTGTCGTTCAGAAAGTGCGCACTTGCCTGCTGATTGTTCTAATAAATCGTATTTTTCAATCAATTCTTGCATTTCTATTATGTCAAATGTTGTGTAACCACCAAGGGACCTACAATCAACCCTCCATCCTAGCGAAAACGCGCATTGACTACGATGTTTCTCACTCTTCTGTGCAAACCCAAGGCATTCTTTTATGAATATATCAGCTTCCATCTCGAGTTTCCCATATCGTTTCCCTGGACCTGCTAATATATCAGCATTTAGAAATACCATTTGATCAAAGGAATCATCACTTTTGCAGAATACTTGGTGCAAAGACTCTAGAACGGGACGTACAGTAGCAATTTCTTTAAAGTCTAGTTTAAGATGTTTTTGCTGGAAGTCTTTAGAATGTGGTCCAATGGTGGCCATTTCAATAAAAGTACCAAAGGTCAAATCACTTAGATATTGGGGAGGATGAGCCATAACGGGTTGAACAATTGGGGACACTTCGTTAATGTCGTTTTGTTCGTAGCCCATTACGATATCTGCTTCTATGGCTGTGATATTTAGATTCGTTAGGGCTGCGCTCAATTCATCTTTGGAGCAGGTTGAGTGTGCCCAGAATAATAGTTTCGGATTTGGAAGATTGCTACTTGATGAAAAATTATTCATTATAAGTTCTGTTTTTCTTCTGTTGATATTTTTCTTCAGCAATTCGGCTTGGGAGTGTGTGATGAAAGATAAATGATGATTGATGATTGATGAAAGATAGATGATCGGTGGTTAGTGGTTAGAGTAGGGCACAATGCACAATCGTGTTTGAATGAAGGAGGATGATGAGGTATGAGGAGTGAGCGGCGAGGGGAAGAATAATGAGCTTTTAAAAGGCTATTATTTTGTTAGCGAGACAAAATACGCACGACTCTCGCTTGCACGACTACTGTTTCTTGTTTCTGCCCAAAAAAAGTCCGTTGAAATGAACAGCACTGACTGACTGCACCAAGCATCAAGAAGTATCAATCATCAATCATCAATCATCAATGCATATTCTAGACGCTTCAAGAATTCATTGTCGTTCCTGCGCGTCCTCTGTTTCTAAATACCACAACAGTCAAGCCTTCTTCTTCCGTATTTAATTTAAACTCTTGAAGACGCAACATGCTAGAAGGAATCCTTTGGTCCGCAATTGCAAGAAATGAATCTGTACTAGCTGAAGCAGGGTAAGTCCAAACTCTGACACCTGACTCTTCTCCCAACTTCGTGCAATTAAAAGAGTACTCATTCCCACATCCTCCACTGTATTTCTAGAGAAGATAATCACAATGGTGAAGTCATCAAGCTAGCGCAGAAGCTCTTGAATAAGAAGGCCACTCATGGTTGGGAATTTGTTAAAAAGAAGGGATTCAAGGGAATAAAATTTCATGTTTTTGATAATAGTTCAAGAGGGATGGTCGTCTGGTCTTTCTGTACAGTGGCAGAATCGTCCCTTGATGATTCTCAAGTCAAGAGCTTCCTAGAAAAATTAGTTTATATCACGGAACCCATGAGGGAAAGTGAGGAATGGCATACTGGTGATGTTCTTTCGGCCCAGAGTTCGTTTGCGCCTATACTCTTGCAAAAGATGGAACAGGTGACTTCGCAAGGAAAGCTAGCAATGGTGAATCAGAAGGTTAATACTACTAAACAAATCATGGCCGATAACATAGAGATGGCGTTAGAGCGGGAAGAAACGATCGAAAACCTGCAAAATCAGGCAGAGGAATTGAAAGGAATGGCCTTGTCCTTCAAGAAGAAGGCGATACAGGTGAAGAGGTACAAGATGATACAGAATGCAAAGCATGGAGTCATTGTAGGGGGTCTTGTTGTTGGGGCCACTGCAATTATTATTGTACCGCCACTTGTAGCCCTCTTGTAACAGCTGTTAATACCTTGTTGTAAATTTATTGTAATATATGAGATGTTTGCCGTGTGTATTTCCTGGTTAGTATCACTCAATCTTGATACCATACATATATCGAATCTCGCTCGGAATATTCTTGCACTCGTAGATTGTCTTTGCTCAATCAGTGATCGTCAACCCAGGATCGTTTTCTGATGGTAAATAGAATGCAATCAATCTCGTTGAGTATTTTTCATTATCAGACTTCAACGTATTGCATGAGATTTGCGTAGGAGGGTTCTGCCCTTGTCAGCTAATGTAATTGGCTGCTACTAGAAAGCTCTCGAAGTCGCTATTTCCTGCCAAACCTTTTGCAAAATATTCACATTGACAAATTGAACAACACATGGGTAATCGTTAGCGCCGATTGCTTCCTTTCTATTTTTTGTCATCCATGATTTATCGCTAACACACCTTCAAGCCCGGTCGGTCTCGTGAGAAGTCTTATTTACTTCTGATGCTAGCCTATCTACCCGACCTTCAAGATTATCAACTTCCTGATCCAGGTCAGTTGCCCGCTTCTACTAAACTTGAAGGGGTTTCCCAAAATAGAGACCTCAACCAAGTTGCTATAATTGCATATAATATAATCATCCACACACTATTTGTGTTGGCTATGATCAACAATAAGAATGTGTGGTAACCACTTGTTCTCAGTGTTTGCGATATTGTCATTTCGCGTCGAAATATCTGCTATTAGACCTGGTAGCCAAGAAGATTTGTCGCTGTTGTCACATATCTTGGGGGTGATGTTGGTTTGATTTGTAGCTCTCCTAATTGTATCTCCATTTCATCGCCAAAGTCTGCATAAAATGAGAACAAACATTATTTTTGAGTTGACAAATAGCCTCTATTTTAGCATTTCTTGTTTGCAGATCTCGCCTCACAAAATAACAAAATAACTTAGTTCTCAGTTTTGTGGCGATAATTTTACGACGAAAGGTATAGAGATAGAGGAAGATACGGCGAAGGAAACAAGATGAATGAAGAATCAAGAAACTCAATGCTTTCTTGCGAATGACTTCTCATCACTTGAAAATGAGAGAATGAGATAGGCAACAACGCCAGAGTGAGGTAGACAATCAATTTGCAAACTGCACTGGAATGGATTCAATTTTTCGATAACCCAAACATAAGAAACATCAAGACTCACGTATTGACACATCAATGATTCAAGGCACTCCGGATTAGCTGCGAACGTCTGACCTTCTTGTAATACCAAGCAGGCAGGATGTTGTGAACGATTTACTGGAAACAGAGAAAAATGGTAAAGCAAAACAAATAAACGAGGGAACACTAAAGATAAAAATATCAGACGCGATAAAAATCTTGGCCAAGAAATGAGGGATGTATCTAACAAAAATACTAAAGTAGACAGAGGGGGAAAATCTCAGATCAAACCAGTCACTGAGAAAGGATTGATGAGCGACACGCAAGTGGAGGACACCAATCTAGCAAGACATATTTAAGAAGATGTTTTAATTGCATCACTTCACGGACGCCTTCTCTTGCCTTTTTCTTCACGCTTTATCTTCAGCCTTTTCTTTTCAACCTTTGCTTGTTTTCTACTTAGCATAGCATCTTCCCGCTCGCGGTGTTTCTTGGCCCAATTCGAGGTACTTTTCCCCTTACGTCGGGCATTTTTCCCTTCGCCGCCTGCTGTTCCGTCTGTATATACAGCGACACCTGATGTCACATTTGCAATCCAATTATCTGCTAATCGTCCACTTCCCACTATTGCACTATATTCTTCAGTGGTCGTATGCGCTCGCAGCATTTTCAATACATTGGCACTCACAAATCCACCATCGGAGGCTTTTGAAAACAATGCATTAATCCGTTCCTTTTTCTCTTCTGGACTTGTCACATTGTTCACTACACACTTCATCATGTAGTAGTAGAACTTATCATTCAACTCTGATTCTTGATTGTCACCTTTGTTTGACATATCTAGGAATATTTGTTCTGCTCGCTCCATTCTCTTTAGTCGATTAGACACGATACCATCATCACAAGCGCATGCTTTTAGTAGTGCCAATGAGGTAAAATTGTCTGGGTGTATGCGAGGCATGAGGTTATGCATGCGCTCACTAATACCATCGCAAATGGATAATAGGCTTTCAGCCGAAGCTTTGTCACTGCCAAACATATTGAGATACAGTTCAATAGCTGCATTGTATGGCTTTGGTGATGGTGCAATCGATCCTTCCTTTGTCAGAGCTTCGAAGGAGTTGATTAGTTTCTCAGTCTCACTCATGGCTGCGGCGGGATCTTTGATGACTGACACTGACTTGATGCAACTAGCAAATGACTGATCAGTTGGCATTGGAGTAGAACCGACAGTGCCATCAGATTTTCTTCCGCTGTCAATCATAATATTCAAAAGCTCCAATTTTTTGGCAAACAATTTATCATTGGATGAGTCTTCCGTACGGAGAACCATATTGAAGGCATTCACCTTTAGTTCGATGGTAGCAACGTCTGAATTTCCATCGCTGAGATCTTTCATCCGCTGCAGTGCGTGAAATGCTTTCTCTGCTGCACCTGGCTGCCCTCTTAATTTTGAGTAATTCCGAATAATGTTAGTATAAGTTCCTGTCAAATCCAGTGCTTCTCTTGTATCGCTTTCAGATTCGGGATGGTGTCCATCAGATGCCTCAGGTGACGGCGAATGCGAATGCGAATGATCCATCACATGTGTATGCAGGCGGGTGAACCAATCATCGACTAAAGCAGTTTCATCTGAACTGGTATAATTAGAAATACTTTTAATAGAGTGCATGAGAAGAAAGGGATCGTCCTTTGTTATACCAGATTTATTCATATCACCAAGTTTCTCATGAACTTTGTGTAATCTAAGAATGCTGCGCAGTGCATCCTTGACTGCAGATTACATTGTAACGATGACAAGATTGAGAAAATGAGCAAACATATACAGTATAATATAAGGATTGTAACGATATGAAAGGATCAAACATTGTTGTACTTACATGTCGATCCGGCATAACACTTGATGACAAGCCCAAAAGTTTTTGAATCAGGCATGGGAAAGTTTTCTGGGTAGAAATAGCCCAGCTCCATCATTCTATACAATAAGCTCTCACTATATACTCCCTTCCGTTTAACTTTAGACGATGCCCATGAATGCAACACATTTGAAAAATCCTTCATATCGGGCACTGGAATTCCATTTCTGAGTGATACCGCGACAATATCTTTCCCAGAGGAATGAGGATTATCCTCTTCGATGGCGTTCAGTAAATCGAACACAGTCCTTTCGCTGAATTGTGGACCGTCGTGTCCTGGTAAGAAGGTGGATTCTTCTTGAACAGATTCATGCCTTGAAATCATATCATCCAGGAGCAGCTGCGCTTTTCTTGCTACATCTTTGGTTCTTAATCTCGCTATATACTTGATGGCTTTGGAGTAGGCATCTGCTAACTCTACTTCTTTTTCAATCCAGTTGTTACGAATATTTTCCAACGATTCTGGGCTAAGTTCCGTGGTAGACCTCTTCGAAGACTGATAGATAGCTTTTGCCTGATCAGCGACACGTTTGGCATCGTTAAGGACGGTCGTTTTGACATTGGCTCTAGCCGTTACGCTATCATATGTGGTTGCTTCCTCGTCTTCAGGTGATTGTAGACCTGATGTACTGAAGTGCCTAGTCAGATGTAGTGAATGATCGAACTTAGATGTTAGAGCCTGGAAGGTAAGTCCTGGCTCTCTTGGTTGGAAGACGGTGGCAGAAAGTTGTGATAGATTGGAAGTAAGTTTCATTTTATTCATTTCATCAGATTTCCTGAATTTGATGGAACAAGATGAGCTCAGTCGAGCACGTCGGAATGATCCCAATCGCGCGTGATTAACAAGCGCATGAAATTGGGATGTCATTTTAATCACAACTGCGGGTGGAGTAGAATGGGTTCAGCGCACTCAAGGACGTGTGATGGTTTCTTGCTTGGTTGGTCGTTGGTCGTTATGAGTTATTTATGAGAAGAGATGGGAGATTTAGATGAGATGAATGATGCTCATTTTTCTTTGGCTATCACAAAAATGGCGGGAAACAGGAAACAGACGTGTCTCAAAGAGTTCCCGTTCTCACACGACCGTCTCATCATCCAATAACAAGCAAAAACCTAAAAACTACACGAGATTCCAACGCCTCGATTTTTGTTGCGGAAAGATTCTTTCCACCCAGCCAGGTAGGTAACTACGTGCAGCAGACTGGTGCAAAACTATTGTGAAGACCAAACTGAACTGACTGTGAGTATCAGGAACAGATAGGAGTTTTCATGTGTATGCTGTCTTAAGGTGTGGCTCATCACGATCTTAGGTTTGACATTGAATTGGAGCCGCAAGAAGCAATCCGTTCCAGTTTCTTTTCGTTGTTGTTCTTGCAGAATAATAGAATCTCACGTAATCTCTATAACTTTTGCTTTTAGACATCATTCCGATAGAAGAAGAAAACTGATTCCAGGCTCACTTCGTTACGCTTCCAAGTCAATTGCCTGCGTGGTCATAATACAGAAAATATGGATCGGTCGCTGGCCATGCTCCTGCTGCTAGGAGTTCTTGTGGTAAGAGATGAAAATACTTTCCTTTTGATGCCTCATTTTTGCATCTCTGTGCATTTGCACTTGACCGTTGCTCACTTTTCATCAATGTTCCAACAGCTATTGACGTTGCTATTTCTAGCTCTATTTGCTGTGGCTCCCGTATTTTGGTCTTGCATGGCATCGCTTCTTTACACATTGACTGTATTCCTCTTTAACGAAAGACACCTTGTGCATAATGCTCAGGAATTCGAGAATAGGTTTTGGACAATATTTGCAGTCTTATTTTCAACTGCTTTATTCTTTGCGAAGGACTCCCCATTGGCACTTGGGGCGTGGAGTCCATCATTAGGTTTCCTATCAGTGCTACTATGCGGATATGCTATGCACGTCTGGGATAGAAGTATGCATAGGCTTGAAATGAGTAAACTCGTAAGGCTCAAAAGAGGGACCGCTACATCATCATTGAATAGATTACAAGCTGCAGGCATACCAATTGACGATATGCTGTCGCAGTTGAACGAATGTTTATCAGACCTTGATCAAACCTACATCCCCTCTACGATCAATAATTGGTTCTACAAAGCCCATGTCATTCGAAAAGAAAAGGAAATCACAACCATTTTTGAAGAAGCAGAGCCAAGTGTTCTAAATTATCTAATTTGCAATTCAAAACTTGGGCTGATCTTTTACAAAGTCAAGGATCATAAAAGTTTCATGCACAAGCACAGGACGCAGTTGATTGAATTGCTCGCAATTGAAAGGATTTCGCAATTAAACGTGCACGCGAAAGTGATTGTGCTGCATTCCCTGCAGACTATGAAGCTACCAGCTAATGTCAAGGCAGAGTATTGCGTCAAGAATATTATTGTAAATACAAAACAGGATGATTTGTCTGAATTGAAGACGTTGATGGATTCGAAAGGAGATTATTGGTGCATGAATAAACTGGTCTTTGACGATATAAAATCTGACATTGTGCGAAACGAAATTTTATCACACATTCAACGGCAGGCAAGAGTTCAACTCAGCCACATGGCATTTAATACAAGACGATCGAAAAATCGGAAGATGAAGTTCTGGAGAAAAGTTCTTTCCGATGTAGACGATACTTTGACTTGCAGTGGTGGGTCTTACCCTTCAGGAATTGACAAACGATATGGAAAGAAAGTAATGTATCCTGGCGTTCTAGGCTTTTATCGAGAATTGGATCTCGGGACAGAAGGACCTGACGAATGGCCTGAGCATACCGTGGGTAACCTTGTATTCCTGTCAGCTAGACCTCATGTATATAAGGACATGACGGAGAAGATCAACCATGCAAAATTTGCGAAACTGGCCATGAGAGGAATGCATACAACTCCGTCTCTTCTTCCTGGAGACCTTCTTTCAGGTGTAGAAACCATTGCAAAAAATGATTTTGAACCCTTGGGTAAGTTTCGCCGAAGTGGGAGTTTAATGCTGTGTCGGTTTGCATGTATTATATTGAACTTCTTCTAAACTTCGTTTGTGTAAACAACTTGCACTGTAGCTAGAAAGAAATTCGAGAATTTTCAGCAATACGTTGCAATTTATCCAGAATTTAAGCATGTCTTTGTCTGCGATAACGGCCAAGGAGATGTGCGAGCAGCACAGATGATGGTGGACGCCTTTCCAAAGCTCGTTGAAGCCATATATGTACAAGAAGTGCAGGAAGTATCAAAAACCTATAAGTACGACCAAGAGGCTTGGATAACAAAGCCAGTAAAGCCATATTTCTACAAATCCTATACAGAAGCTGCTCTTCATGCTGCAACAAGGAAGCCCCCACTGATGCGATTAAGTGGATTAAGAAGAGTATGCGAGAACACGATTAGTGACTTCTATATGATCCAAACTAAGCAATGGCCTTCTCAAAATCACAAATGGGACAGACATGACGAAATCAATCAGTCGTTGTGCCACTGTAATGAGTTTTTAGAAGCTAGCGGTGAAAGTACTGCACCTTTGCTAGAGGCTGAGAGGTTGTGGAAGAGCGGAGAGAAAGTTAATACTCAATATGGACGAGGTGTAATATCATCGTTTGATCCGATTCCGAATACATATGAGGTAGAACTAGACTGGAGACCAATTGATATCCAACGCAAAGAATTCATGGACATCGAATCTGAAAATACACTAAAGCCATCCTCGCCTGGTTTATCGTTAGGTAAAGATAATGATGGGCAGCCAAAAGTGCTTGAAACAGTGTTCGAAGCTGAAGAGGAATTACCCGAAATAAAGGATGACGCCTTTTTATCTCACAGTGCTGCACACTTCAATGATGACACCAGTGTCGACCAAATATCTGGATCAGTTGATGAATCAATAAGTGATCCCTCTATGACCATTCCATCTCTTATTAATGAAGAACATCGTGAAACCCTCTGTCAAGGGATGGACAAGGTTGTTGCTAAAATTCAGTGCCGTCATATTAGCAAGTATACACCCCCTGTCCTACCTTCTTTCCCAATAGAGGATGGCTCAAAGTCTTCTTTTTCTTTCTGGGGATCACGAAGTGAGTCAACGAAGACCAAATCATTATTCAACAAAGATGATAAGTGCAGTACTCCATATGGATGTGGAACTGTTATTGAGTATAGAGAGAGTAGTGGCATTGTGATGTTGTCAATGTCAGGATGGTCTGCAACTTCATACTTGAATGTAGAATCCGTCAAGATAGTTAGCGAAGGATTTTTCAATATAATGCTCCGTATCATATCGACAGAGACATCTAAGACATCGCAACAAAAATCGCCCTCGCAAAAAGAGGCCCCTGTTCCATATGCTATGGATAGCCTTGTCTGTACACCGTTTGGAAAAGGTCAAATCATTCGACCTCTCAAGAGCAGCGTTATTGATGCTACATCTTCACCAGATCAAAAAAGAAATCTTAATGATAGTGATTATCATATATACGAGCCTGGTACTATAGCTATCAGCTTGTCGTCGTGGGTTCTGGCCAATGACTCATCGCCTGTGCTATACTGTACAATTGAGACTGTACACAGCTGGAAGACAATGGACGAGGAACAGAGATTAAAGAGTTCTGGAGGAATATTATCTGCTTTTGGTTCTATTGTGTCCCAAAGTGTCAAAAATTTGATTGTTGGAAAATCCAAGAAGAGATCATTAGAAGTTCCGTCTGTGATAATTGTCCCGATGTTTGAAAGATTCTATAGCAACGGAGCGGCAGTCGTAACACCTTTCGGAGATGGAGTAGTCATTTCGTTCAGAGAATTAGATGGAATGTATGTGGTGGAATTGCAAACACGGAAAATGGGAAATGTTACGATGTACGCTATGAAAGAATCTCTGAGTCATCAGATTGCAAATGGCTGCATTGAAGGTTATCCTGTGCTGACATCACTTGGACTTTCAGGAACATTGGTTTCTGTACAACCAAGAACAAGTATTCACTTGGTAGCTGTATCTATGGGCGGTATGCTCTGCTACTTGCAGCCAAAGGATATTTTACGACCTCTAAAAGCTTCTGTGAACGACGATGTATTCACACTTTATGGTAATGGCAAGGTAGTGAACTTTAGAGCGAAGGATGACATCTATGAAATAGTTTTGGGATGGGGAGCTAAGCTTTACGCAAGAGCTGAATTCTTTGACCGCGATAATAGTGGAGATGATGAAATTGGAAGTGGTTTCGGAATTGACTGGGTGCTAAGACTTTTCTTCAGCTCTGATAATGTTACGAAACAAGATAGCCAGCAGCAGCGCAGTCGCAGTAACTCCATCACAAGTGCTAGAACGTACACATCTAGAAGTATCTTATAAATAACTCTAACCCTAACTAACACCTATTACCTATTTTCTATTTTGATTCAAAACATTCGAAGATCTTTGTGAGAATATACTAACCGGTATTTAACGGTATTATCTTCGTGTCTGTTTTTTTTGTTTTTTAATTTTATGCGTCGCACTACTGCACTACTGCTGCTGCTACATCAATCATCCGACATCCAACGACAACCTACAACAAAACAACCAACACCCAAGAAACATATAAAACTAAAGAAAATTTCTTGAGGTTTTTTCATCACTTCTTGTTCATGAAGAGAAAGTTCATGTGCATAAATCGAGGAAGATTCATAGAACATTATATCAAAGATCCAGTTGTCTTTTAAGATGAAATCAGTTTTTGTCAGACAAGTGATTCTGACAATCATCGTAAGCGACCAAATAGATGCAATGTTGAACCGATTCCCTTTACATAGCAGCGACTTGTTTCCAAAAATCTCACATGCACAGCCCAAGACCATAACATCTCTAATTTTTTTTCGGGGTGGTTCACAAAGTGATGGAAACGATCACGAGGTTAAAGATTTTGCTAGTGATGCTGTTGAGAAAGCTGAAATAAACGAGGAGGCGTTTCAAGTTAAGAAATCATACGACAGCAGTACTCAGAGAGATTACCACGATATTGAAGACGTTGAGGTGATTCCCTTCGATAGTGAGGATGAAATAATCCCCTTCGATAGTGAGGACGAATCATCATCATCAATTGATAGCGTTGATTCAGTCCTTGTTGGCAGTGATAACGACGAAAATATTCTCGAAAATGTTGAAATCATTCCCTTTGACACTGACTATGACGAATACAATACCTATGATACTGTTCCGTTGCCATTTGATGATATGGCGGAAGGTTATGACTATCATTCCGACAGAACAATTATAGATAATGCTGATGACGTTGATCGTGATCAAAATGATAGTTGTGTAGAGATTAACCTTAAGGACACACACAACCGCTATGTTCCTGGACCAGAAGACATGTCAGAATCTCTAATCTCGACAGAAAATACAACAGAATCATTTCGAAGATTTTCAACTCTCCGAGATAGAATTCTATCACTTCTTTCAGTGTGGAGAGACATGGACCGTGAAAACATAGAAGATGGTGAAGAGGACTCTCATTCGGTCCGAGGGATGTTGCATAGGCGTGCTGCTGAGTACGTTGAAGAATTGACAGCGTTTCAGACAGAGTGCACACTTTCCATAGCACAAAACATAAGCATATCCACCACGCTAGAAAAGATGGCACCTCGCCCAAAAACATTCCTTCACTACATTACACCCAAAATACAGGCTGTGAAATTGTCACCTGAAATCATGTTGAGAATCCGCAATGCGCAGCCAAATGACGTCGGTGATGCTATACGTGCAATTGGAATACTAGGCTGTCTAGTAGACCTCTATAATATTGCGCTTGCAGAATTAACACCCCTTGTAGAAAATAGGAGTTACGATCAGAGTGAAAAGGTGAGAAGGGAGATCCGGGAAGATAGGAGATTTGGACAGCTGTTGGAATGTGCTTCTTGCGGTATTGATAGAAGGGGGAGGCTAGAAAAATTCCAAAACTCTCAAAATGATGGGATCTTGTTTCCAGGAGCAGAAGATGATCAAGATGTAGAAGAGAATTTTTCAAGTGATACGGAAGATGATGAAGAAAAACAGCCTGAATGCATTGAGGTTTCAGAATGTTCTAGATGGATAATGGGTATGATATCATTAGAAGTATATGGAGGAATGGCGATAAGATCGCAGAATACAACAGGAGTTGTCCTTTCTCTGGCGATGAGATCAAGTGACCTTCTCCAAGCTAGCTTTAGAAATGTGGGAACTGACGAGAAGGCAAGAAAATCCCTGCTTCGAGACATTATTGACACGGTCAGAGTGCTTTCGTGCGCAAGAGATGAATGGAATATTGATGTGAATTTTATCTTAGACATGTGTCTTGAATTGTTGTGGAAAGATGTGGCATCTGCGCAGGTGAATAATGAAGGTATTTATTCTGAGTATGAAATGGATGAAATTGTCAATAAACTTACTTTATCGGAGACTATTGAGATTGATGATAAAATCTCAAACTCAACGTCTCTCCCATTAAATACCACGTCTCTCCCACTGAACTCCATATCCACTGAGAATGACAAATATGACGATCCGTCCCAAAATTGTGCCAGTCCGCCAGTGCGTCTGATCGATTATATGTCTCCCCAGCAGCGTATTGTGGTTGTAAAGTCTTGCACAAGACTACTTGGAATAAGTCGAGTCGCGAGAAAGACTGTCAGTGTATTGTTAGACAGTTGCATTGATGATCTTGATAGTGATATCAAAATGCTAAAAAGAGCGAAGGCAAAAGATTCCACACATGAAATAGAGTGCGTCGATGCTGTAATATTGTTTGCGTCAATTGCCAACAAAAATGACGATGAGAAACTTCTCAATACAGTTGCAAGCAAAGTGGCTGGCTCACAGGAAATTTTCAGTCAGTCCATCAATACTTCGGACAAAATGCAAGTGGAAAAATCAAGCATCATGCACAATGTACTGGATGATAACTCTGAATTGATACTCGAAGATTTGACTGTGACCAGAGTCCCAAATAGGCTCCCATTGGAAAGCATAGCAACCTCGGTTAAAGCGCGATGTCGCGGGGTGATTTGGGACCAGATCCAATGCGCAGTACCAACTTTTCCTATTTCTAAAAGTTTGAAAATAATGGTTTCCACAAAACAAGGAGAAGTTGGATCATTATTTACAAATACTTCTAGATCTCCTCAAAGGAGTACTTACATTGACGTGTCACAGGTGAATTCTATGCAGATAGCAAAGAACAGTCTCAAAACGTCTCTCTATGACTGTAGTGTAATTATTCAAGCTGTTGTTTCTATTAATCACAGTACTGCAGCGAGAATTATGGAATCATGCCTCAAAATCTCAGCTGCGTCCAGCTACGAGACAATACAGAAGATGGAGAATGGAGATGCTGTAAATTTGATAAGTGGCATCGCATCAATCGGTTCTAGTATGCCAATGAGTCTTCAAGCCGCGACCAAATTATCACTGATGATAAGGCTGACTTTGTGTAGGGAATACTGGACTTTCAGCTTCACTCAACTCTCGCGCCTACTCGAGGCGATAGCAACCGTGATTTCAACACAGCGCTTTCCTATCATTCATGGTTTAGTAGATGATGAATCTGTCCTCGCTTTGATTGAACACGGAATGGAAAGGATGAAGTGCTCTGATCTTGCCACAATTCAAGATTTGTCGAATCTGGCTTGGGTTTATGCCGAGTGTAATAAACTTTGCAGCAGATCTTCCTGGGAACATTTTGAGATTCTAGGAAGATGCGTTGCAGCAGTATCATCGAGTTTTGTTCATGTAGACATGAGCACTGATGAAAATACTTCGCCAGTAATAGATCATAACATTCTCTGCAAGATTGCGTTTGCCGTTTCTCTAATGGACCTTGACTCACATGATCTCAACCAAGCTATCCTTAAATATTCTCGTAAAGATCAAAGTCTTTTCAGTTCAGCCAATCTACTAAATCAGATTCGGCTGTTATATTCCATTGCAAAATCGAAACAAGACGTTGAGCAATCCATGTCACCGGAATACAATACCGACGTCAAAAGATGCATCGGGGCAGTGATGAAATCGAAACTTGATGTTCTTTCCCCGTACAATTTTGCTCTTGTTGTCTGGTCAATTGGAAGACTTTGTGGAGAAGAGGTTTCTAGTCTCATGACAAACCTACCGAGTTACACTCGAGAAGAACTTGGCGTTCTTTCCCCGACGATGACGTTGAGATTGGTAAGTATTTTTACTTTTGCAAGAGCCAACAGTGTACTCATCTTTTATGCAGGTATGCTTGTTCTCACTTGATTCCTTTCGCAGATGAATGGTATTGTGATGGTCTTTGATGCACACGATATTCAAACAAATACAAGAGTGCAGCTGATGCTGAAGAATCTTTTGCTACACCTTGATAGTCAAATCATTGCGATGTCGCCAAAAGAGCTTTGTGGTGCTAGCAGAATTATTGTTAATTTAAGGTCCTATTGTTTCACAGAAGGCGACGAAGAAGTTGTAGGAAACCAAAAATCAAGCAATGTTGATAAGTTGATTCTAGGTGAGGGAGAGGGTGATATAGAGAATGAGGCAGAAGAATTCGTGATCAATTCTTTGTTTCCAAGCTCAAATAGAAGGGACATGATGCAACTATGCGATGCCATTATTCCACGTCTCGTGAATCGCTCAATTACAAGTATTACCTACTTTACTGCCAAAGAAATGACTACCATCCTAGACACGTTCGATGTAAAGTATTGGAACACGCTATTCGATATCATACAAACTGAAATTAATAGAAGATTAGGTCTTGTTCGAAGGGATCTTTCAAAAACAGAAGGTGCTGACATGGAATTGGATACAAAGAGCGAAGGGAAGAGCGAGAACAGCTCGTACAAATCGAAACTAAGGAATTTGTTTACTGTAGGATCGGCAATTCCAAGCATAAAAGGATATACTGCGTATGATGGGCTGGAGTCTGAAGAGGTATCACAAGTTGTTAACTTACTGAGAAATACCTTAAATGAAGATGCTCTGAATCAATTTTTGCTCAGAACAGCATTGAATTCTGCATATGACCTTGGACGATGCAGATGGCAGACGACAAGAAGTCTGCAAAATATGAAAAGTGTACGTGATTGGTCACTTTCAGATTTATATCCATGAACTCTGATTTACGTCATTATTTTGCTCAGTAAATAGTATTAAAAAGTAAATGAATAATTGAAATTATCTTCCATAAAATGCACACTGGAGTGCTTATAATGTTAAATTGTTTGTGCAAGCTACAAGAAACGGTTCGATACATTACTTTCAATTTGATATATTGAATATCTCTAATATCCAACGCCACAGAAAGAGCTGGCGTCACACGCGGCATTTTCTTCAGCAGTTGCTTCAGCAGCTTCTTCGTTCTCTACTGGTTTCACCTCACTTACCCGAGCAGCCTTGGATGCTTTTTGACTCTCCATTTCGTCGATGTGTGAGTTTAAGTATTGAGCTACAGAGGGATCATTATTCATCAGCTTCTTCAAAGATCTAGGTGCGTTGCTGGCGAATCCAGGAAGCTTAGCAATGTGTCCAGCTCCTACTGGCAAATGAGTAGTATCATCACCCATATCTCCCTTCGCACGCTCCTCAGCAGTCCCGATGTAATATTCGTCACGTTGTAATCCTGTGATTTTCTTGACTACACCAGCAATGAGCCATGCAGCTCCGCAAAGCCCGGTAGCCTCAAGAATAAGGCACAGACGAAGCAAGAAGTAGGTGATGGGGTTGGACAAGAAGGCCATAGGGAAAGCAGATGCAACAAGCTGCCATGAGATAGAAGCACATATGGTGGTAATTAGTGCTCCAAGGAGGCCAGTGTTAAAAAGTTCCTGGAGCCCATCGGATACTCCAAAGATGTTGCCTTGATCTCCAACTGAGACACTGGTAACACGAGCAACGAAGAACATACATGAGACAACGCAAAGCTGTCTTCCAATCATGAACCCAGGAAGATTATTTCCCTCCCCTTTGAAAAGCAAATTGCACGTTTTCAAAGCCCATACGGAATCTCCACGCTCAGAAGCAGGAAGCTTAGCAACGGCGAAGAAAGCAATCTGCATTCCCTCAAGCATACCAACAACGGACATGAGGAAGAAGAAAACAAGAACAGCAAGCCATGCTGGGACTCCCTCCCACATGGTGGTCTGGTCTTTGAAAAGTGCTTCGAGAGTAACTGCAAAACAGCCAATTAGGATTGCCAGGGAGGCAAAACAACGGCCGTAAAAGAAGA